>Ga0247840_10004563_pt1 | contig 21756 bp, 19 predicted proteins | sample LaCruzMarch2015__FD_192404 | JGI IMG/M metagenome (GOLD analysis project Ga0247840, IMG submission 192404) | Freshwater microbial communities from meromictic Lake La Cruz, Castile-La Mancha, Spain - LaCruzMarch2015_17m | ecosystem: Environmental > Aquatic > Freshwater > Lake | place: Spain... | reverse complement strand
CGCTCTCTGGCTGCCACGATCCGTTCCCGTAAATCCATGCTGTATGTTTGCATACAGCCAACCCTACCATATCTCGCGTCAGATTAAATAGAAAACGCTCTAGTCAGCCGGTGAAAAGTCCGTCGGCTCACCAATCGCCGACCAGACATCGAGTTCGCGCTGCGCGGCAGCGAATTTTTTCCGTGATTTGTCGGTCGCGTATTTTCCCAGCACAAGCCGGAGTGGAGGCCGATCCGAAAGAACAGCTGCAATGATGGCTTCCGCCGCCTTTTCCGGATTGCCAGCCTGTTTTCCGTTCATGCTTTCCAGATAGCTTGCAAACTTTCCGCTTGTCGGGGCGTAATCTGCCATTGCCCGATCAGCCTTCTCCAGCGAGCGGTTGAGGAAATCGGTGCGAAATGGCCCGGGCTGCACAAGCAGGACTTTCAGGCCGAGCGGACGAACTTCTGCCCCCAGCGCCTCGGAAGCGCCTTCAAGCGCCCACTTCGTCGCGCCGTAGATGGAAAAACCCGCGTAGTTCGAAATGACTGCGGCGGCGCTAATATTGACGATATGCCCGCTGCCCTGAGCACGCAGAATCGGCAGTGCGGCGCGGATCACGCGAAGCGCGCCGAAGAAATTGGTTTCGAAATTACGCGCGATCTGCTCGTCGCCCAATTCCTCCAGCGCCCCGACCAGACCGTAGCCGGCGTTGTTCACAACGACATCGAGCCGGCCAAACGCAGACGCTGCCTCTGCGACGACGGCTTGCACCTGATCCGGCAACGTGACATCGAGTGCAAACGCGCGGCAGTGCGCAGGATGGCCTGCTACCAGATCGGCGAGCATGTCCGGCTGCCGGGCAGTGGCCACGACGCGATGGCCCCGGGCCAGAGCACGCAGCGCAAGCGCGCGGCCGAGTCCGCTCGAGCAACCCGTAATGAACCACACATGGGAATTTCTTTGTTCGTTCATGAGGAAAATGTTTTGGCAGGCGCGCAGGATTTGAGGGGAGTCAACGGAAAGATGGAAACATCCACCACCTCGACGCCGAGCAGCGAGACAGGCTCGCCGGTCAGGGAGAATCCCGCCTGCTGCGCCGGCCCGGTTGAGAACTGCGATACCTCAGGGACGAAGACCCGGTAAGGCGCGTGATGCACACGTCCCTCGAAAAGCCGCCCTGCAGGGTCGGCGGCAAAGAGCAGGTAGCGTTCGGCCAAAAAAAACGCGAGCGAATCCGGCTGGGAGGGCGAGGCGTCGGGTCCGGACCGCCAGGCGTATTCGCAAACCGGCGTGCCCGCCGAACGGCGCTGCGATCTGTAAAAAATCGTTCCGTCGCGAATCACCGACGACATCTTCGCATGAAAATAAGGGAGGTGAAAAAAGCGCCTTGCAAGGCACACCGCGACCGGCTGGTTGCAGTCCAGCGAGTAAAACCATACGCCCGGTCGGCCCCCGGTATCGAAAACGTAAGTCCGCACATTGAGTTCAAGGAACCAGGAAATCCCTGGAAGCGGCGGCAACCAGGCCGGGCGGACACGCTGCATAAAAAATGGAACAACACCGAGATAGGCATCGCCCTCGAACGTATCGACAAACAATCCCGCCGGCAGCGTCGCCTGAATCTCCGCCGCGTCGATTTTCCAGTGACCAAACAACAAATGGTTCCAGCGTTGCCGGCCGACCACGAAAGATGCTGGTCGCTCACGCAGCGCCAGCCGCTGTGCCGTGGACGGATGTTCATTCAGGTTCGCCGTAAAAGACTCGGAACAAATCGTCACACCGGGAGTATTATCACGATCAGCTGGAAAAACAAACAGGGGAGACCGCCCTGCGCGTATGGGGATAACTCTGCGCCCGAAATGAACGAGAGGGCCGCCGCCTGCCGGTGCCCGACAGCCTCATCGCTGCCAAAGCACTCGCCCAAAACCCTCTGGTGACAACGTCTGGCCGTTTGATCACACCCGGGCGTTGGGCTTGTCGAACCGGGATTTCGCGGTAATGTGGCGCGATGGTTTCGGTTGATCCAGCATTGGTTCCGGATGCCTCCGGGCATTTCGGGCCCTACGGGGGGATGTTTGTCCCGGAGACGTTGATGACGGCGCTGCAGGAGCTCGAGCGGGAATACCGCACGGCTGCGGCGGATCCGGCGTTCCAGGGCGAGCTCTCGGGGCTTCTGAGGGATTTTTGCGGGCGTCCGACCCCGCTGTATTTCGCGGAGCGGCTCACCGGAAAGCTGGGCGGCGCGCAAATTTACCTGAAGCGCGAGGACCTGCTCCACACCGGCGCCCACAAAATCAACAATGCGATCGGCCAGATTCTTCTGGCGCGCCGGATGGGAAAAAGCCGGATCATTGCGGAGACGGGTGCGGGCCAGCACGGTGTCGCCACCGCCACGGCCGCCGCAAGGTTCGGCTTCGACTGCGTGATCTACATGGGAGCGGTCGACATGGAACGCCAGGCGCTCAATGTCGCGCGCATGAAATTCCTCGGCGCCGAAGTTGTCCCGGTGACGGCCGGTCAGGCCACACTGAAGGAGGCGATCAACGAGGCGATGCGCGACTGGGTCACGAATGTCCGCACAACACACTACATCCTGGGCAGCGCGCTCGGATCGCATCCGTATCCGATGATCGTCCGGGATTTTCACAAGATCATCGGTGAGGAGACGCGCGAACAAATCATCGAGCGCGCAGGGAGGCTTCCCGACCACCTCATTGCATGCGTCGGCGGCGGGAGCAACGCGATCGGATTTTTCCATGCATTTCTCGCCGACGGATCCGTCCGCCTCACGGGGGTTGAGGCGGGTGGGGAGGGGATCATCCGCGGCAGGCACGCCGCAAGGTTTCAGGGCGGCAAGCTCGGCGTGCTTCAGGGGACGAAGACCTGGCTGCTCGCGGACGATGACGGTCAGATCGAGCTCACCCACTCGGTTTCCGCCGGGCTGGATTACGCCGCGATCGGTCCCGAGCACAGCTACTATCGCGACACGGGAAGGATTTCCTACGACTTCGCTACCGATGATGAGGCGCTTGCGGCGTTCCGCACTCTTGCCGAAATCGAGGGAATCATTCCAGCGCTGGAATCCGCCCACGCGATCGCGCACGTGATCAAGATCGCCCCTGCGCTTCCGCCCGATCAGATTCTCATCGCCAACCTTTCCGGCCGCGGCGACAAGGACGTCCATCAGGCGGCGGAGATCCTCCTCTGAGCATCATGGCGGAAGCCGCAAAAAAGCTGATTCCGTTTGAGGCCGCCGAATCTCCCGGCGGGGATGTGGAACAGGCGATCCGGAAATCCCGGGACTTTCTCCTTTCGCTTCAGCAGCCCGACGGGCACTGGGAGGGCGAACTGACCGTCGATGCCACGCTTTGCTGCGACACGATCCTCTACATGCACTGGAGCGGGAAGGATGACCCAGGCCTTCAGGAAAAATGTGCCGCCCACATCCGCAGGCGACAGGCCGAGGATGGGGGATGGAATATTTTCATCGGTGGGCCATCCGAGATCAACGCCTCGATCAAGGCGTATTTCGCCCTGAAGCTCGCCGGCGATCTGCCGAATGCCCCATGGATGCGCGAGGCTCGCGCGAACATCCTCCGCCTCGGCGGAATCCCGCAGATGAACACCTACGGTCGGCTCTATCTTGCCTTGCTCGGCCAGTTTCCGTGGGAATACGTGCCGACGATCCCGCCGGAAATCTTCCTGCTGCCCGATTGGTTTTTCTTCAATGTTTACGAGATGTCGTCGTGGAGCCGGACGATCATCGCGCCGCTCGCCATCCTCAACCACTTCAAGCCGACAAGGACGCTTCCTTCCCACCTCCACCTCCACGAGCTCTACCCGGCGGGGCTCGAAAACACCGACCTCTCGCTGAAAAAGGACGAGCGCTTCTGGGCGTGGCGGAACTTTTTCCTGCGCTGCGACGCCGTGCTCAAGCTATACAACCGGTTTCCATTTCACCCGTTGCGCAGCCGGGCGTTGAGGAAGGCGGAGAAGTGGATGACCGGGCGGATGGGGGAGGGCAGCGACGGGCTTTCCGCCATCTTTCCCGCGATGCTCAATGCGATGATGGCCCTACACGTGCTCGGGTATGCGGAGGATCATCCGCTGATGAAAAAGGCCTGGCGGGATTTTTCCGGGCTGTTTGTCGAGGGCGACGGGGATTTCCGGATCCAGCCCTGCCTCTCGCCGGTATGGGATACGGCGATCACGACGATCGCTCTTGGCGAGTCGGGGGTTGGTCCGCGGCATCCTGCATTGCGACGAGCGGCGGACTGGCTGGAGCAGCGGGAAGTCCGCTTCCGCGGCGACTGGTCGATCCGCATGCCGGATGTCGAACCGAGCGGCTGGGCGTTCGAGCACGACAACAAATTCTATCCGGATACCGACGACACGATGATGGTGCTGATGGCGCTGAGCTTCGTTGAGCCCGTAGATGAGTTTTCCCGGAAAGCCATCGTTGATCGCGCGCTCAATTGGCTCATGAAATTCCAATGCCGCGACGGAGGCTGGGCGGCATTTGACAAGGACGTCACCGCCTCGTGGTTGGAACACGTTCCCTTTGCCGACCACAATGCGATCCTCGATCCGACCTGTAGCGACCTTACCGCCCGTGTCCTGGAATTGCTTGGAAAGCTCGGTCACGATCCGCGTGATCCGGCTGTCCGCCGCGCGGTGGAAATGCTCCGCCGCACCCAGGAAACCGACGGATCCTGGTATGGCCGCTGGGGGGTCAACTACATCTACGGTACGTGGCAGGCGCTCCGAGGGCTGGCCGCCATCGGGACCAACATGGAAGAGGTATGGATCCGGCGTGGGCGGGACTGGCTCGAGAGCTGCCAGAACGATGACGGCGGATGGGGCGAGACCTGCGAAAGCTACAACTTCCCGGCCCTCAAAGGCCGCGGTCCGAGTACGGCCAGCCAGACCGCATGGGCTTTGATGGGGCTTTGCGCCTGCGGCGACACGTCCCGGGATTCGATTCAAAAAGGAATCGAATGGCTGGTCCGCGAGCAGAATGCGGATGGTTCCTGGACCGAGGATTACACGACCGGCACCGGATTCCCATGCGTCTTCTATTTAAAATACGACATGTATCGGAATCACTTTCCCCTCCTCGCACTGGCTACCTACAGGCGCATGGTCGGCGGCGCTCAATAACCCCCCCGGAGCGCAAACGCTCCACGACCGCATTATCCGCCGAACAGGATGGCTTTCATTTTTTCAAGGAACGTCTCGCGCGAAAACCGGAGCGCATGCGCCCGGATGGCTTCACGGTCCCAGGTGGTTGCCTCGCAACGCTCGACGGCATCCAGCAGTGCCTCCTCGCTGGACTCGGAATAGAGGACACCGGTTTTGCCTTCCACAACGGTTTCAAGCACACCTCCTTTTGCCAGGGCCACGACCGGCTTTCCGGCGGCCATCGCTTCCACGGGGGTTATCCCGAAGTCCTCCTCACCCGGTATGATGAGTCCTCGGCAGTTCGAAAAATAGGTATGGATGTCGGCGTCCGACGCGCGGCCGCGGAATTCCACAGTGGTCCCGGCCAGGGCCTGCAGGGCTTCCTGATATGGACCCTCGCCAAGAACGACCAGCCGCCGGCCGGTCCGGGAAAACGCCCGCACCGGCAGCTCGATGTTTTTGTAACCGAGCAGCCGGGCGACGACGAGGTAGTATCCGTCGTCCCGGTCGGAAACTTCAAAGCGCGACGTCTCGACCGGCGGGTGGACGACGATGGAATCCAGCCCGTAGAACCGTTTGATCCGGTCTTGGACGTTTTTCGAATTTGCGACCAGAACCTTCATGCTGGCGGCCGCGTCGCGGTCCCATTCGCGGAATTTCGGCAGGATGGCACGGACCGCGCGGTTGAGCGGACGCGAGCCGATTTCGTAATCCAGGTAGTTGTCTGTCTGCCAGAGGAAGCGCGTCGTGTTGTGGAGGTAGCAGACCGTACGGGTGCTCGGGGAAAAGCGGAGGAATTTCGCGAACGTGCTGCAGCTGATCCAAGCGACATCGGCATCGATCTCGCCGAACGAGCGGAACGCGAGTGGGTAGAGGAGCGCGTATTTTTTGAAATGTGTGTGATGCTGGATGGCCGGGAAGTGCTGCATCCATGTGCGGCGGACGTCCGCCTCCCTGAACTCCTTCCAGAGGGCCTTGTTGTCGACGGCGCTGGTATAGATCGGAGCGGCGGGAAATTCTCCATGCATCGTCGCGACGACACGCTCGGCTCCCCCCATCTGAATGAGGTAGTCGTGTGCGAGGACGATATTCATCTCGGGACCATGGCGTTCAGCGCCCGCCGGGTCTGCTCAAGGACGGCGGGCAGCGCATATTGTTTGCGGGCTTCGAGGGATGCAAGCAAACCCTCATCGCGTCCGCGCGAGGGCGAATCCAGCACTTTTCTGAGTAAAGACGCCAGTTCCCCGACGTTTCCCGGTTCGAAAAGCCAGCCGGTCGCGCCCTCTTGAATGATTTCAGATGGCCCACCAGCCCGGCTTGCGATGACCGGACGCCCGGACAGCATGCCCTCGACAACGACACGGCCGAATGGCTCGGGGGCGACAGACGTATGGACAATGACATCGGCCGCCTGCATGAGTTGTGGGATGTCGTCGCGGTGTCCGAGAAAAAACACGCGTCCCTGCAACCCCGACGCTGAGGCGAGGGACTTGAGTTCTCCGGCATAAGCGCGGTCGTCGCCGGTGAACACCGCCTCGCCGACCACCCAGACAACAAGCTCCGGAATCATCGCCGCCGCGCGGAGCAGCACATCCTGGCCCTTCCATCGCGAGATTCTTCCGAAGACGGCGGCCACCGGTGCTTTCCCGGTTCCTGTCGAGTTCCGGAAAGCGACGAGTTCCGCGTCCGGCCGGGGAGAAAACCTGTCGGGGTCGAACCCGTTCGGGATGATATGCACCGGCGAACGTCCCCCAGCCGCGCGAAATGCATCTGCCGTCGCGCGGGAGTTTGCGATGACTCCGCGGGCACGGTTCGCCGCGAGTATGATGAGGCGCAGGTTCAGGCTGCTGAAATGATCTGGCGTGAGCAGATCGTGAAGATGAAAAACCACGGGTTTTCCGAAGGCGACTGCCGTGCCGAGCAGGAGCGCCTTAGCCGTGTTCAGATAGAGTACATCGCAATTCCGGACCTCACGCCGCAGCGCGGAAAGGAATCCTGCGAGCTTGGGCGCCATCCTGATATAATCGAACGGCGAGGCAGATTTTCCGACGGCAGAAAGACCCGAGGGGATCGGCAGGACGCCGCAGGGGATTCCGCGACCGCGCAGCATGTCCTCGAACGGGCCGGGGGAAAGAAGCAGAACGCGCGAAGCTTCGCCCATGGATTCGGCCACATCCGCAAGGCAGAGTTCCGCGCCGCCCGGCTGGCCGCTTTGGTCGATGAAAAGTATACGATTTTTCATGGCGCCGCTACGGAATCGTAGATTTCAGCAACCCGCCCCGCGATCCGGGACGTGGAGAAATTGGTTTCGGCATACTTTCGGCATTCCGCGGATCCGGGCAGAAAGCCGGGGGTTTCGAGAGCCGCCCCGATTCCGTCTGCGATCGCATCCGGTCCGAGGTCCGGCAGCACAAGATGTTTGGCGAGGCCGGCGACCGTCTCGGGAAGTCCGCCGACCGGAGTGACCACCACGGGAGTGCCGCAGGCCAGCGACTCCAGTGCCACAAGTCCGAATCCCTCGAGACGCTGGGATGGGACGACGGAGAAATCAGCCGCTCCGTAAAATGCAGGAAGCCCCGCTTCAGGAATGAACCCACGGAATTCGATCCGCTCCCCGAGTCCTGTCCGAGCGGCCGCCGCACGGAAGTCCGCGTCCCGTTCACCGCTTCCGCCGATGACCAAATCCAGATCGGGAAACCGTCCTGCGATTCTTGAAAACCCCTCGATGAGTTCGGGAATCCCCATTCGCGACACCAGACGACGGACGCAAAAGACCATTCGCCTCCCGGCCGGACGTCCCAGACGTTCCCGGCAGACCGCCCTCGATTCGGGCGGCCGGAATTTTTCCAGATCCACTGGACCGGGAACGACCGAGATCTTTTCCGGGGAAATCCCGAATCCGTCCGTGAGGATTTCCTGGAATGCTTTCGAGAGGACGATGCAGTGTGCGGCCCGCGAATAGACGCGCTTTTCAATCCAGCTTTTTGCAAAGACCGTCCACGCGCGCGCACCTTCTGCAGCGGCCTCGCCGGACCAGGGGCCGTGGAAATGCACAACCAGCGGAGTCGCCTTCAGGACAGACGCCAGAAAGCCCGCATACAATGCAAAGTGAGTGGCGGCAACTTTCGGTGACGGAGATGCAGCGATGCATTTTCCGAAATTCCGGATAGCAGTCCTCCGTTGAAGCAGGGGGGCCGCCGAAGAGCCCAGGGAAATGCGGTTTCCGTCCGTCTCTCCGTCAAATGCGGCCGCCGTAAAGTGCCGACTGTTCTGTTCGAGGCCGCGCAGCAAGTCATGGAAGTAGCGGTCTGCTCCTCCCCGGGCGGGATCGAAGTGCATGCCGAGCTGCCAGATCTCCGGCGTCTTCATTGGCGGCCCTCCTTTGCGCTTGCGATGGCATCGGCCATCCGGCGGGCCACGATCTCCATCGAGACATTCTGTGTTGCCCAGAGGCGCCCGCTTCCCGCCATCCCTTCACGCAGGACCGGATTGAGAAGAAGTTTCCGGATGCTGTCTGCGAGCGCTTTCGGGTTTTTCTCCGGGAAGACAAGACCTCCCCCGCTGGATTCGATCAGCACGGGAATTTCCCCGGAGTCGGACCCGACAACCGCCGTCCCGCAGGCGAGGGCCTCGATGATCACCCGCCCGAACTGTTCTTTCCAGTTGGGCTGGGTTTCCGAAGGCACGACCAGCAGGTCGAACGCGCTCAAGAACTCCGGGGTTTTGTGGTGGGGCACATAGCCGTGGAACATGGCCCGCCCGACAAGCCCTTGCGCAACAAGAAGGCTTTCGAACTCGCCTTGGAAATCTCCTGTGCCGATGGCATGGAACGTCCAGGAGAGTTCGCGCAGCTCACCCAGCGCCGACGCGAGCGTGCGCAGCCCCTTGGGCTCGACCAGCCTACCCACATATCCGATCAAGGGCTCTCCTTCCTGTCCAAGCGCCGGGCCTTCCTTTCGCGGAAAATAGAGAGCCGGATCGAATGGCAGCGGGCAAACCGTCAGGGCCGCGCGGGTTTTCTTGAGGCGGAGAATCTCCGCGACCGAATCACTCACGGGAAATGCGAACGACGACGAACGGTGGACGAGGTGCTCGATCCATGAGAACGGAGGCGGATACCGCTTCATCAGGTTCTGCGCCGAGTAGAACCCGAATGCCGCAGGCCGGCCGCTCATGGCATTGGCGAGACAGACCTGACCCGTCGCCACCGCATACGGTTCGTGATGCATGTAGATCGCATCGAATTTCTCTTCGCGCAGAAATGCCGCCCAATTGAACCGGTGTGCGTGCAGGATGATCCTGCCGTTGAATACGACGGGAACATTTTTTACGCAGCCCTCCATTCCCGGCCAGTCCGGCTGGTCGAGCGCGTTTCCAAATTCATCCCGCCACCCGGCCGGAACGACAAGCCGCAGATCCCATCCGGTCAGTCGCCGGATTTCGGCGAAGAGCGCCTGGTTGGCGGCGGTCGCACAGGGGTGGCTGACAACCAGAACTTTCATAAGGCGAGTTGGTAAGCCTCCTCGGTCAGCGAGGCCACGCGGTCCCATGTGTATTCGCTTTCGACGATTTCGCGTGCTGTCCGGCCCATCTGTTTTCTAGTTTCGGAGTCGTTGAAGAGCGCTCTCAGTCGAGCGGCGATATCCGCAGGATCGTTGCTGATGAAATCGCCGTTCCTGCCGGGCTGGATGAAGTCTTCCGTGCCGTTGATCCGCGTCGCAAGGATCGGAAGTCCGCAGGCGGCTGCCTCGATGGTCGCCAGGCTGAACGCCTCGTAGCGGCTCGGAAAAAGGAAGACATCGCACGAGGCGAGCGCAACCGCGATGTCGCTGCGGAAACCGCCAAAAATAACGCGTCCGGCCACGCCGCACTCTTCGGCAATCTTCCTGTAACGTGCGCGGTCCGGGTCGTCCCCGGCGACGAATAGCCAGCCTCCAGGAACCGCCGCCATCGCGCGGAGCGCCTGTTCAAGCCCCTTGCGGCCCCACTCCCCGCCGCTGAAAATCGCAACCGGACCGTCGGAAGGAAGCCCATGGGCCATGCGCCAGGCCGTGCGCTCCTCGGCGCTGATCGGATGGAAGACCCGCGTGTCAGCCGCATTGGGGACGATCCTCACCGTGGCATTTCCAATCCTGTAAGTCGAGCGCAGCTCGGACTCCACACCGCGGGAAACGGGCAGAAACACGGGCTGTCTGTGTCCCGGCCGCGCGGTATAGAGCTCCTTCTCGGCCTGGCACGTCGCTCTCAAATAGAGCCAGCGGGTGAACCGCCGCGGGAGCGAAACCTTTTCAGCGGAGCCAACCTCCTTCAGGACCCGCATTTTGACCGGCTGGATGTTCTGGATCGTGACGACATCCGCCCGCAGCGTGTTGCAGCCGATCGAGTGCACGATGTCATAGGAATGCCTTGCGAGCCGGCGGTTGACAGCGATGTGATAAGACAGGAAGTCGGCCACCTCCGGCCACCCCGGTCCGGGCACAGGATGCCAGCGGACAGCGCCGAGGTCGAGGTCCTCGGCTTTGCGCGCGTAGAGATGAACTTCATGTCCGCGCCCGGCGAGAATTTCGGCGACCTCGTTCACCGCGCGCGCGCTTCCGTCGCGGCGGTTGCAATTGATCATGGCAAAAGCGATTCGCATCGGATCAGGCGGGATGCGGCACAGCGCCTGCAGGAAGAGCCTGCTCCGCTGGCCGGCGGGAAGGCAGGCGAGGGTTCGCCGCGAAGCCGGTGAAAATGAAAAACACCGCCGAGCTCGGGCCCGCGAGCCAGTCGCCCGCCATCAGGACCACCGCGCCGGTGACGAAAAGCGCTTTGAACATCATCAGCGACTCGCGCCGGATACCCGCCCGCTCCATCGCCCGCACCCGCGCCCAGACGAGGTAGAACGCGTAGAAGAAGCAGGCCGATCCCGCCCAGCCGAATGAGAAGATGATTGAAAAGTAGCCATTGTCCCCGATCGCGGCACCGCTCTCGAGCGTGCCGGTGTTCACGCGGCCTGCAAGCCCGCTCGACCCGAGTCCGGTCCCGAGAGGGTTTCTCAGGGCGGTGGTCAGCCCGTATCCGGCAATCCCGATCCGGCCCTGAAACGAGCCGTCCTTCGTGATCGAGGAAAACGTCTGCAGCCGCTTGTTGACCTTTTCCGAGGAAAGTTTGCCGAGAAAGTAATTTGCCGCGAGAGCTCCCACGCACAGCAGCACCACGATGCGGATGGAATTTTTTCCCCCGTTCAACAGCGGGTAGAGGACGGTTGCGAGGACGATCGTGATGATCGAGGTCCGGACAAATGTCAGCAGGATGGTGGCGAGGATCAGGGCCACGGATGCCCAGCTGGTGACGTTTCTCCAGCGCGCCGAAATCAGCATTGGAATCACTGCGAACGAGAGAAACCCAGCGAACGGCCCACGTTCGGCCATCGTCGAGAAAACGACCATCTCGGTCGATTTCAATTTTCCGAGATACCCCTCGAAGCCGACCGAGCGGACCCAGAAGGCGTCCCACGGAGGGATCGTGTAGTATTGATACCATCCGTAGATGCAGGCCACGACGGCGGCCCATCCGATCGACTTGATCCAGCGGTCGAGGATTTTCTCGTTGCCATGGGCGAGAGCGGCCATGCACATGATCGAGAGCGGGGCGACATATTCGGCCAGCGCGTAAACCGCCGCGAGCTGGTTGCGGACGATCCCGACCGCGAACGCTATTGCCAGCGCGATGGCAAAGAGGCGCATGATTTTCTGGAACGAGGGGGGAAAGCGACGGTAGTTCTGGACGACCATCAGGAAAATCAGCCCCGAGATCACGAGCGGGGTCAGGCTGATCGGTGAAAAAGCGTTGAACGCACCCTCCATCCAATCGACCACCCGTCGAATCCCCCGGTTGAAAACCGTCACCCAGATCACGTAGTCGATGATCCAGCTCGACTGTTTCGCGTAGAGCAGAAGCGCGGGCGCCACGATCAACAGCGCGACAAACCAATCCATCAGCAATCCCTCCCCCGGCGGACGGAAGATACGACGGATCCGGACGGATCGCGGAAATCAAAATTCGCGGTCATCGGCACATTTCGAGATACCCTTTCCGGAATCGTGGTGCAATAACTACAGGGGGATGCAAACCCGGAAGAAACTGGTGCTGTTCACGAGCCTGCCGCGGGTCGGCGGCCACTCGACGCTCACGTTCGGGCTCTGCCGGCTCCTCCGCCCGCATTTTTCGAGCATAGACGTGTGGTGCAAAGTCATGCCTGAGCACGGGCATTCGGAGGCGCTTGCGGAGAAGCTCGCCGTGCTCGGATGCCGGGTCAGAATGCTTTCCGACATCAATGGGCGAATGCTCCCGGGCGCGCTCGCGCGCTTCGCCCTTGATGGGCTGCTGCATCCGCCGGATGTTTTTTTCACGCTTGCCATGAGGAACCTGTCGCCGGTTCTGGCCACGCTTTCGCGAGCCCCCGCGCGGATCTATTACCAGATCACGCACGATCTGAAGCCGGAAACGATCCGGATGCTCAATACATACACGGGATTCTTTTCCCGGATCGTTTTCATCTGTCCGGCCACGTATGAGGAGTTTCCCGGGGCCGCGTCACGCCAGGAAAAATTTTCATGGATCCCGCAATCCTCGGAAATTCCGGTGAGGGATCGCGGGCTCCTGCCCGGGGAGAGAGCCTCGGTGCTGGCTGCCGGAAATCCGCCGTTCCGGGTGGGGCTCATCGGGCGGCTGACGGTGGAAAAAGGGGCTGCTGCCGTGCTCGATTTTGCAGATCATGCACAGGTCCCCTGCGAGATTCATGTTGCCGGGAGCGGTCCCCTCGAAGGCGAATTCCAGAAGAGGGCGCAGAGACCGTCCGCAGCAGGGCACCCAAAAATCCTTTTTCACGGATCGTTCGATCCCTCCCGCCGCGAGGAGTTTTTGCGCCGGTTCTTCAACGGGGTGGACTGCCTCATGGTTCCATCGCAGGATGAATGGGAGACTCTGAGCATGGCCGCGCTCGAGGCGCTTCAACACGGAGTGCCCTCGCTCATCTGCCGGACCGGAGGGCTGAAATCATTCGCGCATCCCGGGCTAGGACCCGCTCCGCAAAATGTGATCCGGCTTGTCGATCCCGGGCATCTCCCGGCGGCTCTCACCGAGATATGCAGCGGGGTGCGTCCTTCCTGGGAACAAAGCGGAGCAGCCTGTCTCGAGCACTACGACCGGTGGTTTTCCGATGCAGCTGTGGGTGGAAGGTGGAGGAGCCTTCTGGGGCTCTCGCAAGACGTCACTTCTCGATCATCTTGATGTCGTCGATATAGAGCACGCCGGACCCGGGGGAGAGATTGAACTGGATCGATACGGTCCATGTCAGCGTCCCGTCCTTGCCATCAAGCGCGGCGGCGGAAAGGTCCTTGTTGCTGAACTTCACCGGGATCTCACCCTTTACCTCGGTCCACTGGGCACCGGGGTTGAAACGGATCACCTCCGTCTTCAGTTCCTCAGCCTTGTTTTCCTTTCTGGTGACCGCGTTGCGGTCGCCGCGCTCAAGTTTCGCGGCGCTCAGTTCCTTTTTGGCTAAGAGCTGAAATCCGACGGCGGCCTCGGAGACCTTGCTTCCCTTTACTCTCATTGAGAACGCGTAGGTCTTGTTGTTTTTCAGCGGCCTGCTTCCGGTCTGTTTGATTTCAAAGTAGCTTGGAGGAGCAGCGATAAGTTTTTCTGTGGTGGGCAGGGGGTCTTTTCCTGTGGGTGCCTTCCAGGATGAAAATGCCGGCGTGAACTGCGTGGGAGTCCCCATGATCTTGTTCGGACTCGGGGTATACCCGATCTTGAGGCAGGCCTTTCCTTCGACTGGTTTCGCGTCGGCGTCGTCGGCTTCTTTGACGACCGAGACAAAGCCGTAAAAGTTCCCCCGGTCGAGGCCGAAGTCACACTCCCAACCTGACGGGGAGTTGAACGGCGGCGTTCCGGCATCCCCCTTCATTTCGACCGGAGCGGCAAATTTCGGCTCGGTTTTGGTTCCGCTGTTGAGCGACATGGCGATCTTGCCGTTGCTCTTTCCGAAGACGAGGTCGAAGAGGCCGTCCCCGTTCATGTCTCCCGCAGCAATCGTTGCAATGCCCCCCACGGAGAGCAGCCCCGGGGCAGTGGCGGCAGTGAGGGGATCCTTTGTGGCTGTTGTTCCGGCAGGTTTGGCACCTCCCACCGTGATGAACGAATCGAATGGCAGCACAACGCCGGGCTTCCATTGCTTTCCATCGTTCAGGTAAACGGCGACCTTTCCGCTCCGCTCGGTCACCAGCAGGTCCATCTGCCCGTCCCCGTTGTAATCCACAACAGTGGGAGTCAGTTGCTCCAGGCCCATTCCGTAGGCCAAAACGGAGGTGTTGTTTTCATCGAACACCGGCTTCGATGCCGCGCCCTGGTTGACGAGGAGGTGGATGCTGTTGGCGGAATACGATCCCTCTCCGAGCAGTAGATCGTCCCGGCCGTCGCGGTTCCAATCCCACGTCGCGGGAGCAAAAAGGTTGCCCCATTTTTTGAGGGAATCCTTCATCGTGGGAATCAGGATCTGGGCGAAGTTCGTCGGCTGCTTGAACTCGGGCCGGACTCCGGAGGCATTGAGAAGAAGCATGATTTCCCCGAGGTAGTTGCCGATCACGAGATCTTTTTTTCCCGATCGCGCGATGTCGCTGAGGTGAATCCTCTGACCTTGCCGAGCTGTTTTCGTCTTGACCCCTTGAAGCGTCGGGTCGGCCGGGTCGATGCGGGAAAGAAAAATCGAGGCGAGTTCTCCGACGCTGAATTTCGGTTCGGTCTTCGTGCCGGAATTGAAATAGATCCGCAGGTAGCCCAGCACATCCATGGCTGCGATGTCGGGGAGCTGGTCTCCGTTCATATCCGCAATCGACACCGAGACCGGCATGCTGGTCTCCTGAATCGATCCGCTTGCCGTCAGAACCGCCAGCGCTCCCCGCTCTCCGGCAAGTGCTCCCGTCGTGTCCACCCCGTCCCACAAATTGTCGCGTCGGAATCCCGTCTCGAAGCCGGGATTTCCCAGCACCGGCTTGGGAGCTGTCGGTGCAGGGGGAGTCTGAGCCAAAGCGGAGAACAGATGCAGAGCAAAGAGGCCTGAGAGGAGAGGCACAAAACGAGGCATGTCAGGTATATGAGCAAGGAGCGCGCGGGAATCAAACAATTTCAGATCCAGCGTCGAACGAATTCGAATGAGATTCTCTCCACATGTCGGAGGATTTGCCGTTCTGCCATCCTGAATCTTTCCGTTTGATGTTTTTTCGTGGATCGCTCAGATTCAATGAACGCACTCGTAGCTCAATTGGATAGAGCGTTGGCCTCCGAAGCCAAAGGTTGTGGGTTCGACCCCCGCCGGGTGCAGTTAGTTTGCTGTTTTCCAACCTGTTACGAAATGCAGGTAGCAAGCGGGTAGCAAACTTTGCGCTACTTTCGGTTTTTCTTCTCCCGGTCTTGGCGATTTTTTACAGCCGGGCGTTGTTTCCTTACTGCGCATTTTCTCTTTCTGGCGCTGCGGTGCTGGTGTGCGCGTTCAAAGTTTATCGGACGCTGACTGAGGGCTGCCGCGAGCGCAAAAGGGTGGCGGTCTGGTGGGCTCGACGGGCGAACCGCTGGCAGAAAGGGGCCGGGAGATGAATATCGATTTACCGACTCATCTCAAGGGATCTCGGTGCATCATGTGTGCGCTGGATGCGAGGTCTGTTGAGGCCAGTTTTAACCACCTGACGCTTGGGCCGCTTTGTCGGTCGCACTTTACGGAAGAGTTGAGGGGATTTCTTGATTTCAAACGGAAGGTTCCTCCAGCGGTCGGTTTCCCGGAAGGGAGGGCTGAATAATGGCTGCGCTTTCGGTTCCTGCCCAAGCTCGCGCGCTGAGGTCGTTGACGGGGCTGCCGCTGGCGCATTGTCGGCGTATTATTGTGCTGGCGGCTGCGGAATTGCATCAGGGCATGGTGATGAAGCGCAGGGCGACGATGGCACTGCGCCAACTTTCGCTGGAGGAACAGCCTGCGGATCCGGCTGTGGTGTCGGATGGGTTTGCTCAGATCCGCAAAATGCTTTCGGAGGTGGAGGCATGACTCGCGTGGGGGTGATTGGTGGGCACTGCCAGCTTCTGGAGGCTTTGAGGGAGTCGCTGCGGAGGCAGAAAGCTCGGCCTGTTTATCAAGCTGGGATCTTGACGGCGCGGGAGGTTATGCGCCGGCGGGGCGCGGACATGTCGGCGATCTTTGTTGGCTCTAAATCTGGAGGGCGGCGCTGATGCACCAGGTGCTGGACTTCAAACGAAAAAAGCGGTTGGGGAAGTGTCTGTCTCCTCACTGCCGGAATGTGGCGCGGCTGCATCGCAATTTTTGCAATACGTGCCGAGGGCACTTTTACGATGACCCGATGCGGCGTTTGTTCCGAAATCTCAAGTCGAGCGCGAAGCGGAGAGTGAAGGAGTTCGGGTTGACGTTTGATGTTTTTGCGGAACTGGCGCTGGAGGCGGGGTATTTGCTGCGGGCGGGCCGGGAGAGGCATTGCTTGCATGTGGACCGGATCGATCCGCGGCTGGGATATTTTGCTGGAAACATCCGGTTTATCTCGTGTGAGGAAAATTCCCGAAAGGCGTTTCTTGATAAGCGGGTGCTGAATGGTCAGGCGGAGAGCTCGGGGGGGGAGCCGTTCTAAAATTATGGCAAAAAAGGCTGGATGGCGGGAGCTGGATGCGAATGCGAATGAGGCGATGGCGCGGTATTTTGACCGGGTGGGGGGCTGGGGCCAGGTGGATCTGCGGATGCCTTTTCAGGAGATCTTGCTGGCGGAGGATGATGGGGAGGATGACCCGCCGGGGGAGTATGAGCTGATCCAGCGCATGGCGGCTGTAAGGGCGTTTTTCCGGTTCTTGAAGGCGCATGGGGAGTCTCCGGCGGCGATGCTGAAGCAACTGGCGGCGGCGGGCCGGGCTTGCAGCGTGGAGCCGTTTTCAAAAATGACGATGGAGGAAATAGGCCATCTTTTCAGTGAGACGAAGGCGGCACATTCGTGGCGCTGCAAGGTGCTGTCGCGGGAGATCGAGCTGTCTGGGATGAGGGGGATCCAACTACCGGGCCAGAAAAAAGCGGCGGCGTCGGAGGTCTACAGCAAGGTGCGCCAGGGAAATACAAATCGACGGGGTGGGAAAAAACGCAGGCGGCTGCGGCAGGGGTCTTTTCTCAAGAAGCTGCATGTGCAGAAAAAATCAACAAAATGAATATGAATACAGAAATCGAATGGTTGCCTTTGGCTGATGTGCTGAGGGGGGGATTGAATCCGAGGACTCACTTTGACCCGGAGAAGATTCAGGAGCTGGTGACGAGCTTTAAGGAGCACGGGTTCACCCCGGCTCTGTCGCATCTGCTGGTGCGGCCGCATCCGGCGGCGCCGGAGAAGTGGGAGCTGATCTGCGGGGAGCGCCGCTGGCGGGCTGCTACGGAGCTGGGCATGGAGAAAGTCCCGGCGGTGGTGGAGGCGATGAGTGATGTGCGGGTGATGGAGCTGCAACTTGTGGAAAATTTGCAGCGTGATGGGCTCTCGCCGCTGGAGGAGGCGATGGGGTTCCGCGCGTTGCTGACGATCGAGGAGGGAGGAAAGCGGAGCCACTCGGTGAAGTCGCTGGCTGCGAAGATCGGGCGGACGGAAATGAGCATTCGGCACAGGTTGAGCTTGATCCGGCTGGTGGGGACGATGGCGGGGGAGGCTTTGGAGGCTGGGGAGTTGCCGATCTCGCATGCGTATCTTTTGGCGCGGGTGCAGTCGGATAAGTTGAGGGATGATTTTACCAGGCGGGTGCTGAAGCCTGCGGATGGGCTGGCTCCGATCCCTTTCCGGCAACTTGAATGGATGATCCGGGATGAGGGGATGGTGGAGTTGCGGGGGGCGGATTTTGATGTGACTGATGTGGTGCTGGTGCCGGTGCGCATGGATGGGGATGTGCGGGTGATGGGCGGAGCGTGTTCGGATTGCCCTCATAACACAAAAAATGGGGAGCATGCGGGTGGGGCGAAGTTCCACATGTGCATGAATCCTGAGTGCTTCCGGGAGAAGCGTGCGGCAGCGCATGCGGGGTGGATGGCGAGCGTCTCGGATCCGGAGAAGGGTCGAACGGCTCTGTCGTTTGCTGAGGCGGAAAATGTCTTCGACATCTCGGGGAAGAAACTGGCTCACAATAGCGGGCTGGTGGATCTGGATGAACCGCCGCCGGAGCATGATCTGAACCGGGGGGTGAGTGATCCGCCGGATTGGAAAAAGCTGATCCGTGGCCAGGGGGTGCCGGTGTTGGTGGCGAAGGATGGGGATGGCAGGGTGCGTGAGTTGGTGGATCACAAGCTGGCTCTGGCTGCGGCGCGTGAGAATGAAAGGGACAAGCCGGAAAGGATTTTCCGCCTGGCGATGGCTGATGGGAAGGAGGCGGTGCCGGGGTGGAAAAAGGAGGAGCTTGCGGAGAAGGATCTGGAGTCGCGTGCGGCGCTGAAGCTGAGGGAGAAGGCGGCGCGTGAGCTGGCGGAGCGGATCGAGGAGGCGCAGTTCCTGGCGATCATTGACCGGGCGCGGGGGGTGAAGGTGCCTGAGGAGTTCTGGGCCCTGGCGGTGGATTCTCTGCTGGCGGTGACTGAGGAGCATGGGGATGCGGGGCCGGTGGCGGCGCGGCATGGGCTGGAGGGGGTGGATGCTCTCACGAAGTATGCGAGAAAGCTGCTGGTGGCTGACAGGGTGGCATTTGCTGTGGAGCTGCTGCTGACGCTGTATGTGCGGGAGATGCGGGTGGTGGTATTCCCTGCATGGTCGAAGGCTTTCGGGGTTGATCTCAAGGTGGTGAAAAAGTCTGTGGCGGACCAGGTGGCGGCGGAACAAAAAGCATCGGCTGACAAGGCGGAAATCGCAGAAGGAATCGTCTGGAAAACCCGGAAGGAAAAGGTTGATGATTTCGAGTGGAATGCTGCCGGGGTTTGTGTGAATCCGGATGTTGCATTGCTGCAGTTCCCGAAAGGCGCGAAGATATTTGCGACGGTAGAAGTGGCGCGCGCGGAGAAGGGATGGAAGGTTGGCTTTGAAACGAATGCGAGCAAGTCCGGGAGCAGGTTGGCGTGCAACCTCCAAACCCCAAGCTACTCATCCAGGTCGCTGGCGCTTAAAACCGGGCTACTTGGACTCAAACCTCTGCTGAAAGCTGCCGATGCCCCGGGGGCCGTTCTCAAGCGGGTGGAGGAGTTTATCGCAGCAATTTCCGATTCTGGAAAAAACATCGGGAAGGTGAAGTCTGAGCCTGGCAAGAAAAAGTTTGTGCCGGAAACCATTGGGGTGATTAATTCGGCTCCGGATGTATCGAAGCTTAAGGGCTTGTCTGCGGAGATCGTGCGCGTGATGACTGCAGCGGGGCCGGAGGGGATGAAGGTGAAGGATGTTGCTGTAACGCTTTCGATGACTCCGGGGCAGATTTCGGTATGGTTCTCGACGACGGGGAAGAATCTGGCGCGGAAGATCGCTCCGGGGCACTACTCGGTGTTTCCAGAGGTCAAGGTGCCTGTCAAGGCGGAGAAGGCAGAAGCGGGACCAGTGGATAAAATGTTCCAGGAGGCGGTCGCTCTCCGGGCTGCGGATCCCAAAGGATTTTCTGCGGCGATGCTTCAACGCCATTTCCGCTTAGGATACCGCGCTGCTGTTGATCTTTTGGATCGGGTGATTGATTCCGCTGCTGAGGGGTGTTTAACCATGATAAAACGCCCGCTCAACGCTAGATTTTCCGCTGCCGTCCGGGAGGGGAAGAAATTTACTACGATCCGCGAAAAGCCTTGATCGCATGATCTTATGAAATAAACAGACACCCAAATCCTCAACTTCATTGAGGCCAATTACGCGACTCGCGGCGGAACTGGAAAATCACTCCGCGAGGAAGTAACCGCGCAGATGGACTCCGACGGGATGGCCGAGAAAAGCAGGCTCCCGGCGCATGGAGGAAACTACGATCCGACCATGTTCGAGTCGGTCCCCATTCATTCTGCCAACGCACAAGATCACGTATGACCACCAGCGCAATAGACTCAGCATCGCAAACCGGCGTCCCCGCTGGTGGGCATTACGTGCATCGCCTTGTTCGCGTTTGTCCTGATTGCGGAGTGGAGCACATGAAGCGCAAGCAAAAGAACGTGAACCCTCGATGCTTCAAATGCCAAAGACGCATCAATCAGAAGAATAGCGAAATCCGAAATGCAGATAAACGCAGGGCGAGCCAAGCAAAATACAGGGAGGAGAATAGGACTGCAATCAATGCCCGCTCTCGGGAGTTCAAGCGGACATGGATGAATGAATGGAGAAAAGCCAATCCAACCACCGCGCTTATTCGAGGCAGGGCATTCGCTCAAAAGCACCGTGACAGGCTCTTGCAACGCCAAAGGACGGAACGTGAAGGGCTGAGCGACACCTACGTGAAAGAGCAACTTGCCAGATACTCAATCTTACGACCATCGGAAATCCCGCAACCGCTGGTCGCACTCAAGCGGGAACACCTAAAACTAAAACGACTATGCAAAAAATCACGAACATCAGCCAACTGAGAGACGACCTAATCGGAGCATACGAAATGCTCAAAGCGGACCCCAAGCGGGTGATTCAAGTCGGAGAACTGGCGAACACGGCAGGCAAGATCATTGCTTCCGTGAAGCTGGAACTGGAATACGCCGCGCTCCGCAAGGATCGCCCGACAATCGCTTTCCTCGAATACAAGAGCAGCGCGAAATGAGTTACGCGAACGAACAAGGCCAGCTACGGCGGGAGGATAAAGCGTGAATCTCGAAAGTGGCGTCGTCCCGCCGTTAGCTGCGCCGCCTTGTTGGGCATCTTTTGGGCGTCACCTGCCCGTGAATGGTGAACTGGTCCGCGTGACCGCAAACACAAAACTATGAAAGCAGAACTGAAAACGATAACGCCCGAATGGGCTCAGCGAACGCTGAATGAAAAGAATGCGGGCAACCGCGCAATGAACCGGCTGCACGTCGAATCCTTGGGAAAGGAAATGAAGTGCGGTCGGTGGAAAGTGAATGGCGACACGATATGTCTGAACGGATCGCGCCTGATCGACGGACAGCACCGGCTGGCTGCGGTGGTGGCGTCTGGAGTCACAATCCAGTCGTTCGTGATCGAGGGCCTTCCGTCCGACGTGTTCGACACCAAGGACGTGGGAAAGCGGCGGAGTGGTGGTGACACGCTCGGGGTGCGCGGCGAAAAGAACGCTTACCGGCTGGCAGCAACTCTGGTGCTGATCGACAAATACATGACCGGACGGGCTGACAAGTCGGTGCACTACAGCAACACCGAGATCGAGGAACTGCTGGAAAAGTATCCAGAGGCCCGCGAAAGCCTGCAAACATCCCAAAGCACAAAGGGGCTGATCGCGGCGAGCGTGTTGGACGCTTGCCACTACCTGTTCAGCCGGAAGAACTCGGCACTGGCTGACGAGTTCGTGGAGAGGGTGCTTCGCGGAACGGGGCTGGAAGAGGGAACCCCCTGGTATGTCCTGCGGGAACGACTGATGAAAAACAGCATCAGCAAGGCCAAGCTCTCGAAACCCTACGTC
>Ga0247840_10004562_pt1 | contig 21763 bp, 14 predicted proteins | sample LaCruzMarch2015__FD_192404 | JGI IMG/M metagenome (GOLD analysis project Ga0247840, IMG submission 192404) | Freshwater microbial communities from meromictic Lake La Cruz, Castile-La Mancha, Spain - LaCruzMarch2015_17m | ecosystem: Environmental > Aquatic > Freshwater > Lake | place: Spain... | reverse complement strand
CCTCCCCGCCAACGCCACGGAGGACTGCCTGTGACCGAAACGCCCCTGCCCGCGAGCCACGAAGAGGTTGGACGGCGCCCGTCGGGTGCCGAGCCACAGTTCTGTGAACCCGCGGTTGGGCCGGGGTGGGGGCGGGCCGGATGCGCCGGACTTTTTGGGGTCCGCGCACCCGGCCCGCCCCCACCCCGGCCTGCGCGGCCCACTTGGACCCGGGGAGGGCACCGACGATTTTCTGGGGTTCGTAAGAACCAGGGGCCGGGTGTCTACTCCCCAGAGGAGCAGCCCCATCGCCTTGATCCAGAAGGGTGACTGGTGCGGATCGGAGTTTATCCGTCACTTGCGCAATGAGAACTGACGGCGCGTTTGCGGTGACCATGCGGCGCTTCGCGGTATGATCAAAAACGTGTCTGGGCACGAGGAGTTGGGTCGTGCCCGCACCGGGGTCAGCTAAATGGTGACCCCATCTCTTTGACCCCATCTCTTCATCCTCCCATGGGGAGGAATAAGTCAAGACCTGACCCCATCCTAGCATCCTAGCATCCTAGGGACCCCATCCTAGGGGGCTCTGACCCCATCCTAGGGCTCCGGGCAACCGGAGTCCCTACGCCGGAGGCAATTCTTGTATTCGGTTCGCAATCGGGCATCTGAATTAAAGGGCTCTGACCCCTTTTCCTGACCCCTTTTCCTTTGACCCCTTTTCCTTTTGACCCCTTTTCCTTTTCCTTGGCCCCTTTTTCTACCGCCGGGAAACCAGGCGGCAACAGAGAACACAAACTTCGGCCTAAGCGCCGACAAGAACCCGGCTTACTCTCCGGCTCAGATAAATTCGTCGGGCGAATAAGGGCTTAATTGAGCCTGGCCCCTTTTCCCCAATTAAGTTTGTTTCCGCCCGGCGGATTTAATTGAGCCTGGCCCCTTTTCCCGGGCCCCTTTTCCCGCTTTTCCCGATTTTTCCCTCATGCCTGTTCGCGCAGTTCTAGCCGCCGCTCGATGCGCTCGATTCGCTCGGCCAGATGATCCATGCGCACGTTTTGCTCGGCCGCTGCCTCGTCGGTGTGGGCCATGTCGCGGCGCAGGCCTGCGACGGCCAGTTCAAGGCGACCGAGCCGAGTTATGGTCTCGTCCTGTTTACGTTCCATCCGTGCGATGTCTGCCCGGATCGCCCGTAGGTGCTCTAGCACCAGGTTCTCAACATTGTCTGTCATATCGCTATCCTATTGCCTTCGGGATTGAAAAAAAAAGGTTTTCAATTAAAAGGGCTCTGACCCCTTTTTCTTCGTGGCAACCGTACCGCGACGCCCTCGCCACGGCGTCCGATCTGATGGCCTTGCTGGCCATGATGGCGGAGCAGCGGGTCGGTCTGCGTCCCGGCCGCATCGAGCCACGGGCACTGAAACGACGACCGCGCAACTTCCCGCTGCTTATGGAGCCCCGGGCACTGGCCCGGCAGGACGTTCGACTCCACGGGCACCCCAAGAAGGCGAAGTGAAAGCGCACGGAAATGCTTCGGGTCGTCACGCATAACAGGAAGATTTAAATGGAGAATTCGCTTAAATCAGTGCCATTCGAGCCTGGCCCCTTTTCCCCTGGCCCCTTTTCCCCTTGGCCCCATATTCGTTCAAAAATTAGAAAACTCTACTTAATGCATGTTATTTGGCTGAACGAAGTGCAAAACTTCTCCTTGCAAATTTCTTTCGTTCCAATCAACTTCGTAGACACTCCACGCTCGCCGACATTCTCGAAAGGATATACGTTCGCACGAGTGTAGCCTTGCTCCTTGCACCAGATTGTAGCTGCCTCTTCTCCGCATCGGTTTGCCCACTCCACGCAGGCGTCCAAACGTAAGCCTTCAAGCATTGGCGCATCGAATGTTTTTGCGGTAGATGCAGTTCCTTCCGTTGGGTGTTTAATCCATCCGAGATTAATAGCAAGCGACAGCGTGACAAAGCCAAACCCCACCACCCCAGACACAATACGCGCGACTCCGCTTATCTGTGGTAGCTTTAGCTCCTTTATCTCAAGCCCGCCACCAAATAATCCAGCCGTTAAAAGAATCGCTCCGAGCACGAATGCCATTATTTCGAGTGACATTGGTTGTTCTCCGTGCGGCTAATGAAGCGGTATTTTCTGCGTTTTCGTGGCCTAACGCAAAGCCCAGCCGCCGTCAAAAAGCGTAGCATTTTTAACGGTCGACTGTAGCGCAGGGTTAGGCTGGATTTCGTCTAATGCAGAGCCGGAATGAAGTAGTGCCATACCGTGCCGTTAGATCCAACTGTCCATGCACCCTCCCATCCGGCGGCAATGCTTTCAAAACCACTCGCCTTCTCGTCCTTTGTGAAGGTGACACCGTCTGCCGATGTCCAGATGGTACCGTTCTTGCCGGTGAGCCAGATTACGCCGTTAGGAGCGACGGTGACATCTTCCATTCCGCTCGCCTTGGTTTGAGTCCAACTAGCCGCAGAAAACTTCCACAACGTGCCATTGGAGCCAACCGCCCACACAACACCATTTGGTCCGACAGAAATCCGGCTAAAACCACTTGCCGCAACCTGAGTGAAGTTAGTTCCTTGGTCGCTGCTAGACCAGATAGTGCCATTTTTCCCAGCAAGCCAGATTTTGCCGTCAGGGGCCACAGCGACATCTCCAATTGCGCTTGCCGAAGTTTGGGTCCAGGTACCTCCAGTAAACTTCCACAGTGTGCCATTGGAGCCAACTGCCCAAACAACGCCGTCCGGTGCAACAGAAACTCGACTGAAGCCACTTGCCTCAACCTTAGTGAAATCCTTTCCTTGACTGGAAGCAAACCAGATAGTCCCATTCCTGCCGGCAAGCCAGATTTTTCCGTCAGGCGCTACGGCGACATCTCCCATTCCACTCGCCGCGGTTTGAAACCAATTGGCAGCGTGGGTCGATACAGGAGCCATTGCAGAAATCACCACGAAGCCAATCAGCAAACTTCTTGATAAGCACCGCAGTTGGCGGGAAAAGTTGATTTTTGTATCACTTGTCTTTGGCATGATCTTCTCCTCTTGGATTACTCGCAGCACAAGAACGACAGGCATCTTACCCGACTGCCGCAATTTGAGTTGAAGCCTAACGCCACATCTAAAGCGACCCAAACCGCGCGCTGGCACGATCTTGAGGTTTAGCGCGGTGTTGAGCGCGCGGTTTGGGGTCGCCTTTTAGGTGCTGGTTAGCCATTTCTTTTCCTCGTATTGCACTAAACCGGGTCTATCCCGGAATGTCCGCTCCGCAAAATGGGTCGCGCGCAAGCGGTGGCTAGCAATCTGTTGCGGAGACAAACCTGACGGCTACCCTGGTAACGCAAAATTGCGGGGTGCCCTTGCTTCCGAATTCTTGACGCAACAAACCGTACCGGGTCAACGTAGCGAGATCATCTTCGATGAACCTTGGCTCGTTGTATTGAATTGGTCCGGACGCGCCGTCCATAAGCAAATAATGTTCTGGACTGAATCCAGTCCAGCACCCAAGTATCCTGATCCCCCGGTCATGGCTACTCCCCGCCGCCGGTGCCCAGTTGAGCCTACCCAAGGACACGAGCCGTTCGCGTACCCATTCGGTCGAGCCGTTCTTGCCGACAGCGCACCCGGAATCCTCGCTCAGCGACCACGGTCTTTGGGAGTCGTCGAGGCCATTCCCATTTGAGAGATAATATTGTCAGTAAAATGTTTATGCGTTGCAAGCGCATTTTGTTGATCGAGGTCAAGTCAACTGACGAATGTTGTGGTTCTGGTCGGCGGAAGTCCGGCGGGCAAGCCCGGCGGGGGAGGTGCCGGGAGGGGCGGATTCGCGGGTCGGCCGGTCGCGAGGGGGGGGCGCATGGCCTGTCGTGGGTCCTGGCCAAGACCTTCAGGGCTCCGGCTGCCGGCGGCGGGCTCGGGGGCGCGGCGCGGCGGACGCGGGTGCTGCTGCGCTGGAGGGACCGGGCGAGGACTCCCGTGGGACGGGTAAAGTGGCGCAATACCCGACGTTTGCGCGCGGCAAAGGCATTGATTGCTGGGTTTCGCTGCGCTCTACCCAGCGGGTCGCGCGCGGTTCCCGTGGGCAGCGAATACTTGTGCGGTCTCTGGGGCGGGGTCACGCGGGGGTAACCGGGGAGGAGTGACGCTGGTGGTTCCGCGAGGAACGGCCGTGCGGGCAGGACTGGCCACCCTGGGACCGGGCGGTTTGCGCGGTCTGGTTGCGGCTGAAGCCGCTCCCACCGCGGGCTGACGCCCGTGGCGGGGCTCGGCTGGTGGGGGCTCAGGGGTCTGGCTGAGGGTGTTTCGATCGATGGGGCGATGGGCTCGCGCGCTCGGGGGCCATGATCCGGGTAAGCCGCTGGACATGGGTTTCACGCGGTGTCAGGCTAAGACCCGGCGGGCCTTGATCATTACTCCGGCCGCCGCGCGAACGGCAAGGCCGCTGGTCCGCACAGCGGACCCTACGGAACGCGGCCTTACCCTAGGGTCCGCTGTGCGGACCGATCGCCGCTGGCCGGGGTTATGATCAAGGCCGTCGCCGGAGTTGTTTTTCCTTTACCCTTTGGTGTCTTTGCGTGAGATCCCCTTCGATGCGCAAGCGCTCGGTAACACTGTGAGAACCCGTGCGGTCCTGCTTTGCATCCTGCTGCTCCAGGCCGCCGGTGCGCGCGCGGGCGCGCTGGACCTGGGCTCGACCGGTGACCATGTGCGCGTCGTCCTGGATACCTCCAAGTCGATGTGCGGGGCCGCCTGCGGCTGGCAGGACCCGCCGAACGATCCGGGGCGCCTCGCGATCCTCTCGACCCTGCTGCTGCACGATCTGCTGAAGCCCGATCCCAGCAAGGCCGAGCATCCGGACAGCTTTGCGGTCATTCCGTTCGAGTACGGTAAATGGACCGATGAGTTGCCGCCGCCGAGCACCGCGACGCCCAGACGGGCGCAGGGGATGGCCGCGCGGGCGCAGTTCATCGAGGCGCTGAGCCCGGCGCGGTTGCCGTTGGACGCGATGAATACCTATTACTCACCGGGCCTCGCCCAGGCCCTGGCGGACCTGCCCCCCTTGTCGAGCACGGACAGCGCGGCGATGACGCGCACCATCGTCCTGATTACCGATGGGCTCTCGGTCAATCCGGAGGCGGACCTGGCCTTTATTCAGACGCGGCTGCTGCCCGCACTCGCGGCCCGGCAGACGCGCCTCTATGCGATCCTCTTCGGTCCGGATGCGACCCAGCGCGGTGCGGCCTTCTTCGCCGCCATCAAGGCCGCCGATGAGGCGAATGTCCGCGCCGGTACCTATCCGCAGCACGTCTTTCCGGATTTCTTCCTCGTGGGCACCGGCGAGGAACTGCCGGCGACCATGATCCGGCTCTTCTCGGAGGCCTTTGGTTATCTGCACCTGCCCGATGACCGCAAGGACCGGGTGGGTACGGGTGCGGTGGGGTTGAACCTGCACCGGGACGTGGGGCCCAACGAGGCGGCCATCGTGGCGCTGCGACTGGACCCTAACCGCAACGGGCGTCCGGACCCGCCGCGGCTCGCGCTGTCGCCGCCGCCCGGCGGTTCGACCAATCTCCAACACCTGCTTGAGGCGCGCGAGCCGGGCGGGAGCTACGCGCTGCGCTGGGAGTTGAAGCCCTCGCCCGGCGACTATTCGCTGCGGATCGATAACGCCCCCGAGGCTTCGGTCTTCGTATTGCGCCCCACGAACCTGACGGTCGCCCTGCGCGAGCATCGGGCGCCCACCGCCGGGGCGGCGCCGGACGCCATCCCGTCCTGTTTTGCCCCGGGTTCACTGGTCACCATGGCGGACCGCCCGTGCCGGTTGGATTTTCTCGTGGCCTCGGCCGCCGGCACCGCGGGGATACCGCCCAAGCTGACGCTGCGCTATTGGATAAAGCAGCCCCGTCCGGGCGGCCGGGACGCGTGGAACATCAATGACGCCGACGGCGCCGGGATTGCCGATACCCACCATTGGGAGGACCGGGCTGCGGGCGGGCGCCGCTATTATTCGCAGACCCAGTTCACCAGGAACCAGTTGCCGGACGGCGTTGATAAGCCCTATAGCGCGCACCTGAGCGTGAAGGTGGACCTGGAGAATCGCACGGTGGCCGCGCGCGGTGCGGACGATCCATTCGAGGCCCTGGTGTACCCCAGGCTCGGGCTGTCGCCGCAGCCGCCGGCCGTCAAGATCAAGCATCCGGAGAGCGGGGCGCTCGGGCGTCGGCAGCAGGCCTGCACCGTCTTCACCCTCACCGAGGACTTCGGCACCCGGCTGGAGAGCGCCCAGGGCAACCAGGGTGCCACGGGCCCCGCCGCCTTCAATGTCCGGGGCTATCTGGTCGCGGACCCGGCGGCGCTCGCCGGAGCGCTGCGCGACGCCCGCTTCACCCTGGACGGCGAGGGCATCGGGTTCCAATCGGACCGGCCGCGGCCCGGGTCCCAGCCGCCGCTGGAATGGTCCCGGGGCAAGCAGCGCACCCTGGCCGAACTGGTGCAGCGCGATGGGGTCGGCGGCCGGCATGAACTCTGTGTGACCCTGGGCCCCTACGCGGATGGGGACCCGCTCGCCCCGCCGGCCCTGCAACTGAAGCTGATCCTGGATCACCCGCCCTACGATCACTTCGACGTGATCGAGGGGCTCAAGGCGGAGGTGCTGGTGGCGCCCGCCCCGGGCCTGCGCTGGTGGTCGCTGCTGCCCTTTCTGCTGCTGCTCTTGGGCCTGCCGCTTGCGCTGGCGCTGCTGCGCGCCCGTAATGCCCTGCCGCGGGACCTGGGCTATGGCTTCGCGAGCGCGGCCGATCCGCACCGGTTTACGGTGCGCGCACTGCCCCCGGCGCACCCACTGCGGCGGCTGTTCGCGCGGCGGGCGGAGCGCCAGGTGGTGGACGGGCAGGGGGGGCTCCTGGGCTGGGTCCGGCCCCAGACCGGGTCACTCTATGCCCTGCGCCCGGCGCGCGGGGTGGCGCTGCGCGAGCGCGACGGGGGCTTTGTTGCGCCCGCCGCGGCCGGCCTCTTCCTGCTCGAGGTCCATCGGCCCTATCGCCTGAGCAGCGGGGACCAGGACCTTTGGTTGCGGATGCAGTTCCTATGACACCAGACTTGCCGATCGCCCGGCGCGCGCGCGTGCCCCTGCTTCTCATCGGGCTCTTGATCGGGCTCCTCGCACTGTCGGCGCCCGCGCTCCAGGCCCAGTCCGGACCAGTGAGCCGCACCGAGCGCCAGGTCGCGGTGGTCCTGGATACCTCCACCTCGATGCGCGACGCGGTGAACGACCGGGCGCGCCTGGCCATCCAAGCGATCAAGATCCTGGCGGACCTGCTCGGCCCCACCGATGACCTGACCCTGGCCTGGATGCCGGACAGCCCCGCCTGCGTCCTGCAACCGGACCCGGGCCGGCGCCTCACGCGCACCGCGGGGGACCCGGCCGCCTTCAAGCAGGCGGTGGACGAGCGCGCGCTCTATGGCGGGCCGACCAACTTCATCGTGCCCCTGCTGACGCTCAAGGAGGCGCTGGACGCGGCGCCGACCAAGGAGCGGCTGCTGATCGTCATCTCCGATGCCGGTCGCGACACCTGCCGGGCGGAGAGCGGCCGGGTGTTGCAAGACCTGCGGGCGGCCGGGGTCCACACCGCGGTCGTGAGCCTGGGCGAGCGGGGGCGCCCGGTGCACAACGAATACGAGATCCGGACCGCGGCGCAGACCCCGTCCGAGTTGCTGGCGGCCATCGGGGAGATCTACCAGCGCTTCCTGGGCGCCAAGGCCCCGGATTCGGGTCGGCTGTCGCCGGGGTCCACGCGGATCGCCGCGGCGGTCGCCCCCTTCGTGGACGAGGCCTTCCTGCTGGTCGCGGCCGAGGGTCCGGTCGGCGCCATCCTGGCCGGCGCGGACAACCCGGGCGCGGAGGCGGTCGAACCGGACTACCGCGCGGGTGAGACCCGCGGACTCGATGACCTGACCCGCGGCTACCGTATCCTGCGGTTGCGCCGCCCGGCGGCCGGCACCTGGCACTTCGAGGTCACCGGCCTGACGGGGGAGGCCGGTTGGTACCTGATCCAGGACTTCTCGGTCAGCCTGCGGGTCGCGACGCCCGCACGGGCGGCGCAAGGGGAGGACACCCTGGTGACGGCGGAACTGATCGACGACCGCACCGGCCAGCGCATCCAGGACCCGTCGCAGATCCCGGGGCTCGCCGTGACGGCCCTCGTGGAGGGGCAGGAGATCGGCTTCCGCGACGACGGTCAGGAGGGCGATCAGGCCGCGGGTGACGGGCTGCTGAGCGCGCGGGTGCGCCTCATGCGGACCGGCCCGGCCGGCTTCCCGGTGCGGCTGGCGAGCCGCTATATCCAGGACGAGCGGCAACAGCAGACGCAGGTCGCGCCGGCGACCTGGGCCTTGGCGGTCGAGACCCCGCCCCAGACCCGGGTCGGCGATCCCACCCTGGTCGCGGTCCGGCTCAAGGCCCTGGGCGCACGCAACGCACTGAGGCCCCCGGAACTGGTCAACGCAACGCTGGCCGAGGGCCTGACCCTGGCCCTGCGTGACGATGGCCGCGACGGTGACCGCACGGCCGGTGACGGTCTTTATGCGCGCACCTGGACGCCGGAGCGGGTCGCGGTCTTGCTGGTCGGATACCGGGCGGTGGGGGGCGGCGAGGCGGCCGACGCCCAGGGGCCGCTGGAGGTCAAGGGCAGCATCGCCTTCGGCCCGCCCGGGGTGCTGGACTACGGGCGGCTCACCGGGCGCTCGCAGGGTGAGGCGACGCTGGATCTCGGCTTTGTGCGGGCGCGGGGCCGCTTCGATCTGAAGCTGACGACCGACTTCGCGCACGCGGGCGCCCGGCTGGAGATCGACCTGGGGGACGGCTTCAAGCGACTGACCGGGCGTCCGCTCGTGCTCGCCTTCGAGGGCGGGGGGCGCCAAGGCTATCCGGTGCGGTTGCGCGTCGGCAACTGTCCGGCGGCGGTCGGTCCGGGCGTGGCCGGGGCCTTGGTGGTGGAGGCGCAGGACAGCGGCGGGCAGACCTTGAGCGCGGCGGTCCCGATCCGCGTGGAGATCGTCCGGGACCACTGGCTGCGTTGCTGGTGGCCGGTCATCGCCGCCGTTCTGCTCGCCCTGCTGGGCGCCTTCATCCTCTACGGCATCCTGCGCCCGGCCCGTTTCCCGCGCCCGCTGGCCGTGATCCTGTCCCCGGAGGCCGACATGGACGAGGGCTATCCGTTCAACATCCGCTCCCAGAAGGGTGCGGGCAGCGGCTTCTACCGCGACGCCCGCATCCACATCACGGGCGACTTCCAACTGCGCCGCGCCGCCGGCGGCGCCCTGGCCCGACTGCGCGCCGACCGGCTCGGCGTCTTCATCCAGGCGTTGCCCGGCGCCGCCGTGCTCTACCAGGACGCGGACAACCAATGGGAGCCGGTGAGCAGCGAGCAGGAACAGCGGGTGCGCTTCTCGACCCTCTATAAGAACGCCGCCGGCAGCCTGTACTTCGAGTTCCGCAACCTCTGATCCCGCTCGTGGTAACCTGCGCGGCCTGACCCGTCGCCGGCCGTCGCCCGGGCCGCCGCGGGGTCGGATCGCAGCGGTCCCGGGTCCTTGGGCCGCGGGGTCGCAGGCCGGGGCGCAGAGCGTGCGGGGGATCGCGGTGTCACTATCGAACGGCATCAACACCACTGAAGGGATGGCACTCACCGGGGCCGCGTTGCTCCTGTGTGTCCTCTTCGTCTGGGGTTTTTGGACCTGGTTCCAACCGCCCCCGGGCCTGGCCGCCGGCGTTGCGCTCCTGGCGCTCGGGATGTTTCTGCTATGGCCCTTCTATTTCGGGCGGCGCCCGGCGCGGGCCGGCCTGCGCCCCCGGGCCGCGACCGGCGCGACCGGCGCGCACGACCCGGCCGACCCGGGGCAGTTGACGGCCTTGCTGGCCGAGTTCGACGCCCTGGGGTTTGCCGAGGGCGCCGAGCAACTGCTCATGCTCCACGAGAAGTTCCGCACCTTAAACGAGGTCCTCGACCTGTGTCTGGACGCGCGTGAACCCGTCCACGCGCGCTACCTTGGCAACGCGCGGCAGGTCTATCTGGCGGCGCTCGACCATCTGCGGGACCTGGCCATCGTGTTGCGCAGCATCAGCACCATCGATCCGGCGGCCCTGGCCCTGCGCATCCGGGACCTGAAACAGCGCCAGGATTTTCCCGTCCCGGACGCGATTCGCGCTGTCGAGGAGCGCCGCACCCTCTATGAGGGACAGCGCCGACGGATCGCGACCCTGCTGTCCCAGACCGAGACCGCCATGACCGCGCTGGATCACGCCTGCGCCGCCCTGGCGGGGGGCCGCAGCGCGCAGGGGCTGACCGCGGCGGCGATCGACGACGCCATGAAGGACCTGGTGCAATTGGCGCAGCGCAGCGCCGCTTAGTAACGAGTCCAGAACAAGTTAAACACAAACGGGTTCGTTGTCGTTGTCGTTGTCGTAATCGGAGAATCGCAGCGATTTGGCGTGCGGGGGAATCCGGGGTGCTACGATAATCTCGATTACGACAACGACAACGACAAGGACGACGACGACGACAACGGCGCTAAGAGTATTCTCTATCTCAGTTCATCGCCACACCAACCGGAGGAACCCGCCATGAGATCGACCAGCCGCAGCGCCCCGCGTCTGTGGGTGTGGCTGCTGTGCACCGCACTCGGCCTCAGCGCCCTGACGGGGTGCGAGGAGGGCGCGGGCCCGGGCGGCTCGGCCGAGCGCCTGACGCTCGGCCAGGCGCAGATGGCACTGGCAGGTCTGCGCTCTGGCCTGGAAGTCACCACGGTCCCGCCGGGCCAGGTGGAGCTGGTCAGCCCTGAGCCCAGGAGTGCGGCCGACACCCTGCCGACCATCGCCACCTTCCCCCTGGTGGTGGACCCGCAGCGCGACGACCAGACGGTGGTGGCGGAGGTCTTCGCCTCCCTGGAGAAGTCGGGCAGCGGGCCGGACGGCTGGCTGGTGGAGGTGGCGCAGGCCTTCAACGCCGCCGACGCGCGGCTGGCCGGGGGCAAGGCGGCGCGGATCGCCGTGCGCAAGATCAGTTCGGGGACCGGCTATGAGTTCATCGCCTCCGGCAAGTACCGCCCCGAGGGGTTCACGCCGTCCAACACCGTCTGGGCGGACATGGCCCGCGCCCAGGGCGCGGAGATCTCGGTGGTCGCCGACCGCCTGGTGGGCAATGTCGCGGGCGTCGTGATGAAGGGCCCCGTGGCGGAGCGGCTCAAGGCCGGCCGGCCTGAGCTTCAGGTCACGGACCTGGTGGACGCCACCATCCGCGGGCAACTCGCGCTCGGCTATACCAACCCCTTTTCCTCGGCCACCGGGCTCAACCTGCTCCTCACGGTGCTGCAGACCTTCGCCCGCGGTGACGAGTCCGCCATGCTCTCCCTGGCGGTAGCCAGCGCCTTCGAGCAATTCCAGAAGAGCGTGCCCTTCGTCGCCATGAGCACGCCGCAACTGCGCGATTCGGTGGAGCAGGACGGTTCGCTCGACGCCTTCGTCCTGGAATACTCGCTGTTCGCCCAGACCCCGAGCCTCCAGTCAGGCTATGTCTTCATCCCCTTCGGTCAGCGTCACGACAATCCGCTCTATGCGGTGGGTCCCATCAGCCCCGAGAAGCGCGCGGTGCTGGAGCGCTTCGCCGCCTTTGCCGCGGCTCCTGAGTCCCAGGCGCTTGCCACCAAGTACGGCTTCAACGCCAAGGACGATTGGGGCTCACCCTTTACGGCCCCCTCCGGGCAGACCGCCATCGCCGCGCAACGGCTCTGGAAGAACCGCAAGGACGCCGGCCGACCGATCGCCGCCGTCTTCCTGGCCGACGTGAGCGAGTCCATGCGCGGCACCCGCATCGAGCAATTGCGCCGCGCCCTCATCGACGGCGGCGGCTTCATCGCCCCGGAGAACGCCATCGGGCTCGTCAGCTTCGCCTCGGGCGTGACCATCGAACTCCCCATCAAGCCGTTCCAACTGCTCCAGAAGGCCGCCTTCCAATCGGCCGTCAAGCGCCTGGACCTGGCCGGCGGCACGGCCATGTATGACGGCATCGTGACCGCGCTTGCGCTGCTCATGGACTATCAGCGGGCAAACCCGCAGGTACGCCCCATGCTGTTCGTTCTTACCGATGGGGAGACCAATACGGGGCTCAAATTCAAGGAGGTGGAGCCGATCATCGCGGGCCTGGGGATCCCCGTCTACACCATCGGCTTCGACGCCGACGTCAAGGAATTGGCGCGGCTCTCCGGCCTGGTGGAGGCGGCCAGCCTCAATGCGAGCGAAGCCGACCTGCGCTATAAGCTCAGCGCGCTCTTCAACGCCCAGTTGTAGCCATGGCAAGGGGGCAGATGGTGCGCGCCTTTCGCAACTGGCTGATCGTGGCCTGCGGGGTCTTCGGACTCACCGCCTGGGGGTACCACGCGTATCTTCAGGCCTTCCCCAGGAAGGTCCTGGTGATCCTGGACAACTCCTATCCGATGGGTCCGGTCTGGGACCAGGTGCCGCTGATGCTGCGCTCGATGAGCGGGGCGCGCTATACCCTCTATGCCCTGGCCACCGACAAGGGTCCGGTCCACGGCTGGCAGCAGACCCTGGATCTCGGGACCACCAGGCCCTACGCCCCCCGGCAACTCGGCGACCTGTGGCGGCAGGTCCCGGCCGCCTGGCATACGCAGGCCAGCACGACCTGGCTGATCACCAATGCCCCGGCGGCCGAATTGCCGCCGAACGGGGGCTGGACGGTGTTGCCGGTGGGGGTTGGCGGGCCGCATTGAGGTCTTCGCTGATTTTCTTTGTGTTCTCGTTGTCGTTGTCGTTGTCGTAATCGAGCTTATCGTAGTGCCCCGGATCCTCTCGCGCGCCAAATCGCCTCGCTTCTCCGATTACGACCACGACCACGACCACGACAACGACAACGGCGCCAAAGCTTCGTAGGGTCCGCTGTGCGGACCAACGCCCTTTCGGCGACATAGCCCAATTGATGCCAGGCCATCCTGACCTGACCGCACAGCAGACCCCCCGGATGCAACAGCAAACCGCCCCACCGCCCGAGGTCAGCCTCCAGCAACTCGAATCCCATCTCTGGGGCGCCGCCAACATCCTGCGCGGCAGCCCGCTCGATCCTACCGACTGGAAGAGCGATATCCTGCCGCTCCTGTTCTTCAAACGCATCTGCGACTGCTGGGATGAAGAGCACGCCGGGATGGTGCAGACCTATGGTGAAGACTTTGCCGACGAGCACATGGTCAAGTCTGTCCCACTACTGCAGCCGGAGAACCGGTCCTGACCCGGAATTGATCGCTGTCGAATATTACGCCAGAGCGCTTCGCTGGCGCATTGATGCTACCGAAGACTACCTTGCCGCTATGTACTGCATTTGTCGGCAGTCCGACTTGCGTTTCAGGCTCACGGCAAACGCCGTTCCAAAGCTAAGACAACTTGCTGCCGAGTGGATCGACGCTGCGTCGATAGCTCATCAGTCAGGTCTAAATTAATTCGTCATCATGCCGCAACGCCTCACGCTCCCGCAACTCGAAAGCTACCTCTGGGGCGCCGCCACCATCCTGCGCGGCCTCATCGATGCCGGCGACTACATCCTCTCCACCGCCAAGGTCCCGGAGGACACGCTCGGCGACGCCTACGAATACCTGATCGGCAAGTTCGCCGACGACGGCGGCCATACCGCGCAGGAGTTCTACACCAACCGCACCGTGGTCTACCTGATGACCCAAATGCTCAAGCCGCAGCCCGGGGAGCGCATCTACGACCCCACCTGCGGCACCGGCGGCATGTTGCTCTCGGCCCTGGCCCAGGTGAAGCGCGCCGGGGGCGAGCAGCGCACGCTGCGCCTCTACTGGCAGGAACGCAACCACATGACCGCCTCCACCGCCCGCATGAACCTGGTCCTGCACGGCGTCGAGGACTTCGACATCCAGCGCGGCGATACCCTGGCCGAACCGCGCTTCACCGATGCCGACCGCCTGCGCACCTTCGATGTGGTGCTCGCCAATCCGCCATACTCCATCAAGCAATGGAACCGCGACGCCTGGCAATCCGACCCCTGGGGCCGGAACTTCCTCGGCACCCCCGCCCCAGGGCCGCGCCGACTACGCCTTTTTTCAGCATATCCTGAAGAGCCTGGACGCGCGGACCGGGCGCTGCGCCATCCTCTTCCCGCACGGCGTCCTGTTCCGCAAGGAAGAGGGCGAGATGCGCCGCAAGCTGATCGAGGCGGATCTCATCGACTGCGTGCTGGGTCTTGGTCCCAACCTCTTCTTCAACTCCCCCATGGAGGCCTGCGTCGTCCTCTGCCGCACCAGCAAACCGGCGCAGCGCCAGGGCCGCATCCTCTTCATCGACGCCTTGGAAGCAATCACCCGCGAGCGCGCCTACAGCTTCCTCAAGCCCGAACACCAGCAGCGCATCGCCGACGCCTACCAGGCCTTTCTCGACGTGCCCGGCTTTGCCGCGGTCGCCACGCGCGCGGCGGTCGCCGCCACCGACTACAGCCTGTCCATCCCGCTCTATGTCAAACGCGGCAAGCCCGCGAACGGTGCCGTACCGGACGGGCGTAGCCTGGCGGCGGTGTGGGCGGAATGGGAGGCGGAGGGCGAGGGGTTCTGGCAGCAGATGGATGCGTTGGTCGAGACGCTGGACGCACTGGTCATGGTCCCGGACAAACCAGCCCCGTAGGGTGGACAAGCGCAGCGCAGTCCACCACCGTTGGCGCCGGGTTCGGCGGTCTTCGCCGCTCGTCCACCCGACCGGCTGGATGGACTGTAATGCCCACAACACACCCGCCACGCTTGGCCGGTTTCGACCGGGCAGCGCAACCATGGCGGGTTTTTTTTGCCCTGGGCACCCGACGAAGGCCTAGCAGTGCGCGCATAGCACGGACACCAGTCAGGCCGGGTATTTCCTCTTGGAGGTTCTCCATGTCGAGCGTGACAGTCACCCTCTCCAGCCTGGGACAGGTTGAGATCCCCGAGCATATTCGCGCCAAATTGCATTGGCAGACCGGCTGCGAATTGATCCTCTAAGAACGCTCCGGTGGGCATCTTTCTCAGGCCGAAAGCTGCGAGTAGGGCGTTCAGGCTGGAAGACCTGCGGGGGTTCCTGAAACACGCCGGCCCGCCGCTGTCCACCGATGCGCTCTGCGCGCCGGTCGATAACAGGTAACGCTTATGCGTAGCGCCGCCGAGCTCTTTGCCGAACTCAACGCCCTTGATGAGTCGGTCCAGATCGAAGCCAAACGGGCCAGTGAGAGCGGCAAGTCGGTGCAGCAAACCGTCGTCGCCTTTGCCAATGAGTCCGGGCTGGGCGGCGGCTACCAAGCCGGTGGCGGACTTGGGTACGCCCGGCTCACGCCTGCGCAATCCCGCCATCGCCGCTGTGCTGCACGACCTGCAGATGGCCGAGGCCAAAGGCTCCGGCATCCGCACCATGCGCCGCCTCTCAACGCAGGCGGGCCTGCCGTTGCCCGAGTTCAACTCCGATCGGCAGCGCGACGAGTTCAAGGCCATCCTGTTCCTGCACAACCTGCTGACGGAAGACGATTACCGCTGGCTCGACACTCTGGCGGGCGGCCCCCTGAGCGCTGACGAGGCCAAGGTCCTGATCTACGCCCGCGAAACCGGCGCCGTGGACAACACTGCGTGCCGCGACTTCTCCGGGTTGGATACCCTGACCGCCAGTGGCGTGCTGCGCCGCCTGCGTGATCGACGGCTGCTAACTAAACAGGGCAGTGGTAGCCGCACCTATTACACCTTGAAAAGCCTGAAAGATCGCCCAGCGACAACCTCGGCGCCAGGAGCCTGGCTGCTTGAAGCCGCCGATGCAGGAGGCCAGGGCACCGGGTCGACTTGTGGGGATTCGCCGAATCCCCACAAGCTCGGACCCGAATCCACACAAGTGCTTGTGGGGATCCCCGACGCCTTGTGGGAACGCATCCAGGCCGCCGGCCAGAAACCCCGCCAGGCCATCCTGCGCGGATTCCTGTTGGAGCTCTGCGCGCTGCGACCCTTCTCGGCCGATGAACTCTGCCAGATATTGGGGCGCAGCGACCCGCGGGAATTGACTCGCGGCCACCTCAAACCCATGCGGGAGGCGGGACAAATGACCCTGCTGTACCCGGAAAGCGCGACGCATCCGCACCAGGCGTATGTGGTGCCGGGCAGTCCGGAGGCTGAGCATGACTGAGGGGTCGAAGGCGGGGTGGCGACGCTGGCGCTTCGAGCAGATGGCGCTGAGCGTCAACGACCGCGTCGATGATCCGCGCCAGGCCGGGGTCGAATATTACGTCGGGCTCGAACACCTGGATACGGACAGCATTCAGATCCGGCGCTGGGGTGTCCCAGAGGACGTTACGGCCACCAAGCTGCTGTTCCAGCCCGGGGACATCATTTTCGGCCGCCGCCGCGCGTATCAGCGCAAACTCGGGGTGGCGGCGTTTCGCGGCATCGCCTCGGCGCATTCGCTGGTGTTGCGCGCGAAGCCGGATGTCGTGCTGCCCGAGTTCCTGCCGTTCTTCATGCAGTCGGACGAGTTCATGGAGCGCGCCGAGCGGATCTCGGTGGGGTCGTTGTCGCCGACCATCCAGCTTAACCTCTCCGCTATTCAGCACGTATCAACACCTGATGGAGCAGAAACCGAACGTACTCAAGTGGAGGAGGGCGACGTTCTTCTCGGGATAACCGGAGAAGCCGGCATTGGACTCGTCGCGCTGGCCCGGAACCTGGATAAGCGAGGCTTTATCAGCCAACATATCGCCTTGATTCGAGTCGATGCTCGGAGGTTTGATCCCCGGTTCGTTGCGCACGCTCTGGCAGGGCCACACGGCCAACAACAGGTAGCCCGGTATAATCAACCGGGAGCCAAGTCAAGCATGACGCTACTTGATGCACGAAAACTCAAGATACCATTCGTGTCATTATCCCAGCAAAAAGCAGCGGCCGATCAGATCGAAGAGGTTGAAAGAAGCATCGCCTCAATGAGCCCCGAAGGGGCGGGACATACCAGCCCAGGGCAACGCCCTGGGTTCGGCGGATACAAGGGATCAGCCCTGAAAGGGCGTGACATGGGGGCCCACCGTCATGTCACGCCCTTTCAGGGCTAAGCCGAATAACAACGCTAACCCAGGGCGCTGCCCTGGGCTGGTATGTTCGACCCCGTTGGGGTCGTCCGCCGATGGTGGCCCATTGGCGCGGGGGATGCCGATCGGGGTGGGCTGGTAGGTTCGACCCCGTTGGGGTCGTCCGCCACTGGCAGGGTCCGCTGTGCGGACCGAACCGCGCGCAGACTCAACTGGCGAATGGTCCGCGCAGCGGACCCTACGGGACTGCACTGCCGGCGGTCATAGGACCAGGGCGAAGGCCCGCTGGTCGCGGTCGGCAGTCCGCGCCCGCCGGGGCTAGGACCGGCACTCGGCCAGGGTGGCCTGCGCCTCGGCCAGGTCCGGGGAGCGCAGTTCGGTGAAGAGTGCGACGGCGTGCTCGGCGTGGCAGCGGCCCTCGGCACCGCGGCCCTGGCGGGCCAGGGCCTTCGCGAGCCGCTGATAGTGCGACGCGAACAGTTCCTTGCGCCCGACCGGCTCGTCCAGGGTCAGGGCCTCCCGGGCCAGGCGCTCGGCCGCGGGCCAGTCCTCGCGGTCCAGGGCCAGTTCGGCGAGGTTGCCGGTGTAGATCGCGACGCCTTCGGGATGGGGCAGGTCGCGGGCGATGGTCAGGGCCTCGCGGTAAGACCCCTCGGCCTCGTCGTATTGCCCGGCGTCCCGCAGAGCGAGGGCGACGGCGTTCAGACCAGTGGCGACGTCGCGGCTGCGCGGTGACAGGCCACGCCAAAGGGCCAGGGCCTCGCGCGTGGCGGCGATGGCGGCCGGGTAGTCCTTGGCAAGCCGATGTCCCTCGCCGCGCAGTTGGATCGCGGTTGCCCGCAGGCGGGCACCGGCGTTGGCCTGTTGCCAGTGGGCCGCGGCGCGCCCGGCGCAGTCGAGCACGCCCTCGGCGTTGCCGCGCGGCGAATGGCAGTAGCGAGCGTCATAGGCCCGCCAACCGGCATTGTGATGGTCGTCGGCCGCCAGGGCCCGGGACTCCGCGGCCAGGCTCAGCGCCAGCCAGTCGTCCCAGCGGCCGGAGAAGTCGAGGAACCTCTCCAGCGCGGTGCAGAACCCTTGCAACCGTCGGTTGGCTCCGCCGATCAGCACCGGCAGCGCGGCGGCCAGCTCGGGCCAGGCGGCGTCCAGGGTCGGGAAGCGGTCGTGCTTGCTATAGCCGTTCTCCTGGGCCAGGGCATAGGCGCGCTCGGCCAGGCGCTCGCCGGTGACGGCGACGACCTCCGGGCGGACCCGGCGCAGGAAGCGGGCGGCCAGGGCCGGCAGCAGCCAGGTGCCGCGGTCGTCGTCGGTGAGCAGCAGCGAGCGGTCGCGGAGATCATCCAGCGCGGTGCGGGCGGCGGTCGGGCTCAGCGTGGTCAGGGGCAGCAGCCAGCGCAGCGGCGCGGGCTCGCTGAAGTGGACCAGTGCGGCCAGCACCGCGGTCTGGTCCGCGGTGAAGCCGTCCACCAGGTCGCCGAAGATGAACGCCAGCGGGTCGTTCTGCCGGTGGGCCTGTTGCAGCCGGTCGATGGCGTCATCGACGCGGTGGCAGCGGCCCCGGTCCAGCTCCAGTTGGCCCGCGGTCCAGGTGAGCAGCAGCGGGTTGCCGGCGGTCTCGGCATAGAGCCGGGCGCGGTCCGCGTCATCTAGCCGCCCGACCGGCGGCCAGCGCCGGGCCAGTTCCGCCAGCAGGGCGTCGGCCGCGGCGCGGTCCAACTGGTCGAGTGCGAGCCAGTTGCCGGGGCTGGCGCCGCTCGCGTGGCGGCTGGTGACCAGGGCGCGGCAGTCGTCGGGGAGATTGCGCAGCAGGTCGAAGACCCGCTGCCGCTCGGCGGCGTTCAGGGTCTCCAGGTTGTCGATGACCAGCAGCGCCCGCTGCCCGGCCAGGGCATGGCGCACCAGGGTCGCGCGCTCGGCGGGGCCGCTGCGGGGGATGTCCTCGCGCGCCAGTGCGCGGCCCACTTCGGCGAGCAGGCTGTCGAAGTCGTGTACCGGCTGGTCCGGCAGCGGGCGCTCACCGTCCGGGTCCAGTTCGCGGCCCTTGGCGGTGACCCAGAGCTTGAGCGGGAAGCGCTCGGCCGGGGCGCGGTGGGCGGCCTCCAGTGCCAGCGCGGTCTTGCCGATGCCGCCGGGGCCGGCTACGCCTAAGCCCCAGGAGCGGTCCGTGGGTTCCAGCGCGGCGGCGATGCGGGCGAGTTCATCCACGCGGCCGAAGAATGGCTGGCGCCGCGGCAGGGTCGAGTGCGGGGCGGGCCGGGGCGGCGGGGTCGCCTGGGTCGTCGGTCCGTCGGTGGGGGCGGCCGGGGCGGTTGCGGCCGGACCGGGCCGGCGGCGTTGGGTCAGCGGTTTGGGTTGGGTGCCCTGATCCGGTTCCAGGTGCGGGAAGTTCGGATAGTCCGGGATCAGGCACCAGGGGCCGGACTCTTTGGTCGCGACACGCGGCCACAGCCGCAGTTCCGGCCCGTTTGCGGTGAAGCGGACCTGACTGGCGCTGTAGCCGTGGGCGCGGTGCAACTGGGGCGGCTCACCAAAGCGCTCCATGCCGAAGAGCGAACAGCCCTGCCACAGTCGCACCGCCTCCGGGTTGGCGTTGCGGCGGACCGTCTCTGACCGCGCCTCGTGCATGTGCCCGAACAGGTGCAGGGCAAAGCGCCCGGCGTGGGCGATCTCGGTATCGCCTAAGGCGCGCGCCCCCGGGGTCAGCCAGTCCGGACCCTGGTGGGTGAGCAGCAGGCAGAGGTCGTGGTCCGCGTGCCAGCGGTCGATGCCGTCCGGGCAGAGTGCCTGGACCTGGCGCGGGTCCCAGACCAGTTTGCCTTGATAGTCGTCGGCACCGAGTTGCAGGAAGGCGGTGTTCAGACCCATGAGCCCGATGCGCCGCTCGCCCTTGGTGAGGGTCAGGGCCAGGTCGCCGGGGAGTGCGCCGGTGGCGATCCCCGGCGGGCGGTGCGGGGCGCCGTCCCACCAGTCGCGCCAGGCGGCGAAGGCGTGGTTGATGACCCGCCGATAGCCGCCGTCCGGCTGGTCCCAGAACTTGGCGGCGATGCGCGGGAACTGGTCCGGGTCCAGCAGGGCGTCGATGGCCGCATTGTCCTCGGCCGCATTAGGCCGGAACAGGTCATGGTTGCCCGGCACCGCGACCAGCACCGCGTCGCCGGAGCCGAGACGGGTCAGTTGCTCCCAGAGCGGCCCCAGCACCTGGTCTTGCATGTCTTGGAACTGGGCCGACTGGCCGGACTGGACCAGGTCGCCGGTGAAGAGCACCGCATCCCAGGGGCCGCAATGCGCGTGCAGCAGGGCCAGGTCATCCAGGAAGGGCTGGCGCAGGGTCGGCCACAGCCAGCCCTGGCCCTTGAGGCCGAAGTGCAGGTCGGTCAGGTACAGCCAGGTGAAGGTGTCAGCGGGCATGGGCGGGGCTCCGGCGATGTGTCTGACCCGCTTAGGGTTGGGTTGACTGCTCGATTGTATCGCGTCTGAGTCGGGTGTCGACCGGCTGAAGCCTCGGCCTCCGGTTGTGGGGCTTGGGTGGTCTTGGTCACTATCGCAGCCGCCGCACGAGCCGCGAGGTCGTTGGTCCGCACAGCGGACCCTACGGGACTGCGACTGTCGTGTCCCGAACGCGGGGGGTGCAATCGTCCGGCGGCTCGTCCCACCCTGGCGGCTGGAAGCCGCCAGACCCAGGGGCCGGCTGGAAGCCGGCGCTCCCAGGGGCCGGCTGGGGGCGGGCGCTCCCAGGGGCCGCTCAGCGGCGCAGCAGGATGGTGCCGCTGTGCGGGTCCAGGTCAGCCCGGCAACTCGATGCCTTCTGCCGAATGGCCTCGGCGGCGACCCGTTCCATGATTTCGGTGCCGCGCCCGGCGGCCCAGGGATACGCGGCGTTCCAGTTGGCGGGGGTCGGGCCATCGATGATGGCCACCACGTCGCCGCCGCCGAACTCCCAGCTGATTGTCGGGCAGGCTGCCCGATCAATCAGCGGCTCCTGAGTAGAGACCCGCGGCCCGGCCAGGCGGCAGCCGGGCGCGGGGCTGGTCGCGACGGGTGCCGGAGGTTAGGGCACCGGCAGCCACAGGGTGATCGACTTGGTGTACTCCCGATAGTGGAGGTAGCCCCAGCCGTTGATGGTGCGATCCCAGGCGCTGAGCCGGAAGGTGTGGGCGCAGCGCGTTTCCAACGCGGCCCAGTTGCCGGCCGGGCGGTACTCCCCGGCGGGTCCGGACCAGTGATGGTCCGCGGCGGGCACATACTCGCCATGGTCGATGGTCGCGCCCTCGTTGTCGCCCCAGACGGCGCCGAGGGACCAGGACAGCAGGTGCTGCTCCGGGTCCCGCGCGGTGATCCGGAAACGGAACTGGTTCTGCGGCGTCGACACGATGGCGCACCGCCCGATGGTCTCCCAGGTGCCGTCTTCGCGCAGGTGCTCGATGGCGTCGATGCTGACCAGCGGCGCCGTGTTGTCGATGCGCAGCGTGACGGACTGGGTGGCCACGAGGCTCCCGGCGTTGGGCGCCGAGAAGATGCGGACCTGCAATTCGGCCGCGCCGTCCGGTAGCGCAGCCCTGAAGCATAACCGCGCCACCCCAGTCACCGCGCGGGCTGGCGGGGGTTAGAGAAAGTTAATGTTCGCACAAGGGGGTAGACACGGCGGCGGGGCTGTGGCAGGATTAGGGGCAGGGTAAT
>Ga0247840_10004561_pt1 | contig 21768 bp, 20 predicted proteins | sample LaCruzMarch2015__FD_192404 | JGI IMG/M metagenome (GOLD analysis project Ga0247840, IMG submission 192404) | Freshwater microbial communities from meromictic Lake La Cruz, Castile-La Mancha, Spain - LaCruzMarch2015_17m | ecosystem: Environmental > Aquatic > Freshwater > Lake | place: Spain... | reverse complement strand
GCGGCCCTGACGGCCATGCACAACTATTATGTCCGCCGCCCCGATGGCACCACCGCCGCCGAACGCTTCTTCGGGCGGGCTCACCCGGCGCTGTTTGACCAAGTGCTGGCGCACGTCGGTCTGCCGCTGCCAGCGCGGCGGCGGCGACCGCGACCGGTCACGCGCCCAGCGCTGACGCTGGTGGCGGCGTGACGGGGGTGGGCGGAGTTATGATCAAGGCCGCTTCGGCATACCCATCCAAACGGCAACTCCGATTCCCAACATGGAAACAAAAACCGAAAGCGAAATAGACACTACAAGGATGCGATTGCGTCTTGCCAGACGTCTTGCGATCTGCCGCTGCCGCTCATTTTCGGCAGCATTGCGTCTGGCATTTTCTTCCGCCCGAAGCCTTTCTGCCTTGCCCGTTTGCGCCGCCGACGGCAGAAGATTGCCGAGTATGAGTGCCTCGGCGGGTACCCCAGGATCGAGTGCTGCCAACGCCCGATACCAGCTGCAGGCCATCGCGTCTGCCCGTATTTCCCGCTCGGCCTGATCGCGTAGCGCTCGAACAAAATCCCTATCGCTGACCGCGAGCAGCAGCGCCGGCAGCGCCGTGCGCAGATCCGGCTTCGCCCTGGCGGGCGCCCCGCCGGCAATGACTTTCTCCCACCCTTGCCGATAGCTGGTGACAGCCTCGCTCCAGCGATTGTGAAGCTCCCCAAGCGTCGTGTGCCCCGCCTGGGCCAAGGTCGGCACGATGCCGCGGTCCCAAATGTCGGCCAAGGCGTCGCGGCACTCGGCCTCACCCTGGAGCGCCCGCCGGGCGAGTGCGGTGAGGTCGGAGACCGCCAGGCTCATCCCCTTCCAGACGGGCGGTTGCTCCGGCGCCAGGTGCAGGATCAGGCGCAGCAGTCGCTGATCCGGGGTCATGGATTGATCTTCGAGGAGGTCCATGACCAGCAGCACGCTGTCCTGGTCGTGCAGTTCGTCGCGCAGCCAGGGGGCGATCAGATTGCGTTGCAGGCCCTTGACGCCGTCGGTCCAGTGCTGCGCCAATTGGGCGGCCAGTTCTTTGCCCGTCCAGCACTCGGTTCCCTGAATCCGGTAAGGACGGCTGGCCCGCAGCCCTCCCGGGTCGCGCGGCGCATCCGTCTCCACCGGGACGGTCAGGGTGCGGTCCTGCGCCAGCCAGCGGTCGATCTCGGCTTTTCCCCAGCGGTGCGCGGGGTCGCGTACCAGGAGGCCCCGGCAGAGGGTGAGCCATGGTTCGTCGAGGTCTTCCAGGGGTACCGGATGGGTGCTGAGCCGCAGCGCCACGACCCGTTCGGACAGTCCGGCGAAGGGGTGCCGGCCGGTCAGGGCCTCCGCCAGAATCATCCCGACCGACCAATAATCGCTGGCCGGGCTGACCACGCCGGCGGCGGCCTCGGGGGCGGCATAGCGCACGGTGCGGTGGACGCTCGTGAAGTGCAGGGTGGTGTCGGAGACCGAGGCGATGCCGAAATCGGTCAGGGCAATACGCAAGGGATCGATACAGCGCACCAGGAGGTTTTCGGGCTTCAGATCACGGTGCAGGATGTGCTGGGCGTGCAATCCGCCGAGCGCGGCGTGCAGTTCGCTCAGCAATTGCCCGGCGCGCGCGGGCGAAAAGGCCCCTTGGTCGAGCAGTGCACGCAGGCTGCCGTGCTCGGCCCATTCCATGATCTCGTAGCTGATGCCCTCGGTCTCGCCGTGCTCCAGGATGCGCACCACGGTCTCCGGATGGCTGGCGCTGATCCGGCTCAATACCTCGGTGTTGGGCCGCAGCCCCGGGCGGTAGAGCTTGCAGACGACCGGATCAGCGCCCGCCGCGGGCTCGATCAGCAGCAGATCCGCCTCGGCCCCCTGGGTCGGCAGTTGGCGGACCAGGCGGTAGCGCCGGGCCAGTGACTCGGGGAGCCGCAGCAGGGGCGTCGGATGATCCGCCGGGGCGCCGGGCGGTGCGTCTCGGCGCGTGGGTGCGGGGGACTCGTCGCGCCTGGTGGGGGCAGGGTCGCGGCGGGTGGGGTCAGGCGGCTGGGTCATCGTGTTCCGGCTCCTCGCTACAGTCCAGGCGCAACTCCAGGGCGTCCGCCGTCCCGCCGAAGCGCACGCGGACCTGGGCCTGGAGCCGTTGCGGGTGATGGGGCGCCAGCGGGGCGCCGTCGATGTAGGTCCCGTTCATGGACCCAAGGTCCTGGACCCAGAGGGCGCCGTCCGCCACCCAGAGCTCGGCGTGGCGGCGCGACAGGTTGGGAAAGGACGCGAGCCGATCGGCCAGGGGCGAAAACTCCAGGTCGCGGCCCAGGGGCAGGCGGCCGGTCAGCCGTTGCGCTCCCCAGGGCCAGGACAGCCGCAGCCCCGGCGCCGCCGCGGGCAGTTGCGCGAGGGCGCTGTTGCAAAGCGCGCAACGTGCGCTGCCGGTCTGGTTGGGATGGCCGCAACTCGGGTCCGGACAGATGACTCTGTCACCAGTGATCGGCAGCGGGTCGGCCTTCTCGACGCCTGCGGGCACGGTCGCCTCGGTGAGCGGTACCGTCGCCAGCGAGGCCCCGCAGGCACAGAAGAGCGAGGTCGACGGGTTCTCCCGCGGGCAGGCCGGACATCGCTTTACGCGCGCCATGAAACGGCCTCCAGGGTCAGGCCGCGACTCCGGCACAAGGTCTCCAGCGTCGCGAGGTCGCCCCGGGCGGGGATGCCGATGCACCAGATCGACTCGGCGTCGATGGCGAATTGCAGGCGCTTGGGGGCGGGCGGTACGTCACCCGGCGGATAGCGGGCCAGACCGAGCGGGCTTAAGGCGACGAGCGGCTGGTTGTCGGAGCCGCGCCAGGCCCCGGTGGACGGGCGGTCGGCGACATAGGGCTCAGGGATCAGGGCATCGAGTCGCGCGAGGATCTCGGGGTGTGCCGCCTCCAGATGCGACAGGGACATGCCGCTGTAGCAGAGGATGTCGAAGGGCTGGGGCAGCCCGCGGCGCCAATCGCTGAGCCCGTCCAGGAGTTCGGCGAGCGCCTGTGGTTGGGCGAAGGGCTCCCCGCCGGAGATGGTGATCCCGTCGGGACCAGCGGGCGCCGCCGTGCGGCACCACTGCAGGACCGCGGCGATCGGGATGGCGCGGCCCGGGTCGGACGCCCAGGTATCGCGGGCGCAGCAGCCCGGGCAGCGCAGCGCGCAGCCTTGGGTCCAAAGGCCGATCCGGCGCCCCGGACCCAGGGTGGTGACCGGGAAGTGCGCCTTGTTCAGCCGCAGCGTCACGCGAGCGTCACCGCGTAAACCTGGTCGTTCAGCGTGATGTCGGCAACCGTGACGCGGCTTGTCGCCCCTGGCCGCACGGCGAATAGCGCGCGGCCCAGAGGATTGACGAAGACGGTCTCCAGGCGGTTACCGATACCGCGCCCGCCGTTACTCAGATCCGCCGTACACCAGTCTCTCAGTTGCGCGTGGACCTGGGCGGAGATAGCCAATTCGATCCCGTGCTCCTCGCGCACGCGCCGCTGGACGTTTTCCAGCATCCCGGCGAAGATCTCCGCGGCCGTGCCCGGGGCGATGAAGTCGAACACGACGATATTGTCACCGATGCGGTTCAGGATCTCCGGGCGGTTGAGCTGGTACTTGAAATGGTCGTCGATCGCCTGGCGGACCTTGGACTCCACCTGCGCGTAGGGATCGCCGGGGGCCACGTTCTGGATGCGCCCGCCGTCGGGTCCCGGGACATAGATCCCGAGGTTGGAGGTAAAGACGATCAGGCTCTCGGAAAAATAGACGGTGTTGCCGCGCCCGTCGGTGATGCGGCCGTCTTCGAGGATCTGCAGGAACTTGTCGAGCACCCGCGGGTGGGCCTTTTCGATCTCGTCGAACAGCAGGACCGAGAACGGGCGCTCGCGCAGGGCGTTGGTCAACTCGCCGCCGGCCTCGTAACCAACATAGCCCGGCGGGGCGCCGAGCAGTCGGGCATCGGCGTGCTCGGCGGCGAATTCGCTCATGTCGAAGCGGATATAGGCGCGCTCGTCGCTGAAGAGCACCTGGGTGAGTGCCTTGGCGAGTTCGGTCTTGCCGACGCCCGTGGGGCCGGCGAAGAACAGCACGCCGCGCGGGCGCCCGGAGCGGGCGACCGTATGGGCGCCGGTGAGGCCCATCACCGAGCGGATCAGGATATCGACCGTCTTGCTTACGGCCTGGGGTTGTCCCTTGACGCGGCGTCCGATCGCCGCTTCCGCGGTGCCGATGCGTTCGCGCAGGTAGTCCCGCTTCCAGGGGTTCTCGAGGGTGCCGACCTGATAGCTGCGCACCGCGTCGGTGATCTCGGCGAATCCGAGCCGCTGGGCGCGTGCCAGTTGGGTGATATCGAGCAGGGCACGCAGGCTCATCCCCTCGCTCAGGTTGGCGAAGGTCTTGGCGAAGTCGGCGCGGGCGCCCTCATCCGCTGCCTCGTAGCCGGTGAATGCGGGCGCGAGCGCTGCCGCGGCGGTGCGGCGGTCCTCGTAGTGGGGGCGCGGCAAGGGCAGCAGATGAACCAGTTCGTTATCGAGCAGGTACCAGGAGGGCAGGTCGGTATCGCGTTCGCAGACCCAGATCAGCGGGTTATAGAGCGGCGCTGAAGAATCGCCCGGATGCGGGAGCGGATGCGCCAGCCGGGCGAGTTTTTCGCAGCCGGTAAAGAGATCGAATGCGGCCTCGCTCGGCTGCTGGGCGTTCGTCGTCAGGCGGGAGGCGTAGTCGAGCACCAGGGCGACGCGTACTTCGGTGGATTGGACCAGCCCGCGTAGCGCCCGCGGTAAGCGCGCCAACGACACATCCGCGCGCCCGTCCGTGAATTGCAGTCCGGTGAGGGCCGCGACCCGGCCTTGGTTAGCGGGCGTGTCCGGGTAGACACGGACGCCATCGGTGCGGTCATGCACGAGCAGAAGGTCATAGCCGCGTGTACCCAAGGCCTCCCACAGACATTCCAGGAGCGGCATGAGTACGGTGCCGTCCTCGGTGGGGGTGAGATAGACATCCCGCACATTACCGGTGAGGACGAACTGGGAGCGGATCGGCAACAGCCGGTGCAGGTCGTTCACCCAGCGCGGCCAGGGCGAGGATAGGGTCATATCGGCACTCATGTTCCGGGCCTGGCGCGTCGGCCGGCGGCCGGTGCCTGGCGGCCAGGGGCGGCCGTTGCGAGGCCCAATTGCCCGGGCTCCAGCGTTTGGACGGCCATGGACCCGGCGGCAAGCTCACGGATGGACTGGGTGCTCAGGCCCCGTTCCTCCAGCCGCTGGAGCAGCGGGCGGTAGCCCTGACACCAGCGTTCTTCCGCTTCGTGGTCGCGGCGGCCCTGTTCCAGGGTCTCCTGCCCGGTGGCGGCGCGTACGAGGTTGAAATTGAGGTATTGCTCGGCGGCGTTGGCCCGCAGCCGGACGTAGTAGCCGCTCCACTCGGGGCGGGTGAAGTGGACCATGCCGCGCTCTACGAAGAGCGTCGCGAAGCCTTCTTCCACTTCGTAGCCCAGTTCCTGCAATGATTCGCGCACGACCTGCGCCGCCTGCTCCTGGGTCGCACGCGCGGCGGCGCGCTGCGTCCAGTCTGCAACCGCGACCCGGACGCTGGGGTCGAGCGGCTCGATCCCGAGCGCCGCACGGCTCAGGTGGTCTGCCAAGGCCCGTTCGTCCGCGGATTCCGGTTCCGGGAGTTCGGCGAATAGGTCGGCTGCTTCGGCGCAGTCGCGGCGTCTTGCGGCCCTGCCGGCGTTGAAGGTCTGGACTTGGTAACTCAATTCCGCTTCGAGTGCCGTGGATTGAGCGGACGCTGTCCGATCGATTTCTCCTGCCAGATCGATGAGGGCGGCGGGGGCCTGCTCGCCGGCGTCCAGATCCAGCCGTTGCAGGCACCGCGCACCATTCGGGGGCGCCGGTGTCGGCGCTTTGGCGAGTACCTGCGCGGCGCAGCGGGGGGCGGCGGCGGGCGCTTCGGTCAACAAGGCCCCGAGGGTCTCGCGCAGGGCGGCATTGGCACTCACCCGTTGCAGTTCCCGCTCGAGCGCCTGTGCTTGCTCCTTCGCCAAGGCGCCCAGGGCATCGAGATAGGACTGGAGTTGGTCGTTATCGTCGGCAGCGACGGGGGCGGTCAAGTCCCGCCGCGGCACGTTCAGACATTCGTCCGGAAAGCGAGCGGCGGCCGCGCCGAGCGTTGCGGACAGGCGCTCAAGGCGCGATCGGGTGGCGGCAATGGCGGCCTGAAGCGTTTGTCGACGCCGTTGCGCCTCCAACTCCCGGCGGCGTTGCTCCGCGCGCAGGCGCGCCTGCTCCGCCAGTTCTCGGCGCCGGGCGCGACTGAGACCATAGCTCGCTGTCTTGGGTCCGCTCATCGAGGCATCGCTCCCGGATTCAGGTCCTGGGGCGGGATTCTACGGCAGCCGGTGGCGGCGGGAAACAGGCTTTGTGGTGATAGGTGAAAGTGGCTGGGGAGTAGAGTCTCGGGCCTCGATCGTGTTCCCGGCCACCGTGCCGACCGCGCGGCCGCTGGTCCGCACAGCGGACCCTACGGGCGCGGCCGTAGGGTCCGCTGTGCGGACCAGCGAGCCCTCGCCCAGAAGCGAGGCCGCGATCATGATCGAAACCGCTCAGCGCGAAGACCTCACTCGCCCGCGGGCCCGTCCGGATCGGCCGCCTGCGCATCCCCCGCGGCCGGCTCCGCGACATAGGTGAGCTGCCCCCGCGGCACCTGTTCCTCCAGCCACTCGCGCCACACCGCCAGCAGTACGGCGATGACGATGGGGCCCAGGAAGAGCCCCAAGAGGCCGAAGGCACCGATGCCGCCCAGGACCGCGAACAGCACCAGGAGGTAGGGGATGCGGGTGGAACTGCTGATCAGCATGGGGCGCAGCACATTGTCGATCTGACTCACCACCAGGGCGCCCCAGAGGGCCAGCCCGAGGCCGGCCCAGGTGTGGCCGCTGGCGACCAGCCAGATGCTCACGGCCCCCCACACCAGGGGGGTGCCGAAGGGGATCAGGGCCAGGATGGCGGTCAGGACGCCCAGCAGGACCGGGGCCTGGACCTCGGTCGCCCAATAGCCGAGCCCGGCCAGGACCCCCTGCGCCAGCGCGGTCAGCACCAGGCCGTAGAGGACCGCCCGGGTGGTGCTGCCGATGGCGAACAGATAGGCCCCGGAGCGGGCGCCGATCAGGCCGTAGAGCAGGCGCCGGACCTGGTCCAGCAGGGACTCCCCGTCGCGGTAAAAGAAGAAGGCGGTGAACAGGGCGAAGATGAACTTGAAGGCCGTGGCCCCGATGTTGCCCAGGATGTCGAGTGACCCGTCCACCCAGGGCTTGCCGAACTGCGCCACCTCCTTGCGCAGGGTCGCGGGGTCCTCGGCGGAGAGTGCCAGCACGCGCTCCACCTCGTCCCCGAGCCAGGGGATGCGGGCGATGGCGGGCGGCACCGCGTCCGGCCCGCTCAGGAGGACCTCGACCGCGCGGTTATAGGCGGCCGGTACCTCAGCGCGCAGCATGGCGACCATGGACAGGAGCGGCAGCGCAAACGTGAGCATCAGAAAGAGGGTCATCGCGAGCGCGCTGAGGTTGACCAGGCCGCCGAAGAGGTCGCGCAGTCGGCGGTAGATGGGCCAGGTGACATAGACCAGGATGGCGGCCCAGGCGACCGGGACCAGGAACAGGCTCAAGACCCGGTAGCTCAGGAACAGCAGCCCGGCGAGGAAGAGTCCGAGCGCGATGCGGGCGCCCAGGATATTGGTGAAGTTGGTTTTTTTCATTTCTTTCTAATGACCTAGCCGGGACGTGCGGGTGAGGGCCGAGAAGCGTACCCCCTTGAGCCCGCCGATCGTCTGGCTCAGGCGCTCGATCTGCGCCGGCAGACCGCGCAGGATGATGGTTTCCAGACAGTTGTGATGGTCGATGTGGACGTGGGTGCTGGCCACGACATGGACGTACTCCTGGTGCTGGACCTCGAGAATGTGCTGGGTCAGTTCCCGCTGATGATGATCGTAGACGATGGTGAGGACGCCGGCGACCTCCTCGTCGCCGCGCTCCCAGGTCTCCTCCACCAGCCGCTCGCGGATCAGGTCGCGCACCAGTTCGGAGCGGGAGGCGTAGCCCTTACCGACCACGCGGCGGTCCAGTTCGTCGAGCAGCGGCCGGGGCAGGGAGACGCTGAAGCGGATGGTGTCATCGGGGTTGGACATCGTTGCTCACCCAAGGATAGATTATTTGTCCGCAAATGAACGCAAATGAACGCAAATTAAGAAAAGAGCTTGCCGACGTCGTGGGGTTTCCCGCAGCCAAACACCGAGAAGAAGATGGCCTTGGGGCAACCCGCACCCCATGGCCCTGTTGGAATTGATTTGCGTTCATTTGCGTTCATTTGCGGACAATCGGCGCTGCTCAGAACCACCCGCCGCGCCGGAAGCGCCACAGCATATACCCGGCGATCGACAGGCAGAGGCTCCAGAACACGGCATAGCTGTAGTCCCAGTGGTTTTCCGGGATGTACATGTTCATGCCGTAGACCCCGGCGAGGAAGGTCAGGGGGATGAAGATGGTCCCGATGATGGTCAGCACCTTCATGATCTCGTTGGTGCGGTTGGAGAGCATGGACACATGCATGTCCGCCACGTCGGAGGCGATCTCCCGGTAGGTCTCGATCAGGTCGATGATCTGGACGCAGTGGTCATAGACGTCGCGAAAATAGGTCTGGGTGACCTCCGAGAGGCACTCGTGCCGCTCGCGCTGGAGATCGGAGATGAGTTCGCGCATAGGCCAGGCGACCCGGCGCAGCAGGATCAGACCGCGCTTGATCCGGTGGATGGAGTGCAGGGTCTGGGGTTCGGACTGATCGATGGCCGCCTCCTCCGCCTCCTCCAGGTGCTGTGACGAGTCTTCCAGGATCGGGTACATGCCGTCCACGATGGTGTCCAGGATGGCGTAGAGCAGGAAGCTCGCGTCGTTCTCGCGCAGGCGCGAGTGCGGGCCCTCCAGGCGGCGGCGCACCGTCTCGATGGCCGGACAGGCGCTCGACTGGAAGCTCAGGAGCGTGTGGCGCCCGAGGAAGAAGTTGACCTGCTCGGCATTCAGGTCGTCCTCGCGCAGGATGACGCGCCGCGCCACCACGAACAGCCGTCCGGGCAGGTCCCCGGAGCCCGGGTAGTCGTCGACCTTGGGCCGATGCTGACCGTCGAGCACGTCCTCGATGGCCAGCGGGTGCAACTGGTACTTCTCCGCCAGGGCGCGGATGGTGTCGTTGTCCCCGAGCCCCTCGACGTGGATCCAGCGTACCTCCGACCAGTCCGGCCGGTGCACGGCGAGGAAGGCGGCCATGTCCGCCACCTTCTGGACCTCCCAGCGGTCCGGGGCATAGTCAGTGCAGGTGATCTGCGCCGCGCCCGCGCCCGGGGCCTGGACCAGTTCATGGTACTCGATCCCCGCGGGGGCGCCCGGCGGGCGCCGGTGCAGCCGCGGCAGTTTGGCCTTGGGCGTCACCAGCGGGCGGCGCCGTCGGGCGTGTTTGGGGGCGGCCGGGCGCGGGTAGACCGCGGTGGTCTTGGTGGGCGCCGCCATGGCGTCGGTTGCGGCTCGCGCAGGCGCTGCGGCATCGGCATCAGGATGCGGCGGCGCGGCGGCGGGCCGCGGCAAGGTCTCGGACGGTTGGGGGTCCTGCATGGCCTGGTTCCAGAGGTCGACGGTATCCCACTATCGGGCGGCGGCGGGCCCGTGGCAAGGGCGCTATCGCGGGACTTGGCCCTGACGGGCGGCCAGGTCTGACGTTGTAAGAAATTTTGTCCTTTTTATCTTGACAGTGTTCGCGCCGTGCACCACACTCTGAAGAGTCCAAAGGCTGCCTGCGGGTACTCTGATGCACGACGGATTGTTTCGGATCGCCGGTATGACCCCGGCCCAGAAGCGGTGGGTGATTGTCCATGCGAGAACTTGAACGCCTCGAGCCGGTGGAACTCGGGCGTCGGCTCAAGGCCGCGCGCAATGCTGCCCATGTGACCCAGGATCAGGCGGCGGAGCGGATCGGCGCGGTACGCACGACCATCGTGGCCATCGAGCGCGGCGACCGGCGCCTGAGCGCCGAGGAACTGCTTGGCCTGTGCGACATCTATCAGACGTCGCCGGGCCGACTCCTGCGTCCGGACGCGGTTCATGTGGACTTGGCGGTGCAGTTCCGTCGCCTGCCCGCCGCGGGAGCGGACCAGGACGCGGTGGACGTCTCAAGGGTCCTGCACGAATTGGCGGCCCGCTATGTCGAGTTGGAGCGGAAACTGGGCCGCCCCCTGGAACCGGCCTATCCCCCGGTCTGGCGCCTCGCCCGGGGGCAGGTCCAAGAACAGGCCGAGGATGCGGCCATGGACCTGCGCGGTCGTCTGGGACTCGGCCATTTACCGATCCCGGACGTCCTGGGGCTGATCGAGACTGAACTGCGGATTCGGCTCTTCATCGTGCCCTTGCCATCTTCGGTGTCCGGGGCCTATGCCTATCATGAGGCCCTGGACGCCTGTATCCTGGTCAACGCAAAGCACGCAGTGACGCGGCAGGCTTGGACCGCCGCCCATGAACTGGGGCATTTCCAGACCGATCGGCAGAATGCCGAGGTCTTAGGCGACGACAGGGGGGAAGGGGTTGCCGATGACCATTTCGCCAATCTGTTCGCCGGGGCCTTCCTGATGCCCGCCGCGGCGGTGCGCGCCCGGTATCGTGACCTGTGCGAGGATCAGGGAAAGTTTTCGCCCCGCAGCCTGGTCTATCTGGCCCGCTCCTTTTATGTCGCGCCCGAGGCCATGGGTCGGCGCCTGGAACAACTGCGCTTGTTCAAGAAGGGGACTTTCGACGCCCTGCGTAGCTCCGGGTTCGACGCCGGCGGGGTTCGCCGCATCCTGGGGGATGCCACTGCGCCGGCACAGCCCCGGTTCCTGCCGCGCTATACCCTGATCGCCGTGGAAGCCTACGAGCAGGAGTTGATCTCGGAGGGTGAGTTGGCGCAGATGCTGCGGATCGGCCGCATCGAGACCCGCGAGATCGTCGAGTCCTTGGCCGGACTCTGGGAGCCGATCGACGAGGTACGCCTTGCCCATGGCTGAGGGGAAGCTGACGTTGGTCCTGGACGCGAGTGTCTTGATCAATTTCCTCGGCAGCGGATGCGTCGAGGTCATTTTAGGGTCGCTGCCCGAGCGTATCCTGATGGCAGAACGGACTTTCAACGAGGTCTTGAGGGACCCGAGCGGGCGCATGCCCGCGAGTGCCCAGCGACAGGCGTTGGTCGACCAGGGGCTGATCGTTCTCACCCCCCTCGATCACGAGGGCAACGAGCGGTTTCTGGACTTGGTAGCGGACCCGGCTCGGCTCGACGACGGGGAGGCCGCCGCCGTGGCACTGGCGCTGATCACCGGCGCGGTGCCCGTGCTGGACGATGGCAGGGCGCGGCGGGTCTTTCGTGAACGCTTTCCCGGCCGCCCGTTTGAGAGTAGTGCGGGCCTCTTTCGCCGCCTGAGTGAGAGTGGGAATCTGACCGCGGAGGTCCTTCGTGACGCACTGTTCGGGGCTTTGCAGAAGGCCCGCATGTCAGTGGTACCGGAGGAATTGGACTGGGTGGTCAGAACCCTGGGGAGCGATCTGGTCGCGCGGTGTCCGTCTTTTGCCCGACGGCACCGGGCACGCGGTGCCTGATGGGCGGTCCGGACCTGTCCGCCGCCGATACGTCGGTGTGGGGCCGCTACACTCAGGTGCCGACTTTGGTCCTTTTGCTATCCCCCCATCCGGGTTAGCATCCACCCGCCGCCACCCCACCGGACCCGACCAGAGGTATCCCCATGGCCCCAGAAACCCCCGCCGACCGCCAGTTCATGGACCGGGCGATCGAGACCTTCATCCGCATCGCCCTGATCGCGATGCTGGCCGCCTGGTGCTTCGATATCGTGCGGCCCTTCATCGTGCCCTCGCTGTGGGGCCTGATCATCGCCATCGGTCTGCACCCGCTGCATGCGCGGCTCCACGCGGCCTTGGGCGGCCGGCCCGCGCTCGCGGCGATCCTGCTGTCCCTGTTGACCTTCGCGGCCCTGATGGTCCCGGCGGCCTTGCTCAGCGGCTCCGTGCTGGACGGCGCCCATGTACTGATGCGCGATTATGAGGAGGGGATGCTGGCGGTCCCGCTGCCGCCCGACTGGGTGGCGGGTCTGCCGCTCGTGGGCCAGTCCATCGACGGCTTTTGGCGCGATGCCTCCGACAACCTGGCGGACGCCCTGCGCCGCGCCCTGCCGGAGATCAAGATGGCCCTGCACTGGCTGGGCGGGGTCGCGGCGGGGGCGGGGGTGGGCATCCTGCAATTCGTCTTCGCCATCGCCATTGCCGGGGTGCTGCTCGCGCACGAGGGCGCCGGGCGCCGGGCGGCCCTGACCTTCGCCCGGCGGCTGGCCGGGGTCCGGGGAGTGGAGTTCGCGGAATTGGCGACGGCGACCGTGCGCAGCGTCACCCGGGGCATCCTGGGGGTGGCCATGATCCAGGCGATCCTGGCGGGGCTCGGCTGGCTGGCGGCCGGGGTCCCGGCGGCGGGTCTGTGGGCGATCCTGGCCCTGCTGCTGAGCGTGGTGCAGGTCGGCGTCTTTCCGCTGGCCATCCCCATCCTGATCTATTGCTTCTTCACCGCCAGTACCCTGACCTTCGTGCTCCTGCTGATCTGGACCCTGTTCGTGGGCAGTATCGATAATGTCCTGAAACCCATGCTGCTGGGTCGCGGGGTGGAGGTGCCGATGGCGGTGATCTTTGTCGGGGCCATCGGCGGCTTTCTCGGCGCCGGCATCATCGGGCTCTTCGTCGGCGCCGTGGTGCTGGTGCTGGGCTACAAGCTGTTCGTCGCCTGGCTCGATGAACGGCCGGAGCCGGCGGCGGAGTCACCGGATGCCCCGGCGTCTTGATCAGCAGAAGATCCTTCAGCCGCAAATGAACGCAAATAAACGCGAATGGGATGATGCGCCGCACCTGGAGTCTTCGCCGTGAAACGTCGTTCCATCCTTGTGCTCGGTGCGCTGGGCGCCGTGACGCGGGTCCTCCCGGTCGCTGCGCAATCGGTGGTGATGATCGGCGGGCCCATGGCGGGCAGCGTCTTTTTCACCCGTGACGATCCGGGCCTGTGGGCGAGCGAGATCGACCGGCACCTGCCGGAGATCAAGACCGAGGCGGCGCCCGGGTCGACGACCTCCGTCAGCATCCGCACGCCCCACCCGATGGACGGCTTCAAGCATTACATCTTAAAGCACAAGCTCCTGGACGGACACTTCCGGCTCCTGAGTCAGAAGACCTTCAATCCGGAGCGCGACCAGCCCTTCTCGCGCCACGTCCTGCCCGCCGGTTACCGCGGCCCGGTCTACGCGGTGAGCATCTGCAACCTGCACGACACCTGGATCGAGGGCGTGATGATCGAGGGCGAAGGGTTCGCACCGGCACGCTGAAAGCTACGGATAGCGACCCTTGATCGAGAAGAGTGGTCCGCAAATGAACGCAAATGAACGCAAATGAGGACCGGCGCGGGCCAGGGAGGGACGCCCCCGGCCGCTTTCTCCCCCTTGGCCGCTGGGCAGCACGCTGTTTTCTTATTTGCGTTCATTTGCGTTCATTTGCGGACGAATCATCTTCTTCGGGGTTGCCGATACGACCGGCTCCCGCTGCCAGGTCCCGTCGCAATGGACCAGCACCTCGCCGTGGTCGTCGTGCCATTCGGCCAGGACGGTGCGCCTGGCGGTCTGACCCTGGTGCGTCAGTTCATGATCCGCCGGGCGATGGGTATGCCCGTGAATCAAATGGATGGCGCGGAAGCGGGTGAGGTAGTCGGTGACGGCGGCCGGATCGGCATCCATGATGGCCGCGGTCTTGTCGGACTTGGCCGCGCCGCTTTGGCGGCGGTAGCCCTCGGCCAGGGCGCGGCGGGCCTGCAATGACTTCCACAGAAACAGTCGTCGTACCAGTGGGTTGCGCACCCGCCGGCGGAAGCGCAGATAGTCTAGGTCGCCCGTGCAGAGCAGATCCCCGTGCATCAAGAGGGTGGGGATGCCGGCGAGATCGACCAGGGTCGGGTCCCGCCCCAGGATGCAGCCGGTGTCGCGGCAAAAGGTCCGCCCGATCAGAAAGTCCCGGTTGCCGGGCAGGAGCGTGCAGGCGGTGTCGGCACTGGTGAGGCCGCGCAGCCCGGCTCGGATCGCCTGATAGGGCGCGCTGTCGTCGTCGTCGCCGATCCAGGCGTCGAACAGGTCGCCCAGGATATAGAGGTGCCTCGCCCGGCGTGCCCGGCCGTCCAGAAACTCAAGGAACAGGCGGATCATCTCCGGGCGCCCCGGCGCCAGGTGCAGGTCGGAGATGAACAGGGTCTCCCCGCGGTCGGCCGCCCCCGCGGGGGCGCGCGGTTGCGGTCCGGCCGCGTCGCCCCGGCGGGTCCAGATCACGGCGCGCCTCCGGCCTAAGCGGCGAGGACCTCGGCGTGTTCGATCAGCACGTTCTCCTCGGGTACGTCCTGGTGGCCGTGGTGACCGCCGGTCTTGACCGCCTTGATGGCGTTGACGGTGTCCATCCCATCGACGACCCGGCCAAAGACGCAGTAGCCCCAGCCATCCTGCCCCGGGTGGTCCAGAAAGCCGTTGTCCGCGACATTGATGAAGAACTGTGAACTGGCCGAGTGCGGGTCCATGGTGCGGGCCATGGCGACGGTGCCGCTCAGGTTTTTGAGCCCGTTGGCGGCCTCGTTCTGGATCGGGGCGCGCGTGGGTTTGGGCAGGAAGTGCTCGCTCACCCCGCCGCCCTGGATCATGAAGCCGTTGATGACCCGATGGAACAGGGTGCCGTCGTAGTGACCGTCGCGCACATATTGCTCGAAGTTGGCGCAGGTGAGCGGGGCCCGCTCGTGGTCGAGTGCGATCAGGATGGGGCCGTGGTTGGTGCTGAGCTTGATCATGGGGTCTCCAGTGGCAGCCCGGGGCACCGAGGTGGCCGGTCCGCCGTTCGTGCAGTTGGCATGGCGCCCATGTTACGGGCTTTGCCGGGGCCCGCAAAGCCGGGCCGAACCCGGCGGCGGGCGGATTCGGCCGTGATCATCGTTCCAGCCGCCGCCCAGGCGTCCCACACTGGAGGTCGAGGCTTTAGCCGGACCAGCGCCGCGCCGATGGGATTTCGACCGGCTAAAGCCTCGACCTCCGGTCTTTCTGCGGTCGCAACGACGGTCGAGGCCGCGGATTCTTCGCGTACGCCCGGATCCGCCTTTGTTACCATGATGGGCCAAGACCGTCCTGACCCTTGGCAGCACTCGGAACCGCGGCTCCCCCGGGTCCCGGGTGCGGACCGAACCTTCTACCCGGAATGCGTTGCGATGCTTGAGATCTATAACAGCCTGACCCGTGAGAAGGCGCCCTTCACCCCGCTCGTGCCCGGCCAGGTCGGGATCTATGTCTGCGGCATGACCGTCTACGACCTCTGTCACCTGGGCCACGCCCGCGTCATGGTGGTCTTCGATGTGGCCTACCGCTACCTGCGCCACCTCGGCTACCGGGTCAACTATGTCCGCAACATCACGGACATCGACGACAAGATCCTGCGTCGCGCCCAGGAGCGGGGTGAGCCCTTCGCGGCACTGACCGAGCGCTTCATCGCCGCCATGCACGAGGACGCGGCCGCCCTGGGCTGCCTGGCGCCCACCGCGGAGCCCCGCGCCACGGCCCACATCCCCGAGATCCTGGCGATGATCGGGACCCTGATCGGCCGCGGCCTGGCCTACGCCGTGGACAACGGCGATGTCTACTACTCGGTCGGCGCCTTCCCCGGCTACGGCAAACTCTCCGGCAAGGACCCGGCGGACCTGCGGGCCGGGGCGCGGGTGGAGGTGGACGAGGCCAAGCGCGATCCGCTCGACTTCGTCCTGTGGAAGGCCGCCAAGCCCGGCGAGCCCTCCTGGGACTCGCCCTGGGGGGCCGGCCGCCCCGGCTGGCACATCGAGTGCTCCGCCATGTCCACCTGCTGCCTGGGCAATCACTTCGATCTGCACGGCGGCGGGGCCGACCTGCAGTTCCCGCATCACGAGAACGAGATCGCCCAGTCCGAAGGGGCCACCGGCGAGCCCTTCGTCAATGTCTGGATGCACAACGGCTTCGTGCGGGTGAACGAGGAGAAGATGTCCAAGTCACTGGGCAACTTCTTCACCGTGCGCGAGATCCTGGCGCGTTACCGGGCCGAGGAGGTGCGTTATTTCATCCTCGGCAGCCACTACCGCAGCCCGCTCAATTACGACGACGAGCACCTCAATAATGCCCGCGCCGCCCTGACCCGTCTCTACATGGCACTGCGCGGCCTGCCGAGCGCCGCGCCGGCGGGCGGGGAGGGCTTCAGGGAACGCTTCACCGCCGCCATGGACGACGACTTCAACACCCCGGTGGCGCTCGCGGTGCTCTTTGACCTGGTGCGCGAGATCAATCGGGTGCGGTCCCAGGATGAGGCCGCCGCGGCGGGGCTGGGGGCGGAATTGCGTTCATTGGGCGAGGTGCTGGGCATCGTCCAAGGCGACGCGGAGGCCTACCTGCGGGGCTGCGCGGGTGCGGATGCGGGGGAGGGTGCGCTGACTGACGCGCGCATCGAGGACCTGGTTGCCGAGCGTATCGCCGCGCGCAAGGCCAAACAGTGGGGGGCGGCCGATCGTATCCGCGACGATCTGGCCGCCGTCGGCATCGTTCTGGAGGACGCGCAGGGCCGGACTACCTGGCGGCGGGGCTGAGCCCAAAGGAGTCCAAGGCTTAAGCCATGGACTCCGGCGCGCCGTGAAAGTCGCGCAGCGACGCTGTGGGAGCGGCTTCAGCCGCGACGGGCCGTGCGGGGCGGCTCGAGTCTCGCTCGGACCTCGACCGGCTGAAGCCTCGACCTCCGGTCATCAATCCCGGGCGAGACCTTCTCCTCGTTTCCTCGTTATCAGGCCGGCGTTCGGTAACCAGCAATCCAGCCCGAACCCAGTGCGTCCGCCGGCCCCCGCGCACCGTCGGCATGGCAGTCTGCGTCGGCACTTGTCCGACCCCGCGCACGGCTTAAGCTCAGCGTCCAACGTCCGCAAGATCGAGTGCCTGCCATGATCGACCAGGTGTCACCGCTTCCCACCGCGGCGCCTCCCGCCAATGACCAGACCCTGTTGGACCTGCGGCTCAGCGATGCCGTCCCCGCGAGGGTGGCGGTGGTGGCTCGACCATCGGGTGGTCGACGCGCACGACATCCAGTGCGCCTCCGAACATGGCCAGGCGATGAAGCGGTGGGTGCTGGGCGAAGGAGCGATGGTTCTCCGGTTCGTGAGGCTCGCGCCCTGCACGGCACCCGAGTTCTGCGACGACGGGGCCTCGATCATCGTTCCTGTCACTGATCCATGCGGCGCAAAGCGCCGTGACTCTGGGGGCGCCGCACCCCAGTGCGGCCCAGCCCGGCAGCAAATCGCAACGCTGCGATGGACTTGCAGGGTAAGGCCCCGAATGGCGCTATGAACGTCAGGCGACATGCTTTTCGAGCGGCTGCAATTTTTCGGTACCACGGGAAACGAGTCTTTCAGAAAGTCTTTGCTGAAGTTGGCGGTAGTGTTCCACCAATTTCTGAGCATCGTGGCCGACGGACGCAGAAATCCGGTGACGCATTTCGCGAATAGCGTCAATCGTTGGGTCGGGCGTCATGAAAGTTGAAGCGGCATTTTCCGGGTGTTTCCTGGCTTCTGTCTGGTCCGCAACGGTTTTTCGCTCGCTCAATCGCATCGCAACCGATTGTTTCTGCGATGCTTGCGGCTTAAGTCAGTGCTATTCGAGCCTGGCCCCTTTTGCTCTATTGCTACTGGGTATTTCCCTGAGCCCAGCGCGTCTCAGATTCACGCCCAATTGAAATCGGCTGGGCCCGGTAGATTTAATTAAGCCTGGTCCCTTTCCCCCCAGCAAAAGGCGGACCTAACCCTATTGCCAGACTAGCGAGGTTCTTTCAGGCTGCCCGCTTCAAAGTATCAGAATTTTGGATCAGAATTGTAGGGTCGAGGGCTCTCTGGGATCTCAGTAGGTCGCATAGTTTTTTAAAAACATCAGGATAGAGCGGTTACACAAAAAGAAAATGGCTCAATGGCAACGTCTGAAAGTAGCGTAAGCCTCTGATGTGAAGATTCGGCAGAGAAGTAATAGCCCCAGGGCTTTGTCAGGGCTTGTCGATGAGGCTCGCTATGCGACGCTCTGACAGCCTCCAGGCTGTCATAACATCATGTAATTTATAAAGATGCTGACCTGCTGAGATCCCGAAGAGCCGGGTCGAGGTTTGTTGGGGGCACCGGCCGATTGGTCTCGCGCAAAAGATCGATATGTTCCAGCATACCGAGTCTTGCTTGGTAGATGCAGCCTTCCACTGAGTGAGCTACGCCGGAGAAGCCGGGAAGATCCGGCGAAAAATAGCTGAAGAAATCCGGCTCCTCAGTCGTTTCAATAATCAGTGAGTACGGTAGGTGGATCATTTGGTTACCTTATTGACTGATCCCTGCTGCTTTCAAGATTGAGCAGCAGGTGCCTTTAGGAATCTCCGTCGCCCCGTGATAATCGACACGGACGATGTTGTCACAGTCGTCTTTGGGCATAATAGCGGATTGAACCTTTCTCCTTCACGAGGCGAAACCCGTTTTGCTCCAATAGCCGAACCAACTCGCTGAATTTCATTGATCTATCATCCCTACGCCGGCAGATGGACACTCCAGCATGGGGGTCAGGGGCACCGATGCTTCCAGCCGCCCGAGGAGGTCCTCGGCGATCCGCGTCTTACCGACGCCAGGGAAACCCTCGATGACGCAGACCGGCGGTCCCTGCGGCCACCAGACCTGTACAAGCCAATCCAGCAGTTGGCGATGGGCGGTCCCGACCAGCTCCGTCATCTTCTTGGCGCTCCCCGGCTGGTTTGATCAGGTACAACAGGTCTCCGTGCGGACTATCGGCGCCAGGGAACTTTGGGCAAGGATACCATTTCCCACCCTCTACAGACCATCAGCCGATCCAAATCGGCGAGCAAGCTGTCCCAGAAGATATCGCCGGTGCCAGGTTGGCGTTCTTCAAAAAATGCGCTGGCGTTCATCAGGTCCGCGAGCGCTTCACGCGAAACGCGAACGTCTTGGATGGCGATTACCGACGCGACGCCTTTAGCTCTGCCAGCGAAACGAATTCCGCGGACGGATCGTGAAGCCGTCTGCGCCGCTCGGCCAAGACGTCTTGGTGCCAATCGGGTGATTCGATCTTGACGTCGCCGATCATGATTGAATCCCAGATGGCTTCCATGGCCTCAATCCGCTCGGCGACGCTCAGCTTGACGATTTCGGTGGCGTTCATGTCAATCATGCGGGTCCGGCGAATGCCAACCCGCGAGTACCCAGAGACGGCGGGCCGGTACGATGTATGGGTTGTTGAGATTCAGTGCCGCGACGGTTGCGCGTCCGGCCGCAACGGCAATCCGCTCGCGCAATGCCTTGCACAACGCATCGGCCATCAAGCCGCTGCCGCGTGCGCGAACAGTCGTTCGCCGCCGCGGATACTGAGCAGCGCATAGGCGCGGGCCTTGCGCAGGGTCAGTTCGCCATAGCGCTCGCGCAACAGCGCCAGTTCCTCTTGTTCGGCGGCCGTCAGAGTGTCGGCACGCAGCCCTAAGTCCGCAAGGCGCAGTCGGTCGGGCTCTGACATGCTGGACTTGGCGATGTCCATTAAGGCGCCATCGCCTAGCCAGGTCATCTCGATCAGTTGGGTCTGTAGGTTGGGCGGGCAGTCGTCCAATGGCGGCAGGGCCGCCTCCAGCAGCACGGCAAGTACCTGCTCCAAGGGGCGGGGCATGAGTCGTGCGGCCTGGCTTGCCTGTCGGACCAGGGACTCGGACAAATCCAGCGTAATGGTGGTCATCGCGGGTCTTCTTAGGAGTCTCAGATGGGAGCAAATGTGTTCGGGCTCCGCCAGGCGCCATCGTCGGCGAGGCACCGGCGTCCCCTTCCCGACCACCCGCACGCCCAGGCCCGTGGTGAGAACCGGGGGTCTGCGCCCCCGCATCCTGCGCCGGACCTGCGGTCAGGACGGGAATCCGGTAAGATCCCGGCGATTATCCCACAAGGCCCTTCCTCCCCACGATGGTCAGCAATCTGCTCAAGAAGATCTTCGGCAGCCGCAACGAGCGGCTGGTCAGGAAGCTCCTGAAATCCGTTAGCCGGATCAATGTCCTGGAGCCGGACCTCCAGGCCCTCTCGGACACGGCGCTCGCCGCCAAGACCCAGGAGTTCCGCAAGCGGCTCGCGGGCGGGGAGGACCTCGAGGCGCTGCTGCCCGAGGCCTTCGCGGTGGTGCGCGAGACCGGGCGACGGGTGCTCGGGATGCGTCACTTCGATGTCCAGATGGTCGGCGGCATGGTCCTGCACCAGGGCAAGATCGCGGAGATGCGCACCGGCGAGGGCAAGACCCTGGTCGCCACCCTGGCCGGCTATCTCAACGGGCTGCCCGCCAAGGGGGTCCATGTGGTGACGGTCAACGACTATCTCGCCCGGCGCGACGCCTGCTGGATGGGCCGCATCTACCACGCGCTGGGTCTGTCGGTCGGGGTGATCAACTCCTCCGGCATGATGGGTCCGGACGCCGCCTCCTATCTGTTCGATCCCTCTTACGAGCCGGCGGCCGAGGGGCAGGGCTACCGCCACCTGCGCCCGGTCAGCCGCCGCGAGACCTATGCCGCGGACATCACCTACGGCACCAACAACGAGTTCGGCTTCGACTATCTGCGCGACAACATGGCCTTCGAGCCGGGGCAGCGCAGCCAGCGCCCGCCCTTCTACGCCATCGTCGACGAGGTGGACTCGATCCTGATCGACGAGGCGCGCACGCCGCTGATCATCTCCGGCCCCTCCGAGGGCGATACCGACCTGTACCGGCAGATCGACGCCATCATCCCGCGCCTCACCCGCCAGTCCCCGATGACCAACGAGGAGGGCAAGCCCGACTTCGGTCCCGGTGACTACTCGGTGGACGAGAAGTCCCGCCAGACCTTCCTGAGCGAGGAGGGCCACGAGCACGTCGAGGAGATGCTGACCGAGATGGGCCTGCTGGCGCCGGGCGAGAGCCTCTACGACGCCACCAACATCGCCCTGATGCACCACGTCTACGCGGCCCTGCGCGCCCACGCCCTGTTCCAGAAGAACGTCGAGTACATCGTGCGCGACGGCCAGATCATCATCGTGGATGAGTTCACCGGCCGCACCATGCCCGGCCGGCGCTGGTCCGAGGGGCTGCACCAGGCGGTGGAGGCCAAGGAGCGGGTGCCGATCCAGCAGGAGAACCAGACGCTCGCCTCCATCACCTTCCAGAATCTGTTCCGGCTCTACCCCAAGCTCGCGGGCATGACCGGCACGGCGGACACCGAGGCCTACGAGTTCCAGCAGATCTACGGGCTCGAGGTGGTGGTCATCCCCACCAATCAGCCGATGATCCGCAAGGACAACGGCGATCTCGTGTACCTGACCCAGGAGGAGAAATACAAGGCGGTCGTCGAAGACATCCGCGACTGTGTCACCCGCGGCCAACCGGTGCTGGTCGGCACCGCCTCCATCGAGACCTCGGAGCTGGTCTCCAAGCTCCTGATCGAGGGCCAGGTCCCCCACGAGGTGCTCAACGCCAAGCAGCACGAGCGCGAGGCCGGCATCGTCGCCCAGGCGGGCCGCCCCGGCGCCGTCACCATCGCCACCAACATGGCCGGCCGCGGCACCGACATCGTGCTCGGCGGCA
>Ga0247840_10004560_pt1 | contig 21771 bp, 21 predicted proteins | sample LaCruzMarch2015__FD_192404 | JGI IMG/M metagenome (GOLD analysis project Ga0247840, IMG submission 192404) | Freshwater microbial communities from meromictic Lake La Cruz, Castile-La Mancha, Spain - LaCruzMarch2015_17m | ecosystem: Environmental > Aquatic > Freshwater > Lake | place: Spain... | reverse complement strand
CAAATCTTTTATTCGAGCAGATAGTGATCCAATGTCATAAGCATTATCAGTATCCGGTAGGAAGTCGGCTCCAAGCATTACAGCTGTTTCATTTAGAAGATAAAGTATAAAATTTTGGTTTCCAGATATAGCGGTATAGTAAGCAAGCCCAACTATTCCACCGTCTGATGAAGATATAAAAGAACTATTTCCAGTAAGTCCACTTCCAATAACATTCCTAGATGATCCTCCAAAAATTACTAGATTTTGTGTTACAGATCCTTCGCAATATTCTATGCTAAATGATCCGTATGGTTTCCCCACTTCAACAACATCGGTTGATTCTCCGTTGACTGCAATTCTTAGCACGGATAGATTTTTATTTTCAGCTGAATCTACTCCATCTCTACCAATGAACATCCAATTGTGGTGTCCGGTTACTGGAGCAGTTACATACCAAGATAAAACACTATCAAGAGTATCATTAACAGAAACTCTTTTTTCCATTATGAAAGTTCCTTCACTTCGATCTGCTCGAGAAAAAACTAAACGAGATGTATCTCCAGTATATGCCCCGTTACTTCCAACTGTATCATCGTAGAAAATTATATCATTGTTTGCAATTTCAACTCTGTTTGGTAGAGCTGAAGTAATAATAATACAGTTAATAATAACAGTTCCAGTTATTATTTCTCTCGCTTGTTTTTCTGAATTAGTAGATTTGTTGTTTGCATCTTCTCTGTCCCTACTACTACCAATTTGAGTTGACATATAGACAGGGTTCTCCGAAACCGCAGATGGCTCTGCTTTGTAAATAAATCTATTAACATTTATTCCTCGTAGTTCCATTAGTTTTTAGAGAATCCCTTATCGTCTACTTTTAATAATTCAATACCATGAAATACTATTTGTTCTCCTTTTGTATTTCCAGTAAATCTTAATCTAACAACATTGAAATCTTCTGTTTCTTCATTTGGAAATAGTGTATTTTTAACTTCAGTAATTGTCCCAATATCTTCCCATTGATTTGGACTTGCATCTTGAATTTGGTATTGGAATTTAACTCCTCCAGCATTTTCAGTGTAAACATTAAATCCACTTATACTTTTTATTTTTGCATACATTTCTGTAAAAGATCTCCATCTGTTAATTATTTCAAAGTAGATACTATTACCTAAGTCTGTAAATCCATCATCCATTTTTGAAACTTTACCAACATCTGTTCCCATTATCATATTTAGATTTGTTCCATCATCAAAATAAATAAAAGCAGTTATGTCATTCTGAGGATAATCATAGATTGTCCATACTTGTGTTGAGATTGTGTATCTCATCACACAATTTGAATAGGTAACTCCTTCTACTGTAACAGGCCCAACAGACCATTCTACTGCATCAAATCCATCATAAATACCAACAACATCTTCGTAGTAACTTCTAGGGATAGCTTGAACGAAATCAATTACACGCCTTGAAATTTCTACTGGTTGACTATCGTAAGCAAACTTATAAAAACCAGAAGAATGATGGAAATATAAACCATCCTTTGTTTGTATTATTGATTCTTGAGAATATGTTCCAACATTGTATGCTGGATAAGCATCAATAGAAGTGGCCCCGTAAATTCTGAAAATACTATCTTGTTTAAATAAGAGCAACGCTCTAGGTGTTATCATTAATGCTGTCATTTTCTGTCCATTCTGAGGAGAGAAATTCTTTATAAAATTAGTCTCAGGATTATAAGTTAAAGAATAAATATCTGGTGGAGTGAATTGAACAATATCCGTGTAATAAAGAATATCTAAAAGAGCATCTCCAACCCAAACTCTACCTTCGAATCCAGCTTGAATAAAATCTCCAGGAGGAAAATTGTCCGGGACTAAATCATTTCCAAAAGCTCCTCCACTTGAAGTTTGAACTGGATCTCCAAAAGAAGCATTCCCATTTACCATCCAAATATAATTTAGATATTGAGTAAATCTAGCTTTCTGTTGAGGATTAACACTACTTCTTCTTACTACCCACCCAGGATTGTCCCAATTAAGAACATCCGCATCTCCTTGTTGAGCATATAACCAATTTCCATATACAGGATCATCATCTAATCTAAAAACACTACCAACTCCGTTCTGTGCTGGATTTTTCCAAAAATTTACTACAATTCCAGTGGACATGTAGACTGGATTATTTCTCATTGCAATATATGCAGCTCCTAGACTAATTGGTTGTCTCACTGCAGCTACGGCAAAAGTAGATTGGTTCACATCAAAAATTTGTCCCTGACCAATATCATCAACACCTTCTTTTAACCAAAAAGCAATAAAATGTTCTCCGTCTCCAGCTGATGTTACTCCAATATAAACCACATTAGTAGATTCGAAAGTAAGAGGAATCCCTACGGTTGTAATTGCAAAAGTTGAAAGATTAGTGCTGACGACCTGAGCCAAGCCTACTTGACTTGGTCCAGACCAAAAAAGAATAAATCTTTGAGTGTTATCGACTGGTAATAAATTTATGTATGCCGCATCTACAGCATCAAATTCTAAAGGAGAAGAAAGCATAGTGATAGCCCATGTTGAAAGATTGATAGACATGGCTTGTACTTTTCCATCATTATCATTGTCACTCCAAGCTACAGTAAAATGACTTCCATCTCCTAAAGAAGCACATGAATTATAATATGCTCTAGTCCCATCATAAGTAGTGGGTGAACCCGGTTTTGTGACCGCCCATGTTGAGAGATTAATTGCTAAAACCACTGCAACTCCTATATTTGCGGCACTTGTATAGCATACAAGAACATGATTTGCATCAATCATAGCAACAGATATAAATGAAGCATCAGCAGTATCAAATTCAAAAGCAGAACCGACAGCCGTCACAGCCCATGTCGTTGTATTTACTGAAAAAATTTGAGCAAATCCATCCCCACTTGCGCCTTGCCATACATTCAAAAAATGAGTTGCATCTATTTTAATACAAGCATTTTCTCCTCCATTTGTAGTATCAAATTCAAGGGGAGAACCTTTCATTATAAAACCTCCTAATTCGTCATCGATTTGAACAACTTGAGTGAAGCCGTGACCATCCACTGCTTGCCAAAAAAGAATAATATGGGTGTCATCAATACTAGCAGAAGTTATATTATCTATAGTTGTTCCAGAATCAAAAGTGTCTGTTTCTCCTAGTTTTACAATACTACTAAAACCTCTAGGAATTATTGTATTATTTAATGTACCAAAGTTTTTTATTTCTCCAGTAAGATTATCTGCATACTCAGTTAAACCCTTTCTTGTTTGAATTGCCCCAATACGATCAAAATTAACATTTACTCCAATCTGAACTGAATTTTCTGGGGTAAGGGTATCGTCAATAGCCGCAGTTCTTATAACTCCTTCAGATGGGTATGGTATTTTAATATTTTCAAATGTTTCGCTATTTGGCATAATTTTTTAATCTGCTTATCTCACCCCACATAAATGGGGTGAGTAAGAAGACTAAGCTGTAGCTCCGGTAGGACCAGTTGGACCTGTAGGACCAGTTGCTCCTGTAGCTCCAGTAGGGCCAGTTTCTTCTGGACCTGTAGGACCTGTAGGACCTTCTGCTCCAGTTGGACCGACTGCTCCAGTGACTCCAACAACAGATGCTGTCCATTCTGGAACTGCGGTTGTCCCACTGTTCACATAATTTCCAGCTGCTGTGCCGGCTACGATGATTAGACTTGCAAACGGCTCAAAGATTCCAGCATAAGTAGCTCCATCTGGAACTGCTGCGGCTGTGTCTATTGATGCCTGAAGAACCAATTGTGAAACTGGATCAGCTTGCAGAATATTCATTCTTGAAATTCTTGGTTGTGTATATCCCATAAATTTAATTTTAAGTTATAATAATTGTATCCTGTCCTGTATAAAGATTATTGAAAAGATCAGTAACTAATCCTTCAAATTTCTTTAAATCAGGATCATCACTCCCGATATTTATATCCTTACGATATTTAATCGCATATTTTAAATACCATTTATAGATTTCTCTATAGTTTTCAGTGATTTCTTGGTACAAATTTGTAACTTCTTCTAATTTTTTATAATAATCAATGTAAAGATTATTTCCTTGCATTGAATCTGGAATTATCCGATCAAAATACAGCCTATTTTCAAACACAGTGTATGCAATTGGCTGAGAGATTGTGGGGTTCGACCATACCCGTGTTCCCGCTGGTATCGCTCTGGTAATTCCAGTAACTCCGGTTAATTTATTTGTCAAAAGATTTACTCCTGTATATTCAATCTGCATTATTGTTTGGTCGTAATCTGTTGTGGCCACATAGGCAACTCCAGTTGAAACATCTGGAAAATCTCCAACACTATCGAGGGTTAATTCTGTTGCTCCTATTCCAGCTAATGTTTGATTGTCACCACCCATCATTGAGTAAGAAATTCTATTCCAATCTCTTTTATCTACATAGTGTAAATTAAAAGGTGAAAGTATTCCTGGAGACATAAATCTAGCTGCCAATAAAGATCTATCTGTTTCGTTGAAATCAATGTCATCTGGTAGATCGATGTAATTACTTCCAGCTAAAACTTTGATTGGATACTCAAAATTTTGTCTCCAAGCATGTCTTATTCCATAGAGTTTCGAATCAGTATATTTTCTAGCATCATCAATTGCGCTTAAACAAAATGGCATAGTTATTCTTGTGTCATTTTCTGAAATACCCATAGAAGTTAATACTGGAAGAATTAATTTTGCCGCTGAATTCGTTGGATAAGACAAGACACTTATCGGTGTAGAAAAACTAGAAAGATCTGATGTCTGAGAATTCTTCCATTGAACTTTATAGTAATCAGTACTCAATCCAGTTGGATCGAATGCGATAGTTTTTTGTTGAGTTGTCTGCAAAGTTATTGTTGCAAATGTTGAGTAAACTCCATCTATCGTTGCAGATTTTGTAATTACAATCTGATCAAATCTAACTTCCTGAACAAGGTCACCTCTATTGTGTGGCATTTTTGTAGCCGCAGAAACAAATGATTGATTTGTGTGAGAAGATATAGCCACAAATTCCGAATTTTCTGCACCCAAAGATGAGAGTAAAAGTAATATTGATCCAGCAGTAAAATCTATTGCATTATCAACAGGAATTGCTGTAACCCCAATTGCTAAATTAGTTGAAATGTAAGAAAAAGTCTTGACATCCAATTGATTTGGTATCTCAATAGTATTTCCTATATTATGCTTGATTAAGATTTGTGGAAACATATATTTATTGTACCACCATTATTCTTTATTTGGAATAACTGTGGTAATTCCAAGGAACTTCCCTTGGTTAGTGGTTAGTAAATTTTTAACAATTGAAACAATTGAAATTACCAATCCTATTGTAGCAATGATTCCAGTGTCGATAACATTCTTCCAATCAACACCAAGAATACTTCCATGATCTTTTATTCCCTCCAAAACAGAAAGGATAAAAACCAATAAAGCAGTAAGTAAACCATAAACGATTGCACTTTTAATATTAGCCCACTCTAGTTTAAATAGTCCGTTCTTCATAATAATTATTAATTAACTGATAAATTTAATACAGCTCGAGTCTTTGGACCGACAATTCCATCAGCTACAAGCGAATGATTCTTCTGATAATTTATAACAGCACTCTTTGTTCTTTTTCCAAAATTTCCATCGATAATAAGTTTCTCTATGGCCATTCCTTCTTTATTTAATCTTTTCTGTAATTCTTTTATTTCAGCACTAATAAATCCTTGTCTCATTAAAGTCTTAAAAATATATTGAGGTGGATCTATCAACATGTAACCACTATCAGAACATCGCTTTCTTAAAAAATCTTCTGTAAGGTAACGGGTACCTTTTTTATCGGCAGTAGAAGAATGACCGGTAGAATCCTCAATTTTAATTACCTTAACTCCATCTTTTTTAAAAAATTGAATACCCTCTATTCCATGACCAAAATCTACCATTAATCCTAAGTATTCTGGAATTGGTTTGGTATATTCTTTTTTGTTTGCATGAATTACAATCTGACAATGGCCATACTTTTTTATTGCTTTGGCAATATCATCGATATCATTTCTAACATCAGGGAATCCGTAACCTCCTATTTTAAATGGTGTTTCACATGTAACATCACGATTCATTTCCGTCTCACCAATATTTTGCGATACATCTACACTTTCGTAGTTTGTACCAACATTTTTCATTTGGTTAAATAGATCTTGTAACCACATTCCTCCTTCAGGATAATTAGAGCGAGATCTATATGGAGGGTGAGCTGAGAATATTTCTACAATAGCATTTTTTATTTTATTAATAATTTCATATCCCTTTGCAGCCGCTTGAGCCATACAAGAAAGTGAAAAAGCCTGGTCTCGTGGAGTGTAAGATATTTGTTCAACTTCTGATTCATCTAACCAGACTAACTCATCTTCAATAGCTCCAGGAGTTATATCCGATGTTTTATAGTCTCGTTCCTTTTCCTCTACAGATCTAGGGTCTTCTATGACACTATCTAAATTTGCTATAAAATCGTCTTTTTCGTTTTCCATATTATTTTTTAGGAATTCTTTCCTCTATTATTGTTGATAATTTTGTAATCTCATTACCCATTATGTTTACACTTTTAACTAATTCTGTGACTTTCACATCTACTGTATTTGTATGGTTCGCAGCTAACAAGAATGCATCATCTAACCTTTTACCCATGTCGATAAATTTCTGTTGATTTGCTTCCATGAACCACTTAAATTGTTCTGCTAACACACCAGCTTTGTTTTCAACTTCTTTTTGAGAAAGCACAGAAGCCTTATCTTTGATATTTTCCTCAATTCTAATCTGTTCCTTTTCCGTATTTACTTGTGGATTTTTGAAGTAATTAAAAATCGTAAAAACAATACTTCCTATTCCTAGAATCGAGATAATTATTGCTAAAGTTTCATGTGATATTTCCATATTGTTTTTATTAATTAATAATTATACATTTGTATCTAAACTTTTTACATTAGCAATTGGGTTAGTATTAATTGTCTTAATATTTGCTTTTAAGTTTGTGTTATAAGTTTTTAAATTTGCTGGGCCTATTGCTGGTGGAGCTGTAAATATCCAACCAGTATTATTTGTATTATCTACACTATTTGTACCAGCATACCAAGTAGAAGCAGGGGATGCTTGTGAGTATTGAATAGCTAAATAATCTGCTGAAACTACACCACTTCCTGTTTTTACAAGATTGTGTGTGGTAGTTGAACTGGTACTTCTAATTGTTATAAGTGCACCAGGATTTCCACTTATAGCCCAATCAGCCATAGTTTGAGTAGAGCTATTCAAAATACGAAATTCGTGTGCAGCAGTACCAGTATCTCTTAATTGATTAAATGTATTATTACCATCAACTCTATTTATTTGAGTACTTGCACCTTTATCAAACCAAACATTATAAAAAGTATATCCATTACCATTAAACGTTGACACATTTGCAGTACCAACCATTTTTAAGGTAGATGTGCCAGCATTAACAGTACATCCTGTTAAAAAAGACCATCCTATTTCTGTTGAAAGTGTACTACTTCCAAAATTAAATACTGCACCTGTAGAAACCACAGTAATAGTACCAATAATTCCAGTAAATGTTAAATTATAATTATTTGTAGTAAATATAGTATTAGATGTTGTTTGTATGCGACCAATAGAATAAAAAGTATCTTGGAGACTAATAGTACTATTTGTGCCTTCATCGTAAATACTTATCCAAGACATTCCATTTGTAGTTATATTATGTGTTATAGAAGTACCTTGTAGTGAAATATAACCAGTTCCAAGACTATATGATATGGTCGCATTAGCACCACCAATTAAATTGCCGTGAATTTGTGCTCCTTGCACAGTACTCCAATTTATAGTACCAGTAAAACCGTTTAGACTAAGATTCTTAGCTCTTGCATCATTAGTCATAGCAACAATAACAGCTCCACTATTCCCATCAAAAAATACATCATCAGAAGTTGTTGGTACTGTTTGACCACCAGCTCCTCCAGAGGTAAGAGCCCACTTTGTTCCAGCGGTTGTATTCCAAGTGTTTGCTCCTCCTACCCAATATCTATTTGCCATATTACGCTACTGTTGACTGTTGGTCAGGAGATGGATTGAAGTAAATCACATCAGCTGAGACAGCAAACCCTACTACTTTAATAATTGCATCGGCCCCTGTCGGAATAGTTGCTTGTATTTGTCCAGGAGTTTCTCCAGCATATAAAGTAGCTCCTGGAGTCCAGTTCCAAGTATCATCACGAACATAACATCCAGGCATTGCTACATTCATAGCTTGAGTATCTGTTTTTGATTCAAGAGAGATTGCTATCATTCCAGCACAAGTGGCAACAGCATCAGAGTCTACGAGTATCCACTTTCCAGCAGACCCCATCATAACTAAATCCATTACAGTTATCGATGCTCCCGCTTGAAATGTATTTGTAGTTGGACCAACAGCACTATGATCCGAATTTGGTGTTCCATCATAAGCAAAGTTTCCAGCTAGTGTTTGAGGACCGGCTGGACCAGTTGGACCCTCAATTCCTTGAGGACCTGTTGGGCCTTCAATTCCTTGAGGACCTGTTGGGCCTTCAATTCCCTGAGGACCAGTTGGCCCTTCAATTCCTTGAGGACCAGTTGGTCCTTCTGCTCCAGTTGGACCTGTTGGTCCTTCTGCTCCAGTTGGACCTGTTGGTCCTTCTGCTCCAGTTGGACCTGCAGGTGCTGATACTGCAAAAGTTGTATCGACATGAGATGCAAATTGAGTTCCTTGGTATACAAATGTCATCGTTCTATTTGCTTGATCTGTAAATCCAAGTACTGTTACAACTATTCTATCAGTTGTAAGAAGACTATAAGTTGCATCAGGAACTGCATAGACAAGTTCATCTTCTTGTGGTGCGACTGGATTTGTTGAACTAATATCAGCAGTTGCTTGAGTTGTAAATAATATAGTAGCAACACCAGCATCTGTAATTTTAGAAACTTGATATTTGAAAGTATTACTTCCTGTATTATTGTTTACATAAAACCACGAATGAAATTTCCAGACACCACCGGGTATAGAAGTCTGCCCCGGAACCATTGAAACAGTTGCATACGAATCAATAGCAACCCCACCTGTATCTCCACTCTGAGCTACAACTGATTCATCTACTTGAACTCCCCCAACTGGTACTCGAGTTAATTTTTCATAATCTGTAGTTATGGATACTGAAGCACCAGCAATTTCATTGGTAAGTGCAGATGCACCAGCAAGTGTGAGAGTTAAAGCTGCTACAGATCTAATTACCCAAGTAGCGTTATTACCTGCGTTCGTAGCTCCTGTAACTTTTATTTTCATCCCTGCGAGAAATCCATCTGTAATAAAACTTCCAGCATCAGCTCTTACTATAGTATCTGGAGCAGAAGCAGTAACAAAGGATATTGTTGTATTGTTTGTTATTGATGGACCTGTTATATCAGAAATAACATTATCATAAAATAAAGTAAGTCCTGAAATATTACCCTGTGGACCTGTTGGACCTGTTGGACCTGTTGGACCAGTTACATTTGAATCTGCACCAGTAGGACCAGTCGGACCTTCAGGTCCTTGTGGACCAGTTGGACCTTCAATTCCTTGTGGACCAGTGGGTCCTTCAATTCCCTGAGGACCAGTTGGGCCTTCAGGTCCAGTACTTCCAGTTGCCCCTCCAGTATCTCCTTGTGGACCAGTAGGACCAGTTGCTCCAGTTCCTCCATCTGGACCAGTTAATCCGATTGGACCTTGAGGACCAGTGGGACCTTCGGGACCAATAAAACCTTGAGGACCAGTAGGACCTTCAGGACCAGTAGGACCAGTTGCTCCACCAGCTGGACCTTGAGGACCAGTTGGGCCTTCGGGGCCAGTTGGTCCTTCAGGACCAGTAGTTCCAGTTGGACCAGTTTCTCCAGCAGTGTTTCCAGTATCAACCCAAGACATAGTTCCTTCATCCCAAACCCAAATAGTATCAGTTGATCCAACAACAGCAAATGCCCCCGGGAAACCAGTAGGGTAAGCAGCCGCAAGATCTTCAGGTGTTGCAAAGTACCCTAAGAAGTTTGGATCACCCATCATTGAAGATAAATATGACATAAAAATTATTTGGGAATATCCCCTTTAGCTGCTAATCTTTTTTTATTTAAAATAGGACGAATAATCCTAATTGGAGTAGTTACTTCTCTTAAAATTTTTGGAACCTTTTGAACCATTATATTTGTTTCAGAAATAACTTTTTTATTTCCATCGATAACACTCTGAACTGTATTTTTTAATTCTTCAAAGAATAATTTAAAATCAGAAATATTTGTGGCTGTCATTCTATTCACTTGCTCAACAATTTTATCTAGTCCATTAGCCTTAGTAAAAATATCAGAGTGCACCTTCTTTAAACTATCAATTACTTCGATTAGTACTCCTTTTTCAGATTTCAATCCCCCAACTTCTTTTTTAAGCGAAGAAACTTCAACTTGAAGTGTAGATTTTTCTATCTGTAGATCAGAGACTTCCTTAGAAATTAATTTAGATCTTTCTTTTTCTTTTTCTTCAATTTCAATCAATCTTCCTTTCCCCTGATTAATTCTAGTTTCTATTTCAGTATTAGATTCTGATAGTTCAACACTCTTTTTATTTTTTTCTTCAAGCTGAGTAGAAATAACACCAATTTCTTTAAGAATTGAATCCCTTTTTGTACTCCATGAATCTAATTCTTTTTTTTGCTGTAATGTTAATTCCATATATTTTTAATATCTTAAACTATAATGACATGACCCTTTAAATGCTCCACCAACAACATCAAGAATGAAACTTTCACCTGGAAGGCACTCAAATCTAGGACGATTATCTTCTCCTGGTTCATCTTGAAGTGTAATTCCTTGGCCATCTGCGAGAGCAAATTCTCCAAGGACTCTTGAGCCGGCTTTGATGGTAAGAGTTCCAGCTGAGGCTAGATCTCCAATAAGTTCATGGATATAAAGCCATGTTCCTGGTACTGAAGCGACTACAACATTCCCAGCACCGATTGGTGCATCTACTTCTATTGAAACTTTTCTACTGTGTACATCTTGTAACATATATTTTTTTAAATTAAAACTAATAAATCGACTTTAATCCACCTAATGGGATCCTCGTATTAGCACGAGGACCCGATAGATAGATTAGAAATAAATTGTAGCTAAAGATTTTTACCATGAGTATCAGTTTTTAAATGACACTCACGACACAAAGTTCTTCCTAATTTTATATCCCAAAACTTTTTAGATTTCTTTGCTTTTTCAAAAGTGTCTAATTTCAATTTTTTTAGAAGAACTGCAAATGTTTTTGGATAATGGTCAGCATGAAGAATAACTCGATCACCTTTTATTCTCTTTCGAGAACATAAAACACAAGCATAATTATCATGATTAAAGATCTTTAATCTCCATCGTTTCATTTCTACAGAATGTCTTATTTTAAGATGTTCAGGATATATTCCTCCTTTCCATTTAGGATTATGGGGCCCAACAAAGTAAGGATTTGATTTACCAGCATGCCAAGGTTTATTACCCTTTTTGAATTGAGTACTTGGCGAACCAGAAATTCCTTTCTTAAAATGGGTCCGTCCAGTATTTGAACAAATCCCTTTATTATTGTGTCTCATTGCATCATATTGACACAAACGAGAACAATATTTTTTTAAAACCCAATTTGGATTACTACAATCTATTTTTCTTTCAAAGATCTTTTTACACTCTAAGCAAACTTTTTGTTTCTGTTTATCCATTCCATTAGTATATCATACTAATGGAGATAGATAAACTTGACAAAAGCTCTAACCTGCGGTACTTCCATCGCCATCGCTCCACATCCATCCTCTCAAGTCAGAAGCGCCTAGTTGACAAAGAGAATTGAAGTTAAGAACAAGATCTTGGTTACCCAATAGATCGATGACTGCTGGCTCTGCACGAGTTGGCAATGCTTCGATATAAAGGAATCCGTAATCAGCATTCTTTAGCTTGGAATCAAACATTCCCCACATTAATCCATCCAAACCAAGATTTTCATAAGCTGAAAGCTCAACGATACTGAAAGTATCTGTAGCTGGAGCGTTATTAAAGAGGTTTGTCTGTTGAGGTGCCAATCCCTTGTCGATTGTACCTTTGATTGTCTTTGCAAACTGTGCGGTTGAAGAACCAGCACGACAAACAAGAGTATCAAGCATCGACATTAAAGGATTTCCACGCCCATCCTTTTTCAAACTCTGTTGTCTGCGAGCAGCCAAGAGAGAAGAATAAGTAAATTGAGGTGAAGGAACGACATCCACGATAACATTGGACCAAGCTGCACCACCATCTTCACGAGGGTGTGTTGCATCCCAGTACGCAGCTGCATCAGCACCTAATGTGGAGATGACAGTTGGTGTTCCAACATTATTAATAGGTACCCATGTGAATGAAGTACCGAAACCTTGACTCAAGAGACATTGAGCAAGATAGTTCTTGGCATGCTCGATAGCATTTTTACCTTCAAGAACTTTTGACTTAACTGTTCCCTTGATCTTTGCAGCTGCCCCCTCAAAGAGGAAGAAGTTTGACTGGAATGTCAAACGAACCTTTTTGGTAAAGTGCATTTGCGTATAGTTCTTTGAGTAACCTTGGATAGGAGCATCAGAACTACCAACTCCTCCATCTGGAATGATTTCACCCATTCCTAGCCCAGTAACACCAACATCAGAATAAATTCTTTCACTGCTTTCAACTTTGTGCATGAAATCTAGGTATTCTGGTTTAACATTAGCGGCCACTTTTGGTGCAACATGTTTTAACACATTGTTTACGATAACCGCATAATCATTAATTGTACCTGTCATATATTTTATTTACTTCGATTAACTATTAATAAGATTAAGCAGTGTTAACAAATCGAACAAGAATTTTCTTGTCGCCTGTTGCTCCGTAAACTCCGACCTGTTGGACGATACCAGTTGCACTAGTACTTCCTGTATTGTTTACGATTCCACCATTAGCTCCTAGAACCATTTTCTGCCCGTTATGAGCAGCATTCGAATTGTTTGTCGAATCCGCAATCCACACATCATTCTCAAAAACATCAATTACAGGAACTGTAGTTAATGCTTGTGCTGCTGTAATGCTTTCATTACAGACACCAATAACATCAGCTACAGCTGTACTTGAAGTTGCAAGTATGGCTAGGCCTGAAGCCCATGCCAAAACATACCCCTTTGTCATAACAACGGAGTCTGCTTTTGGTACTTCTTTGAGTGAACGAGTGGCATTTTTTATTACCGCTTGTATAAAACTCATAAAATTATTAAATTATAGGAGAAATAAAGTTAATCAGATAATAGCTCTATTGCCTTTTCCTCAGACATTCCAGTTGCTTTAAGTTCATCAATTGACTTACGCATTTCTGGAGAAAAATCCGTTTTTGCTCCAGTTCCACCAGGGAACTGAACAGCATTGATTTTTTCCTGAACATTGGCTCCTTTAAGTACTCTCTCTTGAATTGTTTCGGATGGCTTGAACATATTCTCTCGAGCGAGCTCGAGGACTGTCATGAGTTCTTTTCCAGATTTCCCAGTCCAATTATAATTTGAATCTACGAAATCAAAGAAAACTTCTCGCACATCTTCATCCTTTAATTCAGGATGCCTTGCCACAAAACTTTCTAAGGTACTTTTTGTTTCTTGAACCAATCGCTCTTGACGGATTACCTCCTGAATATCCTCCTTAGTTGCGCCTCCAAGTTCTTTTAATCGATCTCGGTCCGCTTTTAAAGCTGGATCTTCATCAACCTTCTTTTCTACTACAGAATTAAGGTTATTAATTTTATCGGATCCATTCAAATTCTTAAGTTGACCTTTAGCCTTTGAAATTTCTTCCGATAACGCTGCTTTCGCTTCTGGAGTAGTTGCCGCTTTTCGTCTCTTAACTAAATCTAATAAACTAATTCTTAGCTCATAAGATTCGTCAGATTCAAATTTACCTTTGTTTGGTATACGAAATTCGTAATCTTCTTCCTTCTTTTCAGCAACTGGAGGCTTGCTGGGATCCTCCACCTTTTTTTTAGAATCTGAGTCTCCGGATTGTCCGGTTGGTCCATCTTCTTTTTTTTCAGGGTTGGTTACCACAGGTGGTAACTCTTTTCCAGCTTTAACTTCATTGATGGATGCTTCAAGCTCTGCATCGAGAGCTGATTCATCATCAACTGCGGGCACTACTACTTTTTTATCTTGGTCCATATAGTTATCCGTACGATATCGTTCGTAAGGGACGATGGCTATTACTATTAATTATAATACTATACTTTTCATAACGCAAGTATTAATCTTTTATTTTTATCGTGCTGGCAACTTTTGTTAATTTTAATTTCAAAGAATCCAAATTTACAGATCCTTCATTAATAAACGAAATTGCATGTTTCTGAAAATCACCTGGCTGTGAATCATTTGATGTTCCAACAGAGTCAGAATGTTTCAACGGAACAATAATAATATAAATTTCTGTGTCTCTTGTTTTGTAAAATAAAAATCCATGCTTAGGATCAAATATTCTATTAAAAACAGTAATCAATTCTTCACGATCTACAGGTAATCCACATACTTTATTAAAATATGAAGGTGCTCCTCCAATTATTTTTCCATTCGTGTCTGTCTTTTTGTAAAAATAATTGTCTTCACTAACATCTTCACCAAAGACATCTTTGAGGATAATTTTATTTTTCTTTTTTTCATCTTCAGCCTTTTTTTCTTCTTCTTTTTTTATACGATTCTCCTCAGCGATCGCATCTTTTTTATCTTTAATAGTTTTAATTAAATCATCTTCCAAAACATCTTCCTTGAAAGGAATACCCAACTTCGTTGCTTCTGCTTTTAATTTATCAAACTTGGTCTCTGCCATATATTTTTAGTGACTATCCTGCCACCACAGGGTTCTTACTTTTTTGATTTAAATAAATTCTTAAAAAATTTATAAAATCGGTTAATAAATTTTTCTTGCTCAGGTGTTATTTTTTTTCGAACTTTATCCAAGTATTCTTTTGTTAAAGTAAATACTGGAACATCCATATTAATTTTCGCTATCTTCATTGCCTCCTCTATCAAAGCAAATTCAATAGGATAAGGATGTTTATAGTCCAATCTAATTTCCTCACCTTTCTTAATATCTCTATTCGCCTTAAATTTAAATTGCCTTAAAACTTCAACAACATTTACTCTATCAGATTCAACAAATGTTGCTGAAAGCAATTCAGAATTTACTTGGCCAATTAATACGCTAGACATCTCGTCCGCACTAATTACAAACTCATCACCAGACTTAGAAATAAATTTCATTAATTTTTTTTCTATTGCTTCTGGTGAATAATTAACTTGAATTGTATAATCTTCCTTCTTTAATTGTACTGGATTTTTCATTGTTACTTAGGTTCGTGCAACGACCCTTGTCTTATTTCTTCCAAATAATCGACCATCTTTCTTAAAATCGTACTTTGGACATCGAGGGTTATTGCGTTAACTATCGTCTTAAATTCAGTATCAGCAATCAATGGAGATTGATCCATAATATCTTTAAGCAATAAAATTATTGTTGGAGCATGTTCACTTTGGGCTAATGCTATCTTTTTTTGTTTTGTACTTTGTTCGTTTTCGTCCATAAATTATGCTCCTGGGAAAAATGGTAAATTAGCCGCTCTCCCAACACTTGCATCAACGGCTGATCCCATAGGTGACTGAGGCCTTGGGACTTGATTAGCTCCTTTCGCAGCTCCAGTATTATCACTTGAAACTCCTGGAGTATTTTTTGGTGCTGGAACAGTTCCTGGAATTTGAGGTGAAATATTATTTCCACCGGAAGGAGTTAATCCAGCTCTTTCTTCGATTTGTCTTTGAACATCAGCTGGAGCATCTTTATAGTTTAATGTTTCTTCTGGAGTTTTTTCTGGTCCTTGTGGAATTACAATTTCAGATGGTTTCATTGCCATAATTTGATCATATTGCTTCTTAGGAATGTAATCAAAAATATTTTGTTTTTGAATCGTTAAGAATTGTTCAAATGATTTTAATTGAGCCGCTGCGGCCTCTGGATCAGATCTCCTTAATTGGAATATTAAATTAATTTGATTGGTAATTGTAGGAAACATTGCCATGAATGTTTGTTTTTGAATCTCAAGAGATGGCAATAACATTGAATCTGGATCAATTATAAATTCATAATAATCAGAAATATGTCCATGGGTTTCCAGCTCATCAAATAATTTTTTAGCAGAAACAGTTCTAGTTGGGACATCTTCCATCATTTCACCTTCAGCAGTAAAATCAAAATTTAATCTAAGGTTTCTTGAAGCAACAACAGCATGTCCTTTGGGAACACCATCGTCTCCAATGATTTCTTGTGATTCAATAAAGTAGTCTGGATTTTGTTTTGTAAATTCAGCTAAGGCCTCATCTGAATCAATCATAAATACTTTATCAACTGGATATGTTTGCCTCATCCAACTACACGCAATATGCGCATCTGTTTGAAGTCCATTCATCATCGAATTTTTTGGAGGAGTCAATCTATTATATGCAGCTTCTTTCAAAATGACGGTAGAACCAAGAGTACTCTCAGCATTTTGTCCGGCTACAATATTGTTAACTCCAGTATTTTCTTCAATTGCCACTTTTTGTTTATCAGCAAATTGAATTCCCTGTTGAACATTTCCGTTTGTTTTTACAACATCAATAGTAGACCCAGGACTTTTTGGATTTATAACATTTGGAGATCTCTTATATGTAGCAGTTCCATTTTGAACCTGTGGCCCAAAAAGAAGTGGAAAGATTTCTGCTTCCACTTGTTGAGCATTCAAAGAATTAATATATGTAAACAATGCAGTATTTCCTCTCATCATTTCATACAAACCAACTCCATAAGGATCATTTAAATTTTTAGCAAAACATCTTGCAACAACAACAGAACCAAAACTTTCATCGTTAGGCATCTCTCCATCATAAATAACCATTTTTCCACAAACAACAATATATCTATTCAATAATACATTTTCATAATATCCAAGAGTAACACTTTGTTGTGCCTTACCCTGATCTTCGTCTTTAGCTTCAGTTGTCGTAGATAAGTAATCTAATTTTCTTTTATTATTTTTAGCTTCTGGATATTTTTCAAAAAATTCTTCCTTCAACATATCCTTCTCGTAATAAACTTCAAATTGAGACCAGTAGTCTCCATTTGTAAAACCAATTCCAAGCCATGTTCTTTTCGGATCCATTGGTTCTCGATAAACATCATCAAAAAGAATCTTATCGACTCCTCTCCTTTTTACTGAAACACGCTTAGGATAAACTCTCCAAGCGGCCCATCCGTATGTAAATAAATTCTGGTATGTCAAAGAGAGTGTATTCTCTCCATTTGCTCCCTTCAAATACCAACTTCTTTTCCATAATTCATAAATAGCCTTAGCATATATTTTGTCGTCAGCTATAACTTGAGAATCTGGTAATTTTCCAGCTAAAACACTGGTAGCAATTAAAATTTTTGATAGAGCAATAGGCTCTTGAGATGCAGGAACTCCGGATTTATTCTTATCTCGATCTGTAATTTTAGTAGGGTAAACATTAATATCATAAGCGCCATTTGCCATCTTATTGTAAAAGACCATTGAACCCCAACCCGACTTCTCATAGAGCTTCTCTCCATAAGAAACACTAGTATTTATAATATTTTGGTCTATTTCATCTGCGAGGGCATCAAAACGAACACGATACTGTGATTCTTTTATCTTTTGCTTCTTGTCAGTGATAAATTTAATCGTCTCCTTGTCCTTATCAACTGTTTTTGAAACTTTTGTGTCCTTAGTTGTTTCCATATAATATAATTGTAGTACCTATTAATTAAGAATGCAAGTATTTTTGTTTAAAATTTCGGAATTTTAAAATATTTTGCATCTTTTCCGTATTTTTTTACAAATTTGTATCTTAAAAATGGTAAACTTGTCTCTTTTCTTTGATGACGGCCATCTTTACTCCGATGTTCTCTATGAAAGACAACATTATCACCCTCTCTTAAGTTAAAATGAAGACTCTTGTACCTACGAGCCATATAAAAATTATTGTTCCTCTCCAAATAATGCCTTCCCCATAGAAAAGCCTTCCGCATTCGAGGTTGTGTCGACCCACTTCCCTTGTTCCTGTAAAATAGCATATCCAATAGCTCCCGCCATGACCACATCGTCATTCTTTCCGGCTAGGGCTTCTGGCCTCCCTTTTGTATTCCTAATAAAAGTAACCATCTCACTCAACATAGACAATGGGAACCCATCAGTTTTTCTCAAAAATACAGCTTTGAGCGCAGCAAGACAAAATGGTCTCGTGGCACTTGTGGTTTTCCATCCAAAAAACTTAGTAATATTTTTTGTAATATCATCAAATATTTTTCGATAATAAAGATTTAAATATCCCAATTTATCCAATCCATCATTTACCCATAGACCATCCTTGTTCGATTCAATTCCAAGTAATCCCCAGTTAAAAAATTTTCCCACACTATAAGCATCATTAATAAATTCATCAGGTGGAACATTCGAAGTATAAACTGCATCACAATTCTCAGTCTTGTGATTGATAACATATAGGACCTGTTTATCCCCATGAGCTAATCCCTCCGCAGTATCTCCTCCAATAATATACCTAGTTCCTATTTCTGGTAAATTAAAAACTTCCAACCTCCCAGTTGATAGTGGTTGAAAAGTAACTTCTCCCTTTTCATTTGTAATCAATTCTCCTCTTGTCCCATGCTTTGCAGTTTGGATCATTGAAAATACCTTCGAGGTTGGGAAGTAAGTTTGCCCGGTAGAAAGAAAGGCCTCCTCTGGTGTAGTTGGATATTCTTGATGTAATTTATTTACAGTGTCAGTACCACCTTTACCTCCACACTGTAAATACTTCATATAATAATAAGTAATTTCTTTGTCTGTAAGATTGTGCTCCTTCTGATACTCAGCAAAATCGATTTCTCCAATCTCCATCTGAGACACTGGAATATTCTCCGTAATCTTTTTCATTTCCATATCGTCATACTGCCAGTTATAAAAATGAGGTAAGAAAATAACTCTCGACTTCATCGGAGATATCGTATCTCTAACAGGCCAATTATCCTGGAAGATCTCAAAGAATCTCCCGGCCATACCTTCCGCAGTACTCTCAATAAAAATAAATCCATCAAAAGGAACAGCTGGAAATGTTCCAGTCTCAACTTCCGCTGCATTCTTTGGGTACATCACACACATTTTTGCAAACTCAGAAATATGCACATAGAAAAATGTTCCAGATCGTCCTGATGTTGAAACCTGAATAGAACTTGTAGATCCAGCCTCCGGGCCGTAATCAACAACAACCTGAATCTTCTTCGCAGAATTTCTCTGTAATTTAAAAAACGCCCCCTTAACTTCATTCGCCATATTTCTAATAGCAAAATCAATCTTACGATCGAAGATCTCTTTCGCATCTTCAACCTTATGGGCCACAATCAAACCCTCTCTGTTCGTATTAAAAAGAATCTCATCCAGAATATACAAGTCAATAAAAGTAGTGAATCCCAACTGACGACTCTTAAGTATAATATGCCTATGATATTTTTTTAGTGGATCATTGGGATTTAAATAATTATCAAAAAAATGCTTCTGCGCCCGGTTCATACTAAAAACCTCCTTGGTTCCATCCTTCGTAATGAGCCAATATAAATTAGTCATTCTCCACAACTTATCATCAATAAGATCCGGATTCTCCGTGAGCTCTTTGACTATCCGATCATTGTGCTCTTTTTGATATTGGAAATTTGACATATATTAAAAATCTAAATCAATATCCTCCTCCTCACTTTCCTCCTCCTCTATCTCAGGTTCAACAACCTCAGCTTCTTTTGGAGTAGAGATATTATTAATAGTTTGATTTTCAATTTTTTGCATTATAACCTTTCGGAGCGGGTTCCCCTCTGGGGTCCTATTTTGGTCCGGAGCCCTTTGTTTGTTAAATCTATCCCATGCCTGAGAAGTAGCATTCAAAGCAGCATTTAAATCTTTGTTCGAAAACTTTTTAAAACCCCTGGCCTTATACTCAGCCATAATAGCAAGTACCATGTTATTACTTTCAGTTGCAAGTTTTAAAACTGCATTCTGAAATCCTTCCGTCTTCTCAATTTTATTTGAAGCATTATTCGCTATCGATGGAGGATATCCAACAAGCAGAGCTATTTCTTTTTTTGTAGTACCTTGTCCTCCTAACAATCGAGTTGCATAAGCGTACTGTTGAGGTGTTGATCCATTCTTAGGTCTTTTCATATTTAAATGATAACACCCCATAAGGTATGATGCAAATTTTTTTACCATTATGTGCTATAATTAATTTGTTTTGGATAAGAAAGACCCACTTAGTCGCGGGTCTTTTTTATTACTCCTCAAGAAGTTTATATAACTTCTCAATTTTAGGGTTCACTTGTTCAAAATGCTTGGCCCTGGAAATTCTCAATATAAAAATAATAATATCGTAGAAGTCCCTATCTCCAAAGATGTAATGAATAAGTTTTTCTCTACCTTGCTTAATAAAAAGCAAGTTATTTGGTTTTGAGTTACCACCATTTTCACGATTTTTAATGTGATGATGGCACCTACCAAAGGGCTCTGTGTTCTTCCCCATACCTAATTTTGGTTTAAAGCGTTAAGGTTTCTAACGATAGACCAATCTTCAAGGTCTCCAATTCTTACCCTTGTTTCATAAGTGTAAGTAGAATCACTCAATAGAGTTAGATCAACTTCAACATCTGGAGAGGTTTTCTTCAAGTTCTGGAACAAGAAGTCACACATATCCAGGCCATACAATTGGTTCTGATAAATGACTGTCATGATATTTAGTTTTTAAGTGAATGTTCTTTCTTTAATTGTAATCCTATTTTAAAAAAAAGTATATAGAAAATTTTTTAATGGGAGTCACTTTTTATACTAGAAAATTTTTTTAATGTGAGTCACTTTTTAAATTTAAATAGGGGGGTGTTTTTTTATGGAATGGTGGGTGTTTTTAATCAGAGGGTACTGGAATCATTTTTTAAATTTTACCCCCGGGGGTGACGGGAAGGGGTGGACCCCCGTGCCCGATTTCTACCCCAAAAATAATTTCATTCCAATAAATAATTAAAAAATTATCTTATTATATCCTTATATTATATACCTCAAATTTGCCCTCTATATAAAATAAGGCTTAAACGGGGCAGAGACTTTTAAAATTACACTATCTGCCCCTTGCCCCGTCAATACCATTTTAATTTTAACCCATACAAAACAAAGAGCTGACGGAAGTAGAAAGAGCAAAAAGGAAACGGGGCACAGGGGCAGGAGTTTTGATAAAGTATTTATATATTTAAAAAAGTGTATATATTAAGGTGGTAAAAAAAAATAGCCGTGCCCCGTTTGTATCAAATACCCTTATAAAATAAGGGTAAAAGTGCCGGGGCAGGAAACGGGGCGGGAAACTCGTGCCCCGATTGATTTTAAGCCTTATGGCATAAGGCTAGAAATTGACAAAAAAGAGACTTTTCGGGGCAGGAAACATCTGCCCCGTTTAAGCCTTATTTTTCGTTGAGTGATTGCTCATTTTTCATCATACCTTATAGAAATTTTTTACAAAATTGGTAAAAGTGGGGCAGATGGTTGAGCCGTGCCCCGAGCCGTGCCCCGATATAGCCTTA
>Ga0247840_10004558_pt1 | contig 21781 bp, 23 predicted proteins | sample LaCruzMarch2015__FD_192404 | JGI IMG/M metagenome (GOLD analysis project Ga0247840, IMG submission 192404) | Freshwater microbial communities from meromictic Lake La Cruz, Castile-La Mancha, Spain - LaCruzMarch2015_17m | ecosystem: Environmental > Aquatic > Freshwater > Lake | place: Spain... | reverse complement strand
CGTGTTCATCGGCCATCTGGTCGGCCCGTTGCGCGCGGTTGTTCCCGTTGTTGCCGGCATGTGCGCGATGCCGCAAATTCCATTCCAGATCGCCAACATCGCCGCGTCGATCGTCTGGGCTTCACTGGTGCTGCTGCCGGCCTATTTCGGCCTCGAATATCTCAAGGGCTGGATCGGCTGACGGCGGTTGCGCTAGGCTGACAATCTCAATCGGAAGCCGCGAGAAATTTGGCGATGACCTCGATGGTGTGGTCGTCGCGCAGGAACGGGGCATGCCCCTCCCAGCGCACGGTGTGCGCGGTGATGTTTGGATGTCGTCGGCGCATCCGCTCGACCGTCGCAGCCGACAGCAAATCGGAATTTTCCCCGCGCAGCACCATCACGGGCACCGGTTTCAACGCTTCGAATTGAGGCCACATTTCAGGCGGCGGGCCGGTGAGGACGGACAGCGAGGCAGCAAGCTTGGGATCGTAACTGGCGACCGGGCGGCCATCGGTCTCGTTGAAAAGTTGCCGCGCGATCGACAGCCACTCGCCGTCGTCAATGCGCGGAAATTGCCTTGCGTTGAGATCTTTTACGAGCCGCGCGGCGTCGGCCCACGATAACGGCTGGGGCATTTTGCCAACGTAGCCCGCGATGCGCGACAAGCCATCGATTTCGATGACGGGGCCGATATCGTTCAGCACCACCGCACCCAGCGCGGACGGCTCGACGGCGGCCATGATCATGGCGATGAGCCCACCGCGCGAAGTCCCGACGACCGCAGCGTGCGACAGTGACCGCAAGGTGAGAAAGTCGAGCACGTCGATCATCTCGACGCCCACCGCATAGTTTTTGGGCTCGGGATCGTGCTCGGACCGGCCTCGCCCGCGAAGGTCGAGCGCGTAGACAGGGCGCGCGCGTGTCGCATCGTTCGATAGCGCAACTGCCAACCGGTGAAAATCTTTCGAGTTCCGGGTGATGCCGGGAATGCAGACGGCGGGGCGGCGGGTTGGGCCCGGCCCTGGGTTTTGGACGGGGTAGTGGCGGGCGTAGAGTTGGAGCCCGTCGCGCGAGGTGTAGAAGATCTCCTCGAAGCCGGTGTCGAACCGGTCGGCGTCCGGGGTGCGGCCACTGGCGCTGGCAGCTGCTGGAGCGGCGGTTGGCGCTGCTGATCGACCCGTCGGTGCGGCCATGTTCTGTCCCATTCTGCCGATTTACTTCAGCCTGCGTCCGGCCGGCCATCGCTGCTGGCGGCTGGCGGAGATCCTGCACCCGTCGCAGGCGCTGGCAGTGACACTGCGCCGCGGCCGCGTTCGAGGTCGAGGTCGAGTTGCAACGCGTTGGCCTCGTTGCCCAATCGCGCGCGGTAGATCTGGATATTCGACAGCACCTTGGAGACATACTCCCGCGTCTCTGCAAACGGGATGCGCTCGATCCAGTCGACCGGGTCCATCTGTGGATCGCGCGGGTCGCCGAACTGGCGGATCCACTGCCGGGTGCGTCCGGGGCCAGCATTGAACCCGGACATGCTGAGCACGTACGAGCCGCGGAATTCCGCCATCCGGTCGCCAATGTATGACGATGCGATCGTCGCATTGTAGGCAGCGTCGGGCAGCAGACGGTCGAGTTCACAGGTGATCTTGTAGTCCTTACAAACGTGTTTGGCGGTGATCGTCATCACCTGCATCAGCCCTTTTGCACCAGCAACGGACACGGTGTTCTTATTGAACTCGGTCTCCTGCCGGGTGACGGCGAGCAGTACGGCGGTCTCTGGAATTTTGCCGAGCGGGCGAAAGGTCGGGAAGGTATGAAGCGGATAACTGTACAGCAGCATGTCCTGGCCACGCGCGATGCCTGACTTGGCGTTGCGCAGCGCCATCTGCACGTCACCGGCTGCGACCGCAAGATGGTTGACCATTGCGATCTCGGTGTCGGTCTGAAGGTAAGTCCGCAGATGGGTCAAAAACGACCGGATCACCACCGCATCGAGCCCCGACTTGCGGGCGATCTGAATGGCTCTGATGGCATCGAGGCCGTTGAACCGGGCAATCTGTTCCGGCGTTGGACGGGCTGGTAGTTCGATGTCGATCCGGCGGTTCTGCGGCTCGAGTTTCAGCCGGGATAGTTGCCCGTAGAACGTGTCGATTTCTTTCGCTGCCCGCTTGTAGTGCTCGGAGGCTGCCGGCATCCCGCCTTCGGCTTCCGCGAGACGGCCGAGCCAGTACCCTGCGCGGCCGCGCGACAGCGGACCATCGGCCGCTTTCAGTGCCGCTTCGAAATGCCCTTTGGCAGCCTTGCGGTCGTTCAAGAACCGCATGGCGAGCCATCCCGCCATGAATGCCTGTTCCTTGGCCGGGTTGACCGACAGCGGACCGGCATCTTTCACGAGTGCATAGGCGAGCTTCGCATTGCCGTCGTTCAGCGCCGAATATGCGAGAATTCGACGCTCGCTCCACCAGTCGTCGAGATTTGCGACGATCTGCGGGTCAACCGGTGCGCGCTGTATCAGCTTGATCGCATCGTCGAACTTATCCTGACGGCGCAACAACTGGATGCGGTGATAGAGGAAGCCGTAGTCGGACTTCGGCGCGCTCTCGAGAGCCTTTTGCATTTCGAACTTGGCGTCGTTGATGTCGGCCTTGTTGAACACCAGCAGACGGGCTTCGGCGCGTCGTCGAGCATCTTCATCTTTCAGCCGGGCGATCTGGCGGCGGATTGCCGGGATGCGCTCGGCGCGGTCCGACGCCGCCCGAATGTCGTCGACCAACAGCCGGTCGAGCCGCCATTGGTGGTCGGCTTCCGTCAGCACGCCGCCGAAGCGTTCGAGGAAGGGGATCTCGAAGCCCGCCGGTACGGTCATATCGCGCCACACCCGCACAGCGCGATTGCGCGCGGTCGACGTCTCGCCGATTGCGAGGTCGGCAGACGCCAGCGCGGCGTGGCCGACGCCCGTCCGCGGCTCGCTGCCCTCGAACCGGGCTTTGATCGAAGCCGCCGATCCGCCTTCCGAGAAGGTCAGTTCCTCCAGACGCTGGTTCAAGATGTTGCGGTCGGGCCAAGCTGAGTTGGCTGCCAGAAACGGTTGATACTCCGCCACCTGGCCCCAACCGGCCCGCAGGCGGTACCACTCGACCAGTTTTTTGGCGGCTGGATCGCGGATCTGGGCGACGGTGTCGGGAAGGTTCGAAAGCTCGTTGTCGTCGATGGATTTGATGGCCGCTTTGATCAGTGCGCCTTGTTCGGTGCTGACTTCGATCGCGCGGATTTGGGCCGTTGCGGCGTCGAACGCTTTGTAATGGGCGATCTCGGCCTCGGTCCGCTTGATTACGAGCGGCTGTCCGGTGGCGGCATCTTCGACTTTGCGGCCCTTGACCACCTCGGTCGGCTTGATCCCGAGGCCGGACGGTTTCGAGGTTGCGGGTTTCGACGCGGTCGCGGGTTTCGACGGGGCGGCATTTGCGGCACCGGTGGGCTTGGTTGGAACGGCTGCTGTCTGTGCGACCACAGGAGCGCTGCCGAGCGCCGACATCCCCACCGCCATGATCATGCTGGCGGTCACCCAGGTCATCCTGTGCGCGCAGCTGCGCGCGTGGGTTGCGGATTTTCGGCCGCCGACGCGCTTCGCATTAACTTTGCCCGTCTCGCCAAGCATCTGCTTCCTCCCCCGGACGCTGTCGCACCCCAATATGCACAATATATACGCTGTCACGCCCGAATATGCCGGGAGGGTTGCCCGTGTGCGCCTATTGGTCAAGCGTCGCTGCCATCCCTCGATTCACCGCCTCTACCGCCCCGCGCGCCGTTGCGCGGACCCGCGTTGGCCCGTTTTGGCGCGAAAGTTCCATGAAAGCCGTGCTTAGGCTGACAGAAACGTGCACGGCCGTGCCTAGCGGCTTGATCTTTCATGCTGCCCGTGGCGATAGTCGGGTCTCGCGGCTGAATTGTGCTCCGGTTTGTCCTAGCGGGATAAACGCACCAGGACGACCCCACACTGCTACGACCGCCACCGACTTCGCTACTTTCGCAAGGACCGATTAAAGCGGGAGCTATCCCGGACGCTCAGGGCGTGGCGCCCGCGGCGCCCAATGAGACATCCGGAGTTGATAACGTGACGACACATGCGATCAGGGGCTCGATCACCGCGCTCATCACCCCGTTCGACGGTAACGCGGTCGATCACGATGCGCTGCGCCGGATCATCGATTGGCAGATCGCCGAGGGCACGCACGGCTTGGTGCCCGTCGGCACGACTGGCGAAAGCCCGACGCTGTCGCACGAGGAGCACAAGCAGGTCGTCGAACTCACGGTCAAATCGGCGCGCGGGCGGGTGCCGGTCATAGCCGGTACGGGATCGAACTCGACGGACGAAGCCATCGAGTTGTCGCAGCATGCGGAAGCTGCCGGTGCCGACGCGGTCCTGATCGTCACGCCGTATTACAACAAGCCGACGCAAGCCGGGCTCTATGCCCACTACAAGGCGATCAACGACGCGATCTCGATCCCAATTTTGATTTACAATATCCCCGGCCGGTCGGTGATCGACATGAAGGTCGAGACCATGGCGCGGCTGTCGGAATTGTCCAATATCGCCGGCTGTAAGGACGCCACGGCCGATATGATGCGTGCCAGCCAGCAGCGGCTCGCCTGCGGGCCAGATTTCATTCATCTGACCGGCGATGACGCGTCGACCCTGGGCTTCATGGCGCACGGCGGGCACGGCTGCATCTCGGTGATATCGAACATCGCACCGCGGCAGTGCGCCGAGTTCCAGAACGCCTGCATGGCCGGAGACTTCGCCAAAGCGCGTCGGATGCACGAGCAACTGATGCCGCTCCAAGACGTTATGTTCATCGAGGCGAACCCGTCGCCGGTCAAATACATGGCGTCGCGTTTGGGTCTGTGCGGTGGCGCGCTGCGTCTGCCGCTGGTGCCGATCACTGCGGAAAGCGCCGCCCGGATCGACGCGGCGCTGGAGGTTACCGGCTTGCTGCGCGCCGCCGCTGCCGAGTAACGGCACAGAACCCGACTGGAGGACGCTAACCGCGTGGCCAAAGACGAACCGAAGCGCAAGATCGTGGCGGAGAACCGAAAGGCGCGCTTCGAATACCACATCGACGACACGTGGGAGGCCGGCATCATGTTGACCGGCACGGAAGTGAAATCGCTGCGTAAAGGCGCGACCAACATCGCTGAAAGCTACGCGTCCTACGAGGACGACGGCCTCTACCTCGTCAACGCCTACATTCCCGAACTTCGCGAGGCCGGATCGCATTTGCAGCACGAGCCGCGCCGCCGCCGTAAACTGCTGTTGCACACCAGCGAGATCGTAAAGCTGACCCAGGCGGTCGAGCGCAAGGGCTACACGATCGTGCCGCTGCAAATGTATTTCAACGACAAGGGCCGGGCGAAGATCAAGATCGCGCTGGCCGAGGGCAAGAAGCTCCACGACAAGCGCGATGCCGACAAGAAGCGCGACTGGAATCGCGAAAAGTCGCGACTAATGCGCGAGAAGGGCTGACCGTGTGGAACGGCTGATTGGACTAAAACTTCCCGATTTGGTGTTTCCGGCCACGCTCGCCGACGTCAATGACAGCTGCGCCATCTCGCCAGCGCGAATACCGGGCCGGGTCGTTCTTTATCTTTATCCCTACACCGGCCGCAGCCAGGTGCCGGACCCGCCCGATTGGGACACTATCCCAGGAGCGCATGGGTCGACGCCGCAGGCGGCGGGGTTTGCGGCGCTCGCTGGCGATTATCGATCAGCCGGGGTCACCGTGTTGGGCCTCAGCGGGCAACCCCCCCAGTGGCAGGCCGAGTTTGCCGCCCGGCTTTCGCTTCCGTTCGCGCTGCTGTCCGATCCGCCGTTGATGCTGGCTCGCGCGCTGTCACTGCCCACGTTCTCGACCGGCGACGTCACCTATTTGCGACGGCTGACACTGGTGCTTCGCGATGGCGTGATCACTGATGTCGTTTACCCGGTAGCCACCCCTGGCGCACATGCGGCCGAATTATTGGAACGGGTTGCAAAAACTGCACGCTAAGTGGCGGCAAGATTGATGGCAGCGGGTGCCGATGGAATGACCGCCAGATCAAACGCCCGCGTTCATGGACTGCTTTGCTGCGGCAAATACCGCATCGAACATGGCCGGCGTCAGAACGCCCGTGTTCGTATTGTATCTTGAGCAGTGGTAGCTGTCGAACAGCGCCAGTCCCATTGGCAGATCGTGACGGGCGCCGTGGGAAAATGGATAGCTCGATTTTCGCACAGCGAGAGCCGTCAACGTTGCGTCGTGGGCGATCCGCCCGAGGGCCACAATAATCTTGAGCCGGGAAAGCGTCCCGATGCGCGCGGCTAGGAACGCATTGCAGGTGCGGATCTCGGCCGGCGCTGGCTTGTTTTGGGGCGGGACGCATCGGACCGCATTCGTAATCATACAATCGACGAGCTCGAGGCCATCGTCCGGCCGGGCCGCATACCTTCCGTGGGCTAAGCCGTGCTTGAGCAAGGTGCTGTAGAGCAATTCTCCGGCGTGATCTCCGGTGAACGGACGACCGGTTCGGTTGGCACCTGTCAATCCAGGAGCGAGACCGACAATCAGCAGTCGCGCACTGTCGTCGCCGAACGATGCCACTGGAGCGTTGTGCCACGATGGCTCAGCCGTTCGAGCATCCAGCACGAAGGCACGCAGGCGCGGGCAGAGGCCGCAATCACGTGGCGGTTCGGGCGGCGTCGGATCGACGGCGACCACTGCCGCAGCTCAGTTATCGACCTCTTCCTCGACGACAGCGGGTTGCGGTGCTGATGCCGCTGAGGTCACTGTCTCGCCGGGTCGTGGACCGCGCGGCGTAAAGGGCCGCGCTTCGCGAGGCTCGCGGACTGGGCGTGGCGTTGCCGGATCGCGGCAGATCAGTGCCTCGAGGTCGGCAATGTCGACGAACTGGTCGGCCTGGCGGCGGAGTTCATCGGCGACCATCGGAGGCGAGGTCTGCAACGTCGAGATGACGCTCACGCGTTTGCCTTTTTGCTGCAAGGCCGCGACCAAGCTGCGGAAGTCGCCGTCGCCAGAGACGATGATCAAATGATCGAGATTATCGGCAAGCCGCATGGCATCGACGGCGAGTTCGATGTCCATGTTTCCTTTGATCTTGCGGCGGCCCGAACCGTCGGTGAATTCTTTCGTCGGCTTCGTCACCATCGTGTAGCCGTTATAGTCCAGCCAATCGATCAGTGGCCGGATCGACGAATATTCCTGATCTTCAGCGAGAGCCGTATAATAGTTGGCGCGCACAAGTTGACCGCGCTGACGGAAGTATTGAAGTAACCGCTTGTAATCAATATCGAAACCAAGGGATTTTGCGGTTGCGTAGAGATTTGCGCCGTCGATGAAAAGTGCAATACGCTCTTCTTGATAGATGTGCATAAGTCTAATACCCCGCCCCTCAGCTCTTAGTGACGAAAATTCGGGTGACAAACTTGGCGGTGACAGCACCACTTAAGTGCCTTGATCGCCGTTACAATACTTGCGTCTACATAACACTGTTCGCTTTTTTGCGTAGAGGTCGTGGGGCAGGAGCGGCTGCAACCCCGACGCGTGTATACGGCATACCATCATCAACCTGTCACATCTCAGGCTGTCCCACGTCAAGACGTGGAATTTGATTTTGCTTTTTTAGCCGAATATTAGTTCGATCCGTTCAATTTTTTGCGAGGATCGCGTGCTTAACTGCAGTCAGTGTTTAGGCTGGCGCTGTTGGTGACGGGCGGCTAACCGTACGGCTGCCTTGGAAAAATTAGCGGTTTGATGGTTCAGATCTCGGGGTCCAGCCGATGTACGACAATCTGTTTTATCTTGCAGTCATGGCGCTCGGGTTCGGCGCCAGTCTCTCGACCTACCGTCTCTTTGCCATGCGGAACGGCTGGCCGATAGGTGCCTTTCACGCCGACATCCCGGCGGTTCCGATCATGCTCGGTCTCGTGTCGGTCGTCGTTGCGACACTGTTTGCCGCAGCTCGCGTCGATGTCGGCGGGTGGATCATCATGGGCGCAGGGCTGACGTTGGCGTTCTTGTGGACCGGACTGCTTCGCGTCGGATCACAGCTGTCGCTGTTTTTGGCCCCAATCGTGACCGGCCTGCTGTTGCTGGGCTGGCTGGGATCGCTGTTTGGCTACGACCGGGCCGCCGCCATCATCGAAAACCCGCGCGATTACTTGCCGAAGGTTCGAATCGAGCGCCGCACGCCGGACGAGAACTAGCCCATCCAGCCGACCCGACCGCTCGGCTACAGATCGATGCCGCTTCACAGCGCGGCAAATCGCGATTAGCACTCCGGGATCATTCAGGCTGCACGCCTGACGCCCGATCCGGAGCCCTGACATGGCCAATCGCCGTCTTCACCCCGAGCAGCCGAGCCACTTTGCTTTCACGCCGGAAAATCTTGCCTGGGCCGAGGCAACGATCGCCAAATACCCGCCCGGGAAGCAAGCGGCGGCGGTGATCCCGTTGCTGTGGCGGGCGCAGGAGCAAGAGGGCTGGTGTACCGAGCCTGCCATTCGCGCCGTGGCAACCATGCTCGGGATGGCCGACATCCGCGTGCTCGAGATCGCGACATTCTACACGATGTTCCAACTCGCGCCTGTGGGCACCATCGCCCATGTTCAGGTGTGTGGGACGACGCCGTGCCTGCTGCGCGGGGCTGACGCGATCGTGGCGGTGTGCCGCTCGCGCATTGCTCACGACCCACACATGCTGTCGGCCGACGGCCGCTTCTCATGGGAAGAGGTCGAGTGCCTGGGCAGTTGCGCCAACGCGCCGATGGTGCAGATCTCGAAGGATACCTACGAGGATCTGACGCCAGCCTTGTTCGAGGCCGTACTTGACGGGTTTGCCGGCGGCAATCCGCCAGCGCCCGGTTCACAAATCGGTCGGCAGGCGAGTTGCCCGGCGATCGGGCCGACTTCTTTGACCACGCCATCGGCCACGACCGCTGCCGTCTAACTAGGCTGTTTGTTACAGAGGCGTCGTTGGCGCCGGGGTGTCGCCATCACGCTTGGTGCCGGGCCGGAAGGAATCCCGCATGCGGTTTAGGCTCGCGCAGGCGCTGTCTACGAATTGCACGGTACGTTCGCCCGAGCGCAACTGGCGGTCGAGATTGGCCATGGTCCGGGCCATTCCGGGATCGGTATCGCCAAGCCACACGTTGAACGCACGGGTAAAGGCACCAGCCAAACCCGCCACCTTCAAGCTGCCAGCCGGTCCTTCGGTATCGACACCGGCGGCTTGAAGCATGGCTGCCTGCGAGCGCATCAGGCTTTTGAGTACGGACCCGTCGAGGGCGCCGCCATCGGAGGCCGACTTCAGCGCGGCCTTGTAGGGCTGAAGCACGTCAAACCGGCTCATGACGACATCGAAGATCGCGTCACGCTGGGCCTGGGCTGCTGGGCGCCGGGGGGCTCGGCGTAGCACTTCCTCATCGACCATGTAGCCAAACGAAGACAGCATCTCGGACTTGCGGGTGAATTCCTTGCGGACCTCGAGCAGCGTCATTCCAGCGGCGTCCGCGATATCGGACATCGACACGTCCGACCATTTGCGGTCGGCGGCAAGCCGCATCAGCGCGGCGACGATGCGGCCCTTCGGCGTCAGCGTGTCGATCATGATGTTCGTCCTTTGTGGGTGGTTCTGCTGTTCAAGACGCAGCTCGCGCATTGCCGGATTGCAATCGGCATGGGGATGCAGCCGGCCGTCGACCTCGTCTGCGGATACCGCATCTAATGCTTGTCATGCGGGAATTCCATGACAGCATCGACGCTCCGACGGGCGGGTTGGGTCCTATGACAGAGCCCGGCCGCGCGCGGTCGCAGCCGCGATGGCGCGGGTCACGAGCGGCTGAAGGCCGTCACTCGCCATAAGTACGTCGAGCGCGGCGGCCGTGGTCCCACCTGGCGACGTCACGTTACGCCGCAATGTTGCAGCGTCGTCGCTCGCAGCCGCCAGCAGAGCGCCCGAGCCAGCAACCGTAGCCCGGGCGAGACGCATTGCCACATCGGCCGGTAACCCAGCATCGACGCCGGCTTGCGCCATCACTTCGACCAACAGGAATACATAAGCGGGCCCCGAGCCAGAAACGCCGGTGACGGCGTCCATCATGGCCTCGTCGGGGACCTCGACGACACCGCCGACGGCCGCCAACAGAGCGTGCGCGATCTGCCGGTGGCGCGCCGTTGCCGCACTATTGGCGACCATCGCCGTGATCCCGTGGCCGATCGCGGCAGGCGTATTCGGCATTGCGCGGACAATACCCGCGCCGGGCGGCAGGTGTTCGGCGAAGCTCGCGATAGTGCGGCCGGCGGCGATCGAGAGCGTCAGCGTTTCTGGTCCAGCAAGCGCGGCGAGGCCTGGAAACACGGCGCCCATAACCTGCGGCTTGATGGCGACGACGATCACGGCGGGGGGAAGCGCCGAACGGCCCTGGCTTGTCCCACTCCACGCGCTGGCATCGCCCAGCAACGGCACGCCGCGCCGGGCGCACAAGTCGATGATTTCGGCTGCTGGTTGCGGCTCTTGAACAACGGCCATCGCCGGCGGCAGGCCCGCATCGAGCCATCCGGCCAGCATTGCCCCGCCCATCTTGCCGGCACCTGCGAGCAAGACGGTTCCGCCGAGGTCGGTCAGGACGGTCTTCATTGTATCACCGGCCAACGCGGTACCTTTCGGATCGATGACGACACGCAGCCTCGCGCCTATTGAGCCCGACCCTCGGTTTCGAACATGGCACTGGCCAGGGCCTCGTGGCTATCCCGACCCGCCCAGACGACAAACTGGAAGGCCTGATAATAGCGTTCCGTGGCCTCGAGCGCCGCGCGGAGCATGGCCTCGACCTGCCGCGGCGTTGCCAGAGTCCCGTTCAGCAGCAGCGCATGGCGGAACATGATGAGGCCCTCCTGGGCCCACAAATCGAAGTGTCCGAGCCACAACTGCTCGTTGATCTGGGCGACGAGGCGGTACATTTCCGGGAGCCGTGTTTCGGGGACTTTGAAGTCGAATGCGCAGGCGAGGTGCAGCGCTTCGAGGTCCTCGCGCCAGTTGACCGAGACGTGATAGTCGGCCCAGTCGCCCGAGACGATCAGCGTCAGCTCATCGTCGCTGCTGCGATCGACGCTCCACTCATGCGTAAGCGCGAGCTGCTCGACCAGATCAATCGGGTTCGTGGCATAACCGGCGTGGGATTTCGAAGCGCCCATGTCGTCTCTTTCGGTGTTTGGCCGCGATCACGTTAACGCCGTGACGGGCGGAGGCTCAACTCGACTCAACGGACGAAAACAGCTCCGCCTGCGATTCTCAACGCACGGTCCGGCCACAGTGCCGGTTTGTCCACGACCGCTGCAGGCTTGAAGGCGGCTATCCCCGATATCCACCAGCACACGGCCGGATGACGCGGCGCGGCGACGAAGCATCGTCGCGGGCTGCAGGACGTCCTCCCCCTCCCAAACCGGACCGCTCGCACAATCTGCTCGGGTCGACGCATCGCACCGGTGCCATATTTTAGTACGATTTCGCATCATATGCTTCGATATCGCACTACTATCGAGGCCATGCCGATGCCTCCCAGCTTCAGCCGCTGAACCTGATCGAGACCCCGAGTTCTCGCGCGGCCCGGCTGGGCGGACACAACGGGTGGTCTTGGTTGGATCAAACTCAGCCGACCATTGGCTTCCCACGACTGAACCCCGGGACATTCATGGGAAGAATGATCATTCTCGCGCTGTCACTCGCTTTGGCACTTCAGGGCTGCGGCCCGGCGCGCGAACAGGTCTTACTCGGCGTCACGGGCGTCGCGGCCCCAGACGTCTGGTTTCAGGCAGAGGCAGCAATCGCTCTTCCGCGCGCTTTGCGCGACCGTCCGAAAATATTGGCACTGTCTGGCGGCGGGCCTGACGGTGCGTTCGGTGCGGGCTATCTGACGGCCCGCGCCGAAGCGGGTTGCAGCGCTCCAGATATCGTCACTGGGGTCAGCATCGGGGCGCTGATCGCGACGCTGGTGTTTGCCAGCCAGGAATACGCGCTCCGTTCACTCTTTGCAGACGGCGGGTTTGCGCTGACGTCACCCAGCGTCAACCCGCTGCGCGCGATCGCTACGGGCACCGTTTCGGACGGTGAAGCTTACCGCAAACTCGTCGCCCAGACGATGGACCGGAATCTCATAGCGCTGGTCGCTGCCGAACACCGCAAAGGACGGCGGCTCTACGTCGCCACGACCGACCTCGACGCAATGCGGATGACAGCCTGGGATATGGGGGCGATCGCAAATCTTCCAGGAACTGGCGCAATCGCGCTGTTCCACGACGTTATCATCGCTTCAGCCAGCATCCCGGGCGTGTTCCCCGTCGTTGCCTTGCCAAACGGCGACGGCAGCGCCCGGCTGCATGTCGACGGCGGCGTCACGGGGCAAGTCTTCGTGCCAGTTCTACCCCCGACAGCCAAGCGACCCCAAGTCCGCATCATTTTCAATAATGGACTGTCGGGCGATCCACCGATCTCGCGACTCGAGGCGCTGCCGACGGTCCAGCGCGGTTTATCCACTTTGATCCGCGCACAAAGCCGCCAGCAGGTGGAGCTGGCCAGGATTCGGGCCAAAGTTGCTGGCGGGCAGGTCGACGCCGTATCGATCCCACCCGATGCTCCGGTCGCTCGATTGCAGGATTTTTCGGCCCGCGCCATGGCGGCAACTTTCGAATTGGGGCGGCAGATCGGACAGCCGCCAGCAGGGGAATGTCCGTAAACGCTCAGACCGGCGGACGCTGAAAGATTGCATCGGCATCTGTGCGACTTGACTTGGTACAATTTCGCACTATGTTGTTCGATATCGCAGCACATGGAGAGTCGCCATGCCAAACGATCTGGTTGACCCGACCTCGCTCTCATGGGGAGGGGCCGATCGTACGCGCTTCAATCCGAGCTTTCGATCCTCGATGCCGTTCGAACCATCCGGAAAAAAGCAAGCGCACTGCCAGCCTACCCGAAACGCAACAATAGCGAGCACACCGCTCCGATTGAACCTGTCCAGCGCGTTCGTAAATCAAACCGATATCGCTCGATCACAACGTGATCAGACGTCAGCCAGCCAAGCGGGAAAGCTCGATGAATAGATTGATACTGCATTTGGGACTAACCGTTCTCATGTCATTACTATGGGCGACCCGAGTCGCCGCCCAGGAACGACCCAATCCGTCGCTGGAGCGCCCCATGCTCGCGACAGTTGGGCTTTGGACACTTGGCGCGCGTCCTTTCCCTGGCAGTGACGATTTAGAGGCGGATTTTAAACTTATTATTTCATTCCGCGCACCAAACGAGCGGGAGTGGCTGGTTTTACCGAGTGATAATGGTGGGCCGCCGCTGTTCAAATCTGAAAATTTCCGTTTCGGCCCTTCCTTCAATATTGTCGGGGAGCGAAAAGAAGCCGACTCTAGAACGGTCCTGAAAGGGCTCGGCTCGGTTGACACGGCTTACGAAATTGGTGCCTTTTCGGAGTTCTGGCCGCTTATGTGGCTGCGAACGCGGTTCGAGGTGCGCCGTGGCTTCGAAGGTCACGAAGGCATTGTCGTCAATCTCGCTTCCGACGCCGTGTGGGACGCGACGGACCAGTTGCGTTTCACAATAGGACCGCGACTTTCTCTGGCCGATGACGACTATATGCAGACCTATTATGGCGTGAACAGCCGGCAAGCCGCTTCGTCCGGCCTCAAAAAATTCGATGCTGGTGGCGGACTTGAAACCGCAAGCATCGGAGCAAGCGTCCGGTATAAATTCGATGAGCAGTGGGCAACGCTCGGATATGCCGAAGTGGGCCAGTTAATCGGCGATGCCGAAAAAAGCCCAATTGTCGATCGCGGCTCGGACACCACGGTCACGGTTTGCGCGGCACTCACCTACACCTTCACATTCGATCGGTCGCAAATTCCTTCGCTCTGGTGAAAGCCCATAGCGCTGTGAATATTGCTCATTTGTTTATTCGGCGTCGCCAAAGAAATGGAAATCAAGCCATGCGATTTAAAATGCGTATTGGCTTGGTGTCAGCCCAGGTTATCTCATTGGCCAGCTTAACGGCATGCAGTTCGGCCGATAGCGGCGTAAATCTCAAAACGTCCGCCAGCCGGCTGAGCAGTTACAACAGTAACGGCCTGTCCATTGACGACCTCAAAAGCACATGTGGTGGAATTGCTCAGACGATCGCTTCTGAAGTGGTGCAGATGCGGGCTTTGGAAAAAACGGTAGATATTGAAAAGAAAGCGCCACCATCGACCCTACAGGAGATGTGGGGCAGGGCGACTAGGCAAGACAATGCTGGCCCTGCGTCGCAAAACTACGCCAAAGCACGCAATAAAATCACGGCTTTAAACGCCGAATTGAAGGATCGAGGCTGCCAGCCCGTAGCGATTGAGCCCGAGGTCGTGCCATCCTAACCGATCCACTCGATAAATCGCCATAACCCGCAGTGAATGGCCAATCCACTTGGCCTAACCCAAAGCAAGGCCGTTTTTTGCCGCGCAAGGAGCAATTGCGACGGCAACCGATAAGCACCGCTTGACTTAGTACCATTTCGCACGACATTGTGCGATATTGCATCATATGGAGGTCCGACATGTCGCTATCTCGTCGCTCGTCACTCGCCCTCATCGGGGGCGGCGTTGTCGTGGCCGCCGCAATTCCTGCGGCAGCGTTCCTCGCAACGCGAACCCCGGATTCTGCGCTTGCACCATGGGATAAGGCTGGACGCTACTCGGACCCCCGTATGCGGGCTCTGTCCTACGCACTGTTGGCGCCCAATCCGCACAATCGCCAGCCGTGGCTGGCCGAACTCGTCGGTAGCGACGGAGTTACGCTTTACCGCGATCTCAAGCGCACGCTGCCGGTGACGGATCCGCTTTCGCGGCAGCTGACGATCGGCATGGGCTGCTTTCTCGAACTGATGGAAATGGCGGCCGCCCAAGAGGGCTATGGCGTGACCACCACGCTTTTTCCAATAGGCGAAAACGGCCCCACTGCGATCTGCCGGTTCATGCCCGGTGTCGGCAAACCCGACCCGCTGTTTGCCCATGCCCTGAACCGACGCACTCACAAGGGTCCGTTCGAAGCCCGCGCCGTGCCGTCCGATGCGGTCAAACGCCTGTCCGCCCATGCTCAGATTTTCACCGACGGCCCCGAACAATCGGCGCTCAGACGGCTCGCTCATGCCGGCTGGATGAGGGAGGTGCGGACACCTGATGCTTGGCAAGAAAGCATAGATCTGCTGCGAATCGGGAAGGCCGAAATCAACGCCAATCCGGATGGTATTCCTTTGTCCGGGCCGATGATCGAGACGATGGCGATGGTCGGCATGCTGACGCGCAACGCCGCTGCAAACCCAGAAAGCCCCAGCGCAAAGCCGTTCATCGAGCGGACCGCCAATGCGATTTTGCAGGCGCCCGCCTTCACCGTCTCAGTGAGCCAGCAGAACGGCCGGGCAGACCAAATTGCAGCGGGCCGTCGATGGTTGAGGCTCAATCTCGCTGCAACCGCCGAGGGGCTTGCCCTTCGCCCCGTCAGTCAATCCCTTCAGGAGTACCCGGCGATGAAAACGATATACGACGAAATTCATGCCCGGCTTGCGCCACGGGGAGAAACGGTGCAAATGCTCGGGGTAATGGGATATGGTGCGGCCACGCCACGGACGCCGAGGTGGCCGCTGGAAAGTAGGATGAGGAATGCCTGACGAGCCCGCTAGGGCCTATTTCACATTATTCAACGAGATCAGCATTCTAGCTCAGCTGAGCCGCGCGATGTTCGAGGCGCGACTGCCGCCCGGCATGCTGGTTTCTCACTTTGGCGTGCTCAATCATTTGATCCGCGTGAAAGACGGACGCACGCCGCTCGATCTGGCGCGTTCGTTTCAAGTTCCAAAGACGACGATGACGCATACGTTGGCCACCCTAGAGGCGGCCGGTCTCATCGAGACCAGATCGAACCCCGACGACAAGCGCTCGAAGCTCGTCTGGATCACGGTCGAAGGTCGGGCGTTTCGTAACACGGCGATCGACTCGCTCAAGCCTGACCTCGAACGCCTCGCGGAACGGTTTCCCCTCTCTTCGGTCGAGGCCGTGTTGCCCACTTTGACCGAATTGCGTCAGGTTATGGACGCCGATCGCGCATCGTAGGGGCCGTTTGGCCAACCGCCGTCAGCGCACCGCTGCATGGCGACCAGGCAGCGGTGTGCCGCTGATCTCGACGATGAATTTCTGGCGGAACGCGCGCTCGAAATCGCCGTAACCGTCGGCGGCGATCACGAACGAACCGTTACCGCCCTGGATATTATCCGTGTACCACTGCTCGATCGTTGCGGCCTCGCTGCCGTCGAGGATCGGCAACCCGTTGATGATCACTTTGCTCTCGACCAGTTCGTCGCGCACATCGCTCACCGGCTCTGCCGGGTTGCAATCCTCACGGCCATCGCCCGACACGTCGACCACGGTGCGGTTCGCCTTGGCCGGAATCTGGGGAATGACTTTGTCGGCGATCGTGCGCAGCGAGCGCGAGACGCATGTGAATTGGCCGTTGATGCGTGGCATGCGCCGGATGCGGGCAGCGACGGCTTTGGCATCGGCCGCGCTCGCGATACGGACCCATGGCATCGCAATTTCGGTCCGGTCCGACCAAGCCATGATCGACAGCATTATCGATGCCTGGGGGCCGTTGGTGATAGCGCTGATCACGCCCGGATCTTCTAGCGCCTTTGCGATGCCTTCGATTTGCAAGTAATAGCGCGTGTCATCGACCGAATTCGACACGTCCACGGCGAGCAGCAACGCAGTGTCGACCTCAGGCAGCGAGCCTTGGGCGGAAGCGTCCGGTGGATTGCGTAACGCGACACCGGCGATCAGAGCGAGACTTGCAACAAGCCCCAGCCCAAGGGCTGCGAAGCGGCGCGCGCGGGCAGCGGCAGGGAGAGCTGTGGTCGGTGATGTCATGGGCCTTGCCGTCAGCGGATCGCCGTTTCGATATTCCGGGCGAGATGCAAACCTTGAACTGTTTCAAGGCCGCGCACGCCTGATAATACCGCACCGTCGAGATTGGCGCCCGTCATATTGGCGCCAGTCAGATTCGCGCCGGACAAGTCGGCCTTGGTCAGGTCCGCCTTGGTGAAATCGACGCCCGAGAGATCGGCACCGCGGAACCGCGCGAAATGCAGCACCGCAAAGCGCAACCTGACGCCGGTCAGCGTCGCGCCAGAGAAATCGCATCCCAGCAGTACGGCGCGCTGCGGCGATCCGCGATCATCGCCCCAGGGATAGTCGAGGGCAGCCAAGTCCGCGCCGGTCAGGTTCGCGCCGCGGAAGTCTGCGCCATCGAGGCGAACAGCCATGATGCGCGCACCTGTAAGATTGGCGCCGCGAAAGCGGGGGGCCTCGCGCTGGTCTGGCTCCAGACCCGAATAAATCGTCGGGCGTAGCATCGTTACGCCGGTGAGGTCGGCTGCGGTGAAGTCGGCTCGTGTGATAACGGCCCTATCGAGCCTGGCACCGGCGAGGTTCGCGCCGCTGAGGTTTGCGCCCGCTAGATCGGTGCCGAACAAGTTGGCTTTATTCAATTGCGCTTGCTTGAAGTCGAGGCCCGCGAGGTCGAGCCCAGACAGATCGCGGCCCGAATAGTCGAGTTTCGCGCCAGCGGCGGCGCCAAACATCGCTGTCGTCACTTCCTTGGCGGTGAAGTCGGCGGCATGCACCGGCAACGTCGCCAACGCTCCGACAAGTGTTCCGGCGAGCGCGGCGGACCACGCGACATGCCGCCATCGCCGCCCCGTTACGCGTGGACGCGAAAAGTCAATGTGTCGAGGTCGTGCCACGCGGGCCTCTCGGCTAGAGGGGACTACCAGCGCACGCGATCCAAGTTCCGGATGGTGTCGCGTCCGCGCACTGTGTCGAACCCTTTTACGCCAGCAAGGTTCGCTTCGTCGAGGTTGGCGTTGGTGAGATCGGCACCCGTGAGATCGGCCCCACTGAGATCGGCGCGCGAAAGATCGGCTAGATTGAGGTCGATGCCGTCCATTTCCGCGCCGACAAAGCTCGAAAAGGTCAGGACTGCGCGCGACAGGTCGACGTTGCGCAAGTCAGCGCCGGAAAAGTCACAGCTCTTCAAGATCGACGCTGGCAGTGACGATAGATCGGCGCGCGGCTCGTGCGGTCCCAATTTCGCGCCATACAGGTTTGCGCCGCGAAAATCAGCGCCGATCAGCTTCGTCGTCATCCGAATGCCGCGCATGTCTGCGCCTTTGAACTTCGGCATTTCATGTGGAGCGTACTCGAGCGTCGTCGAAACGTCCGGGCGCATCAGTGTGGCGTTGAATAAGATCGCCCCGCTGAGGTTGGCGCGGATGAGGTTGGCGCGATTGAGATTTCCGCCAGTGAGGTCGGCGCCTGAAAGGTTGGCGGCGGTCAGGTCGGCCCCGAACAAATCAATACCGGCCATGGCCGCACCGCTGAAATCGAGGCCCGCAAGGTCAAGATGGCGCAGGTTCTGCCCGGTAAAATCGAGCGCTGTGCCTGAACGGCGGGCTTTGGTGACGGCGATCGTCACATCGCGGGCGGTAAATTCCTGAGGCGGCAAGTCGAGCGCAACGCCCTCCGGCCCGATCGCGGCACGGACCCAGGCGTCGCGCGTGTGCGACTTGGTTTCGCGCGTCTGAGCGTCAGCCGGTACGGTGAGACTGAAGACCAGGATGCCTGTCGCTACTCCGGCGCGGCACGCGGCACGCACGGCACACCACTGTGCCCTCGAACCGGGAGACGAGGCGCCCGCCGATCCTGCATGTCCGACACGGGCGCTGCAAACCCCGGGCATGGCGTCTCCATCCTGCTGAACCCGTCGGTCGAGCTTGTCATTGGTCATCTGGAGGGGGAAGACAAATCTCACCCGTCCGGCGAGCTCGAACGGAATGATCAGCTTGCATTGCAATATGCTATGTCACTGTCTCGATAAGACTATTTCCGCAATTGTGCACATGCGAGATAACGCATTGCTGGCCCACGCGGCAAACGCCGGAATTATCCCGGCCGGGCACAGGTTCAGCGATTTGCGGAAAAAGCGACAGTACGAACGGAATTCAACCTGCCGAATCAACGGGTCAATTCATCCCGCCGCGATGCGCTCGATGTCGGCGCCACAGGCCGACAGTTTGCGTTCGAGCTGCTCGAAGCCGCGATCGAGATGGTAGACGCGGTTCAGCAAGGTCTCGCCGTCTGCCATCAAAGCCGCAATCACCAGCGACACGGATGCGCGCAGGTCGGTCGCCATCACCGGCGCGCCGGTCAACGCAGCAACGCCCTTGATTACAGCCGTGTCTCCGTTGAGGCGAATGTCGGCGCCGAGGCGGGCGAGTTCCTGGACGTGCATGAAGCGGTTTTCGAAGATGGTTTCGCGAATAACGCTGGTACCCTTGGCCATTGTGACCAGCGCCATGAGTTGCGCCTGCAGGTCTGTCGGGAAACCCGGAAACGGCTGCGTCTCAACAGTAATCGGGATGATGTCGCTTCCGTTGCGGCGAATCCGAAGACCAGCCGCGCTCTCGCTGACTTCCGCGCCGGTGGCGGTGAGGGTGGCAAGCGCCGCTTTCAGGTGCTCGGCCCGTGCCCCTGTCAATACGACGTCGCCGCCGGTTGCGGCCACGGCAAAAGCGAACGTGCCGGTTTCGATGCGATCGGGCAGAACGGTGTGGACGGCGCCTTCCAATCGCTCGCGGCCTTGGATCATCAGCGTCGACGTCCCGATGCCTTCGATCAGGCAGCCCATCTTGACCAGGCAGTCGGCAACGTCGCCGATCTCGGGCTCACGCGCGGCATTTTCGATGACGGTCTCGCCTCGGGCAAGCGCGGCCGCCAGAAGCACGTTATGGGTCGCCCCAACCGACACTGTAGGAAAGGTCACGCGCGCTCCGCGCAAGCCACCGGCAGGCGTCTTGGCGATGACGTAACCGCGGTCGATCTCGATGTCGGCACCCAGCGCCTTGAGGCCCGACAGGTGGAGATCGACCGGCCGGGTGCCGATCGCGCAACCGCCGGGCAGCGAAACCTTGGCTTGGTGACAGCGGGCCAGCAACGGACCCAATACCCAGAAGCTCGCGCGCATCCGCGAGACCATTTCGTAAGGAGCCGTCGTATCGACGATGTCGCGCGCGGACAGGTGGAAGGTCTCGCCGAGATAAGCCGCCGGCGTCGAACGCTTGCCGTCGACGGCGATATCAACGCCGTGGTTGCGCAGAATACGCGCCAGGAGGTTGACGTCGGCAAGGTTCGGCACGTTTTTCAAGGTCAGACGGTCTGCAGTCAGCAAACTCGCAATCATCAGCGGAAGGGCGGCATTCTTCGCGCCCGAAATCGGGATCTGTCCGTTGAGCTTGCGCCCCCCGCTGATACGAATGCGATCCACGTGTCCCTCTTTCTGTCGGCGCGGTCAGCGCAATTAATGGCGGCCGTTTCGCTACGATCTGGCCCGCCTCGCAGCCCCACCGCAAGGCGCTGGAGACGCTACGACGCCATCAGACGGATTGCCGGTGAAGCTCATAGCGAATCATTTGCAGCTCAAGCGTGATGCGATCTCTTAGCCGCCCTTATCGCCACACGCAAAGCGCGCAATCAAGACGGACGATCACGGCGGGGCTGCCGGATGTCAGGTTTCAAGCTCGCCCGGACCGGCTTTGGCGGCAGTCGCGCCTCCGTCATCCGGCGGGGGCGATTCGATGGCCTCGGGGGTTTCATGATCTGCGCGCTGTCCCTCTTTGCGCCGCTTCAGGTTGGCCCGAAGCGCCTGCTCGAGCCGTGCGGTTTTGGCTGCTTGTTGTCGGTTTTGCGGAGGGGGTGGCATTTTGGGGTCGCCGGGTACGGATTAAGGACGCGATTTCAGCAGGTTGAGATCTGAGCTCGGCCAGAATGCCGCGTCCAAACACCAGTCGAGGCGGCCGGTATGGCTCCGGAGCGCCAGCATCGAACGTGGCCCGGTTTCACTACCGCGCTCGTTCACGCCGCACACTTTCAGGATAGACACAACACGGAGGTCTGGCTAGACGAGGAGACCGCGTCGTGGTTCGTCCTCGGGCGCGGTCGGTGGCCGGACGGTCGAACGGTATAGTTCGGCGCTCGGGTCTGGACCGTTGGTCCCAGACGGCCACCTTGCCCGGATGTTACTTGTCCAGGTCGGCGCTGCGGTAGCTCAGTGGCAGAGCACTCCCTTGGTAAGGGAGAGGTCGAGAGTTCAATCCTCTCTCGCAGCACCATTCCACATCTGATCGCCTACGGTGAGTTGGGGCCCGCGGCCACGGCTTGGCGGGGCGTTTTGGGGAGACCGAAGACCGGCTTTTCACGAATGAGCGCTACGATCGCATCGCAAACTTTCGGTTCGCGCCAGTAGTCTACGTGACCGCCGGGTTCCAACGGGATATTTTGGATGAAGGCCCCGTTGACGACGTCCACCCTGTTTCCGATCGGGTCGTCGATGCGCCAAAAGTTCGTCCAGCTCGCAAGCTTCGGGTTCAGCCGATGGGCCTCCGTGTTGAGCGCGGCATAAGCTGGAAAATAGTGCTGGTAGATATGGGTCAACGGACTGGCCAGTGTAATGACATCGATCCTGCGTGCTTCTGCCAAGTCGTTATCGTCCCGGCCTGTCCGAAGATAATCGAGCAGGATGACGGTCCCCTGCGAGTGGGCGACGAAGATCACGCGATCGAGGCGTTCGGCGGCCACAACCGTGTCCATCAGGGCATCCAAGCGCTTCTG
>Ga0247840_10004547_pt1 | contig 21827 bp, 19 predicted proteins | sample LaCruzMarch2015__FD_192404 | JGI IMG/M metagenome (GOLD analysis project Ga0247840, IMG submission 192404) | Freshwater microbial communities from meromictic Lake La Cruz, Castile-La Mancha, Spain - LaCruzMarch2015_17m | ecosystem: Environmental > Aquatic > Freshwater > Lake | place: Spain... | reverse complement strand
CGCATTAAACACACTGATCCGGGCCTTATTATCCAGGACAACGCCCTGCCCTTGCGCCAGGGCCAGGACAACTAGCATTTGAATGTTTATCATGCGAGTTTCGCCCCCATTATATTAAGATCGTCAACCGTCCAAACTTGGTTGCCGACCAGATTGACCTGATAACGGAGTTTATAGGCGGGCGCGTCATGATCGTCTTTGCCGGCACGGACCAGCTCAACGATATGTTTGCCGATTTGAATCTGCGTTCCGGATTTAAGATTTTCCGGAAGATTACCGAATTCTGATTTTACTTGTTTTGACACGGTACACCTCTTGCCCGTTATAATGAGCAGGAAGTATGCCAAGTCAAGCGGTTGTGTTAGACTTTCTTCGGGTAGGATTTTCGGCTGGCGCGGATCCGCTTATAATATGCGCTATTACCGCGGCTTTTAACCTTACCGGTCCCGGATTGGCCACCTTTGCGCCCAATCTCGGAAAGTATCTCATGAACCAGTTTTGGGCTAAGTTTTCTCATTTCTGATTCTCACTTTATCGTTTATGCAAGCGGTTGTGTAGATTATTATAAATATATTTTACTGATTCTGTTATTCCGATTCCTATGGCTATGATCGCAATGCTAACAATATTAAACGCGGTCCGGAATACAAAAAGCGCAAAAGCTAAAACACCGCCGATAATAAGAAGAGCAATTAAAATATTCATGCCTTATTTAGAAGCAAGAATAATACCAAGACAACGGCTTGTCAATGATTATTTCAATATTTCTTGCAGAATGGCGCCCTTTAGGGCCCGGGTAGGCTGGCGCATATAGTTCCGGATCTCGGGCGGCGCATAGGCGATGCCGGCCTTCTTCATAAGCGCCTCAAAATGCGTCCAGCGATACCGTTTCAATTCCAGCTCCGGATCCAACGGGATCGGGATCCTTTTCATTTTTTCGTCCAGGGCCGCGCCTTCAATCAACTGGGCAAACTCATCTTGGGTCAATTTACCGCCCTTCCCCAGCCGCAGGACAATCTTCTCTTCTTCAATCCGGATCTCCGCCTGGCGGTCCAGTGTCGGCATTATAGAATTGCGCATGCGCTCCCGGTAGCCATTATTTGATATTTTAACATATCCTCTTAGCCCTGGCGTATGGCTTAAAATCTTTTCCCATTTAGTCTTTGGTAACTCATCCACGCGCGATTGATCTGGCATGCCGGCGATACTGCCAAAAAGTTTATTTAAACTATAAAACCCCATAGCCTTCAATCCTTCCGCACCGCGGACCTGGGCCTGGTTCTCGTCCAAGGCAAATCGTTGCCGGTATTCGTCATACGGATTGCCGCCGGTCAAGTAATTACCCCAATCGCCAATAGCGCCAACAACCGGATTGATCCCGGGCAACTGGCCGGCCGTGTACGCCATTAAATCGGTCAACATGTGCAATTTCGGCGCTTCGCTTAAATCCCCTACCGTGGACCGCAGGAATACGTCAAACGCCGCGCTGAACACCCGCTCGCTCTCCGATAGCGGCAGGGTCAAATACATAACCTTATGCTCCGCCCGATCGTACCATCCCAAGGGAAGACAATGACTATTTCGCCGGTCAAAATCGCTCGGTCCATCCTGGTATTGCTTTACACCATCCGGCATTTCGTCAAACCGTTTCTTTAATAGCAATCCAATCCCGCCGCCAAATAGCATATATAACCCCAGGCGCGGGATCAGGGTTCGCCGGATCAGGTTCAATGTAGTCTCCCAGGGCCGGCCTTCCCATCCGCCGCCGCCAAAGAAAGCCCACCCAATAGACCGCAAACCTTCCTTCCAGGGATTAAAGAACATCCGAACAAGCTCCAGCATCCGCGCACCGGCGCCTTTCTGCCAGAAATTAGGCGATCCAGACCAGGTATGCGCCGCGATCAATTTCTTCCACTCCGGCTCATTACTGCGCCGGTCCATTCGGATCATACCGTTAATCTTCGTCATACTTTCTGATACCGGCCCCGCGGCCGCGATTGAGTCCCAAATCACTTGTGTTACAAATCTTTTCAACGCCGATATTTTATCCGGCGCATGTCCAAACGATTGTAATTTCTGTTCGGATCCCGCCAAGGCGTTGCCGCCATAATAAACCCCCTGCTGTCCCACAAATCCGCGCCGAAGCGCATCTTGGCCGATAGTGTTCGGCGCGCCGCGGTAGATACTCACGGCCGCTTTGAACGCCGGATAAGCATACCGCGACCAGGCCCCACCCGGTAATCCGGGCACCCAATTCATCCAATCCCGGCTCACCCCTGGCATAAGCACGTTATAGGTCCGAATATCGCGCCAAACATTTCGCACGATAAACGTCGGATTAAATCGCGTCAGAATACCCTTTTGAACATTAAACATTGTAAAGGCAACTTTCATCCACATCTGGACCTCATCAGCCCGCGCAAACATGAGCGAATCAACCAGGACCCTCGGACCATAATACCCGGTCAATTTACCGTCATGCAAAACCGTCACGGTCCCCACTTTGTCATTATCAATTATCTTGATCTCCATCCGTTGCTCGCCCTTATTAAACACTTCCTCTGCCGGCTGCCATTCATTCTTAAACGGCGATCCATCCGACATTAACCCCTGTAATACACTATATTTCATATTCTCGCGCTCGGCCATAGAGATCAGCCGCATCATCTTCTGGACCGTTGCCGTGTACGGGCTCGCCACAGGAAATAGCGTACCGTACTGCTTGAATATATGACTTGTAATTCCGCTCCCAAACCGCGTTTCAAACATGGCCTTCAATGTATCTTCCGGCGGCGTCCCCAGGCGATTAACCTGGAATGTTGCGTATGCGTCCCGGGCGTCCAGATCCGCCATCATATCTTCGCCGTATATATTATAATGCCTTAACCGGTCCAGGGCCTCTTCCTTATATACTGCCCGGAATCGCTTTTGCAGTTCTTCCATCACGTTAAACGCCACGCCGGACCGCTTACGCATTTCGGCTAGCATTTCACCGCTTGACTTGCGATCATAACCCCAGGGCCGGGCGATCTCCCCAGCCGCCGGCCGGTCCAATAACACCCGTAAATGGAATAAATATTTATCAAAATCAATTATCTCCAGGCTGGCCTTAAATAGCGGCTTCATAACCTCGTTTTCCATCCGCAGCATCGCCCCGTTCTGCATTGGCGCCCGGTACAAATACCGCTCCATGCCTCCCAGGGCTTTCCCCATCAGGTCTTTATCCGCGATCTTGACAATCCGCTGTTCCAGGGGCCCGAGTTCCCGGTCCACTTGTTGCCGGGTAATATCCTTCCATTCCCGCCAAGTCCGTTCGTTCATCTTGTCTGCCCAGGATTGCATATCCTTGGCGGATTGCTTCATGTCTTCGGTCATTATCCGGTCCCGGTTCTCATAAGTTGAACTGGTCTTTATATCATCCATCACCTTCTCATAAGCGGCCCGAAATTCCGGTTTGCGTTCCATGTAGGCGTAAAACATACGGTAGAAATTCGGCGCGCGCTTTTGGACCGCAGCCGGGTTATTTAATAGGACCGACAAAGTTTCAGCATACATTTCATGCGGTGTATTGTTAAAATAATCCGGGATCTCTGCCGTCCCATGCCACCAGGCGATCATACCCCGCAATTCATTGACTACATCGCTATACCGGACCAGGCCCTCTGACTCCAGGGCATCTTCAACTTTCTTTGCGTAGATCTCTTTGATCTTCGCCAGTAATAGTTTCTCATCCGGTTTCTTCCCCAGGACTTCCCGGGCTTCCTTTTGCGCTTCGGCCCGGAATGCCTTCCGGACTTCCGGCGCTAATCCCTCGTCATCCCCGGGTTTCATCGGAAACGATTTCTTCATAAAATTGCTCAACGTCGCTATATGCGCAAAAATGTTACCGCGGCTACGAATTACTTTCAGCGGATCCCAATCGGCCGCGTGGCCTATCTCGTGCGCCATAACCGACGCCGCCCACCAGGCCGGCTTCCCGGACCGCGCCTGGCGCAGTTCGTCCACCTGGCGCTCGTATTCCTCTTTGATCAGTTTCTTGGCCGTCTTCGGATCCGGACCGCCCATTTCGCCCGGCTGCCCCATTATATTCTTTGCCACTTCCTGTAATATTTCCGCCTTTTCGTAACTCGTCACCAGGTCAAACGTGCTGGCCTTAATTGTTATCTCGGATTGATCCCCGGACGGACTGAAATACCCCAACATACGCATACGGCGCTTTGTCCTGGGGAATTTACCGGTCAACTCTCGGACCACCTGGACCAGTTCCGGCATTTCAATCGGGAATACGCTATAACCCGGATCATCCGCCGGCGGGAGATTACTCGCCGGCCGGCCGTAGTCTTCCCCTATCCCAAATATACCCGATTTCTCTATCCGCTCCCGGACCGTCTCTTCCGGCGCTGGTGGCACTTCTATTGCCGGTGGTCCGGCCTCGGGACCGGCGGCCGGCGCGCTTACTTCTACCTTCTGCCTTTGTGCCTCTGTGCCTTCCGTAATCCCCTTCATCTCCGCGTTACACGTCTCAATGATTGCTGCTTGCATACCGGCCAGTTTGGCCGCCTTCTCGTCCCCCAGGGCCGCCCTGAACATTTCCGGCGTGATCACCGGGATCTCGTTTGCCCGGGCCCAAGCCCCCAAAACCTTCGCCGCCTTCTGGATGATCGCATATTCCTTCTCGTTCCCATATTCCGCCGGCGCTTCTCCTAAACGCATTGAACGCCCGGGCATACCAAATGTTGCGCCTTCCAGTTTATCGGTTCGCCTTACTCCTGAATTATAAAGCGATCGCCCGTCATATAAAAACACATCCCGGATCGTACCTTGCCTTACGGCTTGCTCTAATAAATCCTTATATTGTGTAAATATGGGCTCGGATATACCGCCCACAAATATATCCACCGTACCGGTATTTCTGGCAAACGATCTGATCAGCGCCCAGGCTCGCTTTGGATTATTCAATATAACTTTGTCAACTTCCGCTATTCCCTGGACTATCCCGCCGCCCGGCCCTTGTCCGCCTGAAATTCCGATCAACATTATTTTATTTTGATTGCCGCCGATGCTATATTGTTTGATAATATCCCATACGTTCTCCGGCGATCTGATTTCTTTTCCAAGTGCGGGATGGGGTATATCCGGCGTTCTTAATTTGTCCGGTTGAGTTTTAATCTCTTCGGCTACTACCGTTCTCTGGATCCCGTCCGAACTGGCGAATGAATATTCCCCGTGATTACCGACCATGCTCCCTTTATATTGCGGACCTATTTCTTGCGAAAGTCTCCGCTGTGTTAATAAATCATCCTTGGACATTTGAGTTATACCGCTCGGGTGATTATGAAAATCAAATGCCAGGGCGTTATATTCTTGCGTCAACAATTTGACTACATCGGTAATTTCCCGGGGTGCTTTTGGCAAAACTACACAGCCAGGCAATCGGCTGGCGTAGGGTAAATCAAAGACAACTATGCCGTCCTTGATAATTAAGAATCTGAATGTTTCCAGGCGGGCGTTGCGCGCGGTCTTGACTAATTCATCTATTCCGGCGGCGCGTTCTACTCTTTGACCGATAAGCGACGCGTGCGCGGTCTTGCTTAAATTATAAGTAATACCACGGCCGACAATATTAAGGACTACTTTGCCGCCGGATCGTATGCGGCCGGATCCCAGCCCACTATTGTAAACTGTTCCGATTTCTTCTTTGGACTCCCGTATGGAGCCCGATTTGACCGGTCCAGTATTCCCGGCCATCTGGATTTCCTCTTTGGGCGACCGTATGGTGCTATTGGGTCCACGAGCATTATCACTTCCTCGCTGGATTTCTTCAAGCGCTTGGATTGCTTGTTCTGCGTTGGCTCGCTTGTCTTCGCCTGGTCTTTGTTGGTAGTCATAATTAAATTCCTGTTGTTCCGGTTTATAATCTGCCCTCTTATCCAGAAGCATACCGCTTTCTTTTGGTTTGTCAATGCCAAATAATCCTCTTTGCTCCGGACCGGCCTGTAACTTCTGCGCCGCCTGGTCCAACTTGGACTTGCCGCGCGTTACCTGGGCAATAAACTTATCCCATCGGACTTTTGCCTCGGGCTCCTTGATCCGGCCGGCAGTTATGGCGTCCACCAGGGCCGCAGCCTTGCGCTGGATCTCCTGGCCGGCCAGTAGATCCGTATTAAACTGCGCCTGGGCCTGGCGTTTGCTTCCGGCTACATTGTCCAATAGGGTCCGGAAGGCGGTCTTGCTGGCCGACACTCCCATACCCCGTAACTCCGACACTTCCCCCGCCCTCGCTTGTCCGGCGTAGTTCTCCGGCGAAGACGGATACCCCGCCACTTCGGATTTTACCATTTCCGCGTCCAGATCTTCCAGGGCGCTGTCTAATTCAGTTTTGGTGCCGGCTTGGCCGGCCGTGTCGCCAGGTGTTCCTGGTACTTGCGGTCCGATTCCCGCTCCTCCGGCGTCATTTTGTCCTGTCCCCCTTTCTCCTCCTGGGCTAACAGATTCAGCGCCTTTAACAATTCTAATTTGCTCGCTTTCATTGATCCCTCCTTTTAGTATGCGTTTTAAAATATCAAGTTTCTGGCTTTCCGGTAACTGCCCGGCAAACATATCCGTCGTGGTCCGGTCTATCTTGCTGACATAATCCGCGTATGCCTTCAACTTTTCTTTCAGCCATTTTGCGCTTTTACCGACCAGAATCAATTTTAATACTTCCTGTTGTTCCGGCGTTGCCTGTCTGTAGAAATCCTGTTGTTGGAAATATTGGTCAATACTTCCGACCTCATTGGCAATCACCGCCCGTTTGGCTTCCAATATATGCGGCATTAATGCCGCCAGATCTGGGATTATATCAAACTCCGGCTTGTCCACTTTAATCTTTATCAGATCCCCGGCCGCCTCGGTTAATCCGTTTATGATCGGCTTTACCCCGTATTCATCCGCCCGTTCAAGTAACTGGATCGCCACGTCTATCTTGTCTGGACTGTCCCGTAACATGAGCGCAAAGACCGCCTTCCGGATCCGGTTGACGGCTTCCATGTTCGGCTGGCCTTGGGAATCGGTCAATCCCACACTGTCTCCGGTGCTGGCTATAAACTTCTCCACGAACGGCCGATTATCCATTGCCAGAAGATCGCCACTCTCGGGCACGTTCAATGCCGGTAATAAATTTTGCGTTTCCAGCATATCGGCGTCGGCCAGGGCTTTCTCCGTTGGCGACATTTCCATCGCCGCGTGTTTATTTGATAATCCCGCGAATGTAGCCGCATCGTTCCCCGGGTATATTTCCGCCGCCCTTGCCAAGAATGGCTTGGTCATACCCGTCGGCGGCGTTCCTAATCCCGTTACTTGGGCCATCGCATTATTAATATCATTAAATTGTTTACGGCGTTTATCATTGACCGGAAGATTTAATACATCTTCTATCGTATCCAGCCGCCCGTATCCGGCCACCGGTGCGCCTGTTTGTGCATCTAGTATTGGCGCGCCGCGATCGGCGGTTTGTGAATCCATGAGCCAGGAAGGCTCAAATTTATTTAATCGTTCCAGACGCGCGCTATCATAGGCCACTCGGCGCCGATCCCGCGCTTGTAATCCGCTTAAATTGGCATTTACCCTGTTTCGCGCCTCGGTTATAGCCGGATTATCCAAATCTACCCAAGTCCAATATCCCTCTGCTTTCTTGCCGGGTTCCGTGGGTGCCGATACTGTAAAGTCCGCCGCTCCGGTTGGCCGGGTTATGACTGGCGCGGCCGGTGCCAATGGGATCTCTCCCCGGAACATAGCGGCCGTCTGGGCCGCTGCCGTCTGTTCTACCGCCCCAGGCGCTTCGCCTCCGATTCCACCCGGACTCGGCCCCAATTCCCGCCCGGGGACTTGTCCTTGCGCTTGAAGTATTCCACCTGGCGCAACCGGTTCTCCGCCTGGGCCCGGTCCGGGTACGGGCCGCCCAGGTTCTTGCCCTCCTCCGATAACACCTTCCACCCGCCTTTGACTTTCCTGATCATATATGCCTCCTGGTTCTGCGCCCGGCAACATTCTTCCTGCTTCTGTCGCCGGTTTAATTATATTTGATTTTCTAACGTCTGATAATATATTCCTTAAAACCGGAATCATATCTACCCAATTACGCCGTTCTGAAATCTGAACATCTAAACCCTGTTTTCCCTTGGCATAAGGTCCTGGTTTCTGTCCAAGTTCGGTTAAAAGACCGTTTACGTCCTGTACTAATCTAACTTCACTTTCATTTCCCTGATTTGACGCCACCCGCCGTACCATATCCGGAAATTCCTTTGTAAAACGTTCCGGTGTCCAATCGTATTTCTGATAAAATGCCCTTGGAAGTATATGGGCCGCGGCGGCGGATCCGGCGCCAAACGCCGCAAAGCCGGCTACTGTTCCAAGCGTCTGTAACGTCTTCTGACCAGCGATTTCTCCGACTGTCTCTGTCGGAGCAACTGTCGGCATTTCTGCCGCGCCGTATGTTACGCCCGCGCCGGCGGCGGTTGCTGCTCCCCTTAAAACCTTCTGCCCCAGGGTCCGGGCCGCCACTTCCGGTAATATCTTCTTCGCTATCTTTGATCCTATACTTGCCACGCCGGCGCCGGGTGAAGCAACAAACCCCGCCACCGTCCCTAAAATGTTTGCCAGGTGATCTGATAATGATGTGGCCTTTTCGGGTTCTATCGCCTGGGCCATTTCCCAGGCCCGGGCCACTTCCAGCGCGGAAGTCTTCCGCTCTTCCGGTGTCATTTGATCAGCCCGGTCTAAATCGCGCGATAAAACATGCCGACCGTAATAAGAAAATCCGGCGGCGGGCGCGTTCATTGCCGCCGTTTCCAGCGCGGACTTGCCCGCTTTTACCATAAAACTGCTTTCGGCCGGTTTGCCGGGAGTAACTAAACTCTCATAAGATTTTCTATTTTGAACGTTATTCAGCGCATTATTCAATTCCACCTTATATGCCCTCTGGCCTTCTGTCTCTACGGGCGCAGTTGTTACCACTTGCGGCGTTGATGATACTCCGGTCGTCGGTACTGGCCCCTGTAATCCCGGACCTGGTTGCTTCGCCCAAGGTTTATCCCCCATAGCTCCTTGAGCGTCGGGGGACACGTTCACGGTAACAGGCAATGCTCCTATCCCGGGATCGCCCAGGGGATCTACTCCCGGGTCTCCCATCGGATCAATAGCGGCATTGGCCTGGACCCCCGGATCCCCCATAGGATCCTGCAATCCCGGATCGCCCGTCGGATCTGTTAATTTAGTGTTCATTATTTTCTTGACTTGTCAACCGCTTGCGTTATCATTTGATCAGAAAAGGAGAAATATACATGAAATACATCATTATCATTCTCGCGCTTCTTCTGACCGCGGCCCCTGGCCGCGCGGAACTGAACGATCCTGAATTATTAACCGATTTAAGCTCGTTTGTAATCGGGACCTCGTTTGATTTTAATGTTTCCGATATAAATATCAGCACCGAAAATTTTGAATATTATGTACTCCGTAAACTGCAAAAGGAAGGCATTGAAGCGGTAAATGTGGCTCAACTTAAATACGCTGATATTCAAAAGCCGGCCGCAATATTTATTTCTTTTACTTTTCATTATGACACGAATCTTAATGAACGAGTTTATTATTCTATTGACATGGATGTTCATCGCATAACTTATATTCCTGAATTTAAGAAAATTATTCCTGTTCTTGTTTATGACGATCATAGAATGGGTTGCTCCCATATTAAAAATATAGACAACATGCTCAAAGCATCATTAGACGGCATATTTGCCGCCTTCCTGACAAATTGGCGTTCTGTTAATAAATCCATTTCAACTTCCTCTGGTATCCGCTTCGTCCTGCCCGTTGCCAATACTCCCGGCCAGGGCATGACACTCGTTGATCCCCTGGGCGATCCCGGATTAACTTCTCCGCCTGTAAAATAAATTATATCCAGGTAATACTTCCGTCCGGATTACGTTTATAACTCTTCTTGGCTGTTGGTGAATAATAAGTCCCGGCCGCTTGTGTCGTTGCTGCCGGCGCGGTTGTTACTGGCGCCGGCGCAGGTTCGGCCCCGGTTTTATTTTTATCGCTGATATGTTTCAATAACTCAACAAGTCGTACGTTTTCCTGTTTCGCTTTCTCTATCCCCGCCAGGTCGTGCCCTGCTGCGATAATACGGTCATTCTCCGCTTTCATCTTTGCAATCCCTTCCGCTCCGCCCAATTTAAGGATTGTATTCTCGCGTTCTGCGTCTATTGTGGCCTGGTGTCTTTGCATTTCAGCGTCAATCTTGTCTTGAGCAGTTCCCGCCCCAACATCAACTCCGTATTTCTTTGCCCCCGCGTTTGTTCCCGCCACCTTCTCCCGGGATTCTGCTCCAATCGTCGCCACCTGGCCCATGGCCATCGCCTTGGCTATATCCCCGCCCTCCTTGATCCTGGCAAATTCAAGGTTGGACGCCGTTGCCGCCGCCTGGTTCCGCATTTGTGCGTTCTGCTGGATCGTCATTTGCGCGGCGCGCCGATCCGACACGCTATTCATCCTGTTCGTCGCGGTGTTCAATAGCGCCTCGTCTTGCAGGGGAGTTAATCGCGCCTGGGCGGCCTGGGCTAAGGTCTGACTCTCGGGCGTAAACCCGGCACTCGCTATGGTGCCCCGTAAGGTCCCCGGACCGTACTGCTTTATCCCCTTGGCCTCCGCCGCCGCGTTCGTGGCCGCCGCAAAATTCCATGCCGGGCTCGCCGCGGCCGCCGCGGGCTGCTGCAATATCGCTGGCGTGGGCGGACGGACTGTGGGTGCCGAAAACGGATTTTGTCCGCTTCCCGCCATCACTCCGGCCGTGTATGGATTCGGTCTTCGTGATAACATATCCTGCACTTCTTGCCTCCGCGTTGCGTCGTCCATTATTGACGGGTACCCGGTCGTGCCGGGACCGCGGACCGGATTACCTATGGGCGCCATCGGTGGTCCCCCGGCTTGCCCTTCGTAGCCCCCCGGGCGAAGTAGAGTCTGTCCTGCCGTAACTCCCAGATTATATCGCGTCGGTCCCGCCTGCGTCAACGCCTCTCGCGCCTTCCGTCTCCGCTCCGCCTCTTCATCTACATATCCCATCGTCCCTATTCTCATATTATCGTATGCCATATTCGCCTCCTTCGGTTCCTCCGTCCCGCCATAGTTCTTGAACGACGGCGGATCTTCCTAATTTCCAGTTTCTAATTTCTTTCCAGCATCCCACTTCGGCGGATCTGCCGGACACTTATTCTCCGGTTGCGCCCGCCACCGACCAAAACAACATCCTTTATACAAAGCGCATTTATGTCCGTTTTCTGTCGCGTGTTCACAAGTCTTACATATTTCAAACCGCTTCTTTGATAATTCCGTGTCCTCATTCAGCTGCGCCGGCGGCGGTTGTTGATTACCTTCCTGAAAAATAAATTTCTGCGGTCCTTCGGCCTTGTTCAGGGCAGGCATAAATTCCGGCTCTATCTTTGTGTCCCATTCGTAACCGAGTGGACAAATAAAATCCACTTCCACTTGTTCAATTAAATGCTGGGCCACTTCCTCACGGAATCGTTTGCCTCTATCCTTTGCCCGACATAGTGTGCAATGTAATTTCCCGCGGCACACCGCTTTTGTTAAATCGTATTTTATCATAGTTTTGACACCGTTATTGTAAGATTGGCGTAAAATGCTGGCGGAATCCATACCGGTGGCATACCCCCGGAATAATAACCTTCAGACCATACTGGTATGACAGAAGATCCGATAGGCAGATGTTCATCATCCAACGCTATGGGAGTTCCTGTTCCACCATAACTGGGAGCGTAATAGTAACCAATATAACCACTCCAAAAACCAACATTTCCAGAGCAATCAACACTTACCCAACCTTGTGTTCCCCATTGCCAGTAATAGTTGCAAATTGTTCCCCATGGTCCGCGTCCCGCATTACCCGTTTTCACAAACGGTATATATCCGTAATAAGGACAATCTAAATAAAAATTAAAACCTTCGCCTTCTGCCTCTATCTTCAAATATACAAGTCCTCCGGTGCAAGTCGTTGCTTCAATGAATATTCCATTTGGATACGGACAATCCGGCACGTCATCCGGCCATGCATATCCACCACTCCCGCTCCATGCACTGCATATCCCGCGAATAAATTCCCACCATTCCGGGTCCACATTTGTATTCTTGTAGTTAATACACTCAGGTGGTTCACATCCTATGATGATGATCGGACCATAAATACAATTTGACGATTTAGGATTATATGTCCACGCCCGCACAAGCTCTGGCACCCCGCTGGCTGCCATGCGTATATCGCCACCTGCAGTTCTCCATATAGGACTCATGTCGGACACCCCGTTACCGCAGTAAAGAGTGTATTCCAACCACTCTCAGTTCCGACCGACGTTAATGACCCATTTGCGTAAGTTAAAAGTTTTGTTTTGTATTGAAGTGCGTTGGCCGCATATTGCATACTGGAAATCACCGTAACCGTTCCTGTAAATCCATTTCCATCCTCAATATCAAACGGCCGGTAAATGCTCAAAATACTTGCCACACCAGCCGTAACCGTGAACCGATAAAGCCGATAATATTTATAAGTCGCACTATCCGCTGGAACACTTGCGCCAACTAATACCGTCATAGTGTTGTCCGCTATTGTTCGGCGGACATAGGTATAATTGTTATTAGCTACCGTCAAATCCGTCTGTGCCACCGCAATCCGATCAATTTCCCCGGCATATATCCGCACCAGATCCGGATCATCTCCGGCCGGATTGATTTTATATCCTAAACTGGCCTTTTCAAGGTCAAGTCCTCCTCCTCCGCCCGTGATCCAGCCGGCCCCCCGGCATAATCCGCCGGCCTGACCGACCGCCGCGTTAAGTTGATCCAGTTGTTCCTGCAACCGCGCTACCATCGCCCCTAGTTTTATTTCATTTGCCATATCTTATTCTTTCTTCCCAATTTCTACTTTCTAATCCCGTCCTACGTATCCGTCGCCCCGGGACTCCAGTTCCCGTAACTCCTCACAATCTGCGTCGCATGATATTGCATCACACCCAACACCGTTCCGACCCGTTCCGGTCCCTTGCTGTCATGGTCCCCACCGTTTATCCCGTTCCAACATGCATCAATCGTTCCCCATACATCCTTCACGGCAATCGTTATCTGCCGCCATTTATATCCGGTCGCGTCCGCGCTATCTATCCGCCTTTCCCGGTCATTTAATGATTTTGTCCACGTTCCTAAAGTCCCTAAAAACGTACTCTTCAAGGAGTTATCGTTCGCCACTTTCTGGATCAAAAAATTAACCAATCCTTTATATTCCGCCGGCTCCTTTGATACTCCATTATTCGTATTTGCAGTCAGATTGGCCGCCGACACTGCCGCGTCATACTGTGTTTCCGTTGCGTTGACTCCCCGACCATAAAATGATGTTCCATACTGATCCACATAACTCGCGCTTACATATACATATATTCCCGTCTTCACCCGCCGGATCGTCTCATATTTATTCTGAAATTGTGTTGGACGTTGGATTACTTCAACCGTTGTCCCATCCGCTAATACCTCCGTCTCTAATGCCGCGCCCTGCGTGTTTAACACCGCCGCCATCTCTGCCAGGGCCGTCTTCTCAAAACTCGTTGCGGTCTGGTTAATCGCTGTTCTGGTTCGTTCCTGCGTTCTGACTTTACCGGCTTCGGTCGGGAGATTCTGGCTTTCCTTTATCTCCCCATCCGCCAATGTTGGACTTGCCAGCACTGTCCCTTCGGTGTGCAATGCTAAAATGCTGCTTTCTGCCGCCGATTTCTCGTAACTGGTTTCTGTCTGATCCTTGACCGTTACCACTTCTTCCGTGGTCTGGGTCTTCCCGGACTCCGTTGGCCGGTTCTCGTTCCGCTTGATCGTCCCGGGCGCCGCTGTCGGTGTTGTCAGGGGTGTTGTGTTCTCGGTATGAAATATTCTACTCGCCGACTTGGCTGCACTGTCCTCTGCGCTCGTAACTGTCTGATCCACCGGTGCGATCTCTTCCTTCTTGATATCAAAAGAACAATCATCATTCTTTGTAATTGCCCGGTGTTTAATCTTGCCGGTCTCTTGGACAATCGGCAATAAGGTACTATCATTGGTCCCGAGCTTCTCGGTAGTTTTACCTGTTTGGGCGGCTGATAACGCGCTGTCGTATTCCGGCACATCCTGCACAACCCGCGTCCGCTTTTCAATGTAACCCGAGTATGTCCCTCGCTTTTCATCCACCTTGAACGCCTGGATCTGGTAATTCACACCGGAAATGGAGGTCGGAACCGTTGGTAACGTTGTTTTGCCGAAGAATGTCTCTGTTATTTCAACCAGATATCGGCATCCATTTTCAATTACAACAGTCCCGACCGTTGTTTCTCCGTAGAAAAGTTCTTGATATAACCGTAATACCTTCCCGCGGCCACCGTCCCGATCCACTTCTTTCAGGTAGATCGCCCCGCCGCGCCAGGTCCCGGTCCGGCGCCACTGTGTTCCCTGCATGGGGTTCGCAATCGTGCCGCTCACTGCCGCGTTCGCGGCCGATGTATAATCCTCCAGATAATCAATCAGGGCGTCTAAATCCTCCCGGTTTATCTCGTCCCAATACCGGTTTATCACGTTCGGATTTGTCCCGTCCTTGTTGACGGACACATCTTGAATCGCCTTCGCCTCTGCCAGTATTTCTCGTATGCGCGCTATCTCCATTACTTCTTCCCCTCTTTGATCATTATCACTAAATTTGTTACCGCGTTCGTGAAATTACCCCGATGACCAATTACAAGATGGCAACGCGGGCATAGGCAGATCATGTTGTTGGTATCATGCGCCCGTTCCGGCCAGATATGTTGCGGATAAATATGATGAACCTGAATGTTGTTTGTGACTCCGCACCAGGCGCAGGGGGTAATGACTATTCCCCATTCGCTTGTGTTTCCGACTGGAGGCGCAAAAAGCAGTCTCGGCATCACGCATAAAAGTAAAACGGTAATAAATGTTTTCATACCTAAAACTTCAAGTTAAATTTAATTGAATCGTATTTATTGGGCCGCTCCGGTTGCGTAAGCCATTGCTCCGTTACCTGAACGTGGGTAAAAGTAACTTCCACGGCGTAAATTCCCAAGCATAATCCTATGTCGCCGTTTGCAACAAAGTTTTCATGGGAAACCGAAACCTGTTCGTGCTGGAATAAACTGCCGTCCAGGAGATGATCATAAGCGATTGCCTGGCCGATCACTCCCGCAAAGGCGTAAATGTAGAAGTTCTGGTCTTTCATCCGCCGGTTCTCTTCTGAAAATGAATAGATGGTAGGATTGAATGACCTTGGAAGATTGTATCCTGCCCTGACAAAGTTCCCAACTTCTGCGTCCACGAGGACATTGCCGAAATTTACACCGGCCAGCGGCTTGTATTCCAGCCAGGGCGTGAAACGGTGAGAGAAAGATTTGAAATAGGCGACGTTCAATGTCGGTTCATTCTTGAGCTGATACCGCCATCCCATCGGCAACGCCATTCCAGTCATCTTATGAAAACCAGTCTGCACGTCTTCCGCGCCACTGGCCGGACCAATTACTCCAACATCAATTTGAAAATAATCGTCCTGTTGGCCGGCGAGAATGTGTTGGAAATATGCGCCGTGAAGGTATCCGGCATAGGGGCGATCCCCGTATTGTGGTTCCGAACTGTCCTTGTTTTCGGGGGTGTATATTTGCTGGGCCAGTTTTAATCCCCATGAGTTTGTATTCTCATATTGGATTTGGAGTCCTTGGGTGTAAAACCCGTCAGTCGTAGAACCCTTGGAATCTTTTTCAAAGACATCGTTTTCCTCGTAAATTGAAACGGAATCGGCGAAAGAATATTCCACCAACATCACCACAGTTAAAAATATGAGTAACTTTTTCATTTATAAAATTGGCGGTCTGGCAAAAGGCCGCTTCTCCACCGAAACAAGATCACGCATGAACCTGCACGTAAGATGCCGCTCAGATACCAGACCATTGAAATCTATTTCGGCAACGGTTGCGCCGGCGCAACGATAGCCGCATCAAGTTTCTTCTTGGACAACCGGATTTCCACGTAACGCCATATGAACGCGACTACCGCAATTCCTATGCCAGCCAGCGCCTCAACTTGGCCGTCTTGGATCACGCCCTTGGTAACCAACCACGTGCCAACCACAATCATGCCCTGCCGAATCAATGTTTGAACCAATATATTCATCTTATTCTCCTTCTTTCTTGGCCGGTGAATTGTTATCACCCGGCGGTTTGTTTCTGCCATTGAACACCTCCATCAGCAACTTGGCGTCCCCCACCACCAACAAGACAAACATGCCTCCCAATACCGCCATCGGAGCTGAGGTCATGTCCACGGGATGCGCCCACTCAAAGTAACAGGCCGCCAGGATGTTGTTGAACGCGGCCAGAATAAGCGCAATGCCGCTGGTCAGTATCAAGGGAGTCCTCCATCGCGCGCCGGTCGCCTGTTCAAGCGCGATTAACTTCTCCTGCATCCAGAGTTGAGCCTGTTTGAGACTGAAATCCAGTTGTTGGACCGCCATCTCATACTCGTGTTTCATTTTGGCAAGTTCGGTCTTGTCAACCTTATCCTTGGATAACAGATTGATGATGCCCGTGCCGATTGACTTCACAAAATCAAACGCCTGGCCAATCGCGTCAAATATTTTACCGTCCATAATTATCCTTTCTTGTAACAGCCGATTCCCGCGCATCCGGCGTCAATAGCCTTTTGAGAAACATAAGCCACTGCCGCGTTTGAACCGTCGCCGTACTCACCCGCCCACGTCTTGCCGGTCTTGATCAGGTCTTTAACCGCGGAGAGATACCCCTCGGCGTTGCTCATATTCAACTGGAAGGGATGGAACGGAGTTTCAATCCACATTTCTATGTCCTTGTTTCGCGCCCGGACTGCCTTTAAGAAATCAGCGCTTGCCGCCCCAACAATTATCCGTTTGCTGTTGCTATACTGTTTTATCCATCCGACAATCTGCGTGGTCTGGTCAACGCTGAATCGCTCATTAGTTTCCAGACATACCATAAACGCAACCTGTTCCGTCGTTGCCCATGAGTAGCACTCGCACATCTGTTTGACGTAATCCTCTAAACACGAGGGAGGGATCATCGTGGAATCGTCATTGAATAAGTCAACAATCCACCTGTTCACCCCATACGCCCGCGCCTTGACAACTTCATTCTCGGAGTCGTTCATCCGGTGTCCGTCAACCGGATGCGCCCGGTTCGTCAGAAACATCTGTAATTCCAGATGCGGCACGTCGTGGCCGTAAAGTCGCTCGGCGATAAATATGCACGTATCCCCGCCCATCGCTTCAATTTGTCTGTAGCAATTCTGCCTGAACGCATTCTCCCATGAGTTCCCATGGCAGGATGCGAAACTTAATGGAGAATCCACGCCGGAGTTTCCGGGCCAGGGGGAAGGTTTATATGGAAAGAACATGGAACATTTCCAGAGAGATCCGGATGATCCGCCACTACTTCCCCCGCCCTTGATTGCATTGATAATCATTTCAATCAGTTTGTAACCCGTCGCCCATTTGATAATTTCAAGTATGCTCATATTTTCCTCCCCATCCTTTCCTCTTCTTCTGTTAATCGTTCGCGTTCGCGTAACAACTCGGCAATCCGTTGGCGTTCCATCTCGCAGTTGTGCGGGTCGGAAATGACATCCTTGATCCGCAATGCCAGGACGATCTGCCGGTCAATACAATCTCCACAAAAGTTTGTGCAACATAAGTGCATTTTATGGCATCCCCTTCCGTTCCTGCACCGTTTTCTTAATCTCCTTAATATCCAATTTCATCTCGGTAAGTATTTCACGAAAGTTGTCATTGTTGCTTTCTATCCGGGTAAGCCGTTGCTCTTGAGACTGATTTTGTGCATCAATTTTCTCGGTCAATTTCTTAAGCGTGTCCACGTCGGCCTTATAAGAGCCGATCACAATAAAGCCGGAAAGCAGGACAATGGTCGCGCTCCCAAACGAGCCTATCCATGAAACTGCTTTATTTTTTATTTCGTCAGTCATATTTATTTTGTCTCTCCATTTATCATTGCCCAACGACAACTCAATGCTCGTTCAGCGATCGCATCCACCCGCCGGCCTGTTTCCTTAATCCAGGCGACTGGAACGGCGGCGCGCCAGAGTAACTGGCGCGCGATACTCTCATCCCGTTTATGAAAACGAAACTTTAAGAGGGACATCCTCTCCCACGCAGTGGCGATTTCCATGATAGGACCGGGTAACATCTGCCAGAAATTCCCAGTGCGTATTAAAATCACGTGTCCCGGCAGGTAATCCACAAAACTCTGTTGTTGCCGGGAGAATTGCAGTGTAGGACTTGGCGTCGGATAACGTAGTTCTATTTTGCCGGACTCCCACCAAAAATACTCATCCAGCCAGTCAAAACGTCTCCGGATTGCCTGTATAAGACGACGGCATGATGCGCGTTGTATATGACCGAGATAGGAACTCAACCATTGGCGCAGATCCTTAATCAGTGGTTCAGACCAGATAAAGACTTTGTGTCCGTCTGCATATACGACCATACCCAACTCACGAAGTGTTTTCTCGGTCGCCATCAGGCGCTGACATAATGTTGCAATCACCCGTCTTCTAACCAGTAGATATTCGGGGCGGACCACATAACCCAGAAAATCAATCCCGTCTGCAACCGGCCTCAGTTTACGCCGTTCATTCAATCCCAAGCCGAGATGTTCACATGAGAAGAGTTCAATCTTCTGTTCCCATTGCTCAAGTTGCGCCTTATCTGGCGCTAACAACACCAGATCATCACAATAACGCACATAGTATTTGACCTTCAACGTGTGTTTTACAAATTGATCTAATGCGTCCAGATAAACATTCGCAAAAAATTGACTTGTTAGGTTCCCGATTGGCAGACCGCAATGCGGTTCAGCCTTGAACAGTGTCTTATGAGCCGGTAGGCATTCAAAATCCGCCCTGGTTGCCGCACGTAGGCGGCAGTTCTCGGTCGGTTCGTGGAAGATCAGTGTCCGTGCCAGCCATAATACCGCCGGATCGTGTTCCTTGCGCGATACACGTTCAAAAAGGATGTTTCGGTCCAACGTGATGAAATATCCACGCACATCCAGTTGCAGATACCATGCCTGTCGCGTTCCGTTTGCCGTCGCTTGCCGCGCAAAAGAACGCAACCGTGCCACTCCTTTGTGTGTGCCTTTGCCCTTCCGGCAGGCATACGAATCATAAATAAACCGCCGTTCCCATTCCGGCTCCAGATGTCCCACCAGGACGTGATGCACCACCCGGTCCCTAAAATCCGCGGCAAAGATTTCCCGCCGTTTTGGCTTTTCAATCAGGAACGCCACTGAACTTCCCGGCCGATACGTGCCCGCAGACAGTTCTTTGTGCAGATCCACAAGGTTCTCTTCCAGGTTCTGTTCAAACCGCATGGCGTTCAGTGTCCCGCGTTTGTGTCGCCGGCAACGCCGATAAGCCCGGTAGATGTTCTCCGTACTGAATAATTTGTGTCCATTAAACATATCGCATTTCCTTCTTCTTTAAAATGGGACGGCAAAACCACCATTCTCCGCCTCGCACGGGCCACGCGTAATACGTCGTAACCTTAGTATTGTTGTTCACGTTGCCGTTGTTCAGGTTCACGTTCCACGCATAATCCGTATTGTTCGCGTTCGTAGTGCTGGACCAGTAATAATCCAACTGGACAACCACACCCGATACATTAAATCCGCCCACTTTTCCCGATTGCATCCACCTGATGCCGCCGGGACCACCAGCCACCGAAGCCCATAACGAGATACGACGGCCTGTATTCTCATGCCCAGCAGGTTTCGTTTGTCAAACTCCACCCAGCCAGGCGGGACGGACGCACAATGGTGAAATAGGCACACTCAAAAAGGCCACTCAACCTTCCCAATTCCGGCCATGTCCTACCGTCCTTAAAATAATATTTGTTTTTCTGTTTAACCTTTCTTGCCCACATTCTGTTTTAACCACCCTTCGTTCTGTTGTGCCAATCCCGTCAATCGTTCAGCCACATGAAGGTAACTCTTTGTCCCCCCACTAAAAGCGCCCGAGTCATGACACAGGCGGCACAACACCTTAAGATTCTCCAGTTGATGCCGCAGACCCAATAAAAGTGAGACTCTGTTTTGCACATTGTTCGCCTCAATAATCCGTTCTAAAACTGATCGTGTCTTGTTCCTCAAGTCCGTACCCAGCGTGTACTTATGATACCGGCTGAAATTCCGGACGATCTTTTCAATATGCACGGTCAAATCATACGCTTCCCGATAGATTGGCAGATGTTCATATCTTGCCATGCGTCTTAACCTGCCTTTCCTGAATGACTCACCCTGATTATCTCCGTCAGGTGCCGGCGTTTCTGATCATCCTGGATGGCGATTGCCACTGAATGCCCCTTACGGACCAGTCGGCCAACATAGGCATCTAAACCACTCTTAGGGAACCCACCCAGGACGAATGGCGCATCTACATCTCCACCCATTTGCAACTTTAATCCCGTAACCGTTGCCACCGCCCGCGCATCTTCGTCCATCACCCGCATGAACGCCCCCACTTGCATCAACAACAGGCAATCAGGCACCGCGGTCTTCAAGTCGTGATATTGAAAAGCCAACTTTAATGAAAACACCATAATATCCCTCAGAAATAATCAAATAAAACAAATCATCAAAGAACCCAATTATCGTTATTGTCCGCCTCGCACGGGCCACGCGTAATACGTCGTAACCTTAGTACTGCCGTTCACGTCGCCGTCGCCCAGGGTCACGTCCCACGCATAACCCGTAAAGTACGCGCGCGAAGTGCTGGACCAGTAATAAACATCTATCTGAACTGCATTGAAAGGATGTCCGGTCGGCAATGCAGGATTATAATTACCGGCATCAATTAGACTGTGTAACTCCTGCCAATTCGGCAACCGCCAATCAGTTTGACCACCGTAATCCAAATTATTGCAACTAGATAAAGCGTTAGACCATGTTACCTTCCCAAACTGATTTGCGTTCCGCGCCCAGATCAAACCGGTCAGATTATCCGTTACACAGTTAGTATTAGCCTGCACCGTGAATCGTGTTGTTGGCCACGCCAATCCCTTCCTTAAAGCGCCATCGTCATCGGCGCCATACGTACTTAACTGACCCGTCTTCGGCACTGGCGAATAAGCGAGGTTTTGATTGGCAATAACCAAGTTTAATTTGCCAAAAATAGATAATACTGAGATGGCATCATTCGTTGTTCCGATATTGGTAGTTACTCCGCCCAATTGCGTGGTTAAGGGACCAATATCACTTGTCAGAATGATAGGAGCCGAATACGCCAACGAAGTCGCGAATAATATAATGCTTATGAGTATGTTTTTCATTTTACCTTTCATTTAACTGCCTCCTTTTTACCGGAATAACATCCAGTATTCGTTTGTTCCAATTGTCCAATAAACACCGTTCGTTCCGTTGAGTACCCCTCCGAACATCGTGATTAAATTCGTGCCCATCCCGTAACCGTAGATGTTGGTTATGCCGCCAGTTGTTGTGCCACCCGATTTTAGCAATGCTGCCGATGCCTTTGCCACGGCGTCCGTATAGGTAGAGGTGTTAGTATAAACTACAATATTACTGACCGTCCCCCAGTTGGGATCGCTCTCAACATAAAGTGGCGTCCCGGTTGCATAATCATTCGTTGCGTGGTTTCCCCACCCGTAAGCCGTGTCGCCATGCCCTGCCTTGCCGGTGATGTCATTGCTGACTGCG
>Ga0247840_10004545_pt1 | contig 21842 bp, 15 predicted proteins | sample LaCruzMarch2015__FD_192404 | JGI IMG/M metagenome (GOLD analysis project Ga0247840, IMG submission 192404) | Freshwater microbial communities from meromictic Lake La Cruz, Castile-La Mancha, Spain - LaCruzMarch2015_17m | ecosystem: Environmental > Aquatic > Freshwater > Lake | place: Spain... | reverse complement strand
TGCCGCCGAGCGTTTCGATATTTTCGACTTCGAGCCCGGCAAACGTCAGTTTGTCGGAAAGACCCGCGATCGTGTCGTCAAAATCCACATATTCCTTCAGCCAGCTCAGCGCAAATTTCATAGTTCACTTCCTTAAAAACAGGGCGGCAGTTAAACATGAACCGCTATTCCGGGCAAGCGCTCAGGCGGGGCTTATCAATGACAAAGGAAAATTTTCAGCCGTTGAGTTTGGTGCGACGGGCAAGCCGGGCCGCGAAAAGCGTCAGGATGGCTCCGGCAACGCAAACCGCTCCCGCGGCCACAAACGCCTTGGCGTAGGAATCTGTCGCCAGAACAATTTTGCTGGCCACGCGCGGACCGGTAATCGCCGCGATGCTGAACGCTGAAAAGATCACGGCATAGTTAAGCGCAAGATTTTTGGTGCCGAAATAATCTGCCGTGACCGACGGGAAGATGCCGAGGTACCCGCCGTAACAGGCGCCGACCAGAAGGGCTCCGGTCAGCAGAGTGGACTTCTGCATGGCCAGTTGCGGAAGAAAAAACATGGTAACGCCGGTGATAATAAACATCACAAAGAGCGCATTGAGGCGTCCGGCTTTGTCGGAAACGAAACCCCAGAAAACCCGGCCGACCGCATTCGCCAGCCCCATCAGCGAAACGATGCCGACGGCTTCAGCCGGCGACAGCTTCGTCATTTTCTGCGCGATCGGTGAGGCCTGGCTGATAATCATAAGTCCGGAGAACGTTCCGCAGGCGTACATGGCGTAAAGAACCCAGAACTCCAGCCGTCCGAAAAGCTGCCGCCAGGTGTAGTCTTTCGCGGAGGTTGATCCGGGCGTGCCCTGCTTTGGAATCCATCCGGCAGGTTTATAGCCGGCGGGCGGCGTGACCATAAAGAAAGAGGCCATCGCGATGATGACGATGAAAGCCGCGCCGAGAACTTTGAAGGCCCAGAGAACTGGCGTCTGTCCATCCGGTGCGCCGGCCATCAGCTGTTGTGCGATGGGGGCTATGATCAGCGTTCCGCAGCCGAGAGCGCCGACGGAAAGTCCGCTGGCGAGACCGCGCATGTCAGGAAACCAGCGAACCGATGTGGAGACAATAGCCCCATAGGCCGCGCCGCTGCCGATGCCCATCACCACGCCGAAGAAAAAGAGTACCCAGGTAAAGGAGCCGGCATAACCGGTGAGCAGCATGCCCAGTCCAAAGAGGATTCCCCCGCCGACCACCACCGCACGAGGGCTTTTAATATCGGCGATCCGTCCGGAGAGAAGCATCCCGAGGGGAAGACAGGCGAGGTTGATCGAAAAGGCGAGGGCCCATTGCACCATGTCGGGCACGGGGCCCGTGGGGCCGATTTTCATGAGGCCGAGTGTGACGAGCAGCGGTTTGGCAAATACGCTCGAAGCGTAAGCGGCCCCCATACACATGTTCGCTAAAATGCCCATGGAGAGGATAAGCCAGCGTTTAGATTCCAGTTTCATGCGTAACTCCTTTGCAGTTTGTTATTCGATTAACGCAGTTGAAAGCCGCGGATGTCAACCGCCTTTCCTGTTTACTGATGCCGAACCCGGCAGGGCTTAATTAGACGGGAAAGGGTTTTTCCAATCCTTGGGAAAGCGCTATCTTGAAGACAGAAGACAGGAGCCGGTTTATGAAGAAGATCATCTTTTTTGACGCTAAGCCGTACGATCAGGAGTTTTTTGATCGTGCCAATGCAAAGCACGGCTATGAGATTAAATATATTGGCGGACGGCTGTCGGCGGATACTGCGCCGCTGGCGGCGGGCTATGACGCCGTGTGTGCGTTTGTGAACGATGATCTTTCCGCGCCGGTGGCGGACATCCTGTATAAGAACGGCATCCGCCTGATCGCGATGCGTTGTGCCGGATACAACAACGTCGATCTTCAGGCTGTTTTCGGCAGAATCCATGTCGCCCGCGTGCCGGCCTATTCGCCGTACGCCGTCGCCGAACATGCCGTCGCGCTGATCCTGACACTCAACCGCAAAACGCACAAAGCCTATAACCGCACCCGCGACAGCAATTTTGCGCTCGGCGGACTGCTCGGCTTTGACCTGCACGGCAAAACCGCCGGGATTATCGGCACCGGCCGTATCGGCCAGATTCTGGCAGAAATTCTCAAAGGCTTCGGAATGCGTGTACTGGTCTTTGATCTTTTCCCGAAAACGGATTGGGCCGCCGGCGCCGGCGTGGAATATGTGCCGCTCGAAGAACTGTACCGACAGTCGGATATCATCAGCCTGCACTGTCCGCTGACGCCCGAAACCGAATATATGATCAATGCGGACAGCCTCGCGCAGATGAAAGACGGCGTCATGCTCATCAACACCAGCCGCGGCGCGTTGATTCAGACGCAGGATCTGATTGATGCGCTCAAGAGCGGCAAGATCGGTTTTGCCGGACTGGATGTGTATGAAGAAGAAGATGAGTATTTCTTCGAAGACCGTTCCGGCGAAGTACTGACCGACGACATACTGGCACGGCTGTTCACTTTCCCCAACGTACTGGTTACCGCGCATCAGGCTTTTTTCACCAAAGAGGCGCTCGGCAACATCGCCGAGACGACGCTTGCAAATATCGGCAGCTTTTTCCGCGGCGAAACCATGGCCAACGAAATCTGCTACCGGTGCAACAGAAACGCCTGTCCCCGGAAACAAAACGGAAAGTGTTTCTGAGATAAGGATTGAAAAAACCGCCGCGCCGCGCATCATTTGCTGCATCATGGTTGAGGTAAAGGCAGTTATAAAAAACGAAGCGGGCATTCATTGCCGGCCGACTGCTTTGATTACGCAGGCCGCCTCCGGATACAACGGAACGGTCACGGTTGCGGCACCTTCCGGAACCTGCCATCTCGGTTCGGCGCTCGAGTTGATGATGCTCGGCCTCGAGCAGGGTACGCAAATAACCATTCAAGCGGAGGGTTCTGATGAAGCGGCGGCGGCCGCAAAATTCAAAGAACTCTTCGAGACCGAGTTCGACTTTCCCAACGCGGGGCAATAAGTCTGCGGCGGTTAACAACATTTACGTTAGCGATCCGGTGAAAAGTCCGTGAGCGCAGCTTCTTTTACCCCTTTTCATTGGTATGTAGTACCGGCTTTAGCCGGAGCAGGTTATGCTGCCTAAAGGCGGGACTACATGCCTTGCAGGAAACGGCGGAACAGACTCTACAGGCCGGGCGATGTTTTCTGCAGAGACGGATTCGCTGGATGCGGTACTGGAAAAAGAAAGTCATGCAAAATCGGTGTCAGATGAATGTCGGCGAATACCGGAGTGCTGTTTTTAAATGCCGAACGAAGTTTCCGATACTTAAAATATCTGGTAAAAAATGCGCCATGATTTACCAGATTTCACCCGAAGTTGAACGCCTGTTTTCCGGCGCAGCGGACTACCGCAAGCTGATCTTTCCCAGCGAAGTCCGCGAAACCGCCGGACGCTACTTTCCGTACACCGAGCGTCATTTGCACGCGCTCTGGTTTGACGGACGGCTGCGTCCGAATTCGCTTAAAACTTCGCGCGGCGAGCCGGTGACAGTCGAAAATCCCGGCCGCTGGAATCTCGAAGCCGGGCCGGACTTCCTCGGTGCGGTGCTGCGGGTCGGCCGCGAACAGCGGCGTGTTTCCGGTGACGCCGAGATTCATATTTTTCCAAACGACTGGAAAGCCCACGGACACGCAAACGATTCGCGCTATTCAACCGTCCGCTTTCACATCACCTGGTTCGCCGGGAAAACCGCCGAAACACTTTTTCCGCCCGGCACACTCCATATTCCTCTGGCGGAGTTTTGCGCCGCCGATCTGGAAAGCATCGATCTCTCCGCCTATCCGTACCACGAGCCGCACGCCGGGCTGAATTTTCCAATGGCTGGAAAATCGCCGGACGAAATCGTTCGGATACTGGAAGGCGCGGGCGAGGAGCGACTCCGGCAGAAGACGCTGCGGATGGAGTGGCTGATTCAGCGGCGCGGCGAAGCACAGGCGCTTTATGAAGAAACCGCCGCCGCGCTCGGCTACAAATACAATAAAGCGCCGTTCCGTAAACTGGCGCAGAGTCTGCCGCTCGAAGCGCTCGCGCCGTATGGCGCTGACTGGAAAGCCGTTTACGCCGTACTGCTTGGCGTTTCCGGATTGCTTCCGAGTCAGCCGGGAACACGTTGGCCCGAAGCCTCTAAAAAGGAGCTCCGCTCCCTTTGGGACTGCTGGTGGCGCGAACAGCATAAATGGGAAGAGGTCGCACCGCTGGATAAAAGCGACTGGCGGCTCGCCGGCGTCCGGCCGCTGAATCATCCGGTTCGGCGGCTTTGCGCCTTGGCTCAGTGGATTGCAGATGGATTTTTCTCAGGTAGGGCGCGTTCGCCGAACGCGCCGCGGACGGCTCGGCGAGCCGTCCCTACCCAATTCACGAAATGTTTCTGGACGGAACACGTCGGTTGGACAGGAAAAGAAAAACGAGCCGAGATGGTCGGCCAAGACCGGTTAAGTGCGATTGAGCTGAATGTGGTCGCGCCGTACCGGCTGGCAAAGGGGTGCGCAACCGTTTTGCAGAATCTGCCGGTCGAGCCGATGAACAGCGTTATCCGCGAAACGGCCTACACGCTTTTCGGTCCCGACCATTCGCCGAAACTTTACCGCACCGCGCTCGCCCGCCAGGGGCTGGTGCAGATATTCGGCGATTTTATCCTGTCCGGACGTTTTGCCGATCTGAGACAGACCGGCAAGGAAGATATTGCATAAAGCGGCCGGAGCGGGCAGGGTTTGTACATGGTAAAAAGCTTCGGGCGGTACGGAATTATTCTGGCAGTTTTGCTGTCGGCCTCTTTTTCGCAGGCGATTCCCGTCTGTTTTATAGATGCGAAACAGCAGGGCAGTTTCAATATCGGTGCGGCACGGGCAGCCATTTCCCGCGAGTTTGAAGAAGCTCCGATCAACCGCGATCTGCTGATTATCGATTACTCCATCCCCGGTCAGACCGCCGCCGGAGTCTGGGCTAAAGAATATCCCGACACGCTGGCCGCTGGATCCATCGATGTGGTTGAGCTCGGCATCTATGTTCCCGAAGGGCAGCTCTCTGATCTTGCTCTGGCGGTTGAAATCAAGGGAACTGGCGGTACTCAGCGTTTTCCGGTCTCGCTCGGGACGGGCTGGAACACGACCCGTGAGCTGATGGACTGGGATAAAATCGGCCGTATCAGTGAAACAGTGCTTCTGATTCAGCGTACCGGCGGTGATGACCCGGCCGTTGGCCGGATCCGGCTGGACATGAGTTTCATCAAGCTTCCGCTCTGGCCGAAAATACGCGCCACACTTTGGGGCCGGATGGGCGGCGTCGCCGTGTTCAGTCTGCTGATCAGCCTGCTCGTCACCGTGATTCGGCGTAAAATGAAGGTAAAGGTAACGGGCTTTGCCCGCGATCTGATCTTCGGCGCGGCGACGGTACTGATTGCCTCCTCCGTGCTGGGTGTTTATTCGCTCGGCAAATCGAACCCGCTTGATTCCGGCTGGTTCTGTTTCTACGTCGCCGCCGCCAGCGTGGCGGCCAGTTTTCTGCTGAAAATTGCGCTGGTCGGGCGCCCGGCTTTTTCCGGCGAAACACTGCGGAGCTCACTGTTTCCCGGACTGCTGGCCGCCGCCGCCAGTAAGGAAATTCTCTGGCAGACGCCGGATTCGCTGGCCGGGTTTTTTCAGCTCAGCGGATTCGGCGCGGCGCTGTTTGTCTTGATTTATCATATTGCTAACATCTGCCGTCTCAACATGCGGCAGAAGCATCTCGGGCTGATTGGCGGCGGCATTATTGTTTTGGCGCCGTTCGTATTCGGGCTCCTGCTGGCCTTGCAGTCGTTTCATAATTTTATAATTCAGGCGGTGTTGATTTTTGTCGCCGGTGAATTTGTTGCCAACGCCTCTTCGTTGATCAATCGCGAGAAACCGCTTTCCTCTCTGAAAGTGCACCGGGCGTTGTTTGTTCTGTCGGTGCTGGTAACCGCCGCACCGTATATCGCCGACCTCGGATCGGGTGCGGCGGCGGCCGAACTTCCGGCGTTGATTCGTCCGTTTGCTGCCGTCATCGCGACGATGTTTTCTCAGGGACCGCTGTGGGCAATTGTTTATCTGTTCACCGGCATGGTACTTGGTGCGATGCACGGCAATGCTCCGTCCGGCACGGTTGCTCAGGACGACGCCATTCGCGGCATGAAAAAAGGGATGGTGTTCAGCGGTGTACTGATGGGGCTGCTTCAGGCGGCGTATGCGTTAACCGGCGCGGACTGGGTCCGGAACTTCTACAGCACGTCGCCGGTGATATTTCTTACGCTGACCGGCGTCGTGATTTTTCCGTTGCTCAAGACGATCATCGAAACCTTTGACGGCAGTCAGTCGTTTTTCGGCCGCGCCGCCAACGCCTATAAAGATCCGGTGCTTTATCTGCGCGGACTGGTTCTTGGTCTCGCATTCGCCATCGGCTTGAATGTCAATTTTGCCGGTCTGCCGACGGCGCAGCGGATCGGGTTTGGTTTCGCGGCCGGCGCGGCGGCCTTCGGCGGCGTAAGTGTTGTCCGCGATTTACTGTTCGGAGCGCGCGGCATCGGCGGCGTAAAATCCTGGCGATATTATGTTGTGGAAAGCGGGCTCGGCGCATTCATCGGCGCGGGCATTGGCTTTTATCTCGACGCGTCGCAGCTTCCGATCATCGGAACCAAATTTGAACTTTATAACAGTTTCGGCCTGAATCCGGCGGAGATCGTCACGCGCTGTCAGCAGCTGCGCACTACCGCACCGAACGAATACACCGCGCTGATCAGCCGCTGGGGCCATATCAAACTTTTGCCGGCCTTCGGCGGTGCGAAGATTCTTTTTAACGAAGCGCTGATGGGCGTGATCGGCTGGGGCATTGCCGCGCCGCTTTTCGCGATCAATAAGGCCTTTCTTTCCGCGCTGCTCAACCGCGATGTTTCTTCGATCAAACGCATCGCGACCCGCGCCGGCGTGACGGAACTGGCCGACGGCACGGTTTATGTTTTGCGCTGGGGTCTCTGGATGGCGCCGCTGATTTTCACCTTCCTTCGCCCGATGGCCGAAGCGGCCTGGTATAATCAGGACGGATTAATCCGCACCTTCTTCGCTCTCTTCAACAGCATAACCCGCGACGCCGCCGGCTTCACGGCGTGGAGTCTGACGGTATTCAGCTGGATCATCGGCTACGCCTGGTTCCAGATTTTGATTTGGGTCGATCACATGGGACTGCGTGTCGCGACGCTGGTGAATCTTTCCTTTCTCGGCGTTGACCGGCTCGACGAACGCTGCGCCGAATTTGTCGGGCCGGAAGCCACAGCCCGGTTTATTCCGGAAGGGGTGAAGCGCTTCACGACCTGGGCGCCGCTGCTGATTCCGTTTTATCTGCCGAAGGGTGAACAGTGGGCGCAGGTATTCAGTATCGGTGCCGCCATCCAGGCTCGCCGGGCCGATGCCGCGCCGGGGCTGGTTACACTGATACTCGCCGCCATGGCGGCGGTGGCTGTCGTAACCCTGTTGTTCACTCTGCGGCGCAAAATCCGTGAGCGCCAGGCCGGGCAGATCGCTCAGACCTTCGGCCTGATCAACAACAAGTACGAAGTGGAACTCAAAGAAAGCGGCGAAATCAATTCCTTCATGACGGCGAATGGGTTCGGCATCAGCCGCTGCGCGTTCGAAAAAATTGATCCGTCCGGCCGCATTCTCTTTGTGGTGGAAGCCGGCGAAAACGGCGCGCCGAACAAAGCGTGGCCGGTTCTCGGTAATTTTCCAACGGAACTTTTTACGCCGTCTTTGCATGAAGGCGACAGCGACCGGATCAGAGTGATCAATACCGCCAACGAAGTCCGCACTACGGTGATTATCAAACTGCCGGGGCGCAACGATCCGGTGGAGTTGTGGACCATCGAGCTTGAAGACCTCAGTGGCAGAGCGCGCAACCTGAAGGTGGTGCCGTATCTCGAATGGATGCTTAACCGTGCCGACGCCGACCGCAATCACACGCAGTACAATCGGCTTTATCCGGAAATGTCGTACCGCGCCGAACTCAACGCGATGCTGGCTTTTCACCGCAGCACCAAGCTCTACGGTATCCTCGCTTCGTCCGACGCACCTTCCGGCATACTGACCGGCCGCATCGATTTTATCGGCCGCGCCGGAAATATCTGGTCGCCGCGCGTACTCGAAACGCTGGACTTCCGGAACGCGTATGACGAAGACGCCTGTCCGACGTTCGACCCGATCGGTGCGCTACTGCTTGATGCGCCGGTTCCCGCAAAAGGCCGGCTGTCCCACCGTATTCTGATCGGTGGATGCGAGAAAAAAGAGCATGCCGAGCAGATGATCATGAAATATCTCAGACCGCAGACTGTTTCGCCGCTTCGCAATCAAAAACAACCGGAACGTCTGCTGAAGATCGGTCACGGAGAAATCCCGGCGGGCACGCCGGAGCGTTATACGGAGTATACTGATGGCGGTAACACGTTGCGCGTATTGACGCCGTTTACGCCGCGTCCGTTTGATCACGAAATGGCCAATCCGCTCGGCCATGTGCTGGCGGTCACCAATCACGGACTGCATTCATCGGCCAGCGGCAACGCGCAGCAGAACCGGCTGACGCCCGACTGGGCCGATCTGGCCGGCGATCAGGTTCCGTCCGAAGCGATCTATCTTTACGACGAACAGACCGGCGACTGGTTTTCGCCGTGCTACGATCCGCTTAAAGACCGCACCGCGTCGCACGATGTTTTCTTCAGTCTCGACGGCAGCGCGCTTTTCAAAATGCGGAAGGGCGGACTTGAAACCGAACTTTCGGTGCATGTGCCGCTCGACGAACCGGCCGGTGTTTATATTTTGAAAATCCGCAACACCGGCGTTGCGCGGCGCCGGCTGCGGATCGCGCCGTATTTTCAGATTGCGCTGGCGCACAGTCCGGAATATGCCGGTTCGCTGGTTATTTCGCGCGATGCTGTCAGCGGCGCGCTCTATTTTGAAAATCCGCGCAACCGCTTCCGTACCGGATCCTGTTTCGCCGCCATGAGTGAACCGGTCGAACAGTTCGCCACGCACCGCGACCGTTTCTTCGGCGCCGGACGAACGTTCGCCCGGCCTGTCATGGTTGAAACGGGAATGCCTGCTCCGGCGGTAAACGATGAACTTCCGGTCGCCGCGCTGCTGACGACGGTTGAAATTCCGGCGGGCGGAGAAAAAATAATCTCTATCGTGCTGGGGGAAGCCGACAGTCGTAAACAGGCTCGGGCCTGTGTGGAAAAATTCCAGGTTCCGGAAAATGCCGCACAGAGTTTGCAGTCTACCCGCGACTGGTGGATGGCGCTGCATTCCACACTCAAGGTGGAAACGGACGATCCGGAATTTGACGCCTATGTGAAGTGGATGAAATATCAGACGCTCAGCGAACGCATCTGGGCGCGCAAAGGATTCTATCAGGCCTCCGGTGCGTTTGGCTTCCGCGATCAGCTACAGGACACCGTCAACATGATCTGGGTCGATCCGTCGCTGGCGCGCACTCAGCTCATTCTGCACGCCGCCCAGCAGTTTCCCGAAGGCGATACGGCGCACTGGTTTTTCCTCCAGCAGGACGGGCGCACCGGTTTTGTGAGCCGCTCGCACGCCAGTGATAATCTGATCTGGCTCGGCTGGGGCGTTGGCGAATATGTCCGTATGACCGGCGACAAAACCCTGCTCGATGAAAAAGTCAGTTACCTTAAAGCCGAGACGCCGCTCGCGCCGCTGCCTGCCGGTAAACATGGTATGGGATTTTTCCCGCTGCGTTCGCCGCGCAGTGATTCGGTTTACAATCATGTGATGAACGCCGTTGATCTGGTGCTGAATCACCGGATGGGCCGCCACGGACTGCCGCTGATGGGAACCGGCGACTGGAACGACGGGCTCGACGAAATCGGTAGCAAAGGACGCGGCGAATCCGTCTGGATGGCTTTCTTTCTGACGTACACCTTGAAGAATCTTCTCCCTGTTATCGGGGAACGCAGCGGAAATAAACGCCGCCATTATTATGAGCAGCAGCTGAGACGGCTGGGTAAGAACATTGAAAAAGTCTGGCGCGGCGACCGCTACCTGCGCGCCATTCATGACGACGGCACCGAAATCGGTGTTGCCGGCGCGGGCTATTGGGAAACCGATGCGCTCGGCGCGGCGTGGGCGGTTTTTGCCGGAGTGAATCCGGAGCGGAGCCGCATCGCGCTCGATACCGCCCTGAAAATTCTTGAAGGCGAAAAAACGATCAGCCTTGGTTATCCGCCTCTGCGCGAAAACACCAGGCCGTATCTCGGACGCAGTAGCACCTATCCGGAAGGCGTGCGCGAAAACGGAATGTATTCGCACGGCGTGCAGTGGCTGACACGCGCCTGCCGTTTGCTCTCCGAGCGGTTCTCAGCGCAAGGCGACGAGGTCACCGCGCGGTACTACCGCGATGCCGCCGTCCGGCTGTGGTACAAAATTTCCGCCATTCCGCATACACGCGGAACAGAAATTGAAAACTATGGCGGTCAGCCCAACCAGCAGTGCGCCGACTATCTCACCGTGCACGATCCGGGTCGCATGATCTGGAGTGGCTACACCGGCGCGGCGGGCTGGATGTTGCGGCAGGCCTGCGAAAGCGTCATCGGCGCGACGCTGGTGGACAACCACGTCGTCCTGCCGGTCGACCTCGATCAGCCGCGCGGAGGACTCACCGTCAAACGCATCCGCCGCAACCTCGCCAAAAGCCCGCTATAGTTGCGCCGGCCTGACCGGTTGAACCTGTCTGACGGCTACATATTAAAAACGACATCGAGCTTTTAAACTTTATAAGAATTGGTTAAAAACCGGTTCAGTTAAGGAGGCTCTATGCATGATTCCAACAGTCCGCTTATGCCGCATGGCGGGTATGAAAAACTGCGCAGTTATAAGGTGGCCGAAGTAGTCTATGACGCCACGGTGGTTTTCTGTGACCGGTTTGTGGATAAGCGTTCGCGGACTCACGATCAAATGGTGCAGGCGGCGCGAAGCGGGGTTCGTAATATCAGTGAAGGCAGCGGCGCATCAGCGACCTCGCGTAAAAGCGAGATGCTGTTGACCAATGTGGCGCGGGCCAGTCTATCGGATGAACTGCTCAAGGATTATAAAAGTTTTCTGACTCAGCGCGGGTTGCGCGTCTGGCAGAAAGATTCTCCGGAGGCACTGGCGATGCGTGAGCGGTTAAAATACGATGTGGTGCCGGATTTGCCGCCTGTCAGAGATGGAGTCGTTCGTCTGACGGGGCTGAATGGGTTGGCCGAGTTTGTTGCGCGGGCGGATGCGGAGATTGCAGGGAATGCGATGCTTTGTGCGGTGAATCAGGCGGCGTATCTGTTGCGCCGTCAGGTTGAGCAGCAGGGTCGCGATTTTGTCGAGCAGGGCGGGTTTACCGAGCGGCTTTATGCCGCACGGACGAAGGCCCGGGCAGAAAAAGAACCGGCGGCTCCGGCGTGTCCGGTGTGCGGCAAGGAAATGCGCAAACGTACCGCCGGAAAAGGGGCTCATGCCGGGCAATCTTTCTGGGGCTGTTCCGGCTATCCGGAGTGCAGGGGTTTGCTGAGCATGTCAGACGGGGCTGACAAGTCGGACGCCTCTGGAACGTGATTTAAAGTGAATTTGGGCGCGGGCGTGCTATAGACTAGCCCGCATGAAACAATTTCTTTTTACTGCAGGGTTCGTCATTTTGCTGGGTGCGGGTTGTACGCATGTTCCGCCGCCGATGGAGTCGGCGCCGCCGGAAACTCCGGTGACGTTTACTTTTCCACTGGTTAATCCCGAACACGAAAATATGCAGCGGCTGCTGGCCAATGCGATGGGTTATGTAAAACCGGAGAACGGTCTGGTTGATCCGGTTTCCGGTTATCCGGTCGAAGGCTGGAATCAGGATTCGGAACGCGGACTTTATCTGCGGTCATTCACTCAGCTGACAGCCATCGGCGGATGGGTCGAACTGCTGGCTAATGTCGCGGCGGGTTACGCGGACAATCCGTACATTTCACGGGAGGATGCGCTCAGTCAGCTTTCACTGGCGGTGGCAAGTTTGCGCGCCGACCAGGCTGACCCGAATGTCAGTGCCAAAGGGCTGCTCGGAAATTTTCTGGGATTCGGACCGACCGGCCGCATCGGTCCGCTGAGCGAGGAAGTGGAGAAGCAGAAATTTTTTGATGCGTTCGGCGAAGAGCAGGCAAATCAAATTTGGGATGCGCTGGTTGCCAAGAAGTGGATTATTCCGCAACAGGACGGTTCATTCGCCAAGGTTCCGCGCAAAGGGGAATACGGCGACAAATTTTTCACCGGTGAGTTGGCGCCGTTTTCCGAGAGCAATACCTGCGCGAAAATTATGGCGGTGCTCGATATGCGGGTGGTGCAGATCATTTTCGGCGATAACGCCAACCTGACGGCGTCGGCGGCCAAGGCGATCGGTGCGCTGCGCCATTCAACGTTGAGGGACGATCCGCTGGCGGTTCAGTTGTGCCGTCAGCTGGAACAATTTATCGCGCGGCAGGAAGAAGGGTATCGCTATCTTTACGACGAAAAATCGGGTTCGTTTGTTTTCGGCTGGAACGCGACAAAAGACCGTTTTACCGGCTGGGAGGACAGCAATGGTAAATGGATTGTCGGCCATATGGATTATTTTGTGAACGAGTTTCGCGGTCCGCTTTGTTTTGTAGTACAGCGCTTTAATCTGCCGGCGGACGCGGTGAAGAACTCCGGCTTCAAAACCAAGCCGTACCGGATGGCGGACGGACGCGATCTTTATACGCTGGCGACATGGCACGGCTCGTCGTTCCAGTCGCTGGGTCTTTCGCTTTTCATGCAGGAGATGGATGCTCCGGGCTGGCGGGAAAATCTGGAGAACTCGGTGGATATCGAACTCGATTTCGCTACCCAGCATGAACTGCCAGGCTTCTTGAGCGAGGCGTATAGCGGTAATGGCGTGGAATACACCGGCGACATCGGTATTCCGGACGTCGCAGTGACCGATCAGTCGCGTATCACCACCGCGCCGTCGCTTTACACGCTGGGCGTTGCGTATGAAGTCGCGCCGGAGAAAATCGAGAAGTTTCTTGCGGTCAACCGGAAGAAGATCGAGCGGCTGTTCACGAAACATGGCCCGTGGGAAGGGTACAACACGGCCAAAAATGAAGTGATTCAGTTTCAGACTACGGCGCACACACTGGCGCTGATTCTGGGCGGCATTGGTTCCGCGGAAGAAAATATGCAGCGCTATCTGACATGGCAGGGCGTGACCTCCCTGTCGAAAGTACAGGGCGGCGGATCTGTCGCGGTTAATCTGCTGGGCGGCGGCGCGAAATGGATCCCGTGGAGCCCGGCTGGCGATTCGCTGGAGGCGCTGCACTGGCAGGACGGTTTCCGGATTCGTGCCGACACAGTGCGGAATAGCGCGGTGACGGTTAAACTTTCGAAGAAGACGAGTTTGTCGAACGGGGCTTTGCTGATCCGTTACTGTGCGGCCAAGCCGCTGAATCCTGTAATTACGTTGACCGGCGGACCGACGGTTTTTCAGAACGAAATTTTTGTCCGCTTCGATACCGCGGAGGCCGAAAAGGAAATCCGGATTCCAATGCCTGCAACGCCGGGGTTGGAAAGCGTCACCGAGCTGGTGATCCGCTTTGGCGATCAGCGCGCGCCGGTTCCGGTGGATTTGACGCTCTCCGGTTTCGAATTTGTTCCAGCGCAGTAAACTTTCGGCTCATAGAGCCGACGCTACATTGCTGTTCAAAATGTAGAGTGGGCTCTGCGAGCCCATCTTACTTGAGGTAGGAGCAGCAGTAGTCGGCGACGACGGGAACCTTAAGTTTGAATTTGCTGTTGGCCGGAACCTGGTAGGATTCGCCCTCTTTGAAGGTTTTCCATTTAGTTTCGCCGGGCAGGAGCACATCCATTTGGCCGCCGAGCATTTCCATGATTTCTGCGGCTTCGGTGCCGAATTCATAGTCGCCGGGCATCATGATGCCGAGAGTTTTTCTGCTGCCGTCGGCAAACAGGATGGTGCGGCTGGTTACCTTGCCGTCAAAATAGACATTTGCTTTTTTCACTGCGGTTACGTTTTTGAACTCGGTCATGATTTACTCCTGCTGAATTTAAAGGCGCCGAAAATCCACTTTCTCCGCCCGGTTGTCAAAATGATTTCAACTCCGCCGGATTGGGTTTGCAGGCGGGCGGGGCAAAGGATAAGAATGCGCGCTTTTACAAATCCTGTCGCGGAGAGTTGGTCCTCATGAAGAAAGCGCTACTGTTTGTATCACTGGCTGTTCTGTATTCGGTTGCAGCTGCTGAAAGTCTGCTGAAGCCGGTCAACGATCTTGGCTACGGCACCTGGAATGCGCGGCTTCAGACGTTGAGCATGTACCGCGATGTCGAAGGTGCTAAAGTCGCCAATGCCTATTCAACCACGGCAGGACTGCTGATCGGTTATACCTCGCCGGAACTGGCCGGATTCAGTTCAGGGCTGACCTGGATTTATGTGGAGCCGGTCGATTCCAGCCGCGGCAGCGATGACGGCAAACTGCTTTTGAGTAATGGACGGGTTAATGTGATCAACGAGGCGTGGCTGAAATACCGCTTTGAGAGTCTTGGTCTGACGAATACCTTTATCAAAGCCGGTCGACAGGTTCTTAACGGCGAACTGTTCCGCTCCGATGAGATCCGTCAGAAGCCGCGTTCGGTCGAAGCGGTTCAGTTGACCACGAAAGATGTTCCGGGTTTTGCGGCTACGTTCGGGCATGCCTTTCGTCTCAGCAACGTTCTGGATAATCAGGACGGCTGGCGGTTTAACGATTTTGACGAGGTGTTGACGCCGGCCAGCCGGTATGACAGCCATGGTATTACCTGGGGCGAAGCGGTGTTCACCGGCGTGACCAATCTGGAGATTGCCGTGTACGAAGCTTATGTGCACGACATCGCCAATGTCACCGGCGGCCGCACGCGGTATGCGTTGACCGACAGTACGGCACTGCTGGGCTACTTCCAGCATGCGGATTCGGTGCAGTCGGCGGAGTCTGTCGCTCCGTTCAGTTCGGACATGTTCAGTCTGGCTTTTGAGCAGAAAGCCGGAGGTGTTACTTTTGAACCCGGCTGGTTCAGTGTCCACGGGGATGACATGCTCTTTCATGAAACGACGACCGGCTTGAATCATCCGCTCGGCGCTCCGTTGCTGATTTATTCCGGGCCTTTCAACGGCGGCTCGGACAGTGCTTACCTGAAAGCCACCACAAAAATCGGCAAGACCTCGCTTTATATGCTCTACGACTATACATGGCAGGAGCACAGCCGATACGCCTACGACGGACAGGAGCTCAACTTTGTCGTCAAACAGCCGATCAACGACAACCTGTCGGTCGCGGTGAAGCTCGGTGCCGGTTATCAGAATAGAACGGATGGTAAATCGAATACAACCGCCACCGATGCCCGTCTGTTTGTGACGTACAATTTTTAGATCACGACTCGCTGAGACGTTTTTTTGGCGCGTCGTAGAGCAGGGCGTGGGCTTCGCGTAGAATTTCCGGAATGCGGTCGGCGAAGCGGCTTTTTTCAAGAACGGGTTTGAGGTCTTCATCTTTGAATTCAGCCGCCGGCATTCCGCCGAACCAGTGTCCGGCCTGACCCATGAGGTTGTAGCGCATTTTCCCGAACTCGACCATGTCGAGTCCCTTGGCGTATGTCCACAGGCGCAGGATTTCCGGGATATTGATTTCGCCGGGCGTATCCTGCCAGCGCGGAAGGCCTTCGTGCCAGTGATGAACCCAGTCAGCGCCAATCGTTTTTTCCATAGCCTGGAAAATCTTTGCTTCAATTTTTTCAACAATCGGGAATTTCTTTTCCATGTTGCCGACGGCGGTGACATGCTCGACGAAATCGGACGGGCGGGCGGCGCCGATTGAAAGGGTGTGAACTTCCGGACGGCGCAGGCAGTAAAGGTCATTGAAGGCCATCGGCGTGATCGGCTGGCAGAGATCGATCAGTTTCGGCGGCGGCTCGTAAAGTTTACCGCCCTTGTCGACCGGGCTGATGATGAAGACCCCCATGTCGAGTTTTGTCGCCGCCTCGACAGAGGCCCAGGTGACCGGGTGATAGACAAAATACCAGTGCAGGTTGACGTATTCGAAGAGTCCGGTTTCGATGGCTTTGACGACGATGTCGGGTGTGCCGTGGGTTGAAAAACCGATATGACGGCACCGGCCTTCTTTTTTGAGCTGTTCCAGTGCCGGCATACTTTTGAGCGCCTGCTGGAAAGTTTCTTCGTTGTTGATGCCGTGGATGGAGAGCAGATCGACATAATCGAGCTTTAGTGCGGCCATGGAAGTTTCAAAAGTCGCGAGAAATTCAGCGGGTGTATCCGCTGGTCCGATTTTGGTCTGAACAATCATTTTATCGCGCGGAAGCGACGGCAGGAATTTGCCGAGTTGGTATTCGGAGGTGCCGTAGCCGCGGGCGGTTTCAATATGATTGATGCCCAGATCGAGCGCGTAGCGGACGGTGGCTTCGAGGTTTTTCTGGTTTTCCTCGGTGACGGAGTTGCGAGCCGCTTCGTCGTCCTGCCAGCTTTGCTGGTAGCGCATGCCGCCGCAGGTGAGAACCGTCATTTGCAGTTCGGTTTTTCCGAAACGTCGTTTGGGTATACGCATAATCAACCTCCGATGGCGATGATGATACTTAGTGAAATAGCGGAGAGCAATGTGCTGATGACTATAATGTGCGCCGCGAGATCCCGGTCGCTGTTGAAAATGTCCGCCATAACATAACTGGCCACCGCCGTCGGGCAGGCGAGATAGATCAGCAGGATCTGCCGCTCGACGGGTGAGATATTCCAGAGCAGCGCCAGACCCAACCCGATCAGGGGCTGGATGAAAACTTTGATGCCGGATGCTGTGATGGATGATATCAGGCCGGTGCGGAGCCCTTTGAATGAAAGCGAGGCGCCTATGCTCAACAGTGCCAGCGCAAGGGCGGTGTCTCCCAGCGCGCTTAAGGTGTGCTGGATTGCAGCCGGCATGGAGATTCTAAAGCCATTGAAGATCAGGCCAATTGCGCAGGCAATCAGCAGCGGATTGAGCAGAAGCTGTTTTATAAATAGTAAAACCGCCGGGCCAAAGGACTGTTTCTGCCGGTCGCCGTGCATGAGCAGGATGAGTACGGAAAGGAAGTTGTACAAAAGAATAGATGGGGCCAGGGTGACGGTTGCCAGCGCCGCGAAATCAGGATTTATTTTTGTCATGGAATACAGGATGACGGGCAGGCCGATGAAGGCGTTATTGGATCGCATAGATCCCTGAACAAAAGCTCCGGTGGAACGCCGGTTCAGTTTAAGTACGAAGGCGAAAATATAACCGGCCAGTACCGATCCGAGGGTTGCTAGAACCAGAAGTAGAGACATTCGTGTGATGTCGCCGGAATTGAAGGCGGCATTGGACACCTTGTCAATCAGTAGCGCGGGCAGGGCGATCCAATAGGTCAGTCGGTTGAGACTTTTGGCAAGGCCGTCAGAAAAGAATCCGGTCCGGCAGAGAATTCTGCCGAGCGCAATGATCAGAAAAACCGGCAACAGACTGTTAAGTACATGCATGGGATGCAGAGTAGAAAACAGCGGGCCGAAATGAAACGGAAAAGCGGGAAAAGCTGAGGGTAATGTGGTGGCGGGACCCGGAATCGAACCGGGGATACTAGTGCGATCTCAAAAACAGCGTTTTTATTGGGGTTTTCGACATACAAAACCACCATTGACACCCTGAACCGTTATGCTTTACCGTATGCAGGAAATCGGGGAGGTTTTGAATTATGGGCAGTCTGCAAAAAAATCACGGGCCGAATTGGTACGCGTCTTATTACAAAGCGGACGGAAGTCGGGCGTTTAAATCTACCGGCACACCGGACAAGCGACTGGCGAATCAGATCATGCTGCAATTCGAGGAAGCGGAAAAACAGGGACGGGCGCAACGTCTGACCATGAAGCGCGTCCGTGATACCCTTTCGGAAATATATGCTAACCTTCACGGTGAAGAGCTTCCGGCAGATGAAACAGGGTCGTTTCTGGATCAGTGGCTTGAACGGAAAGAATCCGAACTGGCGGAATCCTCTTTTGCTGATTACAAGCAGACCGTCACGTCTTTCGTGGAGTTCATCGGACCGCGCAAAGATAAACCGCTGGACGTGATTACAAAGGCAATCGTTACGAACTGGCGGGACAGCCTTTTAAAACGAGTCACGCAAGGAACCGTCCGCAAACAGGTAAAGATTATGCGGGCGGCTTTTAATGATGCCATTCGGGAAGGCCGGGCGCGGGAGAATCCCGCTGCTTCCGTGGCGGTTAAAAAGACAGCGGGACAAAAGCGGATGCCGTTCACGTCCGAACAGATAGGCCGTCTGCTGGCGGCTGCGGATCAGGAATGGCAGGGAATGATCCTTACAGCCTGTTGCACCGGCGTTCGACTGGGGGACATTGCGTCACTGGATTGGGAATCTATAAATCAGCAAGCAATGGAAATTCGTTTTGCTGCCACAAAGACCGGGCAGGATATGAAAATCCCGATAGCGGATCAGTTGCATGAATGCCTTTGCAAGCTGCCGTCTTTCGACACGGGCGGGCAGGTATTTCCGGAGGCAGCGGCAACGTATGCGCGGGCGGGAACGTCCAGCCTTTCAAATCAATTCCGGCAGATCATGCACAAAGCAGGGCTGGCCAAAGAGCCGACGCACGAAAAGACTGGCGACGGGAGCAGCTCAAAGAGAACGGTCAATAAACTGAGCTTTCATAGTTTGCGGCATTGCTTCGTTTCCAATCTGAAAATGAGCGGGGCCGGTGACAGCGTTGCCAAAGAGCTGGCCGGACATTCAAGCGACGCGGTTTCCAGAGTGTACACGCACAGCGACCCCGCTGCGTTGCGGGCGGCAGTGAATAAACTTCCGAAACTGAATTTACCGTCTGCCAAAACCCCCAAAACTCCCAAAACCTAACAACGGAGATGAGCATGAATTACGCACAGCAACGTAGAGAAGCTGCGGGAGGCCGTGAATGCTCTTCCAGTTTTGAAATTACCGTCTGCCACAACTAATCATCCCGAAAAACTAAATGTTATGAAAAAATTTTATACTATAAAGCTATCAACAAAACAGTCCTTTCTTGATGGGTACAAAAAGAAAACAACGCCAACTCGCCCACTAAACGATTTGCTGGAAGAGGGCTTCTTAGACGAACATGTCTATTATGATGGTTGCTCTACTCGTAGTGGTTCGGATTTTGAAAAAATCCTAATCGTTATAACGAGTCCCGTCACCAGTTTTGCTGTCACATTATCGGCGCCGCCTGATACCCGTCGGCACAGCATGTTAACGGTTCCTTTTGATGCCGAAGACGTAGAGATTTTAGGCCCAAACTTTATGAGATTACGAGACGGAAGTATTTTCACTGCCGATGAGCATGGTTATTCTTGGGTAAGTTGGAGTGTAGAACTATCAGCAGAGGAACGGACGGCGCGAAACAGCAAAGTCACAGCCATGACAAGCGCGGATATAGCCAAGGCAAGCGCGGACATAGCCAAGGCATCGGAACAGCTGATAGCTAATCGGATAGAGAATACGGATCTGAAAAACCAAGTAAAAAAGGCGGAGGCGGTAAGCTGCGCGACGTTAAAGGAAGCTCTTAGTTCGTGGGCCTCTTTTGCCGGTGAAGTTAATCCGAAAATTGCGATGGCGGTGCAGATGTACATGAATCCGGAAACGCGAAAATTTTCAACAGTCGCGAAAAAAATGAATGTTAGCCCCTCAACACTCACCGGCTGGTTTAACAAGTTTGAGAAGGAAACCGGTTTCAGCTTGGGCAGACCAAAGCCGAGAGAAAACTTTTCTGTTAGGGCGCAAACAGAAATTACTCACACGAGCGGAAACCGGCGCAATAGAACACAGATGACAGAGAGCGAATTTGATGACAATGGCGACGTGTTCACTGAACACGGCTGAACACGTAAAACATTGGGGTTTTTGCGCGTTTTCGAAACACGGCTGAACACGCTGGACAGTTTATAGAGTGAGCACAGTGCGAACTCATAACTAACTGGAGGCGTGTTATGTCGAAGGTATACAAGAGGGAGAGCTAACAGAGGGCGAAGGAAACGAGCGGTGGGTAGGGCTTCCGACGCGGGCCGGGGCAAGGCTTATGGGTTTGAGCTGGTCGGGAATCTATCAGGGGATTGACGCGGGCCGGATAAAATCAGCCTGCATCAAAAAACCGGGAGCTTTAACGGGGAAGCGGCTTGTTTGGCTGCCGTCTGTAATTTCTTACATTGAAAGCTTCACCGTATGAACCGGCACGGCACAAAGCCGGACGCGGAAGAAATCAAATCCCGTCTGACTATTGAGCGCGTCGGGGCCGTAGTCTTTCCGGGATGGACACCGGCGAAAAGCTGCAAAAGCCCATTCCGGCAGGATAGATCACCTTCGTTTTCCGTGTTTGATAATTCCAAGGCTTGGAAGGATCACGCAACCGGTGAAGCGGGCGACGTGGTTTCATTCTACCAAAAGGCGACCGGCTTGGACTTCCCTGCTGCGCTGGATCGGTTGTCAGTCATGGCGGGAGTTTATCACGAAGAGCCGACACGCAAACCAGAGCCGAAGCGGGAGCTTCAACTACCGGCAGACCTTCACGAAGGAAAAGCGGAAGAGCTGCGGGCCGTCGCGACGTTGCGCGGAATTAATCCGGAGGCGACCGAAGAGGCTTCACGGCGGGGGCTGCTGAAATTCGGAACCGTTGGCGGTTTCCCGTGCTGGCTGCTGCTGGATCAGACGCGGAAGAACTGCCAAGCGCGAAGGATGGACGGAACACCGTTTCCAGCCGTTGGAAGCCTTTCAGAGCGCAAGGCGCACACACTAAAGGGCAGTTGCCAGAGCTGGCCGTTTGGCTTGCTGGAAGCCGTGCGGATGCCTTTCCTTACCATTGTCGAAGGTGGGCCGGATGCGTTGGCTTGTCTGCACTTTGCACAAGCGGAGGGTGCTGCGGATCGGGTCGGCGTTGTCGCGATGCTGGGAGCTTCAAACAGTATTCCAGCCGATGCACTGCCTCACTTTAAAAATAAGCGTGTCCGAATCTTTCCACACGATGACGAAGCCGGATTAAAGGCGGCAGCAGGCTGGGAAAAGCAGTTGCGGCAGGCGGGCGCAGAAACGGATTGCTTCCGTGTCGGCGGGGTAGTGCTGGATGGCGGCAGAGTCAGCAAGGATTTAAACGACCTTGTCCGAATGGATGCGGACGCTTTCGAGAATGACCGCGATTTATGGAACTTATTCAATTTTACGGAGGACAGACTATGAACAGAATTTTTACAACTATTGAGATACCGAAACCGGATCACAGCGAACAGATGGACGCAGGGCCGTTTCCGATTGATGCGTTTCCGCCAGTCATGCGTTGCGTCGCGGAGTCATTGGCGGAGGTTCATAAGATTGACGTTGCTCTTCCCGCAATGTCTGCGCTGGCAACCCTATCAGGTTCAATCGGCAAAAGCGTTACCGTCAGCGGCGTGGTGAACGGACGGACAACGCACTGCAATCTGTACGTGGTAGCAGGTGCGCCGAAATCATACGGCAAAGGTGCGGCAAGTGAGGCCGTCAAACCGATTATAGAAGCGTCTGCGGAACGGCTGGATCATTTTCAGAAATATGAACGCGCCGACCTTCAAACCGACCGCGAACTGCTGGAAGAAATAAAAAAGAAACAGCTTTCCGATTGCAAAAACGAGATGAAATCCGTCGGCAGTTGCAATAAAGA
>Ga0247840_10004539_pt1 | contig 21861 bp, 26 predicted proteins | sample LaCruzMarch2015__FD_192404 | JGI IMG/M metagenome (GOLD analysis project Ga0247840, IMG submission 192404) | Freshwater microbial communities from meromictic Lake La Cruz, Castile-La Mancha, Spain - LaCruzMarch2015_17m | ecosystem: Environmental > Aquatic > Freshwater > Lake | place: Spain... | reverse complement strand
CGCAATTGTACATGTCATGGCTCCATAAGAATTCAAAGATTAGGAGGGGCTACCTCCCTAGCTTGCTCGGGCGGCAGGGAAAATGCTATCTATAATACCGCAACTTATACCTATAGCAAGTATAGCACTTGCTGCAACCCGTCGCGGCCGTGGGCCGCTCCGACGCCGTAGGAGCGGCCCCCGGCCGCGACGCGTTCCAGCCGCGACCTGGCCGGGATTATGATCAAGGCCGGGAAAGTGGCCAGGGTCGAATTCACTTTCATCAGCCAGCAAAACAACTCGAGCCTAGCCCCTTTCTTTTCCTTTTCCTTGTCTTTTCCTGCCGGCCCCTTCTCCTGCCTTTTCCGTCCCCAGTTTCCTGCACGTCCGAAACCGTGGTCTGTCCCCGGAACGGTCCCCGGAACGCGGTGGTCTGTCCCCGGAACGCGGTCCCCGGAACGCGCTAAAGGGGAGACTCGGCAGCCAGCCAAGCAGCGTCAGCAGCCGCGTGCGGTTCTCCTCGACCTTCAAGCTCTTCGCCACCCCGAACCACAGCTCGCCCTCAACCGGCGCGCACAGGCGCAACTGCGAGCGCCCGACGCGCTGCACCTGCCGCAGCAGCGCCGGGTGCCCCTTCATCAACGCAATCGCGGCGTTGGTATCGAGCAGGTATGGCATCAATCCAGGGCCTAGCGCGGCGCGTCGAGACCTAAGTCGTCGTCTGCGATGTCGTCGGGAAAGTCGTCGCCGAGCCCGCCGACAACCGCCGCGAGAAAGCGCTCGGTGTCATCCGGGTTCGGGACGGCGGGCGGCACCACGCCGTAGCGATCCTCCAAATGCTTGATGTAGGCAAGCGCCTCGCGGGCCGCCTGCTCCGGCAGGCGCAGGCTGTGCTCGTAGATGGCCTCGGCGATCGACATGGTCGGTGCTCCGCGGATGTTGGGGCCTTGGTGTCGTCGAATGGTGGGAGTATAGGGCTTGTGCGCGTGCCGCGGCTGCGCCCCGGCATGCCGTCAAGACCCGGTGCCCAGGGAGCCCCTCGGCGCCAGCGAACTGGAATCCGGGCGCGAGGGCGGTCGAACGCTGCCTCGCATCGATCCGTCAGCCGGGATCGACGGCGGATCGACCGGCGGCAGGCGGATGGGACCCTCGACTCGACACGAGGTTTCCCGTGTCGCGTCACGCTGTCCGATGGCGCTCGTACTGGTCCTGGCCCGCCAGACGCTTCGGATCGAGCGAGGCGACCGGTCTGCCTTGATCGGCCTGCTTGCGCGAACCGGTATCCGTGGTCTGTCCCCGGTTTCCGGTCCCCGGTTTCCGTGTCCCCGGTTTCCGTCTGTCCCCGGTTTCCTACGCCCGGTTTCCTACTGGTTCAAATGTCCAGGTGCCGCTCGAGCAACTCGCGTTCGTGAGCGACGGCAGCGATGATGACATCACCCATCGCATCGACCGAAAAGACGAGCAGATGCCGCGGTCGCCCTACCGAGGCACCGCCGACTCGCGGCTTGCTCCACTTGAGGTGATAGACGAAGTATCCGGGTCTCACATCGGCGATCGGTCTAACCCCAATGCGGCCCTGGTCCTCGGCAAGATCGCGAAGCGCCTGGTCGAGCAGTATCCGGTAACGGGTGCGCGCGGCAATGCCGAATTCCGCCTCGCTGCGCCTCAAGACCCGCCGAATGTCGTCGAGTGCGCCCCGGGTCAGGCGCACCTGCGTCATGCCGGTCTCGCATCCGACGACTCGCCCAGGTCATTCGCATCAAGGGCCTGCAGCAGACCGGGCGTGAACGCCACCAATCGGCCTGCGGCGACATCGCCTTCGGCCTCGTCCAATCTGGCCCGCAGATCATCGAGCTTCGCTGTCTCCAGGGACTCGCGGCGCTCCATCAGGCGCAGGCTTTCGCGCAGGACTTCGCTGGCGTTCCGATACTGGCCAGACCCCACCAGTTGGCCGATGAAGGCCTCTTGATGTTCGGTCAGAACGACGTTTCGGGTTGGCATGAGCGGGCACCTCCAGGTTGGCAGGCGGCAACTATCGCAGAGTCTGCCACGCGTGACCCAAGGGGCGGGCGGGCGGTACGGCGGTCGGACGGCCGCTTCACTTCGATCGGCGCTTGGCGCAGGGCATTGAGCCGTTGCTCGCGCTCCTCGAGCAGTCGCAGGCTGGTGCGCACTATTTCGCTGGCGGAACCGTAGCGTCCGCTTCGGACTTGACGCTCGCCGAACCCCTTGAAGTGGTCGCCCGGAAAAATGCTCGTGTTTTCAACCATGATGCAGATTCCCCCGATTAGCGAAGAATACCCGATCATGGTAGCACCGGCCGCAGCGTTTCGGAACGAGCTCGCGCTTTTCTAGGGGGATAAAGAGGCGAAAGGGGCCAGGGGCAATGTAGGCCTTGATCATCAACCCGGCCACTAGCCCTTGCTGCAACCCGTCGCGGCCGGGGGCCGCTCCGACGCCGTAGGAGCGGCCCCCGGCCGCGACGAGTTCCAGCCGCGACTTGGCCGGAAGTATGATCAAGGCCGGGAACGTGGCCAGGGTCGAATTCACTTTCATCAGCCGGCAAAACAACTCGCGGGCCTTGATCATGGCTCGGGCCGCGACCCTGACCGGTTCCGAAATTTCTTGACAGGATTAACAAGATTTACAAGATTGAAAACGGTTACCATCTTGTAAATCCGGTTAATCCTGTCTAAATGTCTTGGTTTCGCGCTCGCCGTTCGGTGGGGGACCGCCCCCGTAAGACCTCATTCCTGCCGATGCTGGCCGGAACGACGATCAAGGCCAACTCGAGCCTGGCCCCTTTCCGCCTTTTCCCCGGTTTCGCTGGCCCATAGGCCCAATGGCCTCAAGCCGCAGCCCGATCCATAACGGCAGGAAACAGCCCCTTCTCCTTGGCCTCAAGCAGGACGATCTCCAACACGCTGCCGTCCTCGGCGTAGGCGATGTTGACGTTCCACCCGTGGGAGACCTCGCGGGCCACGGGCTTGTCGCTGATGTGGATCTCGAGGATGTCGTCATCGACGTGATAGGTCGTCTTCATTCGTCGCGCTCCTCCCAATGGGTCATGATGGTCTTGACAACGATCGCCTGACCGGCAATCGCCGCGGCACAGACCAGATTGTCGTCCCGGCCGGGTATTTCTTGGAAGATCCAACAGTGCCGCGCGTCCTTCCACTTGACCGTTCCGGTCTCGATCAGGTCCGCGACGGCGCTGAGGCTCCAGCCCCCGACTGGCCATGCGCCGTGCCGCATGGTGCGTCAAATGCACGGACTTCGCGAACCGGGCGCTGCGCCAGGTGCTCATCCTGGGGAGTCCACTGACTTGCCCTGGGGCTGACGCTCGTCCTGCGGATCGGCGAGCGGGACCGGATCCTCGGCCCGATCGGCGAAGCGGTTCGGTTGGGACCTGGTGTAGCTTAGATCGTATTCGGGGAGCAGGTCGTCATCTGCTGGATGGATCATCGTCTCGCACCCTTGTGGCAATCGGCTTCCCGGGCGTTGCGAGCTTGGAGTCTCTCCCGGTTTCTCGCGGTCCCCGGTTTCTCGCAGAGAACAACTCGAGCCCGGCCCCTTTGTCACGGCCCCTTTGTCAGTTCAGGTTACCTCATCTGTCAATGTCGACTAATGCCCCTACTGCTCCGGCCGGTATTCGCGGATAATGCCGCGGTGAATGATCCATAACCTGCCCTTGAGCGGTGCGATCCGCAGCCCCCTGACCAAGACCTCGCAGGCGGCCCACAAATCGTTATCCGTCGCGCGATGCGGTAACCGCAGTACCGCGATTCCGGCATAGTCCGAAGGTCTGAACACCAGCGGATTGCTGAAATCCAGATCCAGTGTGACCAGGCAACGGTCCTCTCGGCGACATACGTCAATCAGCTCCCGATCGGTCGCGCCGGAGAGACGCTCGCTCGCCACTGTCTCGACATCATGTCCGGCGGTGCGGAGGATCTCGGCCCCGCGTCGGCCAAGATTCTCGTCCAGTTTGATCTTCATGCGGAGTGCGCAAGCTCGATGTCGATATACCGTTCGCGGGTCATCTCCGCGCCGTAGGCGATGCACGCGAGGATATCCGCATCGTGGAGACCCGGATAATTATCGAGGATCTCGCGATGACTCCAGCCCCCGGCGAGCAGATCGAGGACCAAAGACACCCAAATCCTATGCCCCTTGATACAAGGCTTGCCGAAGCAGACGCCGGGATCGACCGAAATTCGTGCCAACAACTCGTCTTTGGACATCGTTTTACCCTCAAGTCGGGATCGTTCAGGGGCCAGGGTCGAATGTCTTCGGTCATGCCGGGGCGGCCTCGGCGCGCGCATTGACCTTTTCCCGGCCCCTTTTCCTCTCATAAATCGCATAGTCGTCATCCTCCATGAAAACCCGCTCGCGTCTGTTGCCGCGCTGAGTCACGTGGTGCGGAACGCCAGGGACGACGATTCTTGAGCGCCGAGCCATGCGCTTCGCGTAGCGCGGACGGGAAATAGTGTAAATGGTAAAGTGTCACCGGCAGCCAGCCAAGCAGCGTCAGCAGCCGCGTGCGGTTCTCCTCGACCTTCAAGCTCTTCGCCACCCCGAACCACAGCTCGCCCTCAACCGGCGCGCACAGCCGCAACTGCGAGCGCCCGACGCGCTGCACCTGCCGCAGCAGCGCCTGCCCCTTCATCAACGCAATCGCGGCGTTGGTATCGAGCAGGTATGGCATCAATCCAGGGCCTGGCGCGGCGCGTCGAGACCTAAGTCGTCGTCTGCGATGTCGTCGGGAAAGTCGTCGCCGAGCCCGCCGACAACCGCCGCGAGAAAGCGCTCGGTGTCATCCGGGTTCGGGACGGCGGGCGGCACCACGCCGTAGCGATCCTCCAAATGCTTGATGTAGGCAAGCGCCTCGCGGGCCGCCTGCTCCGGCAGGCGCAGGCTGTGCTCGTAGATGGCCTCGGCGATCGACATGGTCGGTGCTCCGCGGATGTTGGGGCCTTGGTGTCGTCGAATGGTGGGAGTATAGGGCTTGTGCGCGTGCCGCGGCTGCGCCCCGGCATGCCGTCAAGACCCGGTGCCCAGGGAGCCCCTCGGCGCCAGCGAACTGGAATCCGGGCGCGAGGGCGGTCGAACGCTGCCTCGCATCGATCCGTCAGCCGGGATCGACGGCGGATCGACCGGCGGCAGGCGGATGGGACCCTCGACTCGACACGAGGTTTCCCGTGTCGCGTCAAGCTGTCCGATGGCGCTCGTCCTGGTCCTGGCCCGCCAGACGCTTCGGATCGAGCGAGGCGACCGGTCTGCCTTGATCGGCCTGCTTGCGCGAACCGGTATCCGTGGTCTGTCCCTGGTTCTTGCCCTGGCCCCGGTCCGTCGGGGGTCTCTCCGGCCGCGCCCCCGGGACAGGCGGCGCCCTGCCCCCGGTCGCTGCGGAATTCGCCGCCGCGCTTGAACCAGAAGTGTATGACATTCCAAGCGGGAATGTCCCTGCCTCTGCGGGCGGCGCTTCGGAGCTTTCACCGCCTGCCAGGCCTGCCACCTGCGCCCCCAAGTCATCGCAAGATACCGTGCTCTATGTCACAATTACGTCCGCTTACCTAAGCCACTCTACCTATGCGGCTTGGCGGCCCGCCAACGTAGGTAACATTATGTATTGTTGAGAGATCGGTCCGGACTTGCGAAGAAGGGTACTTCGGGTGGTACTGTCCAGGTCGGGCCAGCGGTGGCCAGCATTGAGGCTGGCAAGGGCCCGGAGCGACGAGTCAATGGCTGGCTGACAGGCCCCTGGGACGGCCTGACTGGGCCTTCTGGGTAATCAGGCAGTTTTACGATGTTCGGCCATCCTGACCATCTTCGCGGCCTCGCCGCCGTGCTGTATTTTGCGCTTGCGCTCTGCACGAGTGTGGCAAGTGCGGCCGGAGAAGTGGTTCTGACCACCGCGGAGCGCGACTTCCTCGCCGCACACCCCCGCATCGAGTTTGGCACCGACGCAGACTGGGAGCCCTTTGTCATCGTCGACGCCCAGGGCGGCGTGACCGGCTACGACGCCGATATCCTAGCCCGGATCAATGCCCTGACCGGTGCCGATATCCGACTGGTGCCGGGCCGCTGGGCGCAGATGGTAGAACGCGCCGATCGTCGCGACATCGACGGGCTGAGTACCAGCGCAGTTCACCCGGAACGGCGCTCCCGGTTCAGTTTCTCGAATCGTGCAACTGGAATCCCCCGACGCCATCATCCAGGCCCTCGCGTCAGGGCAGGTGGATGCCAGCTTCGACAACGGCGCCCTGTTGTTGTATCGCGCCAGCCGCATTGGTGCGCCCTACCTGCAGCAAGCCTTCGTGTTGGATGAATCGCTGGAGTTGGTGTTCAGCGTGCGCGGGAAGTCCTTGGCCGGCGTTTGGGTGCCTCGCTCCAGCGCATTCCTACCGCTAATTGGGACGCCTCGTTGAGCGCCATGCGTGCGGGGCTGTGTGACCTGCTGGTTGGCGCCGCCATTACGCCGGCCCGGCAGGAATACCTCGCCTTCACCCCGCCCCTGCTTTCCGAGCCACTGGTGGTGGTCACGTCTCGGGATGGCGACTTCGATGGCAGCCTGGAGGATTACCGGAAGGAGCAGTTCGTGACCGTGAGGGGCCACGCGTCAGGCGAATTGCTGGGGCGTGCCTACCCTGCCATCAGTATGGGGGGAGGTAGCCGACGTGGTCACCGGGTTGCGCGCCGTCCAGAGCGGCGAGGTCTTCGGATACATCGACCTGCTGCCCACGGTGGCCTATGCCGCGCAAGCGCACGGCATCCTCGCCGTCAAGATCGCGGGCGATCTGCCCCAGCGCTACGAGCTCGCCATCGCCGTCCGCCGAGATAATCCGCTGCTGAGGTGATGCCGCGCGAGTGGCGGCGGGCCCTGCGCGAGGGTACCCCGATCAACCTCATGTTGATCGATGTCGATCACTTCAAGCAATACAACGACACTGCGGGGCACCAGGCAGGCGACCAGGTGTTGGCCAGGGTCGCTGCCGTGCTACGCGAGCACAGTCGGCGCGCCGGTGACTTCTGCTTTCGCATCGGGGGCGAGGAATTCGCCCTGCTCACGCGGACACTGAACCACGACGATGCCAAGCCGCGCGCGGAAGCGTTGCGCGCGGCCTGTGAGGGACTTGCGATCCCCCATCCGGGGAGGCCCTCTGGGTCTGTCGTCACGGTCTCGATCGGCGCCCTTTGGGTCCAGCCGGTTGCGCTGGGAAGCGATAGGGCGACCATCCCGGACGACTGGAATGCATTGTATCGGCGCGCCGACGCCTTGCTTTATGCGGCCAAAGAGCAGGGCCGGAACCGCGTGGTAGCGGACCTATGGAGGCCCACCGCAGCGTGCGACCCCTGAGCGACTTAAATGAATGACGGGTGCGGCTTGGTCCTCGCCCAAGCCGATCACGCTACCGATGCAAGCGGCATGGCGCTTGCCATGAGCCTATCGAGTACCTCGGGTGTAGCCGCCCCGGCCCGGCCGATGACGACCAACTGGGTGTGACCCGAACTTGCCCCCCAGGCGGCGCCGGGCTCAAGTGACCAGCGGGCCCCCACCTGCTGGTAGACCTGGCGACGGTCGGGGTCCTCTGCGAGGTGGACGAAGCCCTTGGCACGGTAGATGTCGCTGCCGAGACCGGCGGCCAAGCCCTCCAGCTCCGCCCGGGTCAGGGGGGTGGCGCGCTCCAGGGTCCAGGTCCGGTAGGTGCCAACGTGGTTGTGATCGGCGTGGGCGTGATCCTGGCCCTGCTGTTCCGGCGCCGGGCCCCGGCCCTTGCCGCAGTCGCCACGGGCACCGAGAAGCACCTCCAGCGGGACCTCCGAGCGAACGCTCTCGATCAGGGGTGTCCCGGGGGCCAGGCCCGCCAGCCAGGCGCGCAGGCTCTCCAGGTCCTCGGACGGGACCAGGTCGGTCTTGTTGAGGATCAGGAGATCCGCCTGGGCGAGCTGGCGCAGCACCGTGTCGCCCACATACCTGTTCTCCGCCTGGGTGCGCACCTGCTCTGCGTCCACCACCACCAGGATGCCGTCCAGCGGCAGGCGGTACATCTGGCCGTACTGGGCGATCTTCGCCGGCAGGGCCACGCCGCTCGCCTCGATTACCAGATGATCGAAGGCCCCGGCCCGCTTCTCGATCTCGCCGATGGCCTGGGCGAAGCCGTTGACCAGGCTGCAGCACATGCAGCCGTTGGCCAGGCTCAGGGTCTCGCCGTCGTGGCTTTGGATCAGGTCGATGTCGATGTTGACGCTGCCGAAGTCGTTGACCAGCACCGCGAGCCTCATCCCCGCGGTGTTGGTCAGCAGGTGGTTCAGCAGCGTGGTCTTGCCCGCGCCGAGATAGCCGCCGATGACGGTGAAGGGCAGGTCCATGGCCTGCCCCATGAGCGCAACCTCCGTCATGCGGGCTGACGCTTGTAGACGGACTTGCCCTCCTTGAAGGTCTCGACCGCCTTGATCCCCAGGATCCGGTCCGTCTCCACCGTCAGCGGATTGGCGTCCAGGATCACCAGGTCGGCGAGCATCCCAGGGGCAATCTTGCCCTTCCGATCCTCCTCCCGAATCTGCCAGGCGGCGTTGGTGGTCAGCGCCTTGAGCGATTCCCAGCGGTCGATGCGCTCATCCGGCCCCAACACCCGCCCGGTGCGGGTGGTGCGAACCACCGCGGACCACATCATGCGCATGGGGTCCATGGGGGTGACCGAGAAGTCCGAATGGTTGGAGCACACCAGTCCCTTTGCCGCGGCGGACTTCATGGGGCTGATGAAGGAGGCGCGCTCGATCCCGGTGTTGGCCACGTGCTCCTCGCCCCAGTAGAAGACGTGGACCGTGAAGTAGCTGGGTGAAAAGCCCAGCTCCGCGTAAGCCTCCAACTGGTCTGGGCGCTGGAACTGGGAGTGGATGATGACGGTGCGGCGGTCCTCATCGGCCTTGACGCCAGCGGCCCGTGCGCCGTCGATCATCATGTCGATGGAGGCGTCGCCGTTGCAGTGGGCGAACACCTGGATGCCCTTGGCATATACCTGGGCCAGGGCCGCGGTCACCTGCACCGGCGGGAACAGGGGCTGGCCGCGCCAGTTCTCCTCGCCCCCGGGTCCCGGAGTGAGCAGGGGCTTGGACCAGAAGGCGGTCTTGCCCTGGGGCGAGCCGTCTAGGGTGAACTTGATGCCCTGGAGCTTGAGGCGGTTGCGGTAGCTGCCGAAGGCCTGGGGGGCCTCGTCGGGGATGTCGTTGGGCTTGCCGGTGAAGTCCGGGGCGTACTCTCGCACCAGGGCCGGCACTTCCAGGATGAACGGCAGGGAGACGATGTCCAGATACAGGAGCCCCTGGTCGGCGGCCTTGCGTAGGAAGGCCAGGTCCTTGGCATGGGTGGCGCCCTCCTGGCAGGTGGTCACGCCAGCGGCGGCATAGATTTGCTGGGCCTCGTGGAGGGTGTCGAGGAGCTCGCGCTCACTCGGCTGGGGCATGTTGCCGAAGATGGGCAGGAAGGCCGTCTCCATCAGGAAGCCGGCCGGCTTGTTGCTGCCCTCCACGCGGTTGATGATGCCCCCGGGCGGGGTCGGCGTGTTCTCGTCGTAGCCGACCGCCTTGAAGGCGGCGGAATTGAGAACGGCCCCGTGGTTGGAGCTGTGGATCAGCATCACCGGGTTGTCCGGGAAGGCGGGGTCCAGCTCGGAGGCCAGGAGCTCCCGGCCCTCGGCCAGGTTCGAGCGGTCGTAGCCGTAGCCGATGATCCAGTCACCCTTCTTGATCCCCTGCTTCTTCACGTGGTCCTGCAACACCGTGACGATGTCGGCGATCTTGGTCACCGGACCGACGGGTGGACCCGAGACGTTGGCCCACTTGACGATCTGGGGGGCGTTCATGAAGTGCCCGTGGGCATCGACGAAGGAGGGCATCAGGGTCTTTCCTCCCAGGTCCACGACCTGGGTCGCATCGGTCCTGGTCTTCATGACCTCGGCCTCGTCCCCGGCGGCGAGGATCTTGCCGCCGGCGATGGCCACCGCCTGCACCTCCTTGCGGGCGTCGTCCATGGTGACGATGGACCCGCCGCGGAAGATCCTCTCGGCGCCCTGGGACGCCTCGGCCTGGGGCTCTGCAGCGCCGGCCGGGAGGTGGGCGGCGACCAGGGCCCCGGCGGCGGCCCCGACGGTAGTCTTGATGAATTCGCGGCGGTCGATTCTGTCGGTCATCTTCTTGGGTCTCCGCAGTGGATTCAGATCGTCTTAGTCGATCGAGCTTCAGTCGGACGGCGGCCTTGCGGCCTGGGTCGCGCCTGCGGTTGCGGTGGCTCCGCTCGGGCCTGGGCCTAGAACCGCACCGCGAGGCCCAGGACCGGGCCCTGCTGGGTGATGTCCCAGACGAAACGGCCGTCCCCGGAACCCGTCGAGTAGTCCTGACTCAATGCCCGATAGCCGATACGCAAGACGGCATCGTGACCGCCGAGCTTGAGGTGGTACCCGAGGAAGGCCTGGGCGTTCCAGGCCCAATCGGACCCGACACCGAAGCCCCCGTAGTCGGCGGCCAGGGCCAGGTCCCAGCGCGGGCTGAGGTCGAAGAGCACCCTGACCCCGACGATGGGGTCCAGCCAATCGACGCTGTCCTCGGCCTCGCCGACGCGGTTGACCTCGATCTTGGCCCGCAGCCAGTTCCAGCGCGCCCCCACATAGGGCTCCAGGATGAAGCGCCGGGAGGCAGCGGCATCCCAATGGGTCTCGATGAGTCGGTAATAGGCCCCGGCGGCGACGATGGCGGAGTCGTTGGTCGCCTTGATCCCCAGGCCGTGCACCGTCTCCTCGCTGCTGACTCGGGAGACAATGGGGTTGAGGAAGAACCCGACGCGGTCCTTGCGGGCATCGAGGAAGACCATGAGTCCGAAGTCCAGGTCCTTGACGATGTCGGGGAAGGGCACATCCACGTCGGCCTCGTGGTGTCCGACACCCAGATTCCCCTTCATGGACAACCCCCAAAGATAGGGGGCGAGCCAGAGGTCCCAGGACCCGTTCTCGGCCCGCGACAGGTTAGGGACGGCGCCGGCGAGCAGGGCCACTGCGGCCGCCGCGTACCGCGGAAGGCTTCGCCCGCGGACCCTTGCGTCCCCCCGCGGTTGGATTGCGGCAGGCCCTGGCCGATCGGACCCGGAGTCGGGTGGCTGGACCGCCGCGGCGGCCGCGCCAGGCATCGAGGTTTCGATTTCTGCGACCATCGTCATCCCCTTGTCAGCCCGGCCTTTTCATCCGCCGGATGTCTCGGCGAATGCCACATTGCAGGTGGTTGTGGCTCAAGAGCCTGGCGAGGTGGCGCATCGCAGCATCCGAGACCTCGGCGTCGTCCAGGGTCGCCGCCGTCACCTCGGTTACGGCCGCTGTCGCGGGCGCGGCCGGGGCTGGCTGCACACGGCCTTCGAGCATGGTGCCCCACACGGCAATGTCCTTCAGCGCGCCGGGCGGGACCTCGTAGGGGCTCTGCGCCAGGATGGTGAGGTTGGCGCGCTTGCCCACCTCAATGGAGCCGACCTCCTCCTCCTGCTGGATCGAATAGGCCGCATCAATGGTGATGGCCTTGAGCGCCAGGTCGAGGGGCACCCGGTGGTCCGGCCCCATGACCTCGCCCTCTGCCGTCAGGCGGTTGACCGCGGCCCAGACGAGCTGCAGGGGCTTGGCCGGCGCCATGGGCATGTCGGAGTGGAAGGAGAGCGAACCGCCGTGCTTCAACACGTCGCCGTGGGGCACCATGTTGGCCGAGCGCTCCGGCCCCACACCGAGTTTCGCATAGCGACCCGCAAGGGCCGTCACATAGTAGGGGTTCGAGCTGACGATGCCGCCGAGCGCGATCCAGCGCCTGACCTGCTCGGGCGCCGCGAAGCCGAAATGGACCAGCACGGTGCGGTGGTCCTGGCGCGGGTTGCGGGCCATCGCCTTCTCGAGGCTCGCGAGCAGCACGTCCAGGCCCCCATCGCCGTTGTTGTGGATGTGGATCTGGTAGCCGGCGTCCCAGTAGCTCTGGAAGGCGTAGTCGAGGACCGGCGGGTCCATGATCCAGGCGCCCTGGTGCCCATCGGTGTAGCCGTCCTTCAGCATCATGAGCTGGCTGTAGATGGCGCCGTCGGTCAGCAGCTTGACTTGCTTGGGCAGGTACCAGGTCCGGCCTGTGCCCCAGGACAGGACCTGGCGCGTGTCGGCGAGCAGCGCCTTGGCGTCCTTGGGATTACGCGCGGCAAAGGTCTTGCCGTCGGCCATGAAGCAGTGGTTGAAGGGCGTGGCCTCATCGCCGTAGACGCCGTTGATGGCGTCCTGCAGGGGCTTGGAGAAGAAGCCGCCGGGCTCGCAGGCCAGGGTGATGCCGTTCCGGTGGTAGTAGGTCTCGGTGAACTCGAGCCCGGCCTTGAACTGGGCGGGCGAGGCGAGGACCGGGGCAAGCCTGCCGAGGATGGCGATGGCCCCCTGTTCAAAGAAGTGCCCCTTCTCAAAGCTGGCCTGCGCCTTCTGGCTCGGCGTGAGCGCATCGAAGACGGCCTCGTCGATGCCGGTGAGCTTGAGCGCGGCGGTGTTGAGAAAAAACTCGTGACAGGACCGGTGCCAGACGATCACCGGGAAGTCGGGCGCGAGCTTGTCGAGCTGGGCGCGCGACATTTCGCCGTGGAAGTAGTGGTGGTAACCCCAGGTGATGAATGGCCTGGCCTTGTCCTGGTGGGCGGTGATCGCCTGCGCGAGCTTATCCTGATAGGTCTGCTCATCGCGCACGGCCGGCGAAAAGCCGTCGATGGCGTCCCAGTCCTCGATCGAGATCACTTTGGTGTTCATCGTCAGCGCGGCGAGCACCGGGTGGACGTGCTGCTCGACGAATCCCGCCATCACCACCTTGTCGGCGAAGGTGCTGTCCACCTTCGCGCCCTTGCCGGCCGCCGCCGCGACCTCCGCGCGGGTTCCAACGGCCACAAAGCGCCCATCCCGCACGGCTACCGCCTCGGCGCGCGGCTTACTCGGGTCCATCGTTACGAGCTCGCGGGCGACGTAGATGGTCGCGGCACTTGGCGTGCCGGCGATGCCGGAAAGCTCTTGGAGTGTCACGGTCTCGCCCGTCGTCCCGCTGGTGGCGATCAGTGCGAGGCCGGCCGCGAGAACCGCTGAGGCGGCGGATATCGGTGCTCCGGATGTTTGGCGCATGGCTAAGGTTTCCTAAAGATTCGCGTTCGCTGGCCGGTGACGTGGATGGCGGGGGCGGGGGCGGGCGAGGAACGCACCCGGCTCCGTTGGTGGACCGCGTGGCGCTGCCAGCCACCCCCCCTGCGCGGAAAGCCGTCGGCAATGCTCTCGGATCTGGTTACTGCGTGGTCACTTCGGCGGCAGGTTGCGCCGCCCGCAGTTTCCAGCCGCGCCCGATCCTCGGGCGCACCTCGGGTGCAGCAGGCAAGCAGCGCTACGCGCGGCCGCATGGCGGTGCGCCCCCCGGGAAGCGCCTATACTAGACGGCACTTCTTCAGCTGCTCTATGCCGAATCCGCAAATCCGCCGCCGGTAGCCCGCCCACCGGACCTTCCATGCGTCGTGTCCCGGGTGGTCCAAGCTGCCGGAATGAGTCCGGCACAGCATCGCGACGACAAGACCGATCGCACAAACCCTAATGCCAGGCGATGCGGGGGGCGCCGCGAACAACCGCTGGCGCGATGAGAGGAGGACCGACGCAGTGTCCATTCCCCCCGATCCAGGTCCAAGCGAGCTGCCCGCGATGTTTCGGGGTCGCACGGTCTCCAACGACGCGAACCACAGCCCCGCCGCGGCGGGGACCGTCTTGGTGGACGACCCCAGCGTCCTCGAGCGGCAGATGGCGCCCTGGGAGGTCCTCTGCCGGCCACTCTCCGCTGGCCCCTTGGGCTACCGGACCGAGTTTCTCAAGAACCCGGGCTTCGTGATCTACCGGGCGGGGTTCGATGCCGCCACCCGCTTCCAGGGCCTGACCCCGCCCAACATGATGGCCATCTCCGCCCCCGTCTGCCTGCCCGAGGGCACCACCTTCTGGGGGCAACATGCCCCGGTCAGCGGGTTCGTGGGCAGCGATCCCGGGGCCTTGGACGTGACCTTCGCAGCCGGCTACGAGCATGCCCTGGCCCTGGTGGACATGGACCTGCTGCGGCGCAACGTCCCCGAGGGGCCCTTCGGCCGGCTTGTCCACGCCCTGGCGCGGCACCGCATCCCGGCATCCCTGGCGTGCGTGAGGGGGCTCGCCCAGTGGATCGCCGCGACCGTGGCAAGCGCCCGATCATACCCCGAGGTGACCCGGGAGGCCGCCGCGACGGATGCCATCGGCCAGGACCTGCTCGGTCGGCTCGCTGGGCTGGCCGAGGGCCTGTCACCCCTGGGTCGCCCTGCCTCTCTGACGGCGCGCGAGCGTGGGCTGCGGCGCGCCCTGGAGTTCCTGCGCTACGCGGAGACCGGCACGGTCAGTGTTCCGGATCTGTGCCGTGCGGCCTGCGTGAGCCCGCGCACCCTCCAGTACGCGTTCCAGGAGGCATTCGGCCTCACGCCCCAAAATCTCATTCGCCGCCGCCGCTTCCACGCGGCCCGCTGGGCACTGCTCTGCGCAGATCCGGCGCGGACCACGATCGCGCGGGTCGCGGCCGAGAATGGCATCTACCAGCTCGGCCGCTTCGCCGGCGAGTACGCCCATCTCTTCGGCGAACGACCCTCCGTGACGCTCGCGCGGGCGCCCGTGGACCCGCCGCCCAGCCTCACCCTGCGGTTGCCCCCGTCGCGCCGTGCAGGCTGAGCCTGGATTAGAGCATTGGGTCCGCAAGCGCTGCAAGAGGGCGGACTGGGGGTCAAGGAAGGACCGGGAGGTGCGGAGCTGACTCGATCCTGGTCCCTATTTCCCATAGGGATCAGAAATAACTAGGGCAATTCAAACGTTTCGGACGGGGCGAATGCCCCGTCCGGCCTGGGAGGACGGTGCGACGACCTTTGGCAAGACTTAAGCCAAGTCGAAGCGGTCGGCGTTCATCACCTTGGTCCAGGCGGCAACGAAGTCCTGAACGAACTTCTCCTTGTTGTCATCCTGCGCATAGACCTCGGCATAGGCGCGAAGGATCGAGTTCGACCCGAAAACGAGATCGACACGGGTCGCCGTCCACTTGACTTCGCCGCTCTTGCGGTCACGGATCTCGTACAGGTTGTTGCCCGCAGGAACCCAGGTGTATGCCATGTCCGTCAGGTTGACGAAGAAGTCGTTGGTCAGGACGCCGACGCGATCGGTGAAAGCGCCGTGCTTGGTCCCGCCGTGGTTGGTGCCCAAGACGCGCATGCCGCCCACGAGCGCGGTCATTTCGGGCGCGGTCAGACCCATCAGTTGGGTGCGGTCGAGCATCAGCTCCTCGGCGCTGACGACGTAGTCCTTTTTCAGCCAGTTGCGATAGCCGTCGTGGAGGGGTTCCAGCACCTCGAACGACTCGGCGTCCGTCATCGCCGCGGTGGCGTCGCCACGGCCGGGCGCGAAGGGCACGATCACGTCGAAGCCCGCCGCCTTGGCCGCCTGCTCGATGCCGAGGTTGCCGGCCAGCACGATCACGTCGGCCAGGCTCGCCCCGGTCTGCGCCGCAATGCCTTCCAGCACGGTCAGCACCCGGGCCAGACGGGCCGGTTCGTTGCCTTCCCAGTCTTTCTGCGGGGCAAGGCGGATGCGCGCGCCGTTGGCCCCGCCGCGCTTGTCCGAACCGCGGAAGGTGCGGGCGCTGTCCCAGGCCGTGGACACCATGTCGCTGACGGTCAGGCCGCCGGCGGCGATCTTCGCCTTGACCGCCCCGACGTCATAGTCCCTGCGGCCCGCGGGCACCGGGTCCTGCCAGATCAGGTCTTCCTGCGGAACGTCCGGGCCGATGTAACGGGACTTCGGCCCCATGTCGCGATGGGTCAGCTTGAACCAGGCGCGCGCGAACACCGCCGAGAGGTAGGCCGGATCCTGATGGAACCGCTCCGAGATCTTCCGGTACTCCGGGTCCATCTTCATGGCCATGTCGGCATCGGTCATGATCGGGTTGTAACGGATCGACGGGTCCTCGACATCGACTGGCCGGTCTGTTTCCGCGATGCTCACGGGTTCCCACTGCCAGGCGCCGGCCGGGCTCTTCTTCAGCTCCCATTCGTGATTGAGCAGCATGTCGAAGTAGCCGCCGTCCCACTTGGTGGGGTGGGTGGTCCAGGCGCCTTCGAGGCCGCTGCCCACCGTGTTGCGGCCGATCCCGCGGCTGGTCTTGTTGATCCAGCCCAGACCCTGGTCGTCGACCTCGGCCGCTTCCGGAGCCGGTCCGAGCAGCTTGGCGTCGCCATTGCCGTGGCACTTGCCCACCGTGTGGCCACCGGCGGTCAGGGCGACCGTTTCCTCGTCGTTCATGGCCATGCGCGCGAAGGTCACGCGCACGTCGTGTGCCGTCTTGAGCGGGTCGGGCTTGCCGTCCACGCCTTCCGGGTTGACGTAGATCAACCCCATCATCACGGCGGCCAGCGGGTTTTCCAGCTCGCGTTCGCCGGAATAACGGCTGTCGGCGCTGCCGCTGGGGGCGAGCCATTCCTTTTCAGAGCCCCAGTAGGTGTCCTTCTCGGGATGCCAGATGTCCTCGCGGCCGAAGGCGAAGCCGAAGGTCCTGAGGCCCATCGACTCGTAGGCCATGGTGCCGGCGAGGATGATCAGGTCGGCCCAGCTGAGCTGGTTGCCGTACTTCTTCTTGATCGGCCACAGCAGACGGCGTGCCTTATCCAGGTTCACGTTGTCAGGCCAGGAGTTGATCGGAGCGAAACGCTGATTGCCCCGGCCGCCGCCGCCACGGCCATCCGCGATGCGGTAGGTGCCCGCGGAGTGCCAGGCCATGCGGATCATCAGGCCGCCGTAGTGGCCCCAATCCGCAGGCCACCACGCCTGGCTTTCGGTCATCAGCGTGCGCAGGTCTTGCTTCAGCGCGGCGACGTCCAGTTTTCTGACTTCTTCGCGATAGTTGAATCCCTTTGTCATGGGATTCGTCTTGCTGTCGTGCTGATGCAGGATGTCGAGGTTCAGTGCCTTCGGCCACCACTGCATGTTTGCCATGCCGGCCGACGTGGCACCGCCGTGCATCACGGGGCAGGTGCCGGCCGTCGTCATCACATCGTTACCCATCGTTGCCTCCATACGTGGCGTTATTGGTCGGAGTTCGTCGATTGCGGGTGCTCCAAGAGCGCTTGAACAGCCTAGGGCTGGCGACCCCAGGCGTCCAATCGTCTGGACCTATGCCGCCAAGAGACGATACAGATGGAAAAGTCAAGCACCCGAGACCGGCTATGGCCCCGATCGCAAGCCGCGCGAAGGACACCGGGCAAGCGGGTGTGCTGGGTCAAGCGGGCGAACGCGAGTAACATGCGACATCCGAACATGCAGGGGGTTTGAATTGTTCCGTTCTTTTTTCCCGCGCCCGCCTCTGTTTTTTCTGGTCACGTCCTCGACCAGGATCGTCGAACTGCAGTCGATCCACAAACGCCTGGCCGCCTTCGCGGCGGCATTTGAACACCGGCCATTGCCAGCGTTGGACCAGGCGTATCCGGCCGGCAACATCGACGCCGCGGACTGGTCCCGATGACCACGGCCGGGACCTCCGCCCTGAGCACCGACGCCCTGACGGCGCCCACCGGCCCGGTGATCGCGATCCGTGAGCTCGCGTTTCGCTGGCGCGCGGACCGACCGCCGGTGCTGACCCTCGATCGCCTGGAGATCAGGCCCGGCGAACGGGTCTTCATCGAGGGTCCGAGCGGCAGCGGCAAGACCACCCTGCTGGGTCTGCTGGCCGGGGTGCTGCAAGTGAGTGGCGGCACCCTGGACGTGCTGGGCCAGCCCCTGCACCGCTTGGGGGCGGTAGCGCGCGATCGGTTCCGCGCCGACCACGTCGGCTATGTCTTTCAACTGTTCAACCTGATCCCCTATCTCTCCATGGTGGAGAACGTCGCGCTGCCCTGCCGCTTCTCGCGCCGCCGCCGCACCCGCGCCCTGGCCCGCGGGAACGACCTGGCGGCGGAAGCGGGGCGCCTGCTCGATCACCTGGGGCTCAGCGACCCGGCCCTGCGCACCCGCCCGGTGACCGAGCTCTCGGTCGGCCAGCAGCAGCGCGTGGCGGCGGCGCGGGCCTTGATGGGCGCCCCGGAGCTCCTGATCGCCGACGAGCCGACCTCTGCGCTCGACGCCGACCGGCGCGAGGCCTTCATCCAGTTGTTGTTCCGGGAGTGCCAGGCGGCCGGACTGACGCTGATCTTCGTCAGCCATGATGCCAGTCTGGAGGGTCTCTTTGACCGCACCCTGCGGCTCGCCGAGATCAACGGCGCCCTGCCCCCGGCGACCTTGGCCTGGGCACCGAAACCACGCGGGTAGACCATGATGCCGATCCTCGCCCTCGCCTGGAAGAGCCTGCGCAACCGGCGCTTCACCGCCCTGCTGACGATCCTGTCGATCGCGTTCAGCGTGAGCCTGCTGATCGGGGTGGAGCGGCTGCGCGGCGAGGTGCGGGAGGGCTTCGCCAATACCATCTCCGGCACCGACCTGATCGTCGGCGCCCGCGGCGGCCCCGTCAATTTGCTGCTGTATGCGGTCTTTCGCATCGGCAATGCGACCAACAACATCTCCTGGGAGAGCTACCAGGCCATCGCCGCGCTGCCCAAGGTCGCCTGGACCATCCCGTTGTCACTGGGAGACTCGCACCGGGGCTTTCGGGTGCTCGGCACCACCGCGGCCTATTTCGATCACTATCGCTACGGTCGCGGGCGGGCGCTCACCCTGGCCCAGGGCCAGCCCTTCGACGACCTCTACGATGCGGTGCTGGGTTCACAGGTGGCGCGCACCCTGGACTATCGCCTGGGCGATGCCATCGTGCTCGCCCACGGCACCGGGGAGGTCAGCTTTGCCCATCATGCCGACCAGCCGTTTCGCGTCGCGGGTATCCTGGCGCCCACCGGCACCCCGGTGGATCGCACCGTGCATGTGAGCCTCGCCGCCATCGAGGCCATCCATCTCGGCTGGGAGACGGGTGCGCCGGTCGCCGGGCGCGCCCCGGACCTGGCGCAGAGGCGCGCCCTGGCCGCGCGCGGGGGGCTGACGCCCAAGGCGATCACCGCGGTGCTGGTGGGGCTCAAGTCGCGCATCGCGACCTTTGCCGTCCAGCGCGCCATCAATGAATACGCGCAGGAGCCGCTACTCGCCGTCCTCCCCGGGGTGGCCCTGGCGGATCTCTGGGCGGTCATCGGCGTGGGCGAGCAGGCGCTCCTGGTGGTCTCGGCCTGCGTGGTGGTGGTGGGGCTGTTCGGGATGCTGACCGCGCTCCTGACCAGTCTCAACGAGCGCCGCCGGGAGCTGGCCATCCTGCGCTCGGTGGGGGCGCGCCCGGCCCAGGTGCTCGCCCTGATCATGGGCGAGGCGCTGTTTCTGACCCTGCTCGGCATCCTGTTCGGTATGGCCCTGCTTTACGGGCTGCTGGCCGTGGCCGGACCCCTGATCGCTGACCGGCTCGGGCTCGTCATCGGCAGCGGCCCCGTGACTGGCACCGAGGGCCTGTTGCTCGCCATGGTGCTGGCCGCGGGCGTTCTGGTCGGGTTGATCGCCGGCTACCGGGCCTATCGTCTGTCGCTGGCCGATGGCCTGGCGATCCGTATCTGAATCCTTGGAGGTCTCGTCCATGCGCCTGCTGCACCCCCTGTCCGCCCTGCTGCTGGCGGTCTGCCTATCCGGTTGCGACGGTCAATCGGTCGGCCATCAAGCCGGCGCCCCAAACCCGACGGCGGCGGCAACCCCGGCGGCTGCGGAGATCGAGTGGGACACCTTGATCCCCCCGGACTGGCAGCCGGAAACCCTCTTCAACCAATACGACGCCGGCAACCTGATGGACGATGACCCGCGCGCCAAGGAACTCCTGGGCAAGCTCAAGCAACTGTGGGCGCAGGCCCCGGTGGTGCCGGAACTCGACGGCAAGCGGGTGCGGCTGCCCGGTTTCGTCGTGCCGCTGGAGACCGATGGCACCAGGATCAGCGAATTCCTGCTGGTGCCCTACTATGGCGCCTGCATCCACGTACCGCCGCCCCCGGCCAACCAGACCGTCTATGTCCGGCTACCGCCCGAACTGGCCTTCGCGGGCAAGGCGTTCGACACGATCTGGGTGACCGGTACGCTGAAGGTGACGCCGACCAGCAGTGAATTAGCGGAGGCCGGGTACCGGATCGAGGCCACGGGGATCGCGCCCTACACGGATAAACCTGAGCCACTGTAGGATGGCCGCGGTTCCCCGCTCACCCGGTACGGCGGCGGCAGCGGCGCGCCCTCGACCGTGCGCCACAGGGCCGCGGGGCCTGCGCCTGGAGCGTCGTGTCGTCCTTGATCGCCAATGGGGCCAAGGCCGCCACGTAGGGGTTGTCGGGCTCGCGCGCCAGCCAGTCGGGCAGGACTTGCTCCAGCGAGACGCCGAAGGGCGTAGCGCCGGGCGCCCCGATCCAGCTCGGATAGGCCGGGCGGTCGCGCTCGCGCAGTCGCTGGTCCGCACAGCGGACCCTACGGTCGCGGGACCCTAGGGTCCGCTGTGCGGACCACAGACCTTGCAGTTGGCTGATTGGTTGGATTTCCGATCAAGGCCACCGGCGCCAGTGCAGGTAGCCCTTCAGTGCGATTGACGCTCGCCGGGGCGGTGCCGACGCCAGCAATTGGTCCAGGCATGCCGGTCAATCGCGCGCGGCGACGGCCTGCGCGTCGCACCGGGCCCGGTCTGCGTCCGGCCTGCCCCGCTGCGACTCACCGCGCCGCAGGCCGAGGTAATAGCCGAGCAGACCTGCCCCCAGGGCCGCCTGCAAGGCAAACAACAGACTTTCGATCTCACCGCTCGGCGGCTCCCACAGGGGACTGAACCAGGGCTGATAGTCCGGATTCGCCGCGGTGATTGCCGCCTGCGCCTGGCCATCGGCCCCGGTGAAGGGCTCTGCGAGCCCCCGGGGCAGCGGCAGGATCAGGGGCAGGACGGCGACCACCAGGACCGCCGCCACTAACCACAGATTGATGCGTCTCATCGCACCACCCCCGGGGCGAAGGCCAGTTCGTCGAGGTCGTCGCGGCTGTACTGGATCAGCAGGTTGACCACCAGCACGGTGAGCAGCCCTTCGATGACGGCCAGCGGGACCTGGGTCAGGGCGAAGATGCCCCCGAACTTGGTCAGGGCGCCCAGGAAGCCGCTGACCGGGTCGGGGAAGGCCAGCGCGAGTTGGGTGGCCGTGACCAGATAGGTCGCGAGATCGGCCAGGCCGGCGGCCAGGAAGACCGCCAGACTCAGCGGTCCGCCCAGGGTGCGGGCGAGCCGGTATACGCCGTAGGCGACCCAGGGGCCGGCGATGGCCATGGAGAAGACGTTGGCGCCCAGGGTGGTCAGGCCGCCATGGGCCAGCAGCAGGGCCTGGAACAGCAGCACGATGGCCCCCAGCACCGCCATCACCGAGGGGCCGAAGAGGATGGCCCCAAGTCCCGTGCCGGTGGGGTGGGAACAACTCCCGGTCACCGACGGGATCTTGAGCGCGGACAGGACGAAGGCGAAGGCCCCGGCGCTCGCGAGCAGCAGCTTGGCCCGCGGGTGTTCGCGGGTCACCCGGACGACGCTGCGCGCGCCCATCACCAGAAACGGCAGGGACGCAAGGCCCCAGGCGGCGGCGTGAACCGGGGGTAGGAACCCCTCCATGATATGCATAACAACGATCTCCCCAGGGTGAGGGGGCGGATCGCTCCGGGGAGAGACCACGGGACATCCGGGCGGGTCGGCCGACGGCCGGCCCCGGCAGTTCCAGGCAAGCGGAAACCTTGCGTCTCGCCACCGGAACACCCCGCCCGGATTGACTGATCGACACGCGAC
>Ga0247840_10004537_pt1 | contig 21863 bp, 16 predicted proteins | sample LaCruzMarch2015__FD_192404 | JGI IMG/M metagenome (GOLD analysis project Ga0247840, IMG submission 192404) | Freshwater microbial communities from meromictic Lake La Cruz, Castile-La Mancha, Spain - LaCruzMarch2015_17m | ecosystem: Environmental > Aquatic > Freshwater > Lake | place: Spain... | reverse complement strand
GCTTCTTAACTAATATTTCAAAATATAGGTATAGGCGTTTAGGCATCCCATCTTTTGATACCTTTGAGCCATGGAAACAAGAGAAATTTTCAGCGGTGTGAACTCAATCAAATTTAATCAGCGGTTTAAAACAGATGAAGATTGCTACTCATACATAGCGGCGATCAAATGGGAAAAGGGTTATAGTTGCAGGAAGTGTGGTAATCTAAAAAGTATTCCTGGGAAGCAACCGTTTTCAAGACGTTGCTCAAAATGCAAATATGACGAAAGCCCAACTGCAGGAACAATGTTTGATAAAACCAAGTTTTCATTATTAATCGCATTCCACATTGTTTTTAAAATTGGGACTAAGAAAAAAGGGATGTCGTCATTGGAATTAAGTCATGAATTTGAGTTAAGGCAAAAGACTTGCTGGGAGTTCAAATGGAAGATACAGCAAGCGATGCGGAGTAGTTTAATGTATCCCCTTCAGGGTGAAGTTCATGTAGATGAACTTTGGATTGGTGGGCCTGAACAAATAAAAAGAGGTCGTAGCATAGGATCCAAAAAACTTGTTGTTTTAGCTTTAGAAAAATTATCGGATGGAGTTGGGCGAGCTTATGCCCAAATAATAGAACATGCATCAGCAAAAGAATTCAGAGTATTTTTCGATAACCATATTTCAAAGAACGCTAAAATAGTAACCGATGAATGGAAAGGATACAGCCCATTAAAAAAAGAATATCCAGGCCTTGAACAAAAGAAGTCAGATGACGGTAATTCCTTTATTGATCTGCATGTTCATATCATGAATTTAAAAGGTTGGTTGAGAGGAATACACCATCATTGCAGTAAAGAAAGATTGCAAGGTTATTTGGATGAATATCATTTCAGATACAATAGAAGAAATAACATGGACACGATCTTCGATTTGCTCCTTAAAAGGATGGTCATTAATGAACCCATTCGATTATCCATGGGCATTTCGAAGGGATAACTAAACGCCTATACCTATTTGTTGTTTGTTTTTGCCAATGAACTTTCCGAAAAAGGCTATAGTAATTTAAATCTTTCCAGGCAAATTGCAGAAAAAGAAACAGCTATCGAAAATCTTCAGGAGAGTGAAGAACGATATCGCAGTTTAATGTTTAATCTCAATGCCGGTATTGTTGTGCACGCTCCCGATACTTCTATCGTGATGAATAATGTCAGGGCATCCGAATTGTTGGGCTTAAGCAGCGATCAGATACGGGGCAAAAAGGCAGTTGATCTGATATGGAAATTTATTGATGAAAAGAAAATTCCATTATCTCCTGAAGAGTATCCTGTTAACCAGATTATACGTGGCAGGCAGCTAATAAAAGACCAGGTAATGGGCATACTCCAACCCGGCAAAAATGATATTGTTTGGGTAACTGTCAATGGTTTTCCAGTACTGAATGCGCCGGGCGACATAACTGAAATAGTGATCAGTTTCATCGATGTTACCGAACGCAAAATCTCAGAAAATCAATTAGTAGTCAGCGAACAAAAACTCAAAGAAGCCCAGCGCATTGCACATATGGGCAATTGGGAATTAAACATCGGAACCAATGAATTATTTTGGTCGGAGGAGATATTCAGAATTTTCGATTGTGAACCACATGAATTTAAGGCAACTTATGAAGCATTTTTAGAGTTTATACACCCTGACGACAAGGAATTAGTTAATTCTGCATATTTAAAATCAATAGAAACAAAAAATGAATATCAAATAGAACATCGGGTATTAACAAAAAATAACCAAATAAAGTACGTCAGAGAAAAATGCCTGACAACTTTCAATGAACAGGGAAAACCGTTAAGCTCTTTTGGTATAGTAATAGATATTACAGAACAAAAGCAAATTGAAAAAGAACTTGCCGAAAGCACAGAACGATTTAAGGCATTGCACAATGCCTCTTTTGGCGGCATTGCAATTCACGACAAAGGAACAATTCTTGAATGCAATCAAGGTTTGTCAGAGATGACAGGATATTCATTGGACGAACTTATCGGAATGGACGGTCTGATACTTATTGCCCCCGACCACAGAGAAACGGTTATGAATAACATCTTAGCTGGTTATGAAAAACCGTATGATGCTATTGGTATGCGAAAAAACGGGGAGCAATTCCCAATTCGGTTAGAGGCGAGAAATATTCCATACAAAGGTAAAAATGTCAGAACAGTTGAATTTAGAGATGTAACCGAAAGCAAAAAGGCAGAAGAAGCGTTGCGCAGGAGCGAAGAAAGATTTCACCTTGCAATGAAGGCATCCAGTGATGGTCTGTTTGACTGGAATCTGCTAACCAACGAAATCTATTATTCAGTGGGATGGAAAAAAATGCTTGGATATGAGGATCATGAGCTTCCGAATGATTTTTCAATTTGGGCGAATCTGACCGAACCCGGGGATGTCGAAAAATCATGGGAGTTGCAGCAGCAGGTTATTTTGAAGCAGATTGACCGTTTTGTGATGGAATTTAAAATGAAGCATAAAGATGGTCATTGGGTGGATATCCTCTCACGGGCCGAAGCCATTTTTAATGATGACGGAAAAGCAGTCAGAATTGTCGGTACCCACACCGATATTTCCGAACGCAAGCAGGCGGAGAAGACACTTAGAAACCGTGAAAATCTGCTCAACAAAGTTTTTGATGTGCTTCCAATTGGCTTGTGGTTTGCCGATGAGAGCGGCAGGCTGATTCGGGGCAATCCTGCCGGTGTGAAAATATGGGGTGCAGAACCAACCGTTTCAATTGAGGAATATGGTGTCTTCAAAGCCCGCCGTCTTCCCTCTGGCAGGGAAATCGGACCTGACGATTGGGCATTGGCGCGAACCATTCGTGAAGGGGTCACGATTGGGGATGAACTTTTGGAAATAGACTCCTTCGATGGTAAAAAGAAAATAATTCTCAACTACACTGCGCCTGTACTCGACGACCAGGGAAATATTCAGGGTGCTGTTGTGGTCAATCAGGATATCACGGAAGCAAAACATGCAGAACTGTTACTCCAGGAAAAAAGCGAAGAAATAGCTGCACAAAATGAAGAACTCCAGCAAGCAAATCTTGAACTCAATATAGCCAAAGAAAAAGCAGAGGAGAGCAAAGAACGGTACCGGAGTTTGCTAGATAATCTTGAAGCCGGAATTGTTGTGCATGCACCTGACACTTCCATTGTTTTAAATAATCCGAAAGCATCCGAATTATTGGGGTTAAGCGAGGATCAGATGAAAGGAAAAACTGCCATTGACGAGGCATGGAAATTCGTTAATGAAGACAATACAACGCTTTCCATTGATGAATACCCTGTTAATCGTATTGTTAAGAGCAAGAGGCCCATAAAGTATCAAATATTAGGGATTCATAAACCCGGGAAAAGTGATGTCAACTGGGTAACAGTCAATGGTTTTCCAAAGCTGGATAACACTGGCAATATAACAGAAATAGTGATCAGTATCATTGATGTTACTGAACGTAAGCAGATAGAAGAAGCGTTGCAAAAAAGTGAGCTTGAATTCCGATTACTCGCTGAGGCAATGCCCCAGATCGTGTGGATTGCTGACCCTGCCGGCTCGATTACCTATTTTAATCAGCAATGGATGCATTATACGGGACTAACTTTGGACGAAAGTTGCGGTGACGGATGGAACAAACCTTTTCATCCTGACGATCAGCAGCGGGCAAGGAATGCCTGGCAAAATGCAACAAAACATGGAGCTACCTATTCAATTGAATGTCGTCTGCGCCGAGTCGATGGAGAATATAAATGGTGGTTAGTACGTGGGGCCCCGGTATATGATGCAAATGGAATTGTTTTGAAATGGTTCGGGACTTGTACCGACATTGATGAATTAGTATTACAGGGGCAGGAATTAATCAGGGAAAAGGAGCGAGCGGAAGAAAGTGACCACTTGAAATCCGCTTTCCTTGCCAATATGAGCCACGAAATACGTACTCCTATGAATGGTATTCTTGGATTCGCCTCACTGTTGAAAGAACCTGATCTTACGGGTGAGGAACAACAAAATTACATCCGGATTATCGAGAGAAGTGGCGTCCGAATGCTCAATACCATCAATAATATTGTTGATATCGCGAAAATTGAAGCAGGCCTTATGAAAGTTGGCCTTAAGGAGTCAAATATCAACGATCAGATAGAATACATTTATAACTTCTTCAAACCAGAGGTGGAAAATAAAGGGATGCATCTTTCCTTTAATAATTCCTTATCATCAAAGGAAGCCCTTATTGAAACAGATCCTGAAAAAATCTATGCAATTTTAACCAACCTCGTTAAAAATGCCATTAAATATACACACGAAGGATCAATTGAATTAGGGTACGAGAAAAGGGGCGACTACCTTCAGTTTTTTGTGAAAGACACGGGTATTGGAATTGATAAAAACAGGCAGGAAGCCATATTCGAACGCTTTATACAGGCTGATATTTTCGATTCGCATGCCTATCAGGGGTCTGGTTTGGGGTTGTCAATTTCCAAAGCGTACGTTGAGATGCTTGGCGGAATCTTGTGGGTAGAAAGTGAACGTGGAAAAGGCTCAGTATTTTATTTCACAATTCCTTACAAAACAATAAGTCAGGGTCAAAACTCAGTTACAAATATTGTTTCTCAGAAAGATGAATCAGATCAACCTCAAAACCTGAAAATACTTATTGCCGATGATGATGAAACCTCAGATTTCCTGATTACCAGAATTCTCAAAAAAAACAACCATGTGATGTTCCATGCACAAACCGCTGTTGAAACCATTGAAGTATGCAGGAATAATCCCGGGCTTGATCTGATACTCATGGATATCCGGATGCCCGGAATGGACGGATATGAAGCCACCCGACAAATCCGTCAATTTAATCAAAAGGTAATCATCATTGCACAAACCGCTTTTGGACTTTCGGGTGACAGGGAAAAGGCCATAGATGCCGGATGCAATGAATATCTTTCAAAACCCATTGACAAAGATGAATTACTGAGGTTAATGCAAAAATACTTTAAAAAATAAGAAATTTGCTGCTTCAACGGAACGATTATTAACCTGGTAACTGTTGTATCTCAAACCCGAATAATTGGGAGAGAAAAATGCACCGGGGAAGTGTTCTTTTGAGAATTGGCTTACTAAACAAAAACTCCCCACCGCTCATAGCGAACAGGCGAATTCATTTGGAAGGGAATATCCAAAGTGTACAGTCTGAAACGAAAAATGCAAAGCGTAAATTACTTTGCACTTTGCATTTTGCATTTTGAACTTGTTTCTTGTAGCGGGGACGAGAGTTGAACTCGTGACCTCCGGGTTATGAATCCGACGCTCTAACCAACTGAGCTACCCCGCCAAAATTTAAGGGTGCAAAGTTATAAAAAATGTTGATAGATTTTTAACATTTCATCAACATTGTCTGTCCAATTGTACATTTTTTTTACCCGCTTCCGCCCATTTCTGCCCATTTCCTTTCTTAAATCCTCATTAATCAATAATTTTTCCACGGCCGTCACGGTCTCAATCGGGTCTTCCGGTTTAACTAAAAGTCCGGTAATTCCGTCTTCAACAACCTCCTTTAACCCCCCGGCGCTACTCACCACAACCGGCAATTCACATGCTGAGGCTTCAATAATTGAAACACCAAAACTCTCACTGATGGAAAGTGCCGCATAAATATCAAGCTGGTTGAGGAAGGCCGGGATGGCATCATGGGGAATTTTACCCGCAAAAATAACCTCTTTCTCCAGGTTCAGGGTGACCACCAGGTTTTTCAGGTCCTGTTCCAGACTACCTCCGCCTGCAATGATCAATTTCAATGACAGGTCAGGGTGCTTCTCTTTCAGATACCCGAAAGCCCTGATCAGATATTCAATGCCATATTCGGGCTCCAGCGCTTTTGTTGTCCCGATAATAATAGAATCCGACATGGAAGGTTGTCCGGTTTTATCTGGCTTAAACAGGGTTGTGTCAATGCCAAACGGGGTGATCAGGATCTTTTTCGGAGTATACTTTCTCGTCTCCTCTGCCATAACATGACTGGTAGAGAGGATCTGATCCGCATTCCTGAAATTAAACCGGAGGAGAAACCGGGTAAGAAATGAACGCCTTGGGAAATCAAAAACATCACTTCCCCATACCGAGAGAATAAACGGATGAAACCGGCTTAGACTGCCAAGAATTCCATAACTCGAGGCGTAATGCGCATGCACAATGTCAGGACTGAAACTCCTGATACACTTTCTTACCTTGGTTAGTAACGTAAGGTATTTCATTTTTGTAAAAAGCCCGTCATGCGAAAGGTCCCTTTTGAACTGAGCAGGACAAAACACCTGGATTCCATCCAAATCCGGATTGCCGGAATGTACGGGGTTTAAACTGAACACCCCAATGATGGCGCCCCTTTTTTTCAATGCAATGGCCCACCTTTGTGTATGGATAGAATTTATATCGGCCAAAAAAAGTATCCGCAAGGATTATTTTTTTAAGAATGTCTGAAAAAAAACTTTTGCATACAACGGAAATGACCCGGGTTCATTGGCAAGCAAATACAACAACTGGATGGGACGAATTAAAAAATACTCCCACAATGCATGATATTTGCGATAAAAGGCTTTAAAAGATCGCTCGATGATGGAGGCTCGCTGTTCATCACTCCAAATCTGGTGGGTTACGCCTTTCCCGATATGAATGAGCCTCGTATCCTTGTAGAAAACCGGAATTCCGGCTTTAAATGACCGGTAGAAAAAATCGAGGTCCTCGGCATACATGAAATAATCTTCGGGCCAGCCGCCCATCCTGCGAAACGCATCCGCCCGGATGATGATGCTGGCCCCAAGGTTCCAGTATGCAACCCTTGACGACCCCATCACGTATCTGGCAATATTACCGATTCGTGCAACAAGGTGCTTGTTCTTTTGAAGGTTCCCCGATGTGTCGGTTAAACTGGTCACATATATCGCTGGCAGCGCGGCCCGGAAAATTTCGTGATAGTCGGCCGACAAGATCTGATTAACAAGAATATCAGGGTTGAGGAAATGCAGATATTCACCCGTAGCTGTTTCTGCGGCAAGATTATTTGCCCTGGCAAATCCCAGGTTCTCTTGACCGGAAATGATGGTGATTCGGCCATCATATGTCAAACAGGAAATGGATGTGTCGGTGGAGGCATTGTCATAAACGATCACTTCAAAATTAACCTCAATGTGGCGGCAAATGCTGCTGAGACAGTTTTTGAGCAAATCGCCTGAGTTGAAGTTGACAATTATGATACTCAGTTTTGCATCTCGTACTTTTTGGCTGCTGGTCATTTTTTTTCCAGTTCAAATGATAATTCATGGGCCGGCAATATTTTACTGAAACTTCCTTCGTAAAACTCCTGCATGAAAACCGAGGCATTAAAAACAAACCCGTATACTTTTCGAAACAGGTTTATAAATTTAAAAGGCGAATAAAAGATAATTTCCTGGCGGACGATTCTGATGTCAACATCTTTTTGATAATGAAGCACTTTACGCCGGTATGGGGTTTGATTGGCAAAATAGCAGAATGAATAGAGTCCGAAGGGGGTTTTGTGGGTATAGTCACTGTAAAAATAGGGATTGGACCAGTGAGGTACCGTCCCTGTTTTTTTTCCGCCTGGTTTTAAAACCCTGAAAATTTCAGCCATGAAAAAGCCTAAATCAGGCAGATGCTCCAATAAATGAAACGAATAAATAATGTCCACGCTATTATCAGGTAAAAATGGGAGACCCTCTTCGAGGTTGCATACAATATCTACCCCATCATGATCCATCTGATCGATTCCGATGGCATGTTTTACCTGTTTTGCCGACCCGCATCCAAGTTCAATTACAACATGTTCCATGTTGGAAAGCCGCGAAAGTATGCCTGTTTTATCAATTGTTTTCATAAGGAACGACTTTTTTTGCCGAATTGATAGTCCACCAGATAACAGCAATGGAATAGCAACTCAGAACCGCTGACAAAATAAAAAATCCGGCTCTTACGTTGCTGAAAAAAGTAGCGCCCACCGTCAGGGCAATAACCATAAGTGCTGCTCCGCTCACCGAAATAAAAAACATTTGGGTGGTTTTACCGATGATCAATGGCGTTTGGGCAACAGAATACCTGACAAATTCAAAGAAAAACCACGGAGCCAGTATTCGGGCAATTTCGCCCGATTCACGCCATGCATCACCGAATATGAACCCGATCAGCCAGGGACCAACGGTCAACATTACGATCAACACCGGCAGGGCAACCATGGTTGACATTTTTATAGTTTTTGAAAGCATTTTTGTGATGTTTCCATCCAGGGCGAATCGTTCCGATGCATCCTTATAATAAACCTGGCTTAGCGAAGTTCCGATCAGCCACATCGGCGCCTGCAGCAATCGCTGGGATAACGAATACCACCCTACAGTTTCTGCCGAATAAAATCCCTGTAAAAGAAAAATTATTCCATATAACTGAACTAACTCTACGAGCATTTGCGGTGTATTGGCAAGGGGCAGGTCCCTGTATTGTCTGACCAGTAGCTTGTGCGTCGAACTATCATAGTGTTTAAAATGTCCGCGATACCGTCTTAAGATCACACTTATGAAAAACAGGTTAAAAAGCAGGAGTCCCACAAAATTACCTAATAACAGTCCCCAAACTCCCAATCCTATAAAGCCCAGCCAGAGGGTGAACAGGTTATTTCCTGCAGAGTTGATGATTTTTGAAATTGCAAGCGTTCTATAATCTTTTTGCCTGTTGAACCAATGCTGGAAAACATTTCCGGCAGCCAGCAGCAATACCATGACCGGAATGACGTATAGCCAGGTTTTATAGGCTGGATCAATCAATGAGGATTTCAGGAACCAGATATTGTAAGCGAAAACGCCAGATGCAATCCCCAGGCAGATCAGGAAAGCGATCTTCAGAGACATGAACACAAGATTTACCGCATTCTTCTCCTCTTTTGGCAACACAATGGCCATTTCGTAACGGAGTGTGGCGACCAGGCCAAATCCGCCAACAATAGAGATGATAAAAGTGAAGGTTCCGAAATCGGCAGGTGTAAATAACCTTGTAATAATGGGGGAAACCAGGAATGAAATGGCCTGGGCTACCGCGGTTCCTGCAACCAGTTTGAATGAGTTTTTAATAAAATCCGATCTGTTCCGGAGAATTTCTATCATGATTGTTCCGTTATCCGGCTGGATTATTTAATCCAGATCGTCTTTATGTTGACAAACTCCTTGATGCCATAGGATGCCAGCTCTCGTCCATAGCCCGACTTTTTAATGCCTCCGAAGGGAAGCCGTGGATCCGACTTGGTCATGCCATTCACAAAAACTGCCCCGGAGGCTATCCTGCGCGCAACCGATTCTCCGCGCTTCAGGTCCTGGGTCCATACGCAGCCGCCAAGCCCGAAGTCTGAATCATTGGCGATAAGGATGGCCTCCTCTTCATTCCGGACCGTGATCAATGTGACGACAGGTCCGAATGTTTCCTGTGAATAAACCGGCATACCTTTCTGTACATCGGCCAGGATGGTTGGTTCAAAGTAGCAGCCTCGCAGGTCGGGGCGTCGTCCGCCTGTAACCAGCCTTGCCCCGGCTGCAACAGATTCAATTACCTGTCTTTCAATTTCATCCACCAGATCGGGCCGGGCGAGCGGGCCAACCTGCGTTTCCTGAGCCATAGGGTCTCCATAACAAAGCGCTTCAAAGGCGCCTTTCAGGGCCGTTTCAAATTGTTTAACAACAGATTTCATGACAATAAACCGTTTGGCTGCAATGCAACTCTGACCCTGGTTAAGCATCCGGGCAGTGACTGCCGTTGAAACAGCTGCATCGAGATCGGCATCATCCAGAACGATAAACGGATCGGCGCCGCCCAGTTCAAGAACCGTTTTCTTCAGATGTTTCCCGGCCAGGGAGGCAACGTGACTGCCTGCGGCTTCACTACCGGTGAGTGTGACAGCAACAATGAGTGGATTTTCAATGACTGCCTCAACAAGCGGGGAGGGAATCATCAGCGTTCGGAAAAGATTGACCGGAAAACCGGCTTCGCGGAAAATATCCTCAATGGCGAGGGCACACCCGGGAACATTGGAGGCATGTTTGAGCACTGCAGCATTCCCTGCCATCAGCGCTGGCGCGGCAAAGCGGAAAACCTGCCAGAATGGAAAATTCCAGGGCATCACTGCCAGAACAATGCCAATCGGTTGAAATGCAACGAAACTTCGACTAGCATCAGTGGCAATTACCTCATCTTTAAGTAAACCAGCAGCCTGATTGGCATAGAAATCACAAACCCAGGCACATTTCTCGACCTCGGCCATCGATTCTCTTAACAACTTGCCCATTTCAAGGGTCATTAGCCGCGCAAAATGTTCTTTTTTATCCCGCAGGATCTGCGCTGCCTTTTTCATCAGCTCCGAACGCGATTCAAAAGTTGTCTCTTTCCAGCTCTCCCAGGTTAAATGAACTTCCCGGATGATTTGCCCAACCTCTTCTGCTGAATGTTCCGGGTACTCCCGGATTACTTCACCTGTTGCAGGGTTTATGCTTTTCATGACAATTGACTGTTGTTAATGATTAAATGTTCCGCACCTACGGTGCGGTGGATTTTGAATTATCCCTTTTTTCTACCAAATTTGTGCTCCTATGGAGCACCGAAAAAATGCAATCCCAAATCCCCAAATTTTCAAATCTCCAAATCTCCAAATCTCCAAATCTTCAAATCTTCAAATTTTCAAATTTTCAAATTCGCCTTCAGATAATAACCAGTATAAGAATCCTTAACCATCGCAAGTTCTTCCGGCGTTCCCTCAAACACAACATGCCCGCCTGCGTCTCCGCCCTCTTTGCCGAGATCAATTACCCAATCAGCGCTTTTGATCACCTCCTGGTTGTGCTCAATAACCAAAATGCTATGCCCGTTGGCGATCAACGATTCAAATGCAATCAATAATTTATGAATATCGTGTACATGAAGTCCGGTAGTCGGTTCATCGAAAATGAACAAGGTTGGTTTTTCACTGACACCTTTCGAAAGGAAAAAAGCCAGCTTGATACGCTGGGCTTCGCCACCCGACAAAGTACTCGACGATTGCCCCATCCGCAGATATCCTAATCCGACATCCTGAAGAGGTTTCAGCTTTGCGAGTATGTGTTTTTCATGTGCAGAAGGCTTGGATGACTGCTGGAAAAATTCCATTGCTTCATCAACGGTCATATTTAGAATGTCGACTACTGATTTTTCACGGTATTTTACATCCAGCACCTCATCCTTGAAGCGTTTCCCCTGACAATTCTCGCATGGAAGGTAAAGATCGGCCATAAATTGCATTTCGATCTTCACAACCCCTTCGCCCTCACATTCATCACAGCGCCCACCGGCAATGTTAAATGAAAAATAACCGGGCTTGTAATTGCGCACCCTGGCAAGTGGCTGATCAGCAAAAAGATCACGAATCTCATCGAATGCCTTGATATATGTAGCAGGGTTTGACCTTGAAGAACGACCGATCGGATTCTGGTCAACCATCTCAACGGAACCAATACGGTCATAATCGCCATCAAGACGGTCAAATTTACCGGTCTTTTCACCATATCCACCATGGATTTTTTTAAGAGCCGGAAATAAAATCCGTTTGATCAGCGAGGTCTTTCCCGATCCACTTACCCCGGTGATGACCGTAAATATGTGGAGCGGAATTTTGACATCCACATTTTTCAGGTTGTTCTCACGAGCCCCTTTTATTTCAATAAATTCCATCCATTTGCGCCGTTTGAGAGGAATCTGAATGTTACGGATATGGTTGAGATATTGCCCTGTCAGGCTTTTGGTATCAGCATTCAGGGTGCGGAAATCGCCCTGAAAAATGATCTCACCCCCATGATGACCGGGCAGCGGGCCGATATCGATGATCTGGTCGGCTGCCCTGATAATCTCCTCGTCATGCTCAACAACAATGACCGTATTTCCCAGATCACGCAAACGCAGCAGGACTTTGATCAACCGTTGGGTATCTCGTGGATGAAGCCCGATGCTCGGCTCATCCAGAATATACATGGATCCGACAAGGTTGCTGCCAAGTGCGGTTGATAGATTGATACGCTGCGATTCACCACCCGAAAGGGATGCCGACAACCGGTTGAGGGTGAGATAACCTAAACCGACATCGTTTAAAACTTCAAGCCGGTTGTTAATCTCAATCAACAGTCGGCGCGAAACAGTAACTTCATAATCAGAAAGCTTCAGGTTCCTGCAAAACTGAGTCAGTTCAGAGATGGGCATGAGCACCAGATCACTGATCGATTTTCCATCAACCTTTACATAGGAGGCATCTTTCCTCAGCCGGGTACCTTTGCATTCGGGACAACTTGTCTTGCCACGGTATCTGGATATCATGACCCGGTACTGAACTTTGTAATTCTGAGTTTCGATGTATTTGAAAAATTCATGCAACCCGTGAAAGTGCTCGTTCCCGCTCCACAATAAATCATATTGGGCAGGGGTAAGGTCATAAATGGGTTTGTGAATAGGGAAATCGAATTTATATGCCACCAGCAGAAGCTCGTTTTTCCATTCGCTCATCTTCTCTCCACGCCAGCAGGCAATGGCATCTTCAAACACCGACAGCCGTTTGTTGGGAATTACCAGGTCTTCATCAATTCCGATCACACTTCCGAAGCCCTCACAGGTTTTGCAGGCGCCATAGGGATTGTTGAAGCTGAAAAGGTTTTCAGATGGCTCTTCAAAGAGCATCCCGTCTGCCTCAAAACGATTCGAATAGTAAATCCTGTGTTTTTTATGCTTGCTGGTCTCCACAATACAGTACCCATGACTTTCAAAATATGCTGTCTGTACCGAATCTGCAATCCGGCCTGGTAAATCCTCATCACTATGATTGATCTCAAAGCGATCGACCAGGACAAACAGTTCCTTGAAATTCTTCTTTTTATGCCCGGGTATTTCATCAAGCCGGATGATTTCTCCGTCAACCATTACCCTTGTGAATCCCTGTTGCATCAGCACTTTGCATTTAGCATCGAGGTCTCCGTTTTTCGCTGTAACATCCAGCGGAGCGAAAATGCTGACTTTACAATCCTCCTCCATTTCCATTACCTGATCCACTACATGTGTAACTGTATCCCGGCGCACCAGGTTTCCCGACACCGGAGAGAAGGTCTTTCCGATCCGGGCAAAGAGCAATTTCAGGTATTCGTATATTTCAGTGGAGGTTCCAACAGTCGACCGTGGATTGGAGGTATTTACCTTTTGCTCTATTGCAACCGCTGGCGAAATTCCCTTGATGTAATCCACATCAGGCTTGCTCATTCGCCCCAGAAATTGTCTGGCATAAGCGCTCAGGCTCTCAACATACCGCCGCTGTCCGTCGGCATATAATGTATCAAAGGCCAGGGAAGATTTTCCCGAACCCGATAAACCCGTAATCACCACGAAATTGTTTCGGGGAATGGCAAGATTAATATTTTTCAGATTGTTGACCCGTGCACCTTTGATGATGATATAGTCCCTGGGGTCGAGTGCATCCACGTTCATGAGTTCCTTCGCTCCGGCAATGATTTTGGCAAAATTATAAAGAAAACTTGCTTTTTGGATTTTTTTATTTATTTTTGCCGAAACCAAATAAGGGAAAATCCCGTATCAGGTAATTACCAGCGCAACATCCAACAAATTGCGCATAATATAGGAGGGATACTATCGACTTGACTTCTACTCTTTTTTACTTTAAAAAGGAGGCCCAATGCAAGCCCATGTCATTAGTGATCAGGATTTAATCGGTAAATATCTGACCGGTGATGAATCCGCCCTCGAAACAATCATTCGTCGTCACAAGAACCGCGTTTTTGCTTATATCCTTATGGTTGTCAAGGATAAAGAACTCGCCGAAGACCTGTTTCAGGATACCTTTATCAAGGTAATTAATACCTTCCGCTCCGGACAATACAAAGAAGAGGGCAAATTTATTCAATGGGTCATGCGAATTGCCCATAACCTCATCATTGATTTTTTCCGTAAATCAAAAAGAATCCCGATCATCGAAAATAACGATGATTATGATATTTTTGATAAAGTCAGGATCCCCGTTGAGTCGGTTGAAGACCAACTGATCATGGAGCAGATCCACCTGGATGTTAAAAAACTGATCGATTACCTGCCTACAGAACAAAAAGAGGTGCTGGTGATGCGGCATTATGGAGATATGAGTTTCAAGGACATAGCCGAGGCAACCAATGTAAGCATCAATACGGCTCTTGGAAGGATGCGTTATGCCCTGATCAATCTTCGGAAGCTGGTGAAAGAGAAAGATGTCATCCTCACAGTGTAAAAAATAGGATATGGGCACAAATTTGTGCCCCTGCCATTCCACCAGCAATGGGCGCAATTTCTTGTCCCCAATATTTGGGGTATAATATTGTGCCTACTCCGAAAAGACAATTTAACGGAAAACCGGACACTGAGCGAAGTCGAAGTGTCCTTATTATCAGGTGTTTGCATCCTTCGACTCCGCTCAGGATCCAATTGATTTTACTTTTCGGAGTAGGCTCAATATTGAATAGCCCCCATGATGAAAAATAAAATATTTTCAAACATGTAAAATATTGCGAAATATATCCCGTTTTTTAGGTATGAATAAAATTTCTAATAAAATTTCAGCCTATGAAGCGAACCGCTACATTTTATTCTTTGACATCTTACCAATCAAAGGTAAACGAACCCTCCGCTGAAAAACGAAGGAGACGACAAGTAGTTTCTCCCAGCGAATCGGTGATCCGTAACCTGCTCAATTACTCGAAAGCGCTCACTGTACTCTCAACTGCTGAAACCGGATACATCAACCTGGTGATGAACTAAATAAAAAACCCCGCTTTTGACGGGGTTTTTTTTATGGAATATTCCGGGTGCATTAAATGCGTTCTTCCTTGATACGGGCCTTCTTGCCTTGTAATCCACGAAGATAAAAAATACGGGCCCTGCGAACAACACCGCGCTTGTTAACCTCAATTTTGTCAATGAAAGGGGAAGTACAGGGGAAAATTCGCTCAACACCAATATTTCCTGAAATCTTTCTTACTGTGAAGGTTTCGTTCAATCCCATTCCTGAACGTTGCAGAACTACGCCCTGGAAAGTCTGTATACGTTCCTTATTCCCTTCCTTGATTTTGTAATGAACCGTAATGGTGTCTCCTGCTTTGAAAGAAGGTAGGTTGTTTTTTTGTATGACTGTCTCCTCGACATATTTCATTATTCCCGCTTTGTTCATGGCTTTCGTGTAATTAGATCAATTTCTCATTAAAAAGTTTGCAAATATATTGATTTTTTTTGAAATAAAATGGGAAAGCCGGAAAAAAGTATGAAAGACGTTTTTATCTATCTTTGGCCAAATTCATCACACATGAACAGGAAGGTAACCCGGGCCGTTGAATGGCCGGGATGGTTGGTAAGCATTCCCATAAGTTTACAGCGCGAAAGACTTAAATATCCTCATTCTTTAATGAAAAAACCTGCCGCATCATGATGCTTTCTTACGCTGAACAATTTATCCTGTTAACGATTGATCCGATAACCGGAAGGGAGTTTCCTGTCCCTGCACAAATTATAAAACTTACTTTGGCGGGCGCTTTGCTGTTCGATGCTTCGTTTAATGGTTTTATCAATGACGATTGGGAGAAGCTGACGGTACTGAATGGTATTGACACTGGTAATTCAATCCTGGATGAGACATTGCGCTGTTTGATTGTTGCAGAAGGTCCCATCCCTTTGGCTAATGCGCTCACGCTGGTAGCATCGCATGGTGAAACATTAAGAACAATGGTGTGGGATTCATTGAAATTCCGTGAGGTGGCAATCAGAAAAAAAAATGACCGTGTTTTCTTACCGGAGAACCAGGAATTTTTTTCCCTTGATTTGCCAGTTTTGGTCGATCTGCAAATAAAGATTCGGAACGTAATCTTAAATGATGAAGTTCCTGATGTTCAACTGCCAGCTTTGGTTAGCCTGTTGATGGCGGCCGGATTGTTGAAATACATTTTAAATTCGGAAGAATCTGGTAACTGTGAGGCAAGAATCTCCTGGCTGGCAGGAATTGAATCTCTTGGAAGGGAGATAATCAGGTCGGTTCGGTCACTTGAATCAGCAGATATTGAACAAGATGCTGCTGCGATTATCGGTTTAAATCATGATGAACCAAAATCTTTCGCAGGGGGCATGGACTCTGTGTTATCGTCGCTGAGTTATTTATATAAAGAGTTAGGGATTCGCCGTAGCCGGAAAATCATCGCTCATTTGAACCAGGAAGATGGATTTCAGTGTCCGGGTTGTGCATGGCCAAACCCTGATAAAAATCGCTCACATTTCGAATTTTGCGAAAGCGGAGCAAAAAATCTCAGCTCTGAGGCGACAAATAAACTCATAACCCCTGATTTTTTCAGAAAATGGCCGGTTGAGGATCTTCTGCTTACATCGGGCTACTGGCTGGAGCAGCAGGGACGTTTGTCACATCCCATGAAACTCGATGAAAATGCCACTCATTACCGGCCTGTTTCATGGAAGGATGCTTTCCGGCTTATTGCTGATGAGTTGAAAAGCCTCAGCCATCCCGATGAGGCTCTTTTTTATGCCTCCGGCCGCACATCAAACGAAGCTGCCTTCCTGTATCAGTTGTTTGCCCGTTCATTTGGTACAAACAACCTCCCTAGCAGCGCCAACCTCTGCCACGAACCCTCAGGCGAAGCGCTCTCCAGGAGCCTGGGATATGGAAAAAGCAGTGTTACCCTCGCTGATTTTCCGAAAGCGGATGCCATTTTTATCTTCGGTCATAATCCCGGATCAAACCATCCCCGCATGCTGAAATCGTTGCAATCGGCTGCACGGAAAGGATGTAAGATCGTTGCGGTAAACCCAATGCCCGAGGCAAGCCTGATGGGCTTTGCCGATCCGCAGGAAGCCGGATCCTGGTTCGGGAAACAAAGCAAGCTGGCAAATTTATTCCTCCAGCCAGTTATCAATGGCGATATGGCCCTCATCCGGGGAATGATTAAAGCCACTCTGGAAGCAGATGAACATAAAGGAGGAATACTTGATGCCGCCTTTATCAGAAATCACACCAATGGCTTCGATGCATTCAGGCAAACAGTCGTAAACACCTCTTGGGATGTGTTGGTTGGCGCCAGTGGGGTTGAGAAAAATAAACTGATCGAGGCTGCAAATATCTATCTGAATGCAAAAAATGTCATCGCCTGCTGGTGCCTGGGCATCACACATCATCAGAACGCAGTTGAAACAATAAGGGAAATCATTAACCTGCTTTTATTACGGGGAAATATAGGGAAACCGGGAGCCGGTGTGTGCCCGGTAAGGGGTCATAGCAACATTCAGGGCATCCGCACAGCGGGTGTTGGAGTAAATATGCCTGGTTCATTTTTGGAAGCGCTTGAACAGCATTTCTCCTTCCCTGTCCCACGAACACCGGGAATGGGAGTCATTCCTGCGATAAAATCCATGGCTGAAGGACAATCGAAAGTGCTTGTTTCTCTCGGAGGGAATCTTGCTTCAGCCGCTCCTGATACCGACTATGTCGAGCGTGCCTTGAAACGCTGCCGGCTTACGGTCATGATCTCAACAAAGCTTAACAGGAGTCATCTTATAACTGGGAAACAAGCATTGATCCTGCCCTGTTTGTCAAGATCAGATGAGGACATTCACCAGGGTGTTAATCAATCAGTGACCATTGAAGATGCCCTGGGTAAGATAGGCTTTTCTGCGGGTTGTCTTCCTCCGGCCTCCCCGAATATGAAGAGCGAAATATCGATCATCTCCGAAATGGCCAGGACTGTATTAGGCGATCATCAAGGGATTGACTGGAAAAGGTTCGGACATGATTATCAATTCATCACCTTGGCCATGTCCAAAATTATTCCGGCCTTCAGGGAGCTTAATAAACATCTTGTTGCGAAAAGTGACTTTTATATTGAAAACCCTCTGCGAAAAGGTATTTTTAATACCTGCGACGCGAAAGCTCAGTTCAGTGACCATAAACTGGAAATGGCTGTTCCTGGTCAGGGTGAACTCATGTTGATGACCATAAGGAGTCACGATCAGTTTAACACGGCAATTTTTGGCCTGAATGACCGGTATCGTGGCATCCGCAATGAGCGGCGCATTCTTTTTATGAATCGTGAGGATATGGATGCAAGGAAGATTGCCCCGGGGCAGTTGGTAGACATCACCAGTCATTACGAAAACAAAATACGGAAACTGGAGGGCTACTTTGCCATTCCATATAAAATACGGAAAAGTTGCGTTGCTGCCTATTTTCCTGAAACCAACGTGCTGATCCCCATCAGCAATCCGGGTAAAAGTTGTGGAACTCCTGCCTATAAATCGGTCAGGGTAAAAGTTGTTCCGGGAGGTTATAGATGATTAATACTGCATCTTGACAGGATTGCAAAATCAATCGTGTATAGATGCAGCCGAAGTATATACATCCATGATCATTGATCGGATGAACGACTGACAATGGTTGGGAGCCAATACTGGCCGGATTCATTCATTTTGCCGGTAATCATCAGTGAGGAGGCCCGGTCTTCGCTCTCTCGTGCGCTCAACAGATTTTTCATAACGCCACTTTGCAATTTCCTTGTCATTGCCCGATAAAAGTATGTCAGGAACCTTTAACCCTCTGAAATCTCCCGGGCGCGTATATACCGGAGGGGAGAGTAAATTGTCCTGATACGAATCGGAAAGGGCCGAAGTTTCATCATTGAGCACACCCGGAATAATCCTGACAATGGTATCGGTTAGCACAACTGCAGCCATTTCACCACCAGAAAGCACGTAATCGCCAATGGATATTTCACGGGTAATAAAATTGGTTCTGATCCGTTCGTCAATTCCTTTATAATGCCCGCAAAGAATGAGCAGGTTCTGTTTGATCGACAGCTGATTCGCAATTTTTTGGTTAAGCAGGTCACCGTCCGGACTGAGGTAAATTATCTCATCATAGGCGGTCTTCGATGCCAGTTCTTCGATACATTTGACAACGGGCTCAACCATCATCACCATACCTGCGCCACCGCCGTATGGATAGTCATCAACAGTTTTATGTTTATTTGAAGACCATGCCCGGAGGTTGTGCAGTTGAATGGTCACCAGGCCCTTGGTTTGAGCCCGTTTAAGGATGGAATAACCGAATACACCCTCGAACATCTCCGGAAACAACGTAATTATATCAATCTGCATAATTAATTTTCATCAAACATTAGTTTGTCCCGTGTCCCGTGTCCCGTGTCCCGTGTCACCTTCTATTAAATGACTACCTCCAAACCATCGTATGCAAGCTGAATAAAATCAGGCAATTTCTTGTTAACATCCTCATGAAGGCCTACAAAATGACTCAGATGCGTGAGGAATGCAGCTTCAGGTTGCAGTCGTTTCAGTATTTCAACCGCTTCGCCGACTGAAAAATGGGAAACGTGTTTAGAATTGCGCAAGGCATTCAACACGATCACCCTCGAACCTTTTACCTTTTCTAGTTCAGCGTCACTGATGTAACTGGCATCGGTAATGTAAGTGAAATCACCCACCCTGAACCCGGTAACCGGAAGCTTCTCATGCAGAACCAGTATGGGAATGAATTCAACTCCCATGATGGTGAAAGGTTTGTCATTGATGAGATGGGTTGTAAGCTGCGGGGCGCCAAAGTAACGGGATTCCGAAAAAATATAGGGAAATTCGATGCGGATGGCCTCCATAACCTGTGGCGTTCCGTAAATATCGATTTTTTTATTCAGCACATAATTGAATGCCCTAACATCATCAAGTCCGGCAATGTGATCCCGATGTTCGTGGGTGAAAATAACCGCATCCAGGTTTGTTACTGCCTGCTGTAGCATCTGCTGTCGAAAATCGGGCCCGCAGTCAATTACGAAGGTCAATCCGTTAACCTCAATCATGACCGAAGTTCGCATTCTCTTATCGCGGAGATCGGTCGAAACACACACCGGACAATCACAGGTGATGACAGGAACTCCGATCGAGGTTCCAGTTCCAAGGAAGGTGATTTTCATCCGGTTGCTGATAGGAATTGGCATCAGAATATGAGTTCATCAACCTGATTTCGGTCAATGGTTAACTGTTTCTTCAGGTCATCGGTTGTGGCAAGAATCCGTTCTTCCCTGATCCGTTTGTGAAATAGGAGGGTTGAAGTCTCTCCCTCAATGCTGCCATATTCTTCAAGCAGGTGAACCTCAATCAGCGTCTCCAGTGGCGAATCCTCGTTTTTACGGATAAAACACATGGCCCGTGAAAAGATGTCCTCGCCAACTACGGTCACCGCATATACCCCGTTCGGTGGTACAAGTTTGCAATCGTCTTCTATTCGCAGTGAATAGCAGGGAAATCCGATCTCTTCCAGCACAGGACTGCTTTTACGCATTAACCCGATGATGATATACTGGTGGTCGAGATAGGCGTTGGCCTTCTGGATATTGCCATCCTGTATGGCCTTCCTGATCTTGGTTGAGCTAACCGATTCATTGTGGATATCCTGTTCGGGAATTTCCTCTACCTCAAATCCACTGACGGCTCCGAGTTTTCGCAATGCATCGTAATCTCCTTCGCGGTTGTGACCAAAATGATGATTGAACCCGATTACAATTTTTCGTGCATGCAGCTTATTCAACAGGATATTTCTGACAAAATCGATGGAAGTCATCCTCGAAAATTCAAGGGTGAATTCAACTATGATCAGGTTATCAAGCCCGGCTTTTCGCAGCAGGCTGATTTTCTCGGGTTGAGAATTGATCAGGAATAAACCCTTCCCGGCAGTCTCAGGGTAAAGAACCTTCCTGGGATGGGGATGAAACGTGATAAGTACAGTTTCACCTCCGATTTCTGCCGCCAGTTTTTTTAAGCGCTGCAGGATTACTTTATGGCCAATGTGCACACCATCAAATGACCCTGTAGTTACAACCGCGTTGCGGATTTCACCAACATGGTCGAAATTATAAAAAATTTTCACCTTCTTTTCCTTCTACTTAAATCGTTCATCATTCTTTTTTGCAAAAAAAGCAACCTTTTCCAAAGAGGTGATCATGTCGTATTCCTCAAGATATACAAAAGGCGGGACATTCAAGGGTTTGGGCGTGAAATTCAACAGCCCCTTGATACCTGCAAGAACCATCGTCTCCGCAATTTCCGGCGCCTGTTCCGAGGGTACCGAGATAATTCCGATGGAGATGTTGTTCTGCTTGATAATTTCGGTCATCTGGCTGATGTGATAACAGGCAACCCCGTCGTAAACCCGGTTGATTTTTTCCGGATTGATGTCAAAAGCCGCGATGATTGCAAGTTTCGAACGTTTTCCCTTGAAATAGCTTATAATGGCCTTCCCGAGGTTGCCAAGGCCTACAACAGCAACACGCTGTCCGCGATCAGAATCGATGATCTTGCCGATCAGCTCAATCAGCTCTTTGATATCGTATCCTTTGCGCAGGTTGCCCGAATAACCAATAAGCATCAGGTCGCGTCGCACCTGTACCGGTGTTATATGCAGCATCTGCGCAATTTCATGAGAAAATACATGCGTCTTCTCTTTCGACAGGATCATGAGCAATGCACGGCGATATTGACTCAGTCGCTCAACGGTCTTATGAGGTAAATTTTTTATAAACATGGTTTATCAATTGGAAGTCTGACATTAAACGTACTACCCTGGTCCGGAATACTGGTAACTTCAATCTTGCCTGAATAATTGTCGATAAGCTTTTTTACGATGGAAAGACCCAGCCCGCTTCCGGTTATATTTTTAGTTTTATCATTTTTTATCCGAACAAAATCATCA
>Ga0247840_10004534_pt1 | contig 21868 bp, 17 predicted proteins | sample LaCruzMarch2015__FD_192404 | JGI IMG/M metagenome (GOLD analysis project Ga0247840, IMG submission 192404) | Freshwater microbial communities from meromictic Lake La Cruz, Castile-La Mancha, Spain - LaCruzMarch2015_17m | ecosystem: Environmental > Aquatic > Freshwater > Lake | place: Spain... | reverse complement strand
CAAATCCCAATGGATTTGCGTGATCTACCTGCGTTTTCTCCCCCTCGCCCCGCTTCGGGGAGAGGGGGTCGGGGGGTGAGGGGTAGAGCCCTGACGTGGTAGCCTCAGGTTCAGTGGTTTGTTTACGCTTCTGAAACGAGGATAGACATTGAATTCACGATCAATATACAAATCAAAACACGGTGTAAACCCCTCACCCCCAGCCCCTCTCCCCGAGACCAGGGCGAGGGGAGCAAGATCAAAAGATGAGGCTCACGCCCATGGCTACAACATGCCGTCCCGTTGGGACTTTCGGCGATTTCCAATCGACAAAAATGCACCCCGAACCCGGATCGCAACCTTTTCCATCTTGACTTGGAGGTTACCGATCCTCTATCTCTTGCCCAAATCATGAAAACTGCAATTTTGCTTCCTACTTGGGTTGGCGATGCCTGTATGGCTACGCCCACGATTCGGGCCATTCGGAATGGGATGTCCGATATCAGCGAGCTATGCCTCGTGGGCCGCTATGCGCCCATTGCCGTATTAGAGGGTCTGCCGTCGGTTGACTCGACGATCACCTACAAACCGAAGTCCAAGGATGGTAAAACCCTTTCCCGGCGAGGTATGATCGCGGAGTTGAAGCGTCGCAAATTGGATTTGATCATTTTGCTTCCAAATTCACTGTCCGCTGGAATCATCGGTTTTATGAGCGGAGCGACACGTCGAGTCGGTTACGCGAAAGACGGACGTTCTTGGCTTTTAACCGATCGAATCCCATTGATTGAGGGGAACGTCGACAATCGAACTTTGCCAACCATCGACTACTACATGAACATAGCAAAGCATCTTGGTTGTGAATCCGACAACTTAGCGATGCAGCTTGCCGTTACGGATTCCGACCGAATCCTCGCAAAGGACATGTTCGACCGCTTTGACTTTGCTTGGGATCATCCAACGATTGTCCTCAACACGGCCTCGGCAACGGGAGAATCTAAGTTATGGCCAACGGGAAATGCGAGTCGTGCGGCTCGCCAGCTGGCAATACAGCATGGGCTGCAGGTGGTAGTCCATTCGGGACCCTCGGATCGGCAGAAAGCGAACGCCGTCGAATTCGGAGCTGCACACCCTTTGGTCAAAAGCATGGGGCAAATCGAGCACTTGCCGATGAGTCTAAGCAAGGCAGTTTTGGAGCAAGCCAGCGTGGTCGTCTCAACGGATAGCGGACCTCGCCATATGGCTTCTGCACTGGGCAAGAGGGTCGTCAGTCTTTTTGGTCCCACCTCACCTGGACTTTATCGAACCTATAATCTCCCAGAAAAAGTCCTTAGCAAATCGATGTCTTGCAGCCCATGTGGCAAGTACAAATGCCCGCTTATGCACAACAATTGCATGCATGGAATTACCTATCCGCAGGTGGTGGAGGCCGTTTTAGAGCAAATGCAACTTGCGGTTGGCGATTTGGAGTCAGAGATCGTTCGAGAAAGGTCACTTCCTAGAACTGCTGCATGATTGGTGTTACAATCCCGCAAATCGTTCTGGTGCTTTATTCTAATCTAGTTTTAGGATTAGCCGATTGGCGATAGCCACGGTTCTTGCGACAACAACCGGGGCTAGCGCCCAACGGCTAATTTTTTGAACCCTAATTCTTTGCATTGACAAAGTACTAATAGAAAATACTTTCCATTAACTGAACTCTGAGTTAAAAAACCTCGATGCAACGCAACTCTTCGCTGGACTTAACGCAATTCATTCGCGACATTCCTGATTTCCCCAAAGCTGGTATTTTGTTCAAGGACATTACGCCACTGCTTGGAAATGTAGAGGCTTTTCGGGAATCGATCGCACGGATGGCGGATCCTTTTAGGGGCCAAAAAATCGATTGCCTCGTCGCGGCGGAAGCGAGGGGTTTTATCTTCGCCGCACCCTTAGCACTGGAACTTGGAGCGGCCTTTGTACCGGTTCGGAAACCCGGTAAATTGCCCCACGACAAACACTCGTTCAGTTATGATTTGGAGTATGGCAGCGACACGTTAGAAATGCATAAGGATGCGGTTTTGGCGGGGCAGCGAGTGCTGGTCGTCGACGATTTGCTCGCAACGGGCGGGACTGTCGAAGCCTGCTGCAAATTGCTTTCGAACATTGATGTCGAGATCGCTGGCTGTTTATTTTGCATTGAATTAGTGGGGCTGAACGGTCGTTTGCGTTTGGCACCCTACCGCATCGAGAGTTTGCTGAAGTACTAGCAATCCGCCGTCGCGGCATTTATGCTGAACGCTTTCTGGTCCACGCGTCGACGGTCATTATGCCTATTGAATTTCATTGCGATCGGTGCTCACGATTATTGAGAGTGCCGGATGGCAGCCAAGGAAAACACTGCAATTGTCCAGGTTGCAAGGAACGGGTCCTGGTGCCGAATCCAGTTGGCCTTCGCATCGATGTCCCTTGCCCAAAGTGCAAGAATGTACTTCAGTGCGACGCGAACCTAGATGGAACGCGAGGTTGCTGCCCAAGCTGCGCGCACGTTTTTACGATTTCGATGGATCATGATCTTTCGGCAATGGACAACGCCCTAGAGTCGTTTCCGTTTGCTTGTCCCAAGTGCAAGAAGTTGTTCGAAGGGACGCCAGACAAGGAAGGGAAGAAGGCCAAGTGCACGGACTGCAGCGAAGTCTTTGTCATCGAACGATACACACCTCCTAAGTCTCCTAAGTCCGCCGAAGTACCCAAACGGGACGAATCTCAAAAGGTTCCGTCGGCTATCGGAACGAAAAAGAACTCAGTGGATTCGAAAACGAACCGATCAGGTCCTGCTGTCGGCCCTCCTGTTCTAAAAACGCCGGCTACTTCCTCGCAGCCCGTTGCAACCGCCGGTTCGATCATGGATTTAACGTCCATGTTGCCACCGCCAGCGTCGAGCATGTCCGCTCCCTCCTACATGCCTCCATCGGTCTCACCAACGCCAACTATTCGCCGAAAGAAGCGAACTGCGAACTCGAATCAAGGCTCACGGCTTGGACTCATTCTGGGGATTGTAGGTGGCATTGGAGGTCTGGTGCTGTTGCTTTGTTGCGGCGGGGTTGGTGTCCTGTTTTGGATGTTCACTCAGAAGCAGACGATTTTGTCGAGCGGTTATTCTGCCGATGCGATTGGAATTGTCGCGAAAAAGAACAGCCTTCATGCCAATTTGAGCGGCCAGTTGATTGTCAATCCCATGACAAGATCCGAGTTCATCATTGCCACGGGAGCTGTGGATGGAAATAGGACGATCACTCCTGAGTCGTATGTTCAAGCGCTGAATTCTAGCGGGAAAGTCCAGGCTCAATCGGTTTCGCCCGTTTCGAGAGCGGGCCTAAATGGGCTGCGATATCAAGTGCTGGGAACGGACGCACCCCATACTGCGGAGGTGTTTGGGCTGGGGGATACGATTCTCTTGGTCATGTATGCAAACGGGACGAATTTACAGGAGCGACAGGGAACCAAACCTCGAATGACTGCCGAACGAGCCAAGGAGTGGGATAAACCTGACGCATTTTTTGAATCGCTGAAGAAAAGTCCTTAGTCACCCTAGCGGTTGTCAGTTTGTCGCTTCTTTGGTAATTTTTATTGGTAATGTGTTTCGCATGTCCGCAATTTTCATCCGACGGAATGAATGCGTGTGCTGCAAATAGTTTTCTCCCCTCCGTCATGGAATCGAAGAATGATGCGTCTATTTTTCTTGCCTTGTTTTCTGGCTATGGTTTCGGCTGCATTTGGAGCGGATTCCTCAAGCGATGCCAAGGTTACGAACAAGGTTTATTTCAATATCACCATCGACGGCAAAGATGCCGGTCGAATTGTCATCGGGCTCTTTGGAGCGGACGTACCTAAGACAGTCGAGAATTTCCGTGCCCTATGCACAGGTGAAAAAGGAACCGGAAAAAAAGGAAAGCCCTTGCATTTCAAAGGAAGTATCTTTCATCGGGTCATTCCTAGCTTCATGCTCCAAGGGGGAGATTTTACCGATGGCAATGGAACCGGCGGTGAGAGCATCTACGGCGAAAAATTTGCGGACGAGTCGTTTAAATTCCGCCACGATACGCCAGGCCTGATGAGTATGGCGAACGCCGGCCCCAACACGAACGGTTCTCAGTTCTTTATCACCACAGTGAAGACCGATTGGCTCGATGGCAAGCACGTTGTTTTCGGTCGCGTTCTTGAAGGCATGGATCTTGTCAAGAAAATCGAGAGCTATGGAAGTTCCCCCTCCGGAAAGACTAAGGCCAAGATTGTCATTAGCGATTCCGGTGAACTGAAGGACGCCGCACCAAAATAATCGATAGGGTCGATTAGGATAGTGAACTAAGTTGCGACGCTCCGCCGTCGTGATCCAAGCTCCCCCGTCGTGATCCAAGCTCCGCCGTCGTGATCCAAGCTCCGCCGTCGTGATCCAAGCTCCGCCGTCGTGATCCGTGCGGCGCGGAGCGTCGCACAACGAAGCGAATTTGCTAGCGTTCGCCACGATTTTCTTGCTTTTTCGACTTGACGGGACCCCCTGGTTTGGGACACGTTGTTAGATAGTTCGACTGGTCGCGTACTTTCCCCAGTGAAGCATGTGCCAGTCGAGTTTCGAATCAGGATGATTCGAATCCGGTTTACAATTGGAACGCTCGCAAGATCGAGCAGACACACCGTCAGGATGGCAAGGAGGCCATGAGCATGTCTTTCAACTCTCGTTTACAAACGGTATCGCTTCGCCAAGTTTTTCCTTCAGCACAAATCGTCGGGGCTGACGATATCTGCTGCGAACTCTGTTTGGCAAATGCGGACCAAGCAACCTGTGATTGGGTTTTTGCCGCAGGCTTGGATACCGAATCCGATTCTGCCCGGGACACGATTGATGCGATCAACTTGGGAGCCAAGGGGATTCTCACCGAGCAATTTCTGCCGTCGAGTGTTCCGCAGTGCATCGTTCCCGATGTGCGTGAAGCCTACGCACAAATCTGTCAAGCGATTGCGGGCAATCCAAGTGAAAAGATGCTTACGATTGCTGTCGTTGGCACACACGGCAAAACGACCGCTTCGCTCATGGTTGCATCGATGCTCAAGCGAGTCGGCGATCGAGTTGCCTATTACACCACACTAGGCGCAAGCGATAGCAAAAATACAGGCCTGAGCGCTCATCCCGACGCGGATGCACATCAACTCGCACAATGGCTGGCTGCAAGCGAGCAAAACGAATCGCCGGCGGCCATCATCGAATTGACCGATGACATGCTTCGATCGCATTCGGCAAGCGGCATTGAGTTTGATGTCGTGTTGTTCACAGGCCTCAGAAAATCGCAACGCATTGATTCCTTGCAAGCTCGAGGTATTGAAAATGCGATGCACCGAATCATCGGCCAACTCAAACAACATGGTCTAGTTGTGTACAACGCAGACGATGCAAGGCTAAATCGCTGGATCGAACGACATCAGCCCCATGCGATCAGTTATGGTCTGGATGCCGTTGCGGATGTGCGCGGTAAGCGAATTGGTAGTCTGCCAGGTGAACAATCGATGATGATTTCGGCTGGTTCTTGCGTGATGCCGCTGACCAGCCTCATTCTCGGCGATCATAACGCTCGACATATGCTCGGAGCCGTTGCCGTTGGTTATGCATTTGGATTGGAGTTGTTTGAAATCGTACAGGGAGTTGAACGTCTCCAAAAAATCCCGGGCCGGTTGCAACGTGTACCAAGCACCGCTCGTTGCGAGGTATACATAGACAGCGCAGATCAGGCCGATCGATTGGCGGTCGCTTTGCATACACTGGCCAGAAGCGGCAATCCAGTTACTTGCGTTGCAGAGGTTCCCGAAGCTGCCACAGCCGAACAACTTGCTGCTTACGGTCGCGTACTCGAAAGGTCCGCTTCGCGGGTTATATTGACGCAAAGTCGCCTTTCAACACAATTAGGTCAAAAGTCGGTTTGGCAACTGCTTGACGGGTGTGACGACCCATCCTCGATTCAGATAGTGCCAAATCGAGAAGCGGCTATCGAGCTGGCTATTCGCAGTTCACGCTTAGGAGATCAATTGCTTCTAGCGGGTTGGGGGGCCAATCGATGGACGAATTGCCAAACAAAAAAGGTTCGAACGGATATGGAATGTGCCGCTTCGATTTTGGCTACAATTCCAAGCGAGCCATTCCAAGCCGCAGTGCTTGCGGATTTGCCTAGATTGCGATTGTTCGGCGAGGCCGCATGATTTAGTTACCGTTGCGGGCCCATCCTCCTTTCGTTGGAAACAATATGGACCTAGCTTTGTATCATGACCTTGAGTCCTACCATGCATGGGCGATGGGCAAGTTATTTGGGTTGTGTCGTGCCTTAACGGACGATGCGCTCGATTCGAGCTTGCCGCTCGGGATGGGGACATTGCGAGCGACTCTCCAGCACATCGCTGCTGCCGAACAAATTTGGTTTGATAGGTGGGTAGGTAAGTCGACCACAGGCTTGCCCATGATGCCGACTGCATTATCGGAATTGGAGTCGAACTTTGCGCTGCTCGCCCGGGATCGAAAATCGCTATTCGAAGGGGACTCGAACGTATTTCGTGCGAGCGTCAAATACAAAAGTTTGGATGGCAAGTCGCATGAAAACAATTTGGGTTCTCTTGCAATTCATGTGTTCAACCATGCGATCCACCACCGCGCTCAAGCCTTGTATTTCTTGAAAAAACAGGGGTTAACCATCCCGGGTGGGCTAGATTACATCTTCTATTGCATCGCCGTACCAACAGTATTATTAAAATCGCCCGCTGCGGCAGGTTGTCGGCACTGGGGCCTGGAGGTTGGCGAAGTTGCGAAGCCGTATTCATCGCCCGACTTGGATTCGTTGATTCGGTACGGCGAGTACGGCGACTGGGCAATGCAAAGCGTGTTCGAACAGGTGGCTGACTTAAGCGACGAACAATTAGATACAGAACATGGGATGGGAGTAGGTGCGATTCGAAAAACACTCCTGCATTTGCTTGATGCGGAGTGTTTCTGGCAAGCCAATTGGAAGACACCTGGGTCTCCCTTTCCATCGACTCCCAAAACAACAACCATCAACGAACTCGCCAGCCTATGGAGTTCCACGACGAGTTCAAAACGTGCTTGGCTTGAGCAAGCTGGACAATCAAAGCTTGGCGACATTGTTCGAGTCGATTTCGGAAGTGGTCCGTTGGAATTCCGCTTGTCTGAGTCGGTGATTCAATTGGCGGTGCATGGTACACTACACCGAGCTCAGGTAACCAACATGATACGCACCGCAGGCAAAAAACCAAAATCGCTTGACTATGTGACTTGGTTGCGGACACTGTAGCGGATGTTGAGGATTGTTCGATCTCGCCTTCGGGTGACCGAAATGGTTCGCATTTATTTCAATTAACATTTGACTGGGCTTTCTTCATGTTGATTCGATGCTTTTGGGGCTTGACGGCAATACTGTTGGCGTCGGTGTTGACGTGCGTTGGTTCTAAGGCCGATGATTGGCCACAGTGGCGTGGGTCGCAGCGCGATGGTCGTTGGAATGAACAAGGAATTCGCGACGACCTGCCTGATGGGCAGTACCCTTTGGCTTGGTCCGTAGACATTGGGCCTGGGTATTGCGGACCGACCGTTGCAAATGGTCGTGTTTATGTCATGGATCGCCAAGTTACCGATCGCAATGAGACAGAACGCATCCTTTGTTTCGATTCGGCCAAGGGTACGTTGCTTTGGCAAGTGGAGTACAAAGCCCCGTATGGAAATGTCGGTTACGCGGCAGGGCCACGAGCAAGCGTCACGATCGATCAGGGACGTGCCTTTGCCGTCGGTTCCCGGGGAAACTTTCATTGCTTGGATGCGGGTTCGGGCGAACTTATTTGGCAACATGATCTTGAAACCGAATACAGTATCAATATGCCCATCTGGGGCATCGCAGCATCACCACTCGTCTACGGCGAGCTCGTCATACAGCAAGTCGGTGGTAGCCAGAACTCTTGCATGGTAGCCTTTGAAAAGAAAACGGGAAAAGAAGTCTGGCGTGCATTGAATGACAAGGCAGGGTACTCGTCACCGATTGTAATTAGGCAAGCGGATAAAGATGTGCTCGTATGTTGGACAGGCGAAAGCCTCTCGGGACTCGATCCCTCAACGGGTAAACTCTATTGGACGCACCCGTTCCCTTCATCTCGCATGCCGATCGGCATTTCAACTCCGATCATCGACAACGAGATGCTGTTCGTTTCCTCGTTCTACGATGGCTCGATGATGATCCGTGTGCCCGCCAAGTCGCTTACCTCTGAGTTGATTTGGCGAGAGGTCGGCAAAGACGAACAAAACACCAAGTCGCTGCACACCATGATTGGAACCGATATTCTAGAGAACGGCTATGTTTACGGGGCGGATAGTTACGGTGAGATGCGGTGTTTGAATGCCATGACGGGAGCACGCGTATGGGAAGACTTGAAAGCAGTTCCAAAAGCTCGCTGGGCCACCATTCATATGGTTCGGCAAGCAGACCGAGTTTGGATGTTCAACGAGCGCGGCGAACTTTTGATTGCCAAACTTTCACCTACAGGCCTAACCATTCTTGATCGTTGCAAGTTGCTTGAACCAACGACCGTTCAGCTTGCACAGCGGGGAGGTGTTTGCTGGTCGCATCCCGCATTCGCCGAAAAGAGTATCTTTGCACGAAGTGACAGTAAGCTCGTCAAAGCAAGTCTTGCAAAGGACTAACCGTAGGACGCCGACGCCACCATGAGGCTAGCATCGAACCCGAAACATTCATCCAGGGACCAAAGACAGCACCCGCCAACGCTGCTTGCGAACTATGCAGTACATTCATTGCCAAGGCAGTTGCCATATGGCAAATGCAAACGAGTTCCAGTGAGAGCTGCATTGGATTCGCATAGCGAACAAGGCCATAGCGATCACAAAGAGTTGGCCAGCCACAGTCCCATAATTCAGGTAGTACGACAAAACTCCAGCAAAACAAACAACCAAAGCAGCAATGCTGAAAAAGGAAGTCAAAGGTTTTGAAGTCGCGTTCATCAGTAGCATGACCGGAAAAAATAGCAGTTCAGGCAGCAATCGCCCGAATAGTGTAACATTATCGATCGGCCTCAAAAACGGTCTGTCCCATAATCGTTGCAGTACAAGCAGTTTCGTCGTTCAAGTTACATGAGAAGCTTGGCACCGTTGGGGAAATTGTTCTATTTGCTTTGTCGCAAAGAAACATCGAATACGGGAAATCATAACCCGATACGTAAGTGAGGGACCTGCGAAATTGTCCCTTGCTTACGCTTGGGGTGGGGATATTTCAATCTGACGCTCGCCTAAGAAACATTGAATACGGGGAAAATAACATGATCCAAACGCTCCTTTACTGCGTTATCTGCGGAGTATTTACAGACTTGGAAAATAGGACGTTCGCAGAAGGGTTTGTCGTAGAGCATCCGACGTTATTGAATCTTGGTTTCGAATGGTCCATTCGCGGGGACGCAAATCGAAATGCATCGGTGGCAGTCCAGTTTCGTGCTGTGGGCGATTTGCAGTGGCGAGAAGCACTTCCTCTCGTACGAATCGGAGGCGAAAACGTTTACCGCCGCCGGGAGAATCTCGACTACACGGTACCCGATGGATTTGCTGGCAGCATTCTCAATGTTGAGCCGGGGACAGAATACGAGTGTCGATTTCAGCTAACCGACCCAGACGGAGCGAGTGGCGAGACAACGCATACCGTTAAAGTCCGAACGCGAACTGAGCCGCAGCCCTTTGAGGCGGGCCGAAAGCTGCACGTCTACCCACCCGACTATACCGGACCTCGAGAAGAGCCAAGCTTTACAAGTTTATTGCAAGCTTACTATGGCTCCGGCTTGGGCGACTGGAGTGTCGTCTGGGAACGCAGGGCTCAACCCGGCGATACCATTCTCATGCACGCCGGATTGTACAAGTCCGAGCGATTTAACTACGTCGATCCGATGATGACCCCTTTTGATGGTTCCATGTCTCTTACTTTGAAAGGAACTGTGGACAAACCGATTACGATCAAGTCCGCAGGCGATGGTGAAGTCGTCTTCGATGGAGCTGGTAACCACCGACTTTTCGACTTCATGGCTTCCACGCATCACATCTTCGATGGCATCACGATTCGCAACACGGACGTCGGTATTTTCGCGGGTCAGAAGGAGGTCCTCGGCGCTATTGGCTTAACGGTCAAAAATTGCCGATTTGAAAACATCGGATTCGGTGTCTGGACCGAATACGCTGGTTCGAGCGATTTCTATATTGCCGACAATCTTTTTTTGGGCCGCGATGATCGCTTTCGGTTGGTCGGCTGGACAGGGCCGCTTTGGGCCAGTGCCGGTCCCTACGGATCGCATTTGCTTACCAGTTACTACGCGGTCAAAGTCTACGGGCCCGGGCACGTCATCGCCCGCAATGCGATCGCTTATTTTCACGATGGGATTGGCATTTCGACTTATGGCACGCCGCCTACGGATCCTGAAAAACAGGCATCATCGATCGACATCTACAACAACGACATGCATATGCTCAACGATGATTTCGTGGAGACCGACGGATCAGTGCATAATGTACGCGTGATGAACAATCGCGGTGTCAATGCAGCACACGGCGGCTACAGTGCACAGCCCGCGTTCGGTGGGCCGGTCTATTTTATTGGAAATCTTCTTTACCACGTGCCGAGTGTTTCCGCTTTCAAATTCTCTGGCAAGCCTGCAGGGCTGTTCGTCTATCACAATACCATCATCGGTGAACAAGGGGCCGAGGACCCGACATCCAATGTGCACTTTCGCAACAATCTATTCTTAGGTCGCAAAACGCCAGGCCGCGGCATCATGACGTGGGCCAACGCAACGGAAGCGTTCAGTTCCGACTACAACGGCTTTCGTCCCAACAAGGGGGTCGAAACTCAGTACAAATGGCTCAGCCCTAAAGCTGGGCAGCGAATCTACGAGCCTCAACCCGGCGATTGGCGCGGTTTTGAAAGGCTAGCCGATCTTTCGCACGCCACAGGACAAGAAAAACACGGTATCGAAGTCGATTTCGATATCTTTGAGAAAATGAGTCCACCCAATCCAGCCGATCGCCATGCCGTTTACCACGCTATGGATTTGAATTTTCGGCTCAAAGCTGGCAGCCAAGCTGTCGATGCGGGGGTGGTAATTCCAACTGTGAATGATGGATACGCGGGAGGAGCCCCTGACTTAGGGGCAATCGAAGTTGGCAAGCCGGCACCCAAATATGGTCCAAGTTGGCTCACTTGGCAACCGTTCTATCGATGATCGGATCGAGCGGATAGATTGGGCATGCGACCCTGGCTTGGTACGATTCTGACGGCAGCTCGCTTAAGTGGTTTTTGGTTTGTCTGCAATTTTCCGATGCTTACCATCCAAACTCCGTAAGAATTTGGTTTAGAATAAGATGTTGTCCTCGCACCTGAGCCATCCTCGTCAGAACCTCACCGAATACGAAATGAGTTTTCCGCAATGATCTACCTAGTCCGTTCCATCCAATTCCTCCTTTTGGTCGCTTGCACACTTTCGCTTTCGCTTCGGACCAATTCTCAAGAGCCTACCTTGGCAGATGTTCTGGCATCGAGTCCGGACCGCCCCAACGCTTTGCTCTATATGGACACTCCGTTAGTGCGGAAGTTCGTGACAGGCACACCGTTATTTACCGCGTTGCCGGACAAGTTAGGTGAAGTCCGAATCGCTTCTGAGTTGGACTTTAAGACTCTCGAGCCAAATTGGGAAGTTGGATACGCTACCGTTAGCGGCATACCCGACGCCAGTCTTCTCGCAACGTCGGTTGGAGGATATGTCGATACTATTGCTGGCAAGACAGTTGTTTGGTCTCCAAGAAAATCCTACTTGGTTCCCATGCCCGGTGGAGTGCTTGGGTTGGTTCGGCCTTCGGATCGAAAACTTGCAAGCAGGTGGCTAAATAAAGAAACGTCGGGAGGAGGCGTTAGCTACCTGCAGAAACAAGCAGCGCAAGGGACCAAGTTCATTTCCGTCCTACTTGCAATTGACCTAGAAGACGTTTGGTCTCCGATCACCATCAAACAACGCATCGCAGCCCTTGAGTCATTGAAGAATGCTGACAAGAATGCAATCGCAGCTACGCTGTCGACAATTAAGGGGATCCGAGTCATTGTAAGCAAGAAAAACCTTGAAGAGTCGATTATCAGTTTGGATTTCGGTACATCACCGTCGGGGCTATTGCCGGTTGCTAAAGAGTTCTTTGTTGAGGTCCTCGCTCGAAATCATTCGGCGATCCCAGAGGCATCCACTTGGACCCCATCCATCGACGGAAACACGCTATCCTTTCGCGGTAAAATAGCGCCAGGGACATTGGACGATTTGCTCGGCATCTTCACCGTGCACGGCCAAGTCGATCAGGTTTCGTCATCGAATGATTCGTCGTCCGCAAACAAGTCTGAGGAGGCGAAGGCAGTAGCAGTTGCCAAGACTTACTTTGATAAGACCGCAAGCGTTATTAGTCGAGTCAAGGACTATTCATCAACCAATTCCGGAGATCGAGCCCAATGGAATGGAAGGATGGCCAAAAGGCTCGACGATCTACCAACTCTCAACGTGGATCCGGCTTTAGTCGATTATTCCACCAAAGTATCTCAAGCATTGAGAGGCAACATGGTGAACATTCAGCAGACCAACATCGCGGGAGGCACGAATGCGATCGTCAACTCGGGTGTCAGTGTTTATGGCAACGCCTACAATGGGTACTACTATGACGCTAATTCGCCCTACCAATATCTAGCAGCGGCGAGGGGACAATCCTACTCCTCGTACCGAGAAGTCATCGCCCAAATCGAAGAGATGGAACGCGCGATTCGTCGAGAAATGACGGATAAGTATCAAGTCCAATTCTAAGAGATTGCTGAGCATGCTTGCTAACGATTTCTTCCGCCCCACTGACCTCGCGTCAGTGGACGGAATGAGTTGTCCGCTACGGCTGTCTTCACACTTTTTTTTCCAGCAATTGTTGGACTATTCCCAGTTCCGATACTGAACACGGTGGCTCAATCTTTTGCTGATAGTTCAAGGAATAGTCGTAACCAGCTCGGTCGTACACCAGTGTAAATACCATTTGCAGGTCGAGCGCCACATCGGGATCCTCGATCGAAAGTGGTATCAGGATCCGCGGAAGCGGATCTGACATTGCCCAACCATAAACATCCACGAGCGGACGTGGCTTCGGTTTACTCACCAACGCGAAATAGTCACCTTCTGGCGGATTGGACACGCTCGTACGCTCGCCACCTCGCAGCAAATCGATTTCTACTAGGCTGGCTTTCGTCTGAAGCAGCGCCTGGATCTTTTGCAAGTACTGTTCCCGGCCATCGGTCCCTTTGCGTTTGCTAGTCGGCGACAACAACTCGATCACGGTTACAACTTCGCTTGGCGAGCCACGGCGAATCGTAACAAACGTTTCGCGATGTTCCTCAAAATATGGAATCGTGCAAACTTTGGGCTTGATAGAAGGTTGTGCAAGCAAAGCAACGGCGTCATTTGCCATTTCAGTAGAATGACTGTCAACGCGGTTATAGATGGCTGCATCCGCCACCAGTGATTTCACCGGAGCCGTCGCATCGACTCGCTCCAAGTAAATACGTCGCTCGACATCTACTACATACTTAGGGCGAACGACCGGAACCAACGCGTCCCCTAACGCTGACATGAAGCGAGTGTGAAAGTCTTCCCACTTTTGACTTTCGATGAATGGGTCCATTCCTGGAAATGGCGATGGCATTGGAGTTTAGAATCCTGTGTCGTTCTTGATTTTCTCAACAATCCATTGTACCTTTCGAGGCAAGCTTGAGAACCTTGCTCGCCGAAGATTGTCCGATACCCAGCGAGGAATTAGACAAATGGCTCTGGGGCTAAAGAGCGAAGCGAACTGCTTTTCGCCAAACCTCGGATGCATCTTTCTAGCGGAAGTAACCGCATTGCCGCACCGGCTGCGGCGGATACTTGGGCCATTGCTTGGGTGTCGTTTTGGACTGACAGAGCATGAATACCGATCCCTTGCCGGAAACGATCGTTCGATGGTCAGCACAACTGAGGCAAACAGAATTTCTTAGCAATGGCTGCATGGCCGCGATCTCGTCCAAACCCCTAGCGTCGCTTTCCACGCTTTCGCTATCACGGTCGACATCAGACTCATTGCAGTTGTCACTCATGATTTCGTGGCGATCTGCCGCAAGACTCTGGGCAACGGGAAATAGACTTCTTCCTTGCGTACTTCCTGCTCTTCGACAGTCGCGTTAAAACGATCTTTGAGCCACTGGAGCGTGTTTTGAACCACGAGTTCCGGAGCGCTGGCACCCGCAGTGATCAGAATGGTACCACAGTTTTGAAAATCGGCTTCTTTGAGATCATCAGGACCATCAACGAGATAGGCGGGCCGATCGAACTCCTCTGCCAACTCGCGAAGTCGCTGCGAGTTACTGCTGTTCTGACTGCCAAGAACGATCACCGCGTCGGCTTGTTGGCAAAGCAATCGGACCGCTTCTTGTCGATTCTGAGTTGCATAGCAGATGTCCTCTTTTTGCGGCCCGATAATCCAAGGGAAGCGTTTCCTAAGCCGTTGTATGATTCGGTATGCATCATCAACGCTGAGCGTCGTTTGCGTCAAATAGGCCAGTTTTGTTTCCACTGAAAACTGAAGTGCATCCACGTCCTCCACTGTTTCAACCAGCACTATGGCTTCCGGAGCTTCGCCCATCGTACCGATAACTTCATCGTGCCCTTCGTGTCCGATCAGCACGATTGTGTAGTGCTCCTTTGCGAATTTGATCGCCTCCAAATGAACTTTGGTCACAAGTGGGCAAGTAGCATCGATGGCATTCAATCTTCGGTCTTGAGCTACCCGCCGAATTTCAGGCGAAACACCATGCGCAGAAAAAAGAACCGTCGAATCGCTTGGGATCTCTTCTAACGAATTGACAAACACAGCCCCTTTCGCTTCAAAGGTTTGAACCACATGCTGATTGTGCACAATCTCATGGTAAACGTAGATTGGCGGACCAAAGTGCTGTAGGGCCAATTCAAGGCTTTGGACGGCCATATTGACACCCGCACAAAAACCGCGTGGAGCTGCAAGAATTATTTTCATAAGTCGATACTACAATTACGAGCCTCACGATGAGAGGCATTTGAGCAAGGAGCAAACTTCGTTTTGAGAGTTTCTGGACTGATTTCACGAGCTGATTTTACGGTATGATATCACCATGTCATCCCCCCGCGAAGCCATTCAGAAATCCGTTCCTCACACTCGCGCAGGCAATTGTCTTGTTTTTGAGGATCTCAAGCGATTCGGCCCGGATGCCAAATACCCGCCTTTCAACCTCGCACAATCCAAAAAATATTGCAAAACTCTTGCGGTTCGACATTACGAGAACTTTTCCGTTGCTAGCTTGCTAGTTCCACGCGGAATTCGCCAGGATTTTTTTAATGTGTATGCGTTTTGTCGCTGGTCGGATGATTTGGCGGACGAACTAGGGGATTCTGCGAATTCTCTTAGGCACCTTGGCTGGTGGCAGAATCAATTGCAGGAGTGTTTCAATGGAAAGGCTTACCATCCCGTTTTTCAAGCATTGCAGGAATCCATTCGAATTCATGGGTTGCGGATAGAGCCGTTCCAAGACTTGCTTGAAGCGTTCGTACAAGACCAACACACAACTCGCTATCCCACGGATGAAGATCTTTTGGGGTATTGTCGAGGGAGTGCCAACCCGGTTGGCCGTATTGTGCTGCAGCTTGGAAAAGTGGAATCCGACCAAGCCAAAAAGTTGAGCGATCAAATCTGCACAGGCTTGCAGATCGCGAACTTCTGCCAGGACATTCGTCAGGATGCGTTGCGAGGCAGGATTTACCTGCCCGACGAGCGATGGACTCAATATCCAATCACGGAGAACGAGATTCTTGCTGGAAACGCATCTTGCAATTTGGTTCGGGCGATACAGGATTGGGTGCGGACAGCCCAATCACATCTGATGGACGGATTGCCGTTAGTGAAGCACGTCCCTCGGTGGCTTGCTCGGGACATTCAGTTGTTTGCAAGAGGCGGTTTGACTGTACTTGATAATATCTCCAAAGTCGGCTGCGACGTGTGGACACAACCGATCGAAGTTACCCGAAAACAGAAAGTCCGTTTATTGCTGCAAGCCATACTTCGACCGAGGTCGTTAGAATTGACTGGATTTAGAAATTTGGATGGGCCAATCATCGTATGACGGCACTTTTTGAATCCTATTGTGTCTGCGCGTCTATTGCCCGAAATAGTGGGTCCAATTTCTTTCGATCCTTCGCGCTTTTGGGGCGAACTCGCCGCGATGCAATGACGGCTTTGTATGCCTTTGCAAGATTGGCTGATGACGCTACCGATGATGTTTCATGTGACGGTGGTTCTGCTTGGTCCTCGGCTGCATGGCATGAATGGATCGACCAGTTACTCGAACCATGCGATCCGGTAAAACTCAACACACCCTTGTGCCTAAAGACCATCCGATTGGCACTCGCGGACTCTGTCATTCGCTTTTCCATTCCACTCAACTCTTTGCATGACATAGTCCGTGGCGTGAATATGGATGTTGTGGGAGAAATTCGCTTTGACGAATGGGAACAATCGAAGTCGTATTGCCATCGCGTTGCCTCAAGCGTCGGCGTTGCATGCCTTTCCATTTGGGCCAAGTCGATCGGGGAGCCGCCAAATCCTCGAACGTTGCGAGCGGCACTTGATTGTGGCGTTGCCTTTCAGTTGACCAATATTCTTCGCGATGTTGTCGAAGACGCGGGGCGCGGCAGAATCTATTTGCCATTGAGTGAACTGGAACGATTCGACATCGATCCCGAACGCTGGCTCCAAATGAAGCCGCAACCATCGATCTTTGCACTCAATGAACTCGGTGATTGGCGAGGGTTGATTCGATTGCAAATCGAACGAGCCAAGGCCTACTACGAAAGCGGGTGGCAAGTCGCATCCGACATTTCGCTAGACGGGCAGCGAATGTTCTCGCTGATGTGGCACACGTATCGCCAACTGCTCGATTGCATTGAAGTCGAACCAGAAGGGATATGGCAAAAGCGTGTCCGAGTTTCCAGGTTCGACAAACTCGTACTGGCTGGTCAGCATGCATTTACTCCGTGCTTTCAACACGTTTTCGCCATGCGACCTGCGGTATCGAAACGGGAGCATCTGCAATGGGATCAAGACTGGCCAATGGATAGCCCACACGTTGCCGTCATTGGTGCGGGACTTGCCGGCATAAACGCCGCGATGCACTTAGCCAGACACGGTTGCCGCGTTACATTGATTGAATCGAAACAACGGATCGGCGGCCGCGTGGGTTCGTTTACGGACGCCATTTCGGGGCAGTCTGTCGATTATTGTCAGCACGTGGGAATGGTTTGTTGCACGACGCTCCGGCAATGGATCGACGATACGGACCAGCAACCGTACTGGACGGAACAGGGTGAGCTCCACTTTGTTTCGGCGCAAGGCAAGAAGATTCGAGTGGGGGCTTGGCCGCTGCCTGCTCCACTGCACTTGTGCGGTCTTCTTCTTCGGTGGCCACAACTGAGTTGGGGTGACAGAATTCGAGTCGGCTCGGGGCTGTTGCGATTGTTGCGACTCAAGATCAATGAAACTCTAGCGTCGAAACTCGCGATTGATTGGTTGCGAGAAAACGGACAAAACGATCAATGCATTAAGAACTTTTGGGCGACAATTCTGGTCAGCGCGTTGGGTGAGCAAGTCGATCGCGTCACACTCGGCGCAACTCATAAAGTCCTCGTCGATGGCTTCGCTGCGAATCGAACCGCCTTTCATTTGTTGATGCCAAACCGTTCCCTGTCGGAATTATTGGAAGGCTGTGTGGCGACGCGTCTCAGCGATTGGGGCGTATCAACCTTGCGTGGTCAGACAGTCAAAAAGATCGATCGCAACAACGACGGTAGTCACAAATTATCCATGCAGGGGAGCGACGCGGACGCGGATCAAACAGCTAGGAAATCATTTCACGCGATCGTTTGCGCCGTACCATGGGACAAGATTCTTGAAATCTCGCCGGATTCGACGGCTACGACCGTTGCTCCTGCGAGTGAATTGCAGGCCTCTCCGATCACAGGGATACATACGTGGTGGGATCGGCCTTGGCTAAAACAACCGCATGCGATTTTGATCGATCGACTTTGCCAATGGATCTTTCCAGCCCCACGATCCGAAGCGGAATCAACGAATCCACACACAGCAGAACACTACTATCAGATCGTCATTAGCGGTTCTCGCGATTTGCCCCGGGGTGATAGCGACGCCATTCTAAAAGCCGTCAAGCAGGACCTTGCCGAGATCTTACCAGAATCCGCCGTCGCGACGATGCTTCGAGGAAGAGTGGTTACCGATCCTAACTCAGTGTTTTCCGTATCCGTTGGACATGAATCAAGTCGATTGGCAAGCGATGCTTTGGCGAGCGAACGGATCTGGCTTGCTGGCGATTGGACACAAACAGGCTGGCCAGCCACGATGGAAGGATCGCTTCGATCGGGAGCAATGGCCGCACAAGGAGTTCTGGCTCATTTTGGTAGACCGGCCAAGCTTGAGTTGTAGATGGCAGTTGTGGCTAAGCACATCCGCATAAGTTTTTCAACCCAATTAGCCGTTGGGCGATAGCCCCGGTTTCCCAATTGCTCGACATTCGTCGAGAACCGGGGCTATCGCCCAACGGCTATCCGTCCGCGTTTCGCCAGCTCAACTATCGTTGGATTTACCGTTGGATTTGAGGAGTTATCAGCTTCTCTCGATTGTCGGCAATGGCTTTCCCGGTCGCCGCTCCGGCAACGCTGCCCGCCCTGGTTAGCAATGGCTTTGCGTAGTAAGGCAAAATAATAGTCCCGCCAGGAATCACGGAAGCAACGCTGGATACGAATTCTCCGCCAAGCCGACCATAAACCTGCGGGTATAGATCTTTCTCAAGTTTCCAGTCTTGCCTAGCTCTTGCGTAACTCAAAACATCGCTCGAAACGGATGCATCGCGAAAGAGTGGCGCAATCGGTAGCCAATTCATCGCGATGTAAGTCCCCGGATAACGTTGATCGTAGATCTTCTTTACGTACCCCGCTTGAAAAACGGCGCTAGGTGGTGACAAGGAATTAATCGAAAGCGTATTGGTGAAGCTATTGTAATGGTCAAAGCCAATGGCTCGACCGGGTAGGAGACTATAGCCCAAAAGAGATAGGGTTCCACCAGTGTATTTCCAGAAAGGAGCAATTCGCGTGTTGCTCTTCAACCGACTCCACTGAACTTTTGGGTTGTATTCGCGGATGTCGATGTTGACACCCATCAGTCCATTATCGTCAAGATAGTCCGACGCGGATTGAACGACTTTCATTTGCCGCACATCCCTTGCTACTTGCTTCTCCGGGTCCTTGGACGGAAACCATTTTTCAAATACCTTTCCCGGATATTGAACCGTTCGTTCCATCGCATCGATGTTCGGATGATCGCCCCCAATCACGATGACATTCGAGGTGTTAGGTAAACGTTTCAACGAATCTTTTCGCGAATTGCCATATCGATATGTGTCCCTTGCGCAACCGGATATCGAAGCGAGTATTAGAAAGTTCCAACCTATGATCCAAGCGAGAAGCAGGCGGAAACCTACCATCCCACGGTTGCAACGTGGCCGGTAGTAACAAAACTGCCGTTCGGCTAGACGCAATTTTGAGTTTGCGATTGAGTTTGAATGCATTCCGCAGTTTGAAAATTTCTTCCAAGGTGATTGCTTGACGCCATTGCCAGCTAAATCGAAAGTGTTCTACGGGCAACGGATGGGGCCGGGCTTGCAGGCAGGCGAATCTCAATAGTGCACCCAGCGTTGGGAGCGGAGCTTAACCATACCATACCGCAATGAGCATCTAAAATTCGACGTACATTTGCAAGAGAGATTCCAAGCCCACGGCCATGCTCGCGACCACTAAAATAAAGATCCCAAGCTCGAACGGCAGTTTCTGCGGATAGTCCAGGCCCAGTGTCGCGAATCGCAATGCGTATCCGATTGGTTAAATCCAAAGGCGTCTCTTGCAAACCGCTCGAAAAACTTGGGCCAAACTCTGGATGGTTGCCTCCGACCTCCTGGCAAATGATTTCGATACAATCGTTAGGTCGGCAAACCTGCATCGCATTTTGAACGATACTTGATATGGCCTCTGAAAGCGATGCGCGCTCGACTTCACCGTAAAGTGGCTTTGGCGACAACCGGAACTCCACTTGAACCTTCGTATGCTTCCAATCCGCGTTTTGAGCCTCAACTGCCTCGCGAACAATAGCAACCACATCATCCTTGCGGAGCGAAACAGGGCGCGGTTGAACAACACGCATCATTTCGGAAAGCATTTCATGAGCGCGCATGGTTTGGTCGACGATGGTCGCTAGCGATCTTCGATCCGCTTCGGAAGCAACATTCGGAATCAGTTGCTGGGCGCGCGCCGAAATATTGGCCAGTGGATTGTTGATTTCGTGAGATAGGCCGTAAGCGAATTGGTAAATCGCCCGTTGACTTGTGCTTTCGACGGCTTGCCCAAATCGCTCTCGCGAGCAAAGGGTCGCAATCGCCGAATGGATCGCATGCAATAAACGTCGGTTTGCGGTCCTATCCAGAGCAAGTGAGTTGGCCTCGCGTACGAAGACTCTACCACGATGGAATTGCTGAAGGAGCGAACGCAGTCGAGCGATAGACTCGCCTCGGCCTGTCGAAAGCCCATGCGATTGCTCAAGTTCATCGAGCAATTCATCGAGGCTTGGTTCGACAAAAGCTTCCACGTCGAGGGCCAACATGTGTGAAGTATGTTGGAGAGCAAGTGCCATCAATTTGAAGGTGAAATCGACCGCGACATTTTGATCAATGGAAGTGACTTTCTTCGTGGGGCTCATCATGACGGCGAAGGCTTTCCGATTATTCCCGGCGCATGTTGAACGCGGTGTAGTGAAGTCCGTCTTCTTCTTCCACGACAAACGAACCCGATGGCGCCATGTATTTGGAAATGACCTCAAACGGAGGTAAGTCTCGACTCTTGAGAGCGGTTACCAACGCAGTAAAGAAGGGATTGTTGGCCGAAATCTGCTCGAGTTTATCGATATTCGCTCGATCGTTTGCCAAATCATAGAACAGCCTTAACGATTCTTCGGGGCGCTGATAAAACATGATCGAACTCTCCTTGTCTTTGAGCTGCGCCTTGATTCGGTCGCGAACCAACTTGTATTCAATCGCATCGTTCAGTAGATCGTCGCCGCTGGATTCGACATCAATGGCATGTTTCAGCGTGTCGAACGAGTCGCTAAACAACAGTTCCTTGCCCACGATTCCGAAGGCTGGTTGAGGAGCGCGAATATTGGGATTTTCGTTTTTGAACTCCAGCCAATAAACCGTCGAATCACCAACCAATTTGGACGACCATCTTGCATCATTCGACTTTAGCCTGTCGAAAAATTTTGGCAAAACCTCAGTCTTGACGCGTTGTAGATCTTTGAGATGGACTCCAAAAAGATTGCTTTGACTATTGATACGTTTCGGAGGCAAGATCATTTGAGCAAGCGAAATGCGGCCATCCAGCATCTCCAGCACGTCTTTTCTAAGGTCTACACCAGTCTGTCGACTACCGTTTGCCATGACGTTGTTTTCAAAGAAACTTTCACCGCCAAATGTGTCCACAATTTCTGCAATCGCTTTAACTGTTTTGCTAAAGTCCCAATTAATTGTTCCATAACCCAAAACTTGATCGCCTACCCATGACTCAGGTTCAGTCGGTCCGCTCTTGGGGCGAACGGCACGAAGCGCACCTTGTCGATTGGTGTCGAGCA
>Ga0247840_10004533_pt1 | contig 21872 bp, 14 predicted proteins | sample LaCruzMarch2015__FD_192404 | JGI IMG/M metagenome (GOLD analysis project Ga0247840, IMG submission 192404) | Freshwater microbial communities from meromictic Lake La Cruz, Castile-La Mancha, Spain - LaCruzMarch2015_17m | ecosystem: Environmental > Aquatic > Freshwater > Lake | place: Spain... | reverse complement strand
TTCTCATTTGAGTACTGCGGCGACCCGATTTTGCGCGCACCCGCGCGGCAATCCTGCGCCTCAGGCCCGCCTGAAGCCGATCGCGCCCCGGCGGCGCCCGCGAGAAACGCCACAGCGCAAATGTCTCAAGAAAGGGCCGCCTTGCGGGGGACTATGACGCGGCCGGCGCCGACTCGCCGGCCTGGTCCCGGCCTAGTCCCGGGCGGGTGGTTGGGTGCCGCGGAGTGCGATCGGAACTGATGCATTAACTTACATATCGTATGGTACGCGTCGCGTACCCTACAGCCGCAGCTACCGAACGTACTCACGGACCGGGCGTCGTTGTCGTTGTCGTTGTCGTAATCGTGGTCGGATTATTCGATGACGACAACGACAACGACAACGACAACGACAGCGTACCCGGGATCTCGGTCACCACATCAGTTCCGATCGCACCCGGTGCCGCGCCGACCTGCTGGACGCGCGGCCGTTTCTGCTACGATAGGACTCCTGTCACATTCGGAAAACCGTGCCGGACTCGTGAAACTGATTGGGGTCGGACCTTGCGAATGTCCGGGTGCCGCCGGGTCCCGACCCCGGTCTGCGCGCCGCTTGGTCGCGCCGCGGTGCCTGTGGCCCCTGTTGCTGCTCGGGCTGCTGCTGGGGGCGGGCGAGGCCGCGGCCCTGCGGCTCGAGGTGCGCGTCACGGGCCTGGCCGGGGCCCAGCAGGCGAACGTGCTGGCCCTGCTCTCCATCTATCAGGAGCGCAATGAGCCGGGCCTGACCGAGCCCCGCCTGTTGGCCCTGCACCGCCTGGCCGCCGATCAGATCCGCGAGGCCCTGACCCCCTTCGGCCTCTACCGGGTGCAGGTCAAGGACAGCCTGACGGCGCCCGCCGGGCGCGACGGGGCCTGGGTCGCCGACTACCGGGTCGACCCCGGTCAGCCGGTCAGGATCACCGCGATCAACTACCGGGTGACCGGCCCCGGGGCGGAGAACCCGGCCTTCCCCAAGGAGTTCCCCATGAAGGTGGGGGACGTGCTGCTGCACAGCCGCTATGAGCAGGCCAAGTCCGACCTGCGCTTCGCCGCCTCCTCCCAGGGCTATCTGGACTACCAACTGGTGCAGCACCAGGTCCTGGTCGATCCCGTGCGCGACACCGCGGTGGTGAACTTCGCGCTCGAGACCGGGCCGCTGTATTTCTTCGGCCAGGTCACCTTCACCCAGGATCTCTTGGCCGACGCCCTGTTGCGGCGCTTCCTGCGCTTCAAACCGGGGGACGTCTTCAACCCGGACAAGCTGGTGGGCCTGCAATCGCGCCTACTCGGCTCCGAGTATTACAGCCAGGTGGAGATCCTGCCGCACAAGGACCTCACGGGTCAGAGCCTGGTGGTGCCCATCGAGGTCATCGCGACGCGCAACAAGGCCAATAAGTTCCGGGTCGGCGCGGGCTTCGCCACCGATGTGGGCCCGCGTGTCAGCCTGGACTGGCGGCGCCGCTACATCACCCGGTGGGGTGATAATTTCCGCACCTTTCTGACCCTGTCCCAGGGCTTCTCACGCTTTAATTTCGACTATCGTATCCCGATCCGCGACCCCCTGCGGGACTATCTGCGCATCAATCCCGATGCCAGCTATTACGATACCACCACCCGGTCGGGCTGGATCGCCCTGATCCATTTCGGTCACTCCATCGTAACCCCGGGCGGCTGGCGCCAGGATCTGGGTATCGATTACCGCTATGAGGACTACCGGATCAACGACGTCGAGCAGGATGCGGTCAATGAGCTGGTCCCCATCGCCTCCTGGTCCAAGACGGTCTCGGACGACCCGATCTATACCAGCAAGGGGTATCGCATCAAATTCAGCGTGCTGGGGACGGTGGCGGGGGTGGTGTCGCCGACCTCCTATCTGACCGGTGCCATCGATTTCAAATGGATCAAGCGCCTGACGCGCAATTACCGCTTCCTCACCCGCGCGGATCTGGGCGCCACCTGGGCCGGCAACGTGAACGACCTGCCGGCCAGCCGGCGTTTTTATGCGGGCGGCGACAGTTCCATCCGCGGCTGGGGCTTCGACGCCCTGGGTCCCAATGACCCGATCAACGACGAGACCATCGGCGGGCGCTTCCTGGCCGTGGGCAGCCTGGAACTGGAGCGTAAGGTCATCGGCAACTGGAGCGCGGCCGTCTTTACCGACTTCGGCAATGCCTTCGACCCCGACTATCAACTGGTATACAACCAGAGTGTCGGCTTCGGCGTGCGTTATCGCACCCCCATCGGCCAGGTCCGCCTGGACCTGGCCTTTGCCCTGACCAAGGACGAAGGCCCCAGTACCTGGGGCCTGCCGCCGGCGCGGCTGCATTTTGTGATTGGGCCGGATTTGTGAGCGGGGGGAAGGTCTTGACCGTGATCCCTAACGCTTTTCTTACAGTGAGGTTGTTGGTCCGCACAGCGGACCCTACGGTCAGGTCGCCGCGATCACCGTCAGTACCGCGTAGGCCACCGCCTTATTGGTGACGTCGCCGTGGTTGGAGATGAAGGTGTCGGCGTGCAGGTTGTGGATTTTTCCCGGCACGAGATGATAGGCGCCGCCGACGTCGAGTAAGGTCGCCGTGATGGCCTCCGGGGTCTTCTGCGCGCCGTTGCGGCCCAGGCCGCCATACTTGTCGTGCTCGTCGCCGAGGTCGGCCGCGACCTGGCCGGCGACGAGGGACGCGAGCGGATAGGCGAGGCCGACGGCCGTGTCATTGCGGCTGCAGGTGATGATCGTCGGTCCCGTGATAGCGCCCTGGGTGACGACGCGGCGAAAGGCGCCATCGTGCTCGCCGTCCCATTTCTGTGCGAGGCCGTAATGTGAGTAAGCGGCCTGCAGCAGGCTGAGCGAGTTGACCTTGAGAAGGCTCGCCTGATCCGCGCCCGCCGCGACCGCGGTGACGAGGCGGGCGCCGAAGCTGTGGCCGACCAGGTGCAGGCGTAGTGTGGGGTATTTTTTCTTGAGCCCGGCGACCAGCGGGTTCACGCCGACCACGCCGACCAGCCCGGCGCGCTCCTTCATCTGGTAGTAGGTGGTGAGGTTCAGCAGATTGCTTACGCCCGAGCCGATGCCGCTGAAAAAGCTCCCCAGTCCGGCGCTGCCCCCCGCATCATCAATGGCCGCCGCCCCGCCGTCCAACGGGGCCGTCGCCGTGGTGAACGAGACCGGCTGCTGGAGCTTGGTGAACAGTTCGCCTGCCGGCATCGCAAAGAACAGCTTTGCCGCGTCCGCCTCGTCGCCCGCGTGCGGCTTCATCAGGCCGCGCACGCCATCGACGAACTTCTTGCAGGCGCTTGCGCTGTCCTCAAGGTTGGGGAGCAGCTTTTCGAGGTCGATGAGCGTCTGGTCGGCGTTCTTCGCGTCGAAGGTGCCGTGCAGCCCGCGCAGCTGCTTGCGCAGCCCATCCAGATCCAGCATTGCCCCGGCGCTCGCCGCACCGCTCGGGATCAGGTCCGCGTCAGTGAACTTCTTCGACGGCCAGAGTACGCCGAGGACGGCGAACTTGCGCGTCGCGGCGCCGGGTATCTTGCCGGCGTCCAGCACCGCCCGCGCACTCGCGCAGAAGTCGGCGTAGAGCTTGCGGGCATCGGCCATGTCGTTGTTCCAGCCATGCGAGAAGACGATGAGGTCGGTGGTGCCGCCCTTGGCGAGATACGCATCCAGCGCCTTGGGCTGCGCCGGGTCGTGGACCTTGCCTTGCTTGTCGAACTCGACGGGGAAGAATGGGAAGCCGGAAAGTTCAGTCATGATGATCTCCTGCCATTAGCCGTGTCACACGGACTGGATCGCCCGCATCAGGTCGATCAGGCCCGCACCCTGGAAATGCCGCTCGCGGCGCAGATCGGTCGCGGTGGCGGTGAAGATCTCCTTCACCCGCTCCGGCTGGCCGATGAACTCCTGTTTCACTGACAACAGCGCCGCCGCGGCGCCGGAGACGTGGGGCGCGGCCATGCTCGTGCCCGTGCTCTCGATATAGGTCGGGGCCGGGCCGCCGTCCAGCTTGGCGGCGATGTGATCGCACATCTTGCCGGCCGCGCACGAGACGACCTTCTCGCCCGGTGCCACGAGGTCCGGCTTCAGGCGCCCGTCGCCGGTCGGCCCCTTCGACGAGAAATAGGACACGCCATAGACGTGCGGCATGATACGGTGGGTCGACCCCACCGTGATGGCGCCGTCCGCGTTGCCGGGATCGTTGATCGATAGCGAGAGACCGCTCTTGCGTGCGGCGTTGAATGCAGTCGCCACGGTGCCCCAACCGGTGTTGCCGGCGGCGACGACCACGACGACGCCGGAACGCACCAGGCGGTTGACCTCGACACAAAGTTGGCTCTGCCCGCACGCGAACCACTCGGGATCGAAGGCGTAGCCAACCGACAGATTGACACCGTGGATACGCAGGTAGCGGCCATTGGCGTTGACGGTTTGGATGTGGGCGAGTGCGGCGATGATGTTGGAGACCGCGCCCTGCTCGTGTTCATCGATCACCTTCAGGCTCACGAGCTTGGTCTTCGGCGCCATGCCGCAGATCGAGGTCAGCTTGAGCCGCTCGTAGGTCGCCTCGCGCTGGTCCGCGCTCTGGTTGCCGTCGGGCTTCAGGACCCGGGTGTAGGCGACGATTGCGTCCGCCGACTTCTTACCTGACGGGACTTCGCCGGCGATGATTCCCGCGACGTGGGTGCCATGGCCGAAGCCGTCGCGCAGTGGGTCGTCCTCGCCGGTGAAATCCCGGTGCCACTCCGCGACCTGTCCTTCCAGGTTGCCATACTGCCGGAAGTGCGCGTGCTTGCCGGCGATCCCTGAGTCGATGACCGCCCAGACGATGCCGCTGCCTTCGGCCCGAAAGGCGGCGCGTCCGGCATCGGCCTTCATGGTCGAAACCGAACCGTAGATGAGCGGATGAACCTTGAAGTCATCCCAGATCTGGAAGATCGCGCGGGGGCCCGAGGTCCCTGCCGGGTCGGCAGCGGCCTTGTCTTTCGGCTCCCCGTCTTTGACCACCAAGTCGCGGATTACGTCGGCGCACAGTCGTGCGAAGACATATTGGAGCGTGTAAGCAGTCTTTTCATGGTCGATGCGCTCACCGGCGGGACCAGGTGCGATAGTCCGCGTCTTGAGGAGGTCCGTGATGGCCTCAATCACCCATCGGCGCGCCTCGTCACGTCCTTTCGGGTACTCCAGGTGCAGGTCGATGATGATGTCATAGAGGGCCGGCGCGAGCGCTGGATCCTGTCGCCGCCGCTCGTTCTCGCCATTGAACTTGTCGAGCAACGGCAGTGCGATGACCGTCTTCACCATGGAGCGCGCGATCTGTCCGTTTGGATCGGGGGTGGCGGCCGTCGCGGTTGGCGCCTGGGCCAGGGCCGGGGAGTGGCCGGTCGCGTCAGGCTGCGGTTGGTGTTGGGCGGCGGTGCCGCGTCGGCTGCCGGTCTTCTTGGTCGCCATGATGTCTCCTGCGCACGGGTCGGTGGATAGGGATCGGCTCAGTGATGACCACCGTCGTTGCCGAACCAGTCGAACAACTTGTGGGCCGCTGCCGCCGGCGGCGCGGCGCCCGGTGCAACACCAAGCCCGCCGCCGAACGGCGTCGCGAGCTGCTGCTGGAGCTGCGCGGCGGTGACCGGATCGAGCTGGGCGATGCGCTGCAGCACTGCGTTCAACTGATCCCAACGCTGCAACCTGGCATAGACCTGGACCAGCAGCGCGTAAGGCCCGACGGCATTCGGGTTCGCGGTGATCGCGCGCTGCAGGCAGGGTTCGGCGCGCTGCGGCTGGTTGCTTGCCAGGTAGACCTGGGCGGCCGTGGCCAGCAGCCGCGATTCGGTCGGGTCGAGCTGGATGGCCGTCTCGATTTCGTGCTGGGCCTCGGCCGGTTTGTCCATTGCCAGGTACGCGGTGGCGAGCCAGCCGCGCACCTCGGCCGACTCGGGCTCCAGCCGGGCGGCCTCGACCAGATGAATCAGGGCCTGGTGCGCCTGGCAGGGGTAGGTGCCGAGGAAGAACATCGCCGCCATGATGCGGAAACCGACGTTACGCGGGTCCAGTTGGATCGCCTGGTTGAACTCCGCGGCCGCTTCGAGCGGACGCGCGAGGCGCGCATAGGATTGCGCGGCCTGTAAGCGAATCCATGCGTTGGCCGGAGCGATCTGAAGCGCGCGCTCGATGGCGTGCAGTGCCTCCACCGGACGGCCGCGCTGCTCCAGCAGGGACCCGCGCCACGCGTGCAGCACCGCGTTTTCAGTATCGTCGGTGAGCAGTTGCTCGATGCCCTGCAGCGCCTTGCGGGTGCGGCCGGCGCCCGCATAGAGCTGCGCCAGGTTCAGCCGCAGGTTGGCGTCGCGCGGCGCCAGCTCGAGCAGGGCCTGCGCCTCGCTGATCGCCTCGCGGTACTCCTGCCGCAGCGCGTGGTAACTGACCAGGTTGTAGCGGGCCGCCGTCCACTTCGGATCGCTGCGAACCGCCTCACGCCACTTGGCGGCGGCCGCCTCGGTCAGGTCGCGTTGGCCCTCATCCTCGGACTGTATCATCAGGGCCGAGCCCCAGATCGTCAGCGCCTGGGCATCGCCCGGATGGCTGGCGGCGTAGCGCGTAATCCGTGTCAATGCACCGGCGTGGTCGCGTTTGCCAAGGGCGATCTGCGCGTCCAACAGGTCCAGCGACGCGGCCTCCGAGACCTGCGCGATGGAGCCGCCGAGTTGCTGCGCGACGCGCTCGGCGTGGGCGCGGATCGTCGCATTCTCGCGTTGCTGTGCCGTGGTCTGCGCCAGCAGCCGGTCGATGCTCGCGCGCGCGGCCGTGAGCGGCTGGTCGATCGTCAGCGGGGCCGGCAGTCCTAGGTCCTCGTGCAGGCGCGCCATGAAGGCGTCGAAGCCCTCGCAGCGGAACAGCAGCAGCCGTTTCGGGTGCGCGGCAACCAGTGCGGCCAGGGGCGCGGCCAGGGGTGCGGCCGGGTCGTGCAGGCCCCAGTAGACGCCGGTGGGAAAGGTCTCGTGGTCGGCGAGCAGCGTTGCCAGTTGCGACATGATCGACTCGTCCGCCCCGGCGTAACCGATCACCACCATGCCGCACTGGCGCGCGAACTCGGCGAACTTGCGGCCCATGTTGGCGGTCAGCCGGGCCAGTTCCTCGCGCGTGTTCTTCAGGCTCTTGAACAGGTAGTCGCCGTGCAGCTTGATGATCTTGGCGCGGGCGGTCGCCACGTTGATCGCCGCCACCTCCGAGTCCGCCGCGCACACGACGGCGTTGTAGCCGATGAACCGGGTCAGGGCCTCGTTGACCAGATCGTCGAAGTTGGTTGTGAAGACGAGATTGAAACGCCCTTGGCTCATGATGTCGGCGAGGTAGAGGTAGCCCCAGCCCGGGAAGGCGGCCTCGATCTTGGGCTCCATGTATTTCTGGCGCGCCCGCTCGTTGGGGAAGAGCATTTCGAACAGGTCGGAATACTCGCACGGCTGGTCGAACCAGGGCTGGCGCCCGCACCAGTGCTCAAACACCTCCTGCGGTCCGGCGCGCTCGCGAAAGGCCAGCCGACGCCACTCGCCGATCATCTCGCCGGCGAGTGCCACCCCTGAACTTCGCGAGGCCCCGGCGCCCAGAAAGAGCGAAAACTCGCGCGGGTCGGCATCGCCGACGATGCGCACCACCTGATCCTGCGGAAGGACCCTATCGTTGTCCATCGTGAACGCCTCCCCGTCGCGACTGCCGACATTGGCCAGGGAAAGAAAATGACGGATCGGCAATTCAATCGCCTGAGCCCGATTTTACGCGCCATTCTAGCCCAGCGCAGGGTCGCGGACAATCGACTGATTCGGATCGATTGCGGTGTGGATGCGGCGCGCCCGAGCGCGCGCCGGGCCTCGATCAGACTCCGGCTACGCGCCCTTGCGACTACCCTTGAGGTGGCCGGAGTTATGATCAAGGCCCGCGCGCCGTGCGCCTCATCCACCTCGTTTGCCGCGAGGTCGCTGGTCCGCACAGCGGACCCTACGCCGCCGCGCCCGCAGGGTCCGCGGTGCGGACCAACGACCTCCGGTTCATCAGGATGGAGAAACAGGTCCGCCGCGTGATGCAGGTGGCCGCAGCGATGCCAGTCCTGTGCGGTGCGCAACGTCGACCAACAGCACCCGGGGGCGGTCGAGCCCAAGGGATTGGGACAGGATCCGCAGGGTGTCCTGCACCCTGGACGCCGCGTCATCCCCCCGGCCCACGACCCGGGCGATCTGTTGGGCAACCAAGCAATTCGGGCGCTGGAGGTATCGCTTCTGGGTTATTCATGAGGTGATTTCCGAGAGGCTAAAGGCTTCGCAAGGGAAACGTCTTAGAGTGCATTATCCATCTGCTGCCGCCGGGTTCCGTTCGGCAGGTTACAGTCACTCGCTTTTCCGACCAACGGAAATGTCCGCTTTTCGCGGTGCCCCCCAGGCCGGCGCGAGCCGCCGGGACCCACTGCCCTGCGTGGCTCAGCGAACAGACCGCGCCACGCTGCCCGGCCTACCGTACCTGATCCATGAATTCCAGAGCGCCAAGTCATGATACCCACCAACTCCAAGACCCTGGTTGCCGTCGATAACCGTCGTTGCGCCGTGCGCCGCCTGTTGCGCTATCCGGTCCTGCTGGCTGACTGCGACGCCATCACGCGCAACATCAGTGGTTCGGGCGCGTATTTCGAGACGGATCGCCGGATGGTGGTGGATCAACCAATCAGTTTTGCCCTGGTGTTACCCGCCGGTCCACCCGACGCTGCCGCCAAGCCCGATGCCTGGCGCGAGGGGCGGGTCGTGGATGGGCGAGTCGTGCGGGTAGATACGGGTAAGACGGGGCAGGTGGGTGTTTGCGTTGCCTTTTAGCACTACCGCGTGACTTCTCACCGCCGCCTGCAATTTAACCCGCGGAGATCATCATGCGCTCGTTGCTCCTGTGGTTCCTCGGCGTCCCCATTCCGATCATCATTCTGATCGCGCTGTTCATGAGGTAGCTGGCTTGAGGATGATTTGAATTTTCTGACAGGCAAACACACAACTCGAGAGGAAATCGAAGATGAATCTATTTCACAAACGGCTGGCGATCGTCGGCTTCCCGGTCCTGATGCTGGCAGTGGCTGGATTGGTACAGGCCGCAACCGCCGAGGATGCGGGGAAATCAATCGATCAGATGGTTGAAAAGACCGGAACGAAGATGCAGGAGGCCAAGGAGGCGCTCGGCGAGAGGGCCGCAAAGACCGGAGACTATCTGGACGACGCCGCGATCACCGCCAAGATCAAGGCGGAGATACTGGGTGATCCACTGCTTAAGGTCTTGCAGATCCATGTGACCACCACCGCCGGTGTGGTCCGGCTCAGCGGCGAGGTGGATTCACCGCAGAGCATCGAGCGGGCCACTGCGCTCGCCGCTCGCGTCAACCAGGTGAAATCCGTCACCAGCGAACTGGTCGTCAAGGGCGTCAAGTAACACCAGGCCGTTCTGCGTGGGAGCAAGAAAACGTTTCGGACGGGGCGGATGCCCCGTCCAGCCAGCGTAAACCTGGGCGGGACGGGGCATTCGCCCGTCCCGAAGGTTTATCCCGTTGCCGATCCGCGCCGCGAGCCTACGGGTCCGGAAAAAATGTTTCGGACGGGGCGCATACCCCGTCCGACATTGGTGCCAAACCAGATGGACCGGGTTTTAGCGACTTCGCGCCCGCCAATTCGTCCAGCCATCGGCGCGCCCGATTCCTACTCTCCGTCGCGAGCCGGAGTCAGGCCGTGCGCCGCCGCCGCAGGTACAAGCCCAATGCGCCGATTCCCAGCAGGGCGGAGGACGCGGGCTCGGGCACCGTCGCTGCGATAACGTCGTTGAGGCTATCGGTCGTGTGATCGAAACTCCAGACCCGCAGTTCGTCGTAAGTGCCGCTGGCACCTCGGAGATAGGGCGCCCCAAGGCCGAAGCCGAGCATCAGGCTGTCCAAGGCGTGGGTAAGGGTGCGGGTGCTGGTAACCGCGCTACCGTTGCTATCCTCATAGAGGGACAGGGTGCCGTCGTAGGAAATCAGGGTCGCCCTGAACCACTCGTCCGGCGAGTAAGCGAAACCGATGACACGCGTGCCGGTATCAACATTCTGAAGCAGGTTGACCCGGCCATTGTTGAACTCCAGACTGACCGAGTTGCCGGCGCTGCTATTGGTGCTGAAGAACAGGTAGCTTTGGTTGGCATCGGTCGCATCCGGGGTTTTCACCCAGAGCTGCGTCGCCCAATCGTCGGTGAGACCATAGCCGACCATATCCCACCAGCCCGCGTTGCGGTTCTTCCCCGGGGTTTGAATCAATTCAATCGCCGCGGTGCTGCCGGGGGCGGCCAGGCCAGTCGTCTGGATGCTGGGCAGCGCCCCGCTCCCTTTCTGGTAGCTGGTGAAATCGTTCGCCGTGCCGGCGCCGTCTCGTAATGGGACGTAACCGACCGAGGGGTCGACCGTGCCCGGCTCACCGAGGTCGTAGCTACCGACCAGTGCGATCATTGCATCCGCGGTTGCGGCAATGCCAAGCCCGGCAACGATAAAGACGAAACTCAGGCTCCGTGCCGTTGGTGTCCGCATGTCTGTTCTCACTAAGTTTTCGAGTTGACAAGGAAGTGCAAGAGGTCAGCGCCCTTATCGCCCGAAATTTCCATCGGCCGTCGGCATCCCCCACTGGACGCAGTCATTGGGAAAAACACCTGCCATCTCTTGCTCTTGGTTCGGGATCCACAGCCACGAGTACGCGACGAAATTCCAGACAGACTGCCGAAAAAATTATAAGCGAACGGCGTGACCGCGGGAGTGCCGCCGCCGGTATACAGTGCCGTCCCTAGAACGGGGGACACCGAAAATGCGGAACTGGGGAGGACGGCAGACCGGTCACATGACCACCCCCCCTGTACACCCCAGCGGACCACCGCGGTGGCGGTACGCACCCCGAGCTTCTTCATCAGACGCTTGCGATGGGTGTTCACGGTCCCGGGGCTGATGCCGAGTAGGCGGGCGATCTCCTTGCTGCTGCTGCCATCGGCTATGAGGCGGACGACCTGCCGTTCCCTGGCGGAGAGGGCGACGGTCAGGTTGCCGGCGCGTTGGATGGTGCGCAATTGGGCGCGCACGGCGGGGGTGACGTAGGTCTGGCCGGCGGCGATGGCCCGTACGGCCAGCGCGAGCTCCTCGAAGGGGCTGTCCTTGAGGACGAAGCCCAGCACCCCGGCCTCCCGGGCGGCGAGTGCGGCGGCGGGGGCGTCGCGCATGGCGAGCAGCAGGACCCGCGTGTCCAGGGCCGCGTCCATGACCCGGCGGGCGACCTCGATACCGTTGGCCTGGGGTAGATCGAAGTCCAGGATCGCCACCTGGGGGCGATAGGTCGTGATGAGGCCCCAGGCCGTCTCGCCGTCGGCGGCCTCGGCAGTGACTGCGATGTCGGGTTCTGCCCGGAGCAGTCCGGCGAGCCCCTGGCGAACCATGGCATAACCGTCGGCGAGGATGAGGCTTATCGGCACGGTTTGGACTCCGCCTGGCGAGGAAGGTTGTCCAGCCAGGCGAGCAAGGCCAATCCGCAGTCGGAACCAAGTCGGACTTGGTTAGGCCGCTGCTCCTTGAGTTACCGGCGGACACGGGGACCGGCTGCACAAGCTCGAATCCATGGCTCGACCGGCTCTCTACCAACCTGATCGGCTGAAGATGATAAGACTTTTGGCGCAGAGATTACAGGGCTTTCGTTATTCCAAGGTGGTTTCGCTGGAGCGGGCGGATGCGTGCCGGCCGCGCGGTATCATCCTGGCGGATTCCTTCTGGCTCTCCCGAAGGTTTATTGCGTTGCCGATCCGCGCCGCGAGCCCGCGGGTCCGGAGGAAGCGTTTCGGACGGGGCGCATGCCCCGTCCGGCCCGGGAGGCTCGACCGACGATGGCCGGGGCGATTCGACCGGAGGCCGACGCTTTAGCGGGCAGCGGCGCCGCATCCGGCTGAAGCCTCGACCTCCGGTCTGTTGTGCGGGTGCAAAGTTATCCGGAGTTCCTGCGGCTGCCGTTGGTCCGCACAGCGGACCCTACGGCCGCCGCTGGTCCGCACAGCGGACCCTAGGACCGCGCCAGGAATTCGAGCAACACCGGATTGACCAGTCCCGCCCGGGTATCGAAAATCCCGTGCCCGGTATCCGGCAGGATGAAGAGCTGGGCCCGGGGTAGGGCCTGGTAGATGGCCAGGGTGTGCTCGAGCCGGACCAGGTCCCGGTCGCCGGCCATCACCAGCACCGGTTGGCGGATCGCGGCGAGCAGGGCGGGGCTCAGCTCATCCTCGGTGGGGGAGTGCAGCCAGAGTTCGCACAGCTTCGCCCCCAACTGATCGGACGCCGCGGGACCGGCCGCGTCGCTGTCGGCCTGGAGTGCGTCCAGATGGCCCTGCGGCAGGCCGGCGGGCGAGAGGTTGACGCCGCTCACGGCCAGGCGCTCGACCAGTTCCGGATAGCGGGCGGCGAGCATCAGGCCCAGGATGCCGCCGTCGCTGAAGCCCACGACGGCGATGGGCGGGAGACGCAACTGCTCCAGCAGGGCGGCGGTGTCCTGCATCATCGCCGTGTAGGAGAGCGGCCCCGGCAGGTCCGGGGTGCGGCCCTGGCCGACCTGATCGGGGGCTATGACCTCGTGACCGGCGGCGAGCAGGGCCTGGATCTGATTGGCGAAGGCGTGCTCGCCCGAGTCGCCGCCGCCGTGCAGGAGCAGCACCGGTGAGTCGGCCCGGGCGCGCAGGTAATAGAGCGGGTGACCATTGACCTGCGCCCACCGGCCGCGGTCCGCGTCGGCGCGCGGCGGCTGGTCCTGGACTGTCTGTGCAAATCCCAACAGGCGGTCGATGAAGGGGTCCGGGTGGAGTGTGCGGGCCTCCTCCAGGGCCCGGACCGCCGCGGGCACCTGGTCCCCGGCGAGTTGGCCCAGGGCGCGCCTGATCAGTGTGTCGCCGGCCTGCTCCAGCGCGAGCAGGGGCGCCAGCTCCATGCCGCAGCGGCGACAGGTCTCCCCGTCCTCGCGGCGCGCCCGGCAGTTCGGACAGCGGTCCATCCCGGTCAGGACTCCAGGTAGAAGATCAGATCGGCGAGTTGGGCGACCGCCAGCTCCAGGGCCTTGGTGTCGTCCTGGGCGAGCGCGTCGCGTACCGCCTCGATGCCGTCTACCAGGTCGTCGCGGTCCTGCGCGTTGGCCTCGCCCAGCAGGCGCTCGGCCTTCTCCACCAGGGCGCGGGCGGCGACCGCCTCGCGTCGCTCACCCGCGACGTCCCCTGCCGCGGTGCCATCCGCGTCCGCGGCGCCGTCCTGGTCCGCGTCCGTCGCGCCCTCGTACTCATACCCGTCGATGAGTGCGGACAGACGGTCGCGGGCGGCGGTCAGGGCGTCGCCGGTGAAGCGGGCGGTGGCGTTGTCGATGGTGATCTGCGCCTCCAGGCCGGTGCGCTTCTCGCGCGAGCTCACATGCAGGATGCCGTTCACGTCCAGGGAGAAGGTGGTGATGATCAGGTTGCCGGCCGGCACGTCGGAGAGGCCGTCGATGCGGAAGGAGCCGATCTCGGTGTTGTTGAGCGCGTCCGGGTCCTCGCCCTGGTAGACCTGGACGATGATGGAGCGCTGGCCGTCGCGCATGGTCTCGAAGACGTCGCTCTTGGTCACCGGGATCGGGGTGTTCTTGCGGATCAGGGGGCAATAAGTGTACGGGTAGGGCTCCCCATTGAGCATGGACAGGGCGCTGGTGCCGAAGGTATAGGGCGTCACATCCACCAGCACGCTGGCCACCTGGACCCCGGCAATCACCGCCGCCTGGATCGCCGCCCCGGTGGCGACGCACAGGTCCGGGTCCACCTCGGCGCGCGGCTGCATCCGCAGGGCCGCCTCCAGGCGCTGCTGCACCAGCGGCGTGCGGGTCGCCCCGCCCACCAGCAGCACCTCGTCCAGGTCGGAGACGGAAAGCCCGGCCCCGTTGACGGCGATATGCACCGCCTCCAGGGTCTCCCGGAGATAGGGCTCGATCATCGCCTCATAGTCTTCGCGCGCCAGCTCCAGCGACAGATGGACCGGCGCCCCGTCGCGCTCCAGCAGGTATTCCTCCTGGATCAGGGCAAAGGGGGCGTCGGACAGGGTGATCTTGGCGGCCTCCGCGGCACGCGTCAGGCGCGCCATGGCGGAGCGCTCCGCGCGCGGGTCATGGCCCTGGGCGCGCAGGTGCTCCACCAGGTGGTCGATGATCCGGTCATCGAAGTCGTCGCCGCCCAGGTGGTTGTTGCCGTGGCTCGCCAGGACCTCGGTCACGTCCCGGGCGACCCGCACCACCGACACGTCGAAGGTCCCGCCGCCCAGGTCATAGACCAGGATGGTCTTCCCCTGTGGGTGGTCCACCTCGTAGGCCAGCGCGGCGGCGGTGGGCTCGTTGATGATGCGCACCACCTCGAGCCCCGCCAGTCCGCCGGCGTCGCGGGTCGCCTGGCGCTGGGCGTCGGAGAAATAGGCCGGCACCGTGATCACCGCCCGGGTCACCGGTTGCCCCAGGTCGACCTCCGCCGCCTGCTTCAGGCGCTTCAGGATCAGGGCCGAGATCTCCTGCGGGGTGTAGGACTCGGGCCCCATGGCGACCTTGGTGTCCTCGCCCATCCGCCGCTTGATCGAGCGGACGGTGCGCTCCGGATAGAGTGCATACTGGTTGCGGGCCGCCTGGCCCACCAGCAGGGTGCCGTCGTCCGCCAGACCGACGACCGAGGGCAGGAGCCTGGCCCCGTCCACCTCGATGACGCGCGAGACGCCGTCCTGAACCACCGCCACCTCCGAGTTGGTGGTGCCGAGGTCGATGCCGATGATGATGTCGTTCATGGTGTCCTGTGTCGGGTCGGGGCCGGTCGGAGTGTAAAAAGGGCGCAGAGTTTACCGCCTGAGCGGGGGCGGTGCGATGTTGCATGTGCGGCTGGGGAAACCGACGCGACAACTGCCTTGACACTCACCGCTGCAGAATTCTCCATTTTTGCACCTCGCGCGGTTAATCTGTGCCGTCGGCCAGGACAGTCGCCCGCCGGTCGGCCGGATCGCCGCCGCGCCGCCGCCGCGTCTTGGGGTCCATGAACATTGCCCACCGGCGCGCCGCCCCCGCCCCGTCAGGGTCCCAGCAGGTAACCATTGATGACCTCGGAGGAAACCGGCGCCAGGCGCCGCCGCTATCTGCCGCTGCTGGGTCTGGTCCTGGTCGGGCTGGCCGCCGCGTTCGCTTACTGGCACTGGTTCGGGGGGGGGCCTGCCGGCCAGGGCAGCGCCGAAGGCGGCAACCCTGGCCGCGGCGTCGGCACCCCCGGCGGCCGGGGCGGCGCGCCAGCGCGGCCGGTTCCCGTAGTCGCCGCGGCCGCGCGTACCGGCGCGATCAAGGTCTATCTGCGGGGCCTGGGGACGGTCACGGCCCGCAACACCGTGACCGTGCGGACCCAGGTCGACGGTCAGCTCATGCGTCTCGCCTTCACGGAGGGCCAGACCGTCAAGGCCGGCGACCTCCTGGCCGAGATCGATCCCCGTCCGTTCCAGGTCCTGCTCCTGCAGGCCCAGGGGGCGCTGGCCCGCGATCAGGCGCTGCTCGACAACGCGCGGGTCGACCTGGAACGCTACCGCACCCTCTATCGACAGGATTCCGGCTCCAAGCAGCAGTGGGACACCCAGAAGGCGCTGGCGGCCCAATACGAGGGCGCGATCAAGACCGACCTGGCACAGATCGAGAGTGCGAAGCTGCAACTCACCTATGCCCGCATCAAGGCCCCGATCGGCGGGCGGGTGGGCCTGCGGCTGGTGGATGCCGGCAACATCGTGCGGGCCGCAGATGCGACGGGGCTCGCGGTCATCACCGAGGTCGAGCCGATCCTGGTGATCTTCACCCTGCCGGAGGATGACCTGCAGACGGTGCTCAAGCAGGTCCGCGCCGGCACCCGGCTCACCGTGGACGCCTATGACAAGGCCCAGAAGACGAAGCTTGCCGGCGGTGTCCTGCTGACCCTGGACAACCAGATCGATCCGACGACGGGGACCATCCGGCTCAAGGCGGAGTTTCCGAACGAGGACGGACGGCTGTTTCCGAACCAGTTCGTGAATGCACACCTGCTGGTCGATACCCTGCAGGACGCGACCCTGATCCCCACCGCCGCGGTCCAGCGCGGGGTCCAGGGGACCTATGTCTATGTCGTGGGGCCGCAGCAGTCCGTGAGCGTGCGGCCCGTGACGCTCGGTGCCGCCGAGGGCGATGAGGTCGCGGTCAGCGAGGGCCTCGCGCCCGGCGAGTTGGTCGTGGTCGACGGGACCGACAAGCTGCGGGAGGGGGCCAAGGTCGTGGTCGGGGAGCGTGACGCCGCCAAGCCGGCGGGGCAGGGCACAGCCACGGGGTCCGCGCCGGAGCCGGCCCCCGCCGAGGGCCGCCGCCGCCGCCCCGGCGTGCCATGAGTCGGGGCGCCGGGACGCCGCGGCGGCGGTATCGCTCGAGCTTGATCGCTCTTGCGGCCACTGGAGGTCGAGGCTTTAGCCGGTCCGGCGTGCAGGCGCCACTGATTTCTCTTGGATCTGTCGGCAACCGCCACCGGCTGAAGCCTCGACCTCCGGTTGCGGATGGATCGTTGCCGGCCGCAATGATGATCGCGGCCCACCGCCCACGCCACGGGCAGCGCGTGGGGCGCCGCGGATGAACCTGTCGCGCCCCTTCATCCTGCGCCCGGTGGCGACCTCGCTGTTGATGGTCGCACTCCTGCTGTCGGGGTTGCTGGCCTACCGCCTGATGCCCCTGTCGGCCCTGCCGGAGGTCGACTATCCGACTATCCAGGTCGTGACCCTGTACCCGGGGGCGAGTCCGGAGGTGATGGGCTCGACCGTGACCGCGCCGCTGGAGCGCCAGCTCGGTCAGATGCCGGGCTTAAACCAGATGTCCTCGACCAGTTCGGGCGGGGCCTCGGTCATCACCCTGCAGTTCGGGCTCGATCTCAGCCTCGATATCGCCGAGCAGCAGGTCCAGGCGGCGATCAACGCGGCCGGCACCTTTCTGCCGACGGACCTGCCGAGTCCGCCGATCTACAGCAAGGTCAATCCGGCCGACGCGCCCATCCTGACGCTCGCCCTGACCTCGCGGACCCTGCCCCTGTATCAGGTCCAGGACCTGGCCGACACCCGCCTGGCACAACGGATCTCACAACTGCCGGGGGTGGGGCTGGTCAGTATCAGCGGCGGCCAGCGCCCGGCGGTGCGGGTGCGGGTGAACCCGCTGACGCTCGCGTCCTACGGGTTGAGCCTGGAGGACGTGCGCACCGCGCTCGGCAATGCCAACGTGAACGCGCCCAAGGGCAGCTTCGATGGGCCGTCCCGCGCCTCGACCATCGACGCCAACGACCAGCTCACCTCGGCTGCGGAATATCGGCCGCTGATCATCGCCTACCGCAACGGTGCGCCGATCCGCCTGTCCGACCTCGCGGCCGTGGACGAGGCGGCGGAGAACGTCTATCTGGCCGCCTGGGCGGATGAGACCCCCGCGGTGATCCTGAACATCCGCCGCCAGCCCGGTGCCAATGTCATCCAGGTGGTCGATCGCATCAAGCAACTGCTGCCCGAACTCCAGGCGGGCCTGCCGGGGAGCCTGGAGGTCAGGCCCCTGACCGACCGCACCGTCACCATTCGTGCCTCGATCAAGGACGTGCAGCACGAACTGGTGCTGGCCGCCGCCCTGGTCGTAATGGTGATCTTTCTCTTCCTGCGCAGTATCCCCGCGACCATCATCCCCAGCGTAGCGGTGCCGCTGTCTTTGATCGGCACCTTCGGGGTCATGCACCTGGCGGGTTTCAGTATCAACAATCTGACCCTGATGGCACTGACCATCGCCACCGGTTTCGTGGTGGACGACGCCATCGTCATGATCGAGAACTGCTCGCGCTATATCGAACAGGGCGAGTCGCCGCTGCAGGCGGCGCTCAAGGGGGCGGGTCAGATCGGCTTTACCATCGTCTCGCTGACCCTTTCGTTGATCGCCGTGCTGATCCCGCTGCTCTTCATGCGCGAGGTCGTGGGCCGGCTGTTCCAGGAGTTCGCGGTGACGCTCGCGGTGGCGATCCTGATCTCCGCGGTCGTCTCCCTGACCCTGACGCCGATGCTCTGCGCCCGGATGCTGCGCCACCGCCCGCCGGAGCAGGAGGGGCGACTCTACCGGGCGAGCGGCCGGTTCTTCGAGCGGGTGATCGCCGGCTACGGCCGGCTGCTCGACCGGGTGCTGGACCACCAGCCGGCGACCCTGCTGGTCGCCGCCGCGACCCTGGTCCTGACCCTGGTCCTCTATGTGATGATCCCCAAGGGGTTCTTTCCGGTCCAGGACACCGGCCTGCTCCAGGGCGTCTCCCAGGCCCCCGAGTCGGTCTCCTTCGCCGCCATGGCGCAGCGCCAGCAGGCGCTGGCCGCGGTCCTGCTCGCCGACCCCGCGGTCGCGAGCCTGTCCTCCTTCATCGGGGTGGACGGCGCCAACGCGACGCTCAACAGCGGCCGGTTCCTGGTCAACCTCGTGCCGCGCGAAGAACGCGTCGGTGCCCAAGAGGTCATCCGCCGGCTCCAGCCGGGGCTGGCTGCGGTACCGGGGATCAGGCTCTTCCTGCAGCCGGTCCAGGATCTCAGCATCGAGAGCCGGGTGAGCCGAACCCAGTATCAGCTCGCCGTCCAGGACGCGGACGCGCGCGAACTGGGCCTCTGGGTGCCGCGCCTGGTGGAACGGTTCGCCGCCCTGCCGGAGTTGGCGGACGTGGCGGGCGATCTGGCGGAGCAGGGACTGGCCGCCTATGTCGACATTGATCGGGCGACCGCCGGCCGGCTCGGGGTCACGGTCGCGGCCATCGACAACGCGCTCTATGACGCCTTCGGCCAGCGGCTGGTCTCCACCATCTTCACCCAGGCGAACCAGTATCGCGTGGTGCTGGAGGTCGACCCGGGGCTGGCCCCGGGGCTCGCGGCGCTCGCGAACCTCCATGTCCCGGCGGCGAACGGGGTCCAGGTGCCGCTGTCGGCGCTCGCCCGGGTCGAAGAGCGCACCGCGCCCCTGATCCTGAACCGCCTGGACCAGTTCCCGGCCGCGACCATCTCCTTCAACCTGGCCCCGGGTGCCTCGCTCGGGGCGGCGGTGGCGGCGATCGAGGCCGCGCAGCGCGAACTGGCGCTGCCGGCGACTGTGCAGTTGAGCTTCCAGGGCACGGCGCTCGCCTTCCGCGCCTCGCTCGGTCATCAGGTCTTCCTGTTGCTGGCGGCCATCGTGACCATGTATATCGTGCTCGGGGTGCTCTATGAGAGCTATATCCACCCCATCACCATCCTCTCGACCCTGCCGTCCGCCGGGGTCGGGGCCCTGCTCGCACTCATGGTCGCGGGCCAGGACCTGGGGGTGGTCGCGGTCATCGGCATCGTGCTCCTGATCGGCATCGTCAAGAAGAACGCGATCATGATGATCGACTTCGCCCTGGACGCCGAGCGCCGCGAGGGCAAGACGCCGCGCGAGGCGATCTACCAGGCCTGCCTGCTGCGCCTGCGCCCGATCCTCATGACCACCTTCGCCGCGCTCCTGAGCGCACTGCCCTTGATGCTCGGCGGCGGTATGGGGGCCGAATTGCGCCAGCCGCTGGGGATCACCCTGGTGGGGGGGCTGCTGCTGAGCCAGGTGCTGACGCTTTTCACTACGCCGGTCATTTATCTCGCCTTTGATCGGCTGGGGCGGCGGATGGGGGCGCGGGGCAGGGCGGTAGACCGGACCTCAGGCGCCAAGAGTTAGCGAGGCCGCGCCTGCGACCCACACGCCAAGACCGGGAGCGCAACGCTGCGGTCGCTCGCGAGGCCGCGCCGCACCCGCGAAAGGCCCCGCGGCGCGGATTAACCGCCCGCGACGCGCCTGTGGGTTGTGGATAACTTGTGGGCGACCTGTTGGCGCCCTGTCGGTCCTTTCGTCGGATTTTCTTGCCAGATGGACTCAGGGCGACGTGCCCCACTGGCTGATGTAGCGAGCGATTTATTTCCAGGGGCTTTCTTGCAGCAGCATGGTCAGGAGATTCTCTGCGAGAGTGGACGTGGCAGCGAGCTCGAAGTTCCCGAGTGCAACAACCAAGGTGTCCATTCTGGTGTCATGAATCATAAATGGTGAGTGACCCTAATCGGAACTTCGTCAACTTTCCGTTTGGAACTTCAAGCTCGCGATTTGCGTAGCCGACGCCATTTGCAAGAACAATCCGATCGCCTCTAGCGACCAATACCGAGCCCGTGAACGAGTTTAGTTCGGCTTGAGTCTGCAGGTAGTCAGACATTCTCTTCTCAAGACTCGCGGGCAGAGTTTGTGCGAATACTGCCGAAGCCATAAGTGACAGGAGCAGGAGGAGCAGAGTACTGCGGCGCATAGGTGGGACTTTGGAGCAGGACTGGGAGAATGCGGTTTGTGGGGCCTAAGGATCCGCCTACAGCCGCCCCGCCTGGCATGGACTTGCCGGCCGGAGATACCGCCCGCGGCGGGGCTCGCTCTTGAGGCGGCTGGTTATAGCGCCGAGCAAAGCTCGGCGTCTCTAGCGGGGTGAAAGTCCCCGTCGGGTAAGGGTTAGCCGCCCGCCCGTCTCGCGTGTTGGTCCCGTTGCGGAGTAGGGTAACCTGCGAACAAGACACGGGGCAAGCGTACACAGAGAATCCGTCAGTGTTGGGACACGAGAAGGCGATGAGCCCTGAAACAGCGTGGGCACGGGTGGAGGCGTGGAGCATGGAGCGTCCGGGCAGACCGGAGGCGGCCGTATGCTCTTGGGGTGTCCAATCGGGCATCGTAGATCGGCGATGGGGAAAGCCCATTATCAAGGCGCAAGGACCCGACGGCAGCACGCAGCCCGGACAGGCAACTCGCGCCGGACAAGCAGGATCGGGATACCGCGAGCCAACCTCCCTGCGGGGAACAGCAAATCGAGCGCGAAGTATGTCCGGCGCGTCTACAAGGACGCGGTGCGCGATCTGAGCCTTCAGCTCACTACGGCCAAGTTCGGCTATCTGGTCGAAGCCGATATCCGCCGATTTTTCGAGCATATGGACCACGACTGGCTGCTGAAGATGCTCTCGTTACGGATCGACGACCGGGCCTTTCTCAATCTCATCTGCAAATGGCTCAAAGGTGAAGCGTCGCACCGCCCGCAAGCGCTTGCAAGGGGCGATTCGGCGCGTGAAGGAATGGATCAAGAGCCACCGGCACCTGCCGGGCATGGAGTTTATCAAAGGACTCAATCGGCGGCTGGTAGGGCATTACAATTGCTATGGTCTACGGGGCAACTCGGCGGACCGGTGGCGCTTTTACAATGCGGCCGTCGTCTCTGCGTTCAAGTGGCTGAACCGGCGCGGGGGTAAGCGTAGGAGTTTCACCTGGGCGGCCTTCGGTCGCGCCATCGAAAAGCTTGGTATCGCCAAACCCCGCATCACCGAGTCGCGCTACCTGCAATACGAACTGGTGTTTGCGTAAAACCTCGCGCTCGCTGACTGGTCGGATATCAAGGCGGACCAATCCTTTCATCTGTTGCGCGCCACGATCGCGGTCGGCGGTCACGCACTGACCCTCTACGAGGAAATTCACCCAGACTGCCACTACGGTAACCCCAGAGTTCAGGAGCGCTTTCTCCATACTGTGGCAAGCCTGTTGGTAACCGTTTAGCCCCCCCTGGTTGCCAAGCAACCGTGGCGGGCCGCCCCGCTCAGATGGCAGGTGACGGCAACGGCGGGGCCTGAAGTCCTTGCCGCCGCTGGCGGACGACCTCGGCCAGATACGGCCAGGGCGAGACGGCGCGTTTGCGACAGGTCTCGATGACACTGGCCAGGTGGGCGAAGGCGCGGGTAC
>Ga0247840_10004531_pt1 | contig 21882 bp, 19 predicted proteins | sample LaCruzMarch2015__FD_192404 | JGI IMG/M metagenome (GOLD analysis project Ga0247840, IMG submission 192404) | Freshwater microbial communities from meromictic Lake La Cruz, Castile-La Mancha, Spain - LaCruzMarch2015_17m | ecosystem: Environmental > Aquatic > Freshwater > Lake | place: Spain... | reverse complement strand
GCGGCGACGCCTCGCCGCAGGGGCTGGACCGGCGCATGGCCGCCTATGCCCGCTTCAAGGGCCACCTGATCCGACTCACCGGCGACCTGCGCGCCGATGAGTATCTGCGGGGGCTCACCATCCATCACGCCACCGGGATCGGGATCGACCTGGAACCCGGCGATGAGACGGCGCCCTTCCTGCCGACCCTTTACGGTGATCGCCCCGAGGATGCGACGACCGCCGACCCGCAAGATCAAGGCCCGATCCCTGAACTCGGCCGGGAACCCGACCGGGAGCCGCTGCTGCCGCAACACCATGCCAAGCAATTCCAGAAGCGCTTTCTCGATCAGGGTGCGCGGAGTCATTTCACCCTGGGCAACGGCGTCTACACGGTGCTGGATACCCCGGTCGCCGCGGCGCTGCAAGTGCTGGAGCGTGTCAACCGCGCCGACGCCACCACCCGTCAGGCATTCCGTCAGGACCCCTTGGCCTTCCTCGTGTCAGCCATTGAGGAGGCCGGGGGTGACTGCGGCGTCATCTGCGACTTGCGGGGCTATGGCGAGCGGGTCATCGGTGTCGGGCCCTGGGTACCGCCGAGTTTCTCCTTTCCCTTGGCAGTGTCCCGTGACTGGTTCCCGGCCGAGGAGTCCGAGGTTTTCACCATCAAAATCCCCGGCGATGTCGATTTGGTGGTGCTGTCGGAGGAGATCAAGGTTCTCAAGAATCTGATGGTTCAGGCCCAAGAATCAGGCGCCACGGCCTGTGAATTTAATGGACGGTCCTTACCGCTTACGGATGATCTGGTGCAGACAATTCAAGGTCTTGCCGCGCGGATGTCGCCGGTAACCCGTGATGTCGCAGACGAAGGAATGGGGTCGGGGCAGCCCAAAGGAGCCGCTATCACCAAGGACAACGAGGAGGTGCTGACCTTCTTGGCAAAGCAGAGTCGTCAGCGCGGCCAATTCACACCGGGTCTCCCCCGGTCTCTCGTCACTGTCCCGATGCCCCACCAGACATCGGGTCTTGGCTGGCTGCAAGCGGGTTACCTCGCGGGCGCGCCGGGGCTCTTGCTGGCCGACGACATGGGGCTCGGCAAGACATGTCGTGCGCTCCGTGGTGGACATTCGGAGTGTCGCTCTTGCTGGCCGACGACATGGGGCTCGGCAAGACCTACCAAGTCCTCGCTTTTCTGCGCTGGCTGCGTGAACAGTCCCTCGACGGTCGGCGCCCGGCGCTGGGACCCTTCTTGGTCGTCGCCCCCAAGACCCTATTGGGTAACTGGCGCGATGAGGTGAGCGCGCACCTCGGCGCGGCTGCCCTGGGTCGCGAGGTGCACGCCTACGAACGCGGGCTGCGCGACCTCAAGCTGCATACGGGCGCCGGCAACGATACGACCTTACGACGCCAAACGCTCGACTGGAAAACGATCGAGTCCGCCGATCTGGTGTTGACTACCTACGAGACGCTGCGCGATTACCATCTTTCGTTCGGTAAGGTGCGATTCTCGGTGATCGTCTACGACGAGGTGCAGAAGCTCAAGAACCCGGCCTCGCTGATGAACCGGGGCGCCAAGGCTCAGCAAGGCAAATTCACGCTCTTGATGACGGGTACCCCGATTGAGAATAGCCTGCTGGACCTTTGGACGCTGCTGGATATCGCCTGGCCGGGGTTCCTGGGGTTGAGCGCGCGGGAGTTCCTGGCTCACCATCGGGGCAACGACCCGGAGCGACGAGAGAAACTGAAGCGGCGCCTGGTCGAGCCCACTGTCCTTTCGGACCAGGTGACGCCAATTCCGGCCATTATGCTGCGCCGCTTCAAGCAGGACAATCTGGAGGGGCTACCCGAGCGACGGATCGAGGCGACCCAAGACCTCATGCCCGCGGAGCAGCAGGCCGCCTACGACGCTGTGCGGACGGCAATCCGCGCGCGCCCCCAAGGCACGCTTGAGGGGCTGCAACAACTGCGGGCGATCTCGCTGCACCCGCGGCTTGGCCAGCCGCCAGAATCCGCGGTGGAGGATGGGCCATTCATCGCCGCCTCGGCCCGGTTTACGCGCCTGTTCGTGATCCTGGACCGTGTCCATGCGCAGCGCGAAAAGGCCCTGATTTTCGTGGAGCTACGGGAAGCCCAGCGGGCACTCTACGACTTGATCCGCCGTCGCTACAGCCTTCCCTCACCCCTTCCCGAAACGATCAACGGCGCCACGGCGAGCCCGGTGCGCGACCGTATCCGGCGTGAGTTCCAGAAGCGGCGCGGCTTCGATGTGCTGCTCCTTGGCCCTAAGGCCGCGGGCTTCGGTCTCACACTCACAGCCGCCAATCACGTCATCCATCTCAACCGTTGGTGGAATCCGGCGGTAGAAGATCAGTGCAGTGACCGGGTCTATCGGATTGGCCAGGACAAGCCCGTGACCATTTATCTGCCCCAGGCGATTCACTCCGAGCTGGGCGAGCGCTCGTTCGACAGCCTATTGCACGGGCTGCTGGATGAGAAACGGTCCTTGAGCCGGGAGATCGTGATCCCGGTGCAATTCAATGACCAGGACTTCCGCGCGCTGTTCGAGAAGAGCCTGAGTGATGGTGAAACCGAGCCAACAATTTGTGATCACATCGACGGCATGGATTGGCGGGGTTTCGAGTTGTGGATCGCCGATGAGTTGAAGCGCGCCGGATTCAGTGTCGAGATCACGTCGGGAAGTGGGGACGGCGGGGTGGATGTCATTGGGGTTCCGCGTGATGGGGGAGGACGCCCGCTGTTTGTTCAGTGTAAACATACGGGGCACGGGATGAAGGCGATGATCGACGAGCGCGCAGTGCATGACCTTGTGCGAGCGCGGGCGACTCACTGCCATACCTATCCCGATCCGATTCTAGCGGCAGTGACCAACGGCCGATTCTCTCTGGCGGCAGAGAGTCTTGCCTTAGAGAACCGCGTACGGCTGTTTGACTCGGCGCGTTTGCCGACGCTGGGACGGGTCTTGGTCGAACTCAGTGATGGGGCGGCTCGATAAACGGAGTTGCTGGCGTGCCAGCGGCCAGCAGTTCCAATTAGGAAATGGACTCAGCATCGCCGACGTTGCCCGCTGGGCGCGCCCGTGCAACTCTGGTTCGCTCGGGTCTTGCTGCGGCGGCTGCCGGGCGAGAACTTACCGCAACTGCACGATTTTGCGGAGGTCGAGACGATGCTTTCCGAACACGTTGACGAGTGGACGCAGAAGTGGAAGCGGGAAGGCTTGCGGGAGGGCTTGCGGGAAGGCGAGCGGGCGGGGAAGCTGGAAGGCAAGAGCGATGCGCTGAAACGCCTGCTCCGAGTCCGTTTTGGTGAACTGCCCCCTTGGGCGCAGGCGCGTATTGACGCGGCGACCCTCGGCCAGTTGGACGCCTGGCTGGACGGCCTCTTCCTGGCCGCGACCCTGGAGATCCTGCTTGGCGGCCAGCCGCCGGGGTCGCGCCCGCCCGCGGGTTGAGCGGTATTCGCGCGACTTGGCTCAGCGCCGCGGGCCGGATTAGGCGTGTGCCGTCCGGCCGTTTGCCGCAAGACCCGTGACGTCCCGGTAGGGTGGGAGGGGCATCCAGCCCACGGGGTCAGCAAGCGACAGCCCGCGGCTTTGCCGGAGCCACAACCCCTGCTTGCTGTCGGTAAGACGGTCGCTTCGGGCGCCGTGTTATCCACCCCGACCAGACGCATTGGACAGGAGGCTCTCGTATGGGATCTTGAGGCCATGGTGCAGCCGTTGCACCATGCGCAGGCTGAGCGAGCGCTTGCGGTTCAGCACCTCCGAGACGCGTCCGCTCGATCCAATGAAAGGCTCCAGGTCTTTCGCCGCCAGACCTTGTTGATCCATGCGGAATTTGATGGCATCCACCGGGTCGGCAGGGCCGATGGAGTAATGTCGGTTCTCGTAAGCCTCGACCAACGTCACGAGCACCTCCATCTCATCCGCCTCGGGCGTCCCTGGAGCTGCTTGGAAAATGGACTCCAGCCGCTCGAACGCGGCGCGTAAGTCCGCGTCATTGCGTATCGGCTTAATAGTCATTCACGGTCTCCGCATCGACACGGTCGTATTGGGCATGGGTGCCCACAAACTTTACCCAGGCGATCCCGGCGCGGTATTGCATTTCTACCACCAACCGGTATTTGTTGCCGGCAATATTGAACACCACTCGGTTATTGCCGCAAATGCTCGCGTTACGGTATTGATTTTTAATGTCCTGGGGGGAAGCCCAAACCGCGTGAGTCGCCTCGTCGTGCCAACTTTCCAGCGGCCCGCGCGCATCGGCATGGGGGGGCAGATCCCAAAACTTCCTCAGCGTGCTTTTCGCGATGACGCGCATGGGGTCATTTTAGCTCCCAAATCGGGAGACGCAAGCTGCTTGGTCGAGTCGGCGGGCAGTTTACCCGCCGACCTGCTCCAACGTAAGGCGCTGAAATGTTGAGGTTCGTTCCTCACCCCAACCTACGGCATTGCGATGTTTTCGGGTTCGGAGCGAATACAGGGCTTGGGTCATCGTTCCGATCACTGGAGGCCGAGGCTTACCGTGAAAGTGCGTAGTCAGGCCATCCTGGCCTGACGGCGTCGGGACTGGAACGGTCAGGGCTGGAAGCCCTGACTACGCAGCGGTCGAGAGGACTTTCATCTTCCGGGGTGGCTTGATGTTCCTTCCATGCCCGGATGAGCTGACCGCCCCCTCAATGCACCCGCACCCCCGCCGCTTCCAACTCCGCGAGGACCGGCGTCAGTTCCGCAATCTCCGTGGCGTCGTCGCTGACCTGGAGGTAGCGGCGCAGGTCGGCCGCGGCGGCCGGGGTATAGCCCAGTTCGCGGTAGATCAGGCCGCGGTCACGCAGGTCGTCCGGCGCGTCCGGCTGCAGGGCCAGGAGTCCATCGACCGCGATGAGCGCCTGTCCCAGGTCACCGTCGCGCAGGAAGATCACCTTCAGGTTGGCCAGCATCCGCACCAGGATCTCCCGCCGGGTGGCCGGCCGCAACAGGGCCGGATTCGCCGCGACCGTCACGGCCCCGCAGCCGTAGACATCGTCCAGGCGGCGGTCCAGATCCTCCAGATCGAGTGAGGCGCCGCGACTGAAGGGGTCCAGGACCAGCATCGCGTCCCCGGCCGCGACCCGCACCAGGAAGTGACCCGGAAACCCGACGCCGAAGGCGGGTATGCCGACCTGACGCGCCACTTCCACATAGATCAGGGACAGACTGATCGGGATGCCGGTGCGCCGTTCCAGCACCTGATCCAGAAAGCTGTTGCGGGGGTCGTAGAAGTCCTCCAGATTACCGCCGAATCCCTCCTGATCGAACAGAAAGCGGTTGAGTGCCCGCACCCGGTGCGTCAGGTCCGCATCACGCGGCACGCTGGAGACCGCGGCGATGCAGAGGCTTTCAAACCGACGCAGCGACCGGTCGGCATCCAATGTCGGCTGGAACAGACGGCTGATCGCCAGCGCGGCGCGCGGCAGATCGATCGCCGCATCCGGGAGTTGGGCCAACAGGGTGAGTTCTTCTTGGGCTCGCTGCATGGTGATCTCCTGGCTGCTGTAGTGAAGTCCCGACAGTGCATCCGCCGGGGCGTTCCGTCAACCCGTTGGTCTTAGGTATCCGGCGCGCAGTTCAGCCGCGACTGCCGTGGATGGGATACCCCAAGGCCCCGGCTCGGTATACTGTGTTCCCGTCCAAATCTCACGAACCAGACGATCCCAATTCAACCATGTCCGTCAACCCTGTCTCCGGTGCCGGCTATCTGTTCCAGGGCATCAGGCTCATCACCCGCCCGGGCCTGCGGCGCTTCGTCATCGTGCCCTTGTTGGTCAACATTCTGGTGTTCTCGGCCGGTATCGCCGCCGGGGTCTCCTGGTTCGAGGGCTTCGTCACCTGGATGGACGCGCGCGTTCCCAGTTGGCTGCAGTGGCTCGACTGGATTCTCTGGCCGGTCTTTGTGTTGCTGCTCCTGGTGCTGGTGTTCTATGGCTTTGCCCTGGTCGCGAACCTGATCGCCGCACCCTTCAACAGCCTGCTGGCGGAAAAAGTCGAACTGCTGCTCACCGGACGGCCGCTGGAGCAGGGCGGCGGGGTGCCGCAGATGCTGAAGGAACTGATTCCGACCCTGTGGGACGAGACCAAGAAGATCCTCTACGCCCTGCTGCTCGCCATCCCGTTCCTGCTGCTGCTGTTCGTGCCGGTGGTCGGCCCGATTCTCTGGTTTCTCTATACCGCCTGGATCATGGCGGTGCAGTACGCGGACTATCCCATGGGCAACAACGGGCTCAAATTCCGCGAGCAGCGTCGGCGCTTGCGCGAGCGGCGCACCCTGAGTCTGGGGTTTGGTGCCGCGACGGTCGGCATCAGCATGGTGCCGGTGCTCAACTTCATCGTGATGCCCAGCGCGGTGGCCGGCGCCACCGCCCTGTGGGTGCGCGAACTCAAGGGGTCGCCTAACTACCAGGGCGCGCACGAGTCGCGGGTGGCGACCCGCGGCGTGCTGCTGGTCATCGATCAACTCTCCGGACATATCCGCGGCGAGTTCCTGACCGGACCTTTCAGCGGTCTGCCCCTGGAGCGGGTCTCGACCCAGGAGTTGATCGATCTCCTGGCGCAGTGGTATGCCGGTGATCTTGCCTCGGCCGAAGCCCTGGAAGTCTACCTGGAGCGTGAGCGCGAGCAGCCGGTGCGCCGGCCGACGGCGGCACAGCGTGCAGACGCTCCCAAGCCAACGGCGATGCAGCGCATGCCGCAGGAAGAGGCGAGGGCGGTCCTTGGTTTGAGCCCTGGCGCAGGTCCGGACGAGATCCGCGCCGCCCATCGACGGCTGGTGCAGCGGCTGCACCCGGATCGGGGCGGCTCGGATTACCTGGCGGCGAAGATCAACGAGGCGAAGGATGTGTTGCTTGGTTAGCAGGGGGCTCTTGATCGTCATGTGGGCGGCTGGATCAAGCGATAGCCGTTAGCGGGGTCGAATACGACGATACCAACTCTGGACTCTGACCCGCTGATCTTCCGATTCTGGAAAAGAGCAGATTTGGTTTGCGTGTTTGCCATATGGCAAATATATCAACGCCATGTGGCTTTACTGGCTCTGAGATGTGATGATGACACAAGCTGCGGTACTCAAAGAAACCACCGGCGAAGCCGACCCGCTCGCCGACGGTCTCGGCGTGCTGCAACTGCCGGCCGCACGTTTGGTCGAGCGGGTCCGTGCCGGGTTTCCCTTCCCCGAGTTGGAGGCGTTACGGGTACGACTCGGGATGTCGCTGCAGGAGGCTGCCGGTCTGGCCGGGATACCAGCGCGGACGCTGGCGCGCCGCCGACAGGCCGGGCGGCTGGACCCGGGCGAGTCCGAGCGGGTCCTGCGAATCGAGCGGTTGTTCGCCCTGGCGACCCAACTGCTGCGCGACGATGACCGGGCGCGTGACTGGCTGAAGTCACCCAAGGCGGCGCTGGCGGGACAGACGCCCTTGGACTATGCGGACACGGAGGTCGGTGCACGCGAGGTGGAGCACCTGATCGGCCGGTTGCGCCACGGCGTCTTCGCTTGATCTGTTTCCGTCTGGTCGACGAGGACTATCTGGAGTCGGCCTTCAGTGGGGACGGGGCGCGTCTCTATGGCGGACGTTGGAATGCACCGGGCGTGGCGATGGTCTACACGGCGCAGTCGCTCTCCCTGGCGCAGTTGGAACTGCTGGTCCATCTCCTCTCGGCCTCCTTGCCCGGACTGTCTGACGACTGGTGGATGACGCACGTTGTTGATCGCCTCAGTTTTCAGCAACAGCGCATGGTTCAAGAGCGCGGCTTAACAAATCTGGAGTGACTCGACCTTGCGGCTTTGCTGCCGGATCGAGCAGCTGCAACTGGAAAAACGTGAACGCCTGGAACCGGCACTCGCCTGCTCTATGATCGTGGCCTGGCGGGTCCTGTTCCTCACGATGCTGGGACGCGCCTGCCCGGAGATGCCGTGCGACGTGGTCTTCGACACCGCCGAGTGGCACGCCGTCTACATCGTCACCGAACGTCAGCCCCCGCCCGACACCCCGCCCACGCTGGATCAGATGGTGCGCATGGTCGCCGGTCTGGGCGGCTTCCAAGGCCGGAAGTCCGACGGCTTCCCCGGCCCGCAAACCCTCTGGATTGGACTCCAGCGCGCCGCCGACTTCGTGCTGGCGATGGCGGCCCAGCGCGGCGTCGGGGAGGGGAGATATGGGTAGTAGTCAGGCCCAAGACGCCCCCGCAGATCGTGAAGTGACAACCTTCAGGTTCACATGAGTGCGCTAGACCGGACTGTGGCACCGGGTCGATAATGCCGCGGCCGATGTCCCGGCCGGCAGGTCGGTCGCAGTGAGTGCTTCAACCGAGAGGAATCAAGATTATGCAGACGAAAGAAGAATATCTGGCAAGACTCAAGGCCCAACTCGACGAGTGGCAGGTTGATCTGGAAGGGTTGCGGGCGAAGGCGGAGGATGCCTCTGATGACGTGAAGGCCAAGCTCCATGAGCAGATGGCCGAGGTCAAGGCCAAGTGGGACGAGGGTGCGGCCAAGCGTGAGGAGATCCTGGGTGCCGCCGATGATAGGTGGGAGGAGATCAAGGATGAAGCCGAAGAGAAATGGGAAGAGCTCAAGGTCGGCGTCAAGGACTCCATCGAGCGGGTCAAGGCGTTCTTCAGTTGAGGCGTTGACGGTCACGATCCAGGTAAGCCCCGTGCGGCGTCCGCCGCGTGGGGGCTGGATGATTGGCACCACAAAGGCACCAAGGGCACGCAGACCAATACCGCGTTGCTGCTGTACGGCGATCACCTGTTGAGAGATTCCGTATCAAGACGACGCAGCGGAAATCTTCGTGTTCTTCGTGTCTTTCTGGTGCCAATGATCAAGGCTGGCGCGGTGGTTGCTGGTGGATGGGCGTGCTACAGGACGTCCTGCCAAGCCGGATGGGCGGCGATCAGGCCCAGCGCCTGAGGCAGCAGGGTCAGGCCGGGTTCCATCTTGAACCAGGTGGAGGCGCCCGAGGGGTGGGGCAGGGGAATCAGGTCTACCGCAAGCCCCGTAGCGGATCGGTAGGGCCATTGGTGCCCCACGAGCATGTCCAGTCGTGCCCGGGCGGGCAGTTGATCGGCAAACTGGGCGATGGCGAGTTTGCCCACGGGGATGATCAGTCGGGGCTGGCTGGTTTCCAGTTCGGCGCGCCACCAGGACGTGCAGTTTTCGACTTCCACCCGATCCGGCACCCGGTCACCGCCCTTGGGATTCTTGCCGGGAAAGCAGCGGCACACCGCGCTCATCAGCACCCGTGCGCGAAATCCCGCCTCATCGATCCCGATCGACTCGAACCAGCGAAACAAAGTCCTGCCAGCCGTCCAGCAAAAGGGTCGGCCTTGTTCGATCTCCCGTGTCCCGGGGGCCTGGCCGATCATCATGACCGGTGAGCGGACGGCGAGGCCGTGGACCGGCGGGCCGAACATGCCGGGGCAGCGGCGGCAGCGGCGCAGGTTCTCATAGAGGCGATCCAGGGCGTCGGTTTGGTCCGATGCCGCGGCGATTGCCGATCGGGAGTCGGCCTGCAGTGACGGGTCGGCCGGACCGCTCCCGGCGGGTTTGATGCCAACATGGTCGCTCATGACTCCGATATCCTGACTGAGTGATCAATGGGTTGGGTGCGTGCCGAACAGCTCGGTCAGATCGATCGCAAATTCCTCGAAGGGGGGTATACGAACCTTCGGACAGTGGTCGTCGTTCCGGCACTCGGCTGAGCAGACGATCCGGTAGCCGCCCTGGTCGAGGGCGTAGGCAATCAGCGAACGGTCCTCCGGTGCGAGGACCCAATAGTGCCGAACACCGGCGCGCGGGAGCAGGAGTAAATGGTGAAACAGGTCTTTGCGCTCATGGCCTGGGGAGAGCACCTCGCAGACCCAGTCCGGGGCTAGGGTGATGATTCCGGTCGGCCAGGCTGCGAGTCGCGCGCGGCGCCACCCGGCCAGGTCGTGACAGGGGCAATCGTGTGCGCTATAGCGCACGCTGACCTCGGTGAGTATCAGCCAGCCGTCCGGATCGCCGGGCCGCTGGCCGGACTGCACCTGGAACGCGAGACCCGATTGAGCGCGACTGTGCTCGAAGCGGGCCATTGGCCGCCGGACGATCGCACCGCCGATCAGCTCCACGCGCTCGTCGTCGCAGTCCAGCAAATCATCGATGGTCTTCAGTCGCTGCGCTTCCACGGGGTGCCTGCGAGGATGGTTGTCATAGTAGGTCCAACGGTAGCGGGCCGGTCGGGCGTTGTCGAGACGGCGACCCTGATATAGCCGTCGGACGTGATAACCGAACGTAGGGGCGGGTTTCAAACCCGCCCCTACACCAAGGGTCTGTCCGGATATCAGGTACGAAGGCTATACACGTGCGACATGGGCCGATGGTGTCGGCAATTTTGCATTAAACTATGACGGTATCCCTTGGCTGTTCTTTACCGTGAAAGAACGGCCGCTCCCACGGCGAGCTCCCCCCAAGCCAGTTGCCCAGGTAACGCTGCCATGTCCGATCGCGAGCCACGTACGCTGACCGAAGAGATCACAGTCCAGGGCGCTGAGCTGGTGGACAAAGTCAAGGCACTGATCCAGGAGGGCAACGTCCGCCGCCTGGTGGTGCGCCGCCGTAGCGGCGAGGCTCTGCTGGAGATTCCGCTCACCGCCGGCGTCGGCATCGCCGGTATTCTGACCCTGATGGCGCCGGTGCTCGCCGCTTTGGGCGCCATGGCGGCGCTGATCGCCGACTTCCGCGTGCAGATCGAGCGCGACGGGGAGGCCGGCGGGGACGCGTCCCCCAAGTTGCCGCGACGCGGCGATGACGATTGAAGCGGCCGTGAACTGCGCATAGCGCACCAGTTTCGTTTTTCACCGGTCGCAGACCGCGCCGGTACCTAACCACTTGAGAGATTTTGATGCAGCAAGTCAAGCAGACCGCCGAATACACCGTGTTCCAGAAGAAGTCCGGCCGCTATGCGGTACAGGCCAATGCCAAGGGCAAGAAGTGGCTGAACGGAGAGGACAAGGTCCGTATCCTGGTGGACGAACAGTTGGTCAAGGTCATGACCCCTAAGGCCCCGCCCGTCGAGGCGCCGGCTGAAGAGGCGCCGGCCGCATCCTGAGCCGCGTCCCGGGCCTTGCCCCGGCCGTCGCGCTGAGCCCCGGCTCCAACCCCGCCGGGTCGACCCGGGATCTGGGTCCGCCACTCCCGGTCGACGGGGTGCTCGCTCTCCTTGCCGCCGCGCTGACGCTGGGTCACGCGGTCCTGGTCGCCCCACCCGGATCGGGCAAGACGACCCACATCCCGCTCCTGCTGCGCGATGCCTGCTGGCTCGCCGGCCAGACCGTACTGATGCTCGAACCGCGCCGTCCGGCGGCGCGGATGGCGGCTGCTCGCATGGCGGCGCTGCTGGGCGAAGCGCTGGGTGAAACGGTCGGTTATCAGGTGCGCTTTGAGCGCTGTATTGGGCCGCGCACCCGCATCCAGGTAGTCACCGAGGGGATTCTGACCCGGCGTATCCAGTCCGATCCTGGGCTCGAGGGGGTCGGGCTCCTGATCTTCGACGAGTTCCACGAGCGCAGCCTCCAGGCGGATCTGGGCTTGGCCTTGGCCCTGGATGCCGCGCAGGCCCTACGTCCCGACCTGCGGATCCTGGTCATGTCCGCCACCCTGGATGCGGGGCCGGTGGCCGCGCTGCTGGGTGATGCGCCCGTGGTCCGGGCCGAAGGGCGCAGTTTTCCGGTGGATGTGCGCTATGCGGACTTGGCGCCGCGCGACCCCCTGGCCGCCATGGAGGCGGCGATTCGTCGGGCCCTCGTCGAGCACCCGGGCGATGTGCTGGCTTTTCTGCCTGGCGTGGCGGAAATCGAGCAGGTGCGCCGTCGCCTGGAGCCCGATCTGGGGGCCGAGCTGGATCTGCTTCCGCTGCATGGCACGCTCGCGGTGCAGCAGCAGCAGCGGGCCCTGGTGCCCGCCCGCGCCGCGGACGGCGGGGGTCGTCGGCGGGTGGTGCTGGCGACCGACATCGCCGAGACCAGCGTGACCATCGAGGGGGTCACCACGGTGATCGACAGTGGTCTGGCCCGCAAGCCCCGCCTGGACCCCGGCTCCGGCTTGACCCGGCTGACGACCGAGCCGATTCCGCTCGCCTCCGCCGATCAGCGCGCGGGACGCGCCGGGCGGACCGCGCCCGGGATCTGTTACCGGCTCTGGACGCGGGCCCAGGAGGTGGGACGGGCAGCGCATCGGCGGCCGGAGATCCTGGACGCGGACCTGGCGCAGTTGGTCCTGGATTTGGCCCTCTGGGGTCTGCGCGACCCGGCCGGGCTGCGCTGGCTGGATGCGCCGCCCGCACCCCATTGGGCGCAGGCACTGGCGTTGCTCAAGGATTTGGGGGCGCTGGACGCGAGAGGTGCGATCACGCCGGTCGGGCGCCGTATCGCGGAGTTGCCCTTGCATCCGCGGTTGGGACGCATGTTGGCGCAGGCGTCGCAGCCGCAGGACCGGCGTCTGGCGGCCGATCTGGCGGCCCTGCTCGCCGAGCGGGATGGCTGGAGCGCCACGCCCGGCCTGCCGCGCCCGGCCGATCTGGGTCTGCGGCTGGCTGCACTGGAGGCTTTCCGGGCTGGCCGTCCGAGCGCGGGGATGGGGCGGACCCGACTGGCCGCAGCGGATCGGCTGAGTCGTCGGTTGGTGCCGATGGAAGGGGCGTGCGGTGCGCGCCCGCCGAAGAACCCGGCTCCCGGCCCGGCGGGGCGCACCGTCGCACAGGAACCCGGTGCGCTCCTGGCCAGTGCGTATCCGGACCGGATCGCCCAGCGACGCGGTGCCCGTGACGGGCGCTTTCTGCTGGCGGTCGGCACCGGAGCCGATCTGCCGCCCGCGGACGCGCTTGCTGTCCATCCCTATCTGGTCGCCGCTGAACTCGATGCCCGGGGGCGGGATGCGCGCATCCAGCTCGCGTTGCCGGTTTCGGAGACGGCGCTGCGCGCGGCGCTGGCCGAGCGCATCCTGACCGGCGAGCAGGTCGCCTGGGATACCGAGCGCGACGCGGTGACGGCGCGTCGGGAGTCCCGGCTGGGCGCTCTGGTGCTGGACTCCCAGGCGTTGCCGGTCGGCGATCCGGCGCGCACGCTGGAGCTGCTGCTGGGTCAGGTGGCGGCTCGCTTCGAGGGCAGTCTGTCGTGGGATGAACCGGCGCTTCAGTTCCAGGCGCGGGTTGCGTTGCTGTGCCGGATGGATCCGGCGGGGGGCTGGCCGGACTTGAGTGACGACCGACTGCGTTTGAATCTGGATGACTGGCTGGGTCCCTGGCTCGGAGGGCTGCGCAGTCTCGCCGAGGTGCGCGCTTTACCGCTGAAGGAACTGCTCGCCGGTCTGCTCGACCGGGGACAGCGTGCCCGCCTGGACACGTTGGCGCCGGAGACCCTGATGACCCCGGCCGGCAACCGTCGGCGTCTGGACTACCGGGCCGGGTCCGCGGGCGAGCCCGTCCTGCCGGTCCCGCTCCAGGAGCTGTTCGGCGCCCGCGAGACGCCGAGCGTCTGCCAGGGCCGGGTGCCGGTGATGCTGCATCTGCTCTCCCCGGCCGGGCGGCCGGTGCAGATCACCCGTGACCTGGCGGGGTTCTGGGTCCGCGGCTACCCGGAAGTCCGCAAAGAGCTGCGCGGACGCTATCCCAAGCACCCCTGGCCGGACGATCCCCTGACCGCGTCGCCGGTGACGCGGACCGGGCGGCCGCGGCGTTAGGCGCTTTCCGACAATTTGGATACCGGTCAGTGTAGGTGCGACTTCAGGCGTACCTGCGTCCGAATCGGTGCGACTGAAGTCGCATCGACATCCGAGCCGATGGTTTGGTGGTATCCGGTGTTCCGGAAATCACCAAAAGTCGCCCCCCCACCGAGCAGTCGGCAATCCGCTGTCATAACACGGTCGAGGGACCGCCATTGGTGGCCGAGAGCCCGGTGGTGCCGACTGCCGGGGCGACGCCGGCGTCATTGTCGCCGGCCGCACGGTTCTGATAGAGCGGTGCGGCGACGCTGACCAGAATGCCGACGATCGCGATGATAATCGCGATCTCGATCAACTGAAAACCTGATTGCATTTTTTTCATGATGCTTCTCGCGGATGTAAGAGGGGGCCGGTTGAGTCGGATAGCCGCCGCTGTGCAGGCGCTTCCGCGGTCCCGTCATCCATGAATAAGCATGAAATATGCCACTCGTTGATTTTTCCTGGCGTCTTGATTCGAATGATCAAAATGTCAGTGATGCCAAGGGGTCTCCAAGTTGAGAGCGGTCAGGTCGTGCTGCGGTGTGGCTTGTTGATGCGGGCTGAAACGCGTCGCTTGGGCAAAATGTGACAAAAATTGTCAGGTATCGACAGTGAGCGACTCCGGAAGTACACCACGGCGACGAGGCGGGCGCAGACCAACCGACTGACCCGTTTTAGGGTCCGCTCGCGGCGTGCTGGCCTGAGCTTCGCCGGCTGCGCTGGCCGCGGCTGATCCTCGTCCCCGAGGCATTCTTCCGGTCACCACTTCCCCGCCACTGGCTGGTCAGTCGAGGTGCCAAAAATGGCGCTGGCCGTATCGCCGCCGCCTATTCCGTCCCAGGAGCCGTTGCCGTTGGTATCGAAGCGGAATTTGCCCTCGCTCGGGCGCCATCCGCCGACCTCGTCCCTGCCGTCACCGTTCCAGTCGCCGGTGACCGGCACATCGGTCGATGCGCCGAACGCACCAGTCAGGATATCCGTCCCGGCGGGGCCATCCCAACGTCCATTACCGTTGGCGTCGAGGCGGAACCTGCGGTCGCCCGGGCGCCACACGCCGACCTCGTCCTTGCCGTCGCCGTTCCAGTCCCCCGCCAGCGGGCGGTCGGTCGCGGCGCCGAAGGCGGGGGTCAGATTATCGCCGCCCGTCGGACCGTCCCACTTGCCGTTGGCGTTGGTGTCCAACAGGAACTGCCGGGTGCTTGGGCGCCAGACGCCGACCTCGTCCGTGCCGTCACCGTTCCAGTCTCCGGTCACCGGCAGATCGGTCGCGGCGCCAAAGCTGGCGGTGATCGTATCGCCGCCGCCCATTCCGTCCCAGGTGCCGTTGCCGTTGGTATCGAGGCGGAACTTGCCCTCCTTCGGGCGCCACCCGCCGACTTCGTCGATTCCGTCGCCGTTCCAGTCGCCGGCCACGGGGATGTCGCACGAGGCTCCGAAGGCGCCCGTCAGGGCATCGCCGCCCGCCGTTCCGTCCCATGCCCCGTTGCCGTTGGCGTCCAACCGGAACTGCCGGGTACTCGGACGCCAGACGCCGACGGCCGCGGCGACGACATCCGAACCGGCCTGAACCTCGAATGCGCCCATGTCGATGCGACCGTTGACGACCCGGATGAAGTCCGCACCGCGCTGATCGAAGTCCGGCGGCGGGACGAAGTTCGGATCGCCGCGGTCGATCGCCGGGCTGTCGGGCAGCAACGCGTGCGTCGGGGTCGGACCGCCGTTGTCCTGCAGCGGCTCAAGGAGCGGGTCTTGGCCGACGATGTTCGACACCGCGTCGACCGGTACGGAGCCGGGGTCCTGGATCAGCGAATGGTCGATGTTGAAGACGCCCTCATATCCCAGGTACCTCGACAGGTCAGCACCAATGCCTGAGCCGTTGGCGGAGACAATCGAGTCACGCAGAGTGATGTCCCCTCCTTGGCCTGTCCATAGACCCCCGGAATCGTTGCCGACAATCGTGCTGTGGCGAATGTCGCCTTGGCTGCTATAAGCAATATTTAGGCCGTTGCCATTGCGGTTACCGGAAATCGTGCTATTGAGAACGGTGGCATCGACGCACACTTCAAGAGGCACGCCTCCATTCCCGTTGCCGCTGATTGTGCTGTCCTCGATTATGACTCTAGCGGTACCGCTTTGACATCCATAATCCATTGATCCTCTGGCAGCGATGCCTGCACCTCCATGTCCGCTAATAGTGCTTGCTCTCACACTGAGATCGGACCCATTCCACCCCCATGACTCATTTGAAACGCCGTTGCCTGGACTCCCGGAGATGACGCTGTTGGAAATCTGAATCCCTGACATCACTGTGCTGACGCCGCCTCTGGTGATAACGCTATCAGTGATTTGGATACCTGCAGCAAATGTCGATACGCCTCCTCCCGCTATGTTGCTGTGCTGTACGGAGATGTTGCTGCCCAGCTTCGCGCAATAAAAAGGCGAATAGTCGCAATCCCAAATAACTGAGCCGCTAATGCCCGCTCCGGATACCTGGGAGTCATGAACCGTTACGTTCGACCCCAAGAGCGAAATGCCGCTGTTGCCGACGGTGCAATTGCGCAGCAGCAACTCGGGCGCGTCCCATTCGAGTAAACCGGACGCCGTGCACTGAACATCGATCCCCAACAGGGACAGCCCGGACAGGTCGACGCTCAGTCCGTTGCCGGCGATGGCGATGCGGTCTCCCTCCACGACCAGCAGTTCGGCGCCCGGACCCTGGATGGTCAGGCTGTCCGTGATGGTGATCTCGCCGGATGCGAGCGAAACGGTACCGCTGACCGTGGACTCAAAGACGATCTCGTCCGGCTCCGGATTCGCGTTGGCATTGAGCACCGCTTGGCGCAGGCTGCCCGCCCCCGAGTCGTTGGTGTTGGTCACGGGGAAGGTGGCGGCCAGCACGGCAGCGGGGTTTGCCAGTACCAAGGCCAGTCCAGCCGCGGGGACCATGCGGTACGTGCGGTCTCGCCGTAAACCGGCGCGAATGGCCCTCGTTAACGGATGCCGGCGGCAGGATAGTCCGGTTGCGGTTTGCGGGCGCGCGTTCATCATGGCTCTCCGGTAATCGATTGAGTAACCGGCGCGCCGACGGGGTTCAGCTGGAGCGCGTTGGTCCGATCTGGAGGTTGCTCTCGGTGGGGTCTTCTCTCAGGTGCCGGGCACGCGCATCAATCGACGCCTCGGTCAAAGACAAAGATAGACGGTAACAAGGTCATTTGCCAATTGATAATGGATATGAAATAACCGTTCAGACCCTCTGCCGGTCTTGCGCTGCGGCACGCCGTAACCCACTGATTACACGGACGAGGAGGGCCTAAGGCAAATACACCGACGATGTCGGCACCGGGCGGGGCTATACTGAATTGTTTAAGGTTGGCCCAGACGAGTATTGCCGTATGAACCCACCCAGTCTTGTCGCCCCCTGGCGTCCGTGGCCGATCTGGATCGCCCTGGGTCTCGGGCTCGTGCTGACCACGCTGGCCACCCTCGCCACGATGTCGGCGGTCAACGCCATCCATCGACGCGAGCTGACGCTCATCGGCGACGAACTGGCCGACAAGGTCAAGATCCGGCTCCATGCCCATGCCCAGGTCCTGCGCAGCGGGGCGGCCTTTTTCGCCACCGTTCCCGAGGTGACGCGCGCGCAGTGGCACGACTTCATCGCCCAGAGCAAGGTGCACCTGAACCTTCCGGGCATCCTGGGGGTCGGCGTCTCGCTCCTGATCTCCCCCGAGCAGCTCGCGAAGCACGAGCAGGCGATCCGGGCCGAGGGGTATCCCGACTACCGGGTCTGGCCCGAGGGTGAGCGGCCGGTCTATTCCTCGATTGTTTACCTGGAGCCCTTCGCCGGCCGCAACCTGCGTGCCTTCGGCTATGACATGCTTTCCGAGCCGGTGCGGCGGGCGGCCATGGAGCAGGCTCGCGACAACGATGTGGCCGCCCTGTCGGGACAGGTTCGCCTGGTGCAGGAGACCGCCGAGGACGTCCAGGCCGGTACCCTCATGTATGTCCCCGTGTATCGGGCCGACATGCCCACCGCTAACCCGGAGCAGCGCCGGGCGGCGCTGGTGGGCTGGGTCTACAGCCCATACCGAATGAATGACCTGATGCAGGGCATCCTGGGCGACATGCTCGGCAGCAAGAACGTCCGCCTCGCCATCTACGATGGGGAACGGATCGGACCCGACAATCTCCTGTTCGACAGCGCGTCGGCTCCCGGAGCGGCTGCGAGAACCGCCGTCGCTCCTCCCGTGTTGGCAGTGCCGCTGGAATTCAATGGACACCGATGGACCTTACAGGTCTCCGACTCCCGGGGTTTTCCACCCGCCATCGCCGATCCGCGGGTGTATCCGATCGCCGTCGGCGGCACCGCCGTCAGTGTGCTGTTGGCCGCCCTGCTGGGGGCACTGATCGAGACACGCGCCCGTGCGGTCCGGCTCGCCGCCAGCGAAGAACGCCTGAGACTGGCGCTGAAGGCCACCAACGACGTCATCTGGGATTGGGATGTCGTAAACGATGCGCAGCGATGGAATCCCGCGGGTACATCTGTTTTCGGCTGGACCGATATCGTCCGGGATCCCCGGCCGGCGGCCTGGTGGGTGGATCGCATCCACCCTGACGACCGGGAGCGCGTCGCGGCCGGATTCAACGCCGCCGTCGAGGATCCGGAGCAATCCCGCTGGGAAGACGAGTACCGATTCCGCTGCGGCGACGCACGTTACGCGCAAGTGTTCGATCGCGGCTATTTGATGCGCGATCCATCCGGGCGTGCCGTGCGGATGATCGGTGCGATGCAGGACATCACTGAGCGCAAGCGCGTTGAAGATACACTTCGGGAGCGCGAATCTCTGCTCCGGGCGGTGGTGGACAATGTGCCATTCGAATTTTGGGCACGCGATACGCAGGGGCGCTGCTTTATGGAGAACGCGGTGCTGATACAGCATTGGGGCAGTCTTCTCGGGAAGTGCCCGGAGGACGAGCGCATCGCCGCAGACGAGTTAGCCGTGTGGAAGGCCAACAATGCCCGCGCCCTGGCCGGCGAGGTGGTGGACGAGGAAGTGATCTATTGCGTCCAGGAAGAGCGGCGGATCTTCCGGAACATCATCGCCCCAATCCGGGTGGGCGAGGGATGTCTTGGCATCCTGGGACTGAACATCGACATCACCGAGCAACGGCGCGTCGAAGAGGACTTGCGCCGCACCAAGATGCGCCTGGAAGCCATGATCAGCGCCTTACCCGATCTGATGTTCAGGATCGATCGCAACGGCTTCATCCGGGAGTTCCATTCGGCGGCACTCGAGCAGTTGTACCTTTCCCCGCCCTTGTTCTTGGGGAAGAGGGTCGCCGACGTGCTCCCGGAGGACGCCGCCCGCGTTGTGGTTGACGCACTGGAGGAAGCGGCCGTGCGCGGCAGCCACCGCGGTGCCACCTATTCGCTCGACTTACCGCAAGGCGAGGTGTGGTACGAGCTGTCGATTGCAGCGATGAGCGGCCCGACGCAGTCGGACAACGACTTGATCATGCTGGCCCGCGACGTCACCGAGCGCAAGCGGGTGGACGCGGAGCTGGATCGCCACCGCCACCAGTTGGAGCGGCTCGTGGCCGAGCGCACCGCGGAGCTGGCGCAGGCGCGCACACAGGCGGAGGCGGCCAATCGCGCCAAGAGCGCCTTCCTGGCCAACATGAGCCACGAAATTCGCACTCCCATGAATGTCATCTTCGGGCTGACGCATCTGATGAACGCCGACGGTGTAAACCCCGTCCAGTCAGCGCGACTCGCCAAGATCGAGGGTGCAGCACATCATCTGCTCACACTCCTCAACGACATCCTCGACCTGTCGAAGATCGAGGCAGGCAAGATCGCGTTGGACGAGGGGGACTTTGCACTCGACGCGCTACTCGATCATGTGCGCTCGTTGATTCAGTTCGAGGCCGCCGGCAAGGGACTCGAGATTCGTATCGACCGCGGCGATGTGCCCCAGTGGCTGCGCGGCGACGCGACCCGGCTGCGCCAGGCGCTGATCAACTACGCGGGCAACGCGGTCAAGTTCACCGAGCGGGGCAGCATTGAACTGTGTGCCCGGCTGCTGGCGGAGGACCCCAAGGGGTTGCTCGTTCGCTTCGAGGTGCAGGACACGGGGATCGGCATCGCCCCGGAGGTCCTGTCGCGGCTCTTCAGCGCCTTCGAGCAGGCCGATGCCTCCACCACCCGGCGCTTCGGCGGAACCGGTTTGGGGTTGGCGCTGACCGCGCAGCTCGCCCGCCTGATGGGGGGTGAGGCCGGTGCGCAGAGCGCGCCGGGACGCGGCAGCTTGTTCTGGTTTACGGTGCGTCTGGGGCGTGGTCTTGGGGTGACTCCCAGTCTCTGCGACGCGCCACCCAACGCGGATGATGCCGAGGCCGCCCTGCGGCGCTGTCACGCGGGTGCCAGGGTATTGCTCGTCGAGGACGAACCGATCAACCGCGAGGTCGCCCTGGAGCTGCTGCGGGAAACCGGACTCACGGTCGAGATCGCCGAGGATGGACGCGAGGCGGTCGAGAAGGCGCGCACGGCGGACTTCGCACTCATTCTGATGGACATGCAGATGCCGCACCTGGACGGATTGGAGGCGACCCTGCTGATCCGTGCCCTGCCCGGCTGGGAGCGGCGACCAATCCTGGCGATGACCGCCAATGCCTTCGCCGAGGATCGCAACCGTTGTCTGGAGGCCGGCATGAACGATTTTATCGCCAAGCCGGTCGATCCTGTCGCACTCTACGGCACCTTGATGCGCTGGCTGCAACAACCGCTGTCCGGCACGGCGCCATCCGCCCCCCAGAGCGAGCCTCAAGCCGCTTCGCAGACCCGCGCGCTGGTGTAATCGAGGCTTCGTAACGCGTCAGACAGAGGTTATCGCATTCGGACGTGATAACCGGACGTAGGGGCGGGTTTCAAACCCGCCCCTACACCCAGGGCCTGTCTGGATAGCAGGTACGAAGGCTATAACCATCGAATAGCGGCGTTGTCGTTGTCGATCAGTCGCGCGGCAGTTGCTCCGCCCGCTTGCGAAAGACCCGCATTTCCTTGGCGGCCTGGATGTCCCCCTTGCGTTCCGCGGTGGCAATGCCCTGATCGAAGGCATCGACGGCCTGGGGGTGCTGTCCGAGTGCGGCGAGCGCCTGGCCGTAGAGCTTCCAGGCCGCGGAGTAATCCGGGTCCTGACGGACGGCCAAGGCCAGGTGCTCGGCCGCCCGGTCGGGTTGCTGCGCCTTCAGGTAGGCGCTGCCCAGTCCGTAGCGCAACAGGGCCGAGTCCTGACCGCGGGCGAGCATGGCTTCGAAGTTGTCGATGATGGACATGGGTTACCGCCGCTCTTTGATCTCCACTCCCAGTGACCGCAGCTTGCGGTACAGGTGGGTCCGTTCCATGCCGGCCTCCTTTGCCATTTTGCTGACGTTGCCGACGTGCTTTTCGAGTTGGTAGTCCAGGTAGGCTTTCTCGAACTGCTCGCGCGCCTGGCGCAGGGGTTGGTCGAAGGACACCAGGCCTTCGAGTGACTGCGCCTGCGCCGGTGCCGGGGCGCCGAGTGCGCTTTCAACCTCCTTCTGGCTGATCTCATCGCCGGCACCGAGGATCAGGAGGCGCTGTACCAGATTCTTGAGCTCCCGGACATTGCCTGGCCACAGATAGTTGCGCAGGAAGTTCTGGGCGCCGACGCTGAAGCGGCGGTAGGGCAGCTTCTCGTGGGTGGCAAAGTAGTCGAGATAAAAGTTCAGCAGGTCCGAGACATCTTCAGCGTGGTCGCGCAGAGCCGGGATGTTCAGCGGGACCACGTTCAGGTGATAGAACAGGTCCTCGCGGAAGCGGGCGGCCCGGACCTCGTCTTCCAGGTTGCGCTGGGTAACGGCAACGATGCGGACATCGATCGCCACCGGTTCGGCACCGCCGACGCGCAGGAAGGAACCGCTGTCGAGCGCACCGAGCAGGAGTGACTGGGCCTCCAGGTCCATATCCGCGACCTCGTCGATGAGCAGGGTGCCGCCGGCCGCCTTCTCCAGGTTGCCGTAGTGGGTCAGGCCGCCTTGCTCACTGCCGAACAGTTCGCGCGCGGCGTTACCGCCGGCCAGGGCCGAGACGCTG
>Ga0247840_10004526_pt1 | contig 21893 bp, 20 predicted proteins | sample LaCruzMarch2015__FD_192404 | JGI IMG/M metagenome (GOLD analysis project Ga0247840, IMG submission 192404) | Freshwater microbial communities from meromictic Lake La Cruz, Castile-La Mancha, Spain - LaCruzMarch2015_17m | ecosystem: Environmental > Aquatic > Freshwater > Lake | place: Spain... | reverse complement strand
GAGCCGGGATTTTTGCATGTAATCTGTGGAAATCCTTTTAGTCTGCGGCTAAGCCTTCTGCTGGTTTTTGCATGAAAATCTTTATCATTTTGCTCGGGGTTTTGATCGTCAGCCTGCTGGCTGCCCTGGTCGGAGGGTCTCTCTGGTTTGGCTCCTATGTGGGGAGCGACCCGTTTCGAGCGCTGGTTGCCGAGGCGACAGGATCGGCGCTTCGTTCGGAGGCCGAGCTCGCCCCGCTCCGCTGGAGCGGGTCCTCCGCCTACTCCGAATCCGCCCGTTTGGTCGGGCGGCCGGACGCAGCAATCAAAACCCTCTCGGCCAGCCAGGTCCGGGCGGATGTCAATTGGAGGGCGCTGTTTTCCGGGGCCTGGCGGGTCGAGGACATCACGATCACCCAGTTGGATGCATCGTGGCAGCGGCCGGGCGAGCCCGAAGCGGGGGGCGGCCTCCGCACCCTCCCGTCACCGCCGGCGCTCGTGGCGGCGCTCCTGCCGCGAAAATTCGAGCTGGGGACGTTAAGCGTGGCCTCTGCGAACCTCTCGTTTGGAGGATCCGAAATCGAGGCGACCTCGCTCACTGTGAGGCCGGATGGCGCGGGCTGGACATTCCAAGGCAAGGGCGGCAGCTACCTGTCCCCCTGGACGCCGACCCTCGAGATCAGCGACTTCCGCGCGCGCACTCAGGGGGGGGACATCTTCCTCACGCAGGGCCGCCTCCGGCTCGGTGCGAATGGAAAAATCGCTGTCTCCGGCGAGTCCGCCTCCGGCGGCAAGCTTCAGGTTTCCTGGGACGGGGTCTCCACGTCCGATATTCTCCGCGGGGGCTGGCTCAAGCGGCTCCAGGGGATCCTCTCCGGGACGCTGGACCTGGCCGGCCCGGGCAGCGCGAGCGGCACGGTCGAGCTCAAGGAGGGGCGCCTCGAGAATATTCCCCTTCTGGCGACGATCGCCGACTTCACGCAGAACCCGGCCTTCCGCCGCATGCCCCTCCAGGAGGTGACGGCAAAATTTGTGCGCGAGGGGAGTGGCTGGCGGATCACGGAATTTCGCGCCGAGTCCAAGGGCCTCCTCCGCCTGGAAGGAACCGCGCTCGTCGGGGACGACGGATCGCTCGAGGGACAGCTCGAAGTGGGTGTCACCACCCAGACGCTGCAATGGATTCCCGGCTCCCGCGAAAAGGTCTTCACCTCGGCAAAAGACGGCTACCTGTGGGCGCACCTCACGCTCGGCGGAACGGTCGAAACTCCCCGGGAGGACCTCTCCGGGCGGCTGCTTAGCGCGATGGGTCAGGCCGTCCTCGAGCAGGGGGGGAAGCTCATCGAGCAGGTGCCCGGGTCCGCAGTCGAAGGCGCCAAAAGCGTCCTCGATATCCTCCGCCCGTTCGTGCCCTGATCGCCTAACCCACCCGCGCCGCCCCACCCCGGTCGAACCACTCCAAAAATTTTTCGAGGGCGGCTTCCGAGCTGAGGACCGGGAACCCGCCGGCCTGCTCGACCGCGCGGGCGTCCTCCTCTTCAAAAACCCTTGCGACGACCGGCACATCGGCAGCTAGCTTGATGATCTTGATGACGTCCGCCGAGCGCGGGAGCGTGGCCACGACGAGCCGGGCCTCGGCCAGCCCCGCCCGGCGCAGAAGCCGGGGGTCGCAGCCATCCCCGCGCAGGCAGGCGATCCGGCTGCGCTCGCATCCGGCGATGACGCTCGCGTCGTCGTCGATCACCAGCACCCGGTGCCCGGCATCCTGGAGCTCCTTGACCACCCACATTCCCGAACTGCCGAAGCCGATGATGACGGCATGGTTTTGGAACCCGAAAAAGCCGTCGCTGGACTGGCGTCCGGGGTGCCAATGAAGGAGCTTCCAGGTGAACCGGTCGGTGGCGACAAACGGGGTGAGGACCATTGTCAGAGCGCACGTCAGCGCGATGACCGAGAAGCTCTCGATCCCGAGGTGCCCGGTGCTCACCCCGACGAGGCCGAGCACCAGCGAGAGCTCGCTGGTTTGCGCCAGAAGAAGTCCGCTCTCGATCGCGCTCCTCGAGGAGAGCCCCTGCCATTCCGCCAAAAACGTCACGGCCGGCGGCGTGATCACCAGCACGATGAGCGCAAAGGCCAGCGCCTGCGGGACGATCCACGGCGACGAAAAGACCACCAGCGAGCCGAGCGCCGCAAAAAAGATCGCCTGAAAAAATTCTGTGAGCGAGCCGAGCAGCCCGCGGACGAGCCCGTTGATCGGAAAGGTCGAGAGCACAAACCCGGCCAGGAACGCCCCGGCAATGAGCGGCAGCCCGAGGGCTCCTGCCGCGGCAAGAAACGCGAAGAGCAGGGCGAGCGAGATCATGAGCAGCGTCTCCTCGTCCGGCCGCAGCGCTCGCTCCATCCACGGGAAAACCCACACGTGGAGAGCTGCCGCGACTCCCGCGAGCGCAACGACGCTCGCGACCGCCTGCGCGATGGCCGGGGCCCCATCGCCGATGCGCCCGAGCACCACGATGAGGAAAATCAATATCAGATCCTGGATGAGCAGGACGCCGGTCACGAGGCGCCCGAACGGCTCGAACATCTGCTGCTGCGATTTCAGCTGGCGAACGACGACGAGCGTGGAGCTCGCCGCCGTGGCAAACCCCATGTACAGCGAGGCAACCATCTCGAAGCCGATCCAGCTCGCCAGACCGTAGCCGGCGAGGCCGACCAGAAGAAACTGGCCGATCGCCACCCAGAGCACCGGCCGGGTCTGACGGAGAAATCGGCGGGGATTCAGCTCGATCCCTGCGGTGAAGACGAGGAAGGCCAGCCCGAAATCCAGCAGGAACTTCGACGCCTCCTGCTCGGGCGCGAGCCCGGTGAGCGAGGCGGCAAAGCCCAGGATAAGCAGGAGGGGAATGACCGGGAGGCGGAACCGCTGCGCCAGCCCGTATCCGGCGGCTGCCGATCCGAGCAGGACGGCGAGCCCGATCACGCGGCCTCCTTCCGCAGAAGCCCCTTCTGGGCGAGCAGGGCGGACTGATATTTCACGACATCCACCTTCGGAAGCATGAAGTAGGCGACGTCGTGCGCGAGAAGGTTTTCCATCACCGAGAGGTCGACCGCATGGATGCAGCACGGCACGCCAGCCTCTTTGCAGCGGTAGGCCAGGAGGTCGTTGGTGTCCTCGATCTGGAGGGCGCTCACCAGAAGCTTCGCGCGCAGAAGCCCCTGCTCCTCCAGCACCGCGCGGAACTCGATATTCCCGTGCAGCGTCCGGCAGGGCAGTCCCTTGAGCTTGCGGGGATCGGTGTCGATGGCCAGCACTGTCTCCCCGCGCCGGTGCAGGGCGCACGCGATCCGGCGGCCGAGCGTGTTCATCCCGATCACGATGACATGCCCGGAGAGGGCTTCGCGGGGAGGTTCCGCCTCGCCGGCGGGCACGCGGAGGATCCGGAAGAGGAGGCCTCCCTTCAGCAGCGCGCAGAGCCGGTCGCCGGCAAGGATGGCGTACGATGACGCCGCCATCGTGACCACCCCGACCACTGCGATCACCGAAACGACCCGCTCGTCTACGAGCCCGGCCGCGGCCCCCATGGCAACAAAGAGAAACGAGAATTCGCTGATCTGGGACATCGTCAGGCCGGCCAGAAAGCTGGTGCGCGCGCCGTACCCGAACCGGCCCACGGCAAACATCGTGACCAGCGTCTTGCCGACGAGGACGAGCGGGATCAGCGCCAGCGCGGGGAGCCAGGCCACAGCGAGGCTGCCCGGCTCCATCTTGACACCGAGCAGGACGAAGAAGACCGCCACGAAGAGGTTCATGAGCGGCTTGATCCGGTGCTGGAGATCGTGGGTGTACGGAAGCTGGGCGAGGCTCAGCCCGGCGATGAACGCCCCCATTTCGATGGAGAGGTGGAACGTGTGCGCCGCCGCCACAACCAGGAAGCACCATCCCAGGCTCCAGATAAAGAGCGTCGGAGGAGATGAGGAGGCCCATTCGAACGGGCGGGGCAGCAGGAGCCGCGAAGCCGCCAGCACGCCGCCGAGCAGGATCGCCATCCCGCCAAAGGCCGAAAGCAGACCCTGGCCGACCGATCCGGCATCCATCCCGGTGCCTTTGCTAAACCCCGCGAGCACCGTGAGCGCCACCACAACCACGATGTCCTGAACCAGGGAAAATCCGACGGCAATCCGTCCGTGCAGCGAGTCCATCTGGTCTTGATCCGAAAGCAGCTTCACCAGGACCACCGTGCTGCTGATAGCCATCGCAAACCCCAGGAAGACGGCCTCGACCGGCCCGAACCCGAGCAGGCGGGCAATCCCGAACGCGGCCGCCATCGTGAAGACGACCTGGCCGAGCCCGCCAACAATAGCCAGCTTCCCGACCTCCCGGATCCGCGCGAAGCTCACCTCAAGCCCGACCAAAAAGAGCAGGAGCACGATCCCGATCTCGGAGATTTCTTCGATGGCAGGTGATATCCGGATGACGCCGGTCAGGGGGCCCAGGAGGAGGCCGGCCGCCAGGTAGGCCAGGATCGAGGGCATCTGGATCAGGCGCGCCAGGACCCCCAGGCACGCTGCCCCGAAGACCATCCACCCCAGATTTTGAATCAGCCCGGACTCCAGCATGGCGGGATTCTAACAGGATCGGGCAGCCGGGTCGCCCGGAATTTGCGTTGATGCAGAAATCGGGGGCACGAAAGTTGCAAAAACGGGCTGTGCCTCGAGCAAGCTTGTTTGGAGTTCCGCCTTCAGGCGGTGCTTTTTTGCTGCTGCGTCGCCCGCCAGCCGCCTGAAGGCGGAACTCCGAACCCGGAAGCCTTCCGCCTGACAGACGTGCCACGCAGAGATGCGCCCCGCAGATCGGACAGAACTTTAGGAGTCTGCCTTGAGGCCCATGAGCCGCACGAGCTGGTTTTTCCCTTTGAGCTGGTGCTCGCCGAGGTCGTCGAAGGCGGCCTGGGAGTCGGCGGGCAGGAACGAGACAAACTCTGCCGAGGCGGTGAGGCGCTGGCCGAGCGGCTTCATGACCCCCTCCATGCGGAAGACGGTGTTGACCGAATCGCCGATGATCGTGGCATCCCGCTGCGCCACGAGGCCGATGTTCCCGCAGGTGACCGGACCATGGTGGAGGGCCACCGCGATACGAAATGGTGTTTCCGGGTGGTCCGGCCAGACCCGCGCTGCAGCTTTTTCGAGCAGGCTGCACCCGGTGGCAAACGCGCTGCGCACCTCGGCCCCGGTATCCTTGCCCTGAATCCAGTACGCGAGCACCGCGTCCCCGATAAACTTGTCGATCGTCCCGCCGCTCTGCTGAACCAGGTTCCCCGCCTCGCGGAACCAATCCCCCAGCGAGCGCGCCAGGCTGTCCTCCGGCAAAATCTCCGACATCGTCGAGAACCCGCGGATATCGCACACCATGATCGCCACGGTCGCCGCCTCGTCCTGGCTGGCATCCGTCCCGGCGGCGAGCGTCACGTCGTAGATCGAGTCGGCCGAGGCCGCCTCGGTCTGCTCGAAAACGAGTTCGTTGTTTGTGATCCGGATGAGCGCGCCATTTTCGAGCACGACCGGCGTGATCACGCGGCGGCCGTTCACAAATGTCCCGTTCCGGCTGCCAAGGTCCATGATCTGGTACTGCCAGGCGTTGTGGCAGCGGATGATCGCATGCTGGCGCGAAACGTGCGGGCTCATATGCAGGCTCACTGTGTTGTCGAGGCCCCGGCCGATCGTCGCCGTGTTTCCGACCTCCACTTCAAACGGGTTCCCGTCCGATGGGCGTACTTTGATCTTCGCTTGCATGACCGCGAGACTAGATCGACTGCCGCATCCGGGGCAAGCCTTCCTGCGGGGCTCAGGCCGGCACCGCCACCTGCAAGGGAACGCGGTCGGTCCAGGCCCGGATTGCTGACACGATGGTGTCCACGCGCACCGGCTTGCTCACATAATCATCCATCCCCGAGCGGAGGCACTTTTCGCGATCGCCGGGCAGCGAGAACGCCGTGCAGGCGATGATGTGAAGCTTTTTGGTTTCGTCCCCCTCGGCTTCCCGCTCGCGGAGCTTGGCGACCGTCTCGTAGCCGTCCATGTCGGGCATCTGGATGTCCATGAATATGATGTCGTACGGGTTTTTTACCGTCATCTCCAGGCACTGGCGCCCGCTGGAGGCAGAATCCGCAGAGATCCCGACCATGCGCAGGATCCGGGAGAGAACTTTCTGGTTCACATTGTTGTCGTCGACAACGAGGACGCGGAGGTCGTCATGCGAGAAGTCCGCCCGCTCGGCCGCCCCCTTGGTATGCGGCGACCATGAGAACGAGGGCTCCGTCGCCTCGATCGAGGGGTTTCCAATGGGCACCGAGATCGTGAAGAGGCTTCCGATTCCGGGCTGGCTTCGCACGGAAATGTTCCCTCCCATGGCCTCGAGAACTTTGCGGGTCACCGCCAGCCCGATGCCGGCCCCACCATGTCCGCGCGAGTTGCTTCCATCGGCTGTTCCGAATGCCTGGAAGAGGCGGGGCAAGGCTTCCTGCGGGATCCCGATCCCGGTATCCTGGACCAGGAAGTCGACCATGCCGTCCTTTCCTGGCTTGACCGAAAGTCGCACAAACCCCCGCTCGGTAAATTTGATCGCGTTCGAAACGACGTTGTGAAGGGCCTGGCGCAGGCGCCCCGGATCGACCTCGATATGCGCCGGAGTCTCAAGCTCGATGTCAAGATCGAGGTCGAGGTGCCGGGCGCGGGCCTCCGGCGTCTGGGTCGCCACGATTTCCCTTGTGATCGCGGCCAACTGGATCGTTTTCGGGTTGAGCTCGATCCGCCCCGCCGCCACATTGCTGTAATCCAAAAGGTCGTGGAGCAGGAGGAGGAGGCTGTTGCCGCTCGAGCGAATCAGGTCGAGGTATTCCGACTGCTCGTCATTCAGCGGAGTGCTCTCCAGGATCGAGATGAACCCGAGGATGCTCGTCAGCGGCGTCCGCGTCTCATGGCTCATGACCGTGAGGAACTCGCCCTTCGCCCGGTTGGCGGACTCGGCGGCCTCCTTGGCATCGCGCAGCTTGTTCTCGTAGTCGAGGCGCAGCGTGATGTCGTGGCCGGCTGCCTGGATCTCGGTCACCGTGCGATCGTCGTCAACCAGCGCCCGCTGGCTCCACTGCAGCCAGTATTCGGTGCCGTTGTCAAGAACCACCCGGAAATCCCGAGAGTTCGACCGCTGCGCATCGCTCGGCAGCGTCGCCAGAATGTCCGCCCCGCCAAGCGTGGCCGGAGTGAAGAATTCCCGAAGGTTTTTTCCCACCACGCTCCGCAGGTGGCGGCCGAAAAACTTTGCGAACGCCTCGTTGGCGAGCGTGATTTCTCCATCCGGCTTGAAGCGGACGATCAGCTCCCGCTGGGTCTCGACGACGGCCCGGTAGAGGAGCTGGGAATTTTTCAGCCGGTCGACCATCCCCTTGGTCACGCGGGCCAGGGTCGAAATCTCGTCCTTCCCGTGGATGAAGCTGTCCGGCAGATCATCCATGCTGTTGATGTCCGCCCGCCGCGCGCTGTTCGTCAGGCGTCGGATCCTGCCCGTCACGAGAGCCTCGACCAGGAACGTGGCCACAATGACGGTCACCACGGCAACCGCGGCCGACAGGCCGAGAAAAAACCGGAGGTTCGCCGAGCCGTCGAGGAAGGAGTGCCGCGCCTCGGTCACCTTGAGGATCAGGATCGGTTCGCCTTTCGCATCGCGGAGGAGCGAGAAGGCGTCGACCTGGTTGCTGCCGGATTTCGGCACGGGAATCACCGACATCTGGTTCTCCTCGGAGCGGCCGCGGAAGAGCTCCATCAAGGACCCGCTTGCCGGCAGGATGCTGAGCTCTGAGAGCAGGGAGTTCCGGAGGTACTGCTCGTACTCGCCGCCCACAAACGTCCCGGCGATGGCAGAAAGGCCGGAGCCGTCGCGCGAGACCGCATACAGCATCGGCCCCAGGCTCGTCATGACCAGCCCCGATCCCTTCGATGACTTGACCTGCAGAAGATCCGCCAGCACCGCCTCATCGGTCGAGGTCAGGCGCGACTCGCCGCCCGGGGCGCGCCGGAGAACAACCGTCTCAACCCGTCCGGAGGCACTCACCACCGCCAGCGCGTTCATGTCGAACTCGTTTAAAAACTCCGCGCCGGAGCGCTCCCGATCCAACCCCTGGTTGTCCCGCAGCCACAGGCTGATCGCCGCAAGCATCTGCCGCTCCCGGTCCCGCAACCCCTCGTTCACCCGGCCAAGCGTCCGCCCGACACGCTGCGAATCCAACTGGTCAAAACGCTCCAGAAAGACCTGCGTCGCCATGTAGGCGGACGACCCCCACAAGACCAAGGCCACGCCAGCTAAACAGATGAAGATTTTAAAGCGAACGGACATGTGTTTTATCGTACCTAACAGCCTCGCAAAAGCCTACAGGCTTTCTTCCCCAAGACCCCATTTTTTATAGGGATCCTTTTTAATGAGTGCAACTGGTTTCTTTTTCGTTGGGTGATCCGGGCTTCGCGGGGAGCTGCCGCGCCAGGCACTCGACGGCAAACCGGATATGCTCGAGGGCGCTGACGGCAGGCTGTGAAGGAGGTATTTCCCTGCCCCAAGGCACCTTATGGGGTGGAAGGTCAAAAATATTCCAGCGGGTTACGGCATTGCGGGCGAGAAGTTTGCGATAGACGGCTCCGAAGTCGCGGGTGATCATTGGCTCATGCTCCGCGTGGTTCAGGAGGACGATATGACCGGCTGCGATCAATTCGTCCACGAGCAGCGGCATGGGGTCGCGGGGGTCAATGGGAATGCCCTGAGCCTCGAGAAAATAGCTGCCCTCCGGGGCAAGGCCGCGGAGCGCCCCGGTGACGGAGAGGCCGCGGGATGTCGCGGTCCAGCCGGACGGCGCGAGCGAGCGGAACAGGGCCTCTGCGACGCGGCTTCGGTAGAAGTTTCCGGTGCAAAGAAAGAGGACCACTCCCGCATGGCCCGGGCCGATCATAGGGTGGCGAGGCTCTCCGGCCCGGAAGTCCAGGAATCCTCGATCGTGCGAAGGCGGGCCTGCCTGGCCCCCAACCTTGGCACGCAGGAGATCAGCGCCTTGGTGTAGGGATGCTGGGGGGTTTTGAGCAGGCTTTCGGTGTCTCCGTACTCGACGACCTCGCCCCGGAACATGACGGCGACGCGGTCGCAAAGTCCGCGGATGATCCCGAAGTTGTGGGTGATCAGGATGAGCCCCATGCCGAACTCGCCCCGCAGGCGCCGGAGCTCTGCAAGGATCTGGGCCTGAATCGTCACGTCCAGCGCGGTCGTCGGCTCATCGGCGATGAGGAGCCGGGGGCGGCAGCTGAGGGCCATCGCAATCATGGCGCGCTGCTGCATGCCGCCGCTGAGCTGGTGCGGGTAGTCGTTCATGCGCCGCTCGGGATCGACAATCCCGACGGCCCCAAGCCATTTCACCACCTCGGCGGTGACGTCGGTCACGTCCGGGCGGTGGAGGTGGATCCCCTCCGCAATCTGGCTCCGGATGGTGTAAACTGGGTTCAGGGAGGTGGCGGGCTCCTGAAAAATGTAGGCGATTCCCCCGCCGCGGATCGATCGCAGCTCGCGGGGCGCCATCTTCAGGGTGTCCCTGCCGCGAAACAGGATTTTCCCGCTCACGTATTCGGCGGGCGGGGAGGGGAGAAGGCCGGTCAGCGCGAGCGCGGTCACGCTTTTTCCGCTGCCGCTTTCCCCGACGATCGCGAGCGAGTCGCCCTCCTTCATCGAGAGCGAGACGCGCTTGACCGCATTCACCACCCCATGCTCGGTGCGGAATCGGATCGATAGGTTGTGCAGTTCGAGCAGGTTCATCGTCGGGTTGCCGCCGCGCGGCGGAGCGCGTCGCCGGCCAGGTAAAAGGAAAGCGCCGCCACGAAGATAGCCAGGCCCGGAAAGCAGATCAACCACCAGGCGTCCAAAAAGTAGGTTTTCCCATCGGCGATAATATTCCCCCACGTCGCCTGCGGCGGCGGGACCCCGAAGCTCAGAAAGCTGAGCCCGGATTCGATAAGGATCGCGTCCGGGATGCTCACGACCGCCGTCACAAGGATCGGGGCCAGCGCGTTCGGGAGGATGTGGCGGAAGATGATTTTCGGACCGCTCTGGCCCATCGCGCGGGCCGCGCGGACGTACTCGCTCTCGCGCAGGGTGAGGAATTCCGCGCGTACGAGCCGGGCGGTGCCGGTCCACCCGACCAGGCCGATGACGACGATGATGATCCAGATGTTCGGGCCCAGGATCGCGATCGCGCTGAGGATCAGAAAAAAGGAGGGGAAGCAGAGCAGGGCGTCGACGATGCGCATCATCACGTTGTCAACCCACCCGCCAAAGTAACCGGAAACGGCCCCGACCGCGACCCCGATTCCCAGCGAGACGGCCATCGCGACAAACCCGACGGTCAGGGAAATCGTCGACCCGGCAACCATCCGGGAAAGCACGTCCCGGCCAAGGTTGTCGGTGCCCATCCAGTTCGCCGCGTTCGGCGGGAGGAGCTTCCGCTCGAGGTTCGTCGCGTTCGGGTCCATCGGCATCGGCCACCCCAGCCACGAACACACGCCGGCCGCCGCCGCCACCAAAAAAAAGCCGGCGATCGTGGCGGCCGCGACGACCGCCACGCGGTCGCTGAAAAACCGCCGGGCCACGCGGCGGAGCGGGCTGTTCGGCCGGGCGGCAGGGCCGGATGCGGGGACAGTGGAGGCCAGGGTGGTCATGAATCGGGGGGAAACATGCCGCGCGTCGGCCCGCTTGTCACGCCCGAGTTAGGCTTGGCCGTGCGGTAGGGCGCATCTCCGAAAGTTGCAAAAACGGGCTGCGCCTGAAGGAATATTGTTTGGAGTTCCGCCTTGAGGCGGCTGGCGAGTGAGGAGGCAGCCCAAAAGGCACCGCCTAAAGGCGGAACTCCGAACCCGGAAGCCCCTCGCCTGACAGGCATGCAACTTTCGGAGATGCGCCCCGTGCGGCACCCACCACCACCCGGCACGCGCGCCTTCGCAAGTGGCTGCCCCGCATGGATTCGAACCATGAATAACGGCTCCAAAGGCCGCTGTGTTACCGTTACACCACAGGGCAGTATAAAACACTTGCTTTAAACAACTTAAACTCTCCTACAACGTGAACGGAACCGCATTTGCCTATTTGGTTCGGTGCCATGTGGTTCTTGAGTCGCTGACTTCCTTCACGCTGACAGATCATGAGCACGCTGGCAAGACGTGCTTTTCCAGAAGGCTTGGGCCGACGACGAAGGCGGGAGGGATGAGGAGACGGAGGGGGATTTCCGGCTTTCCAATGGCTCCGTGCTGGAGTTGCTGGTGGATGAGGTCAACGGCCTGTCTGCCCTGCTCTTTCTCGCGCAAGTCCATATGCGCAACCTCCGGGGCATCGATGCTATTACGGGTGCAGACGTAGGCGACATCGCCCGGGATTTTCCGGTCCCGCTGCCTGCCGTCGTAGTGGTGGGCCGATGTCAGCCAGTAGTAAGGCTGGATATTTGTTGATACAACGACGTCGGGCCGTGCTTCACGAAACCATCGGTAAAACTGCGGGGCAAAATCTTCAGATGGCTCATAGGTGAGGATTTGCGGCTGAGGTCCGATATCCCGCTCCAATCCCAAACGTTCATAAAGTGCCTGGGCTTGGAATGGGATATTTGCAAGACCCAGGGCGGCGCGGACGCTTCCCCTGGGCTGCTGCCCCTTCGGGGCTTACCAGCGCCATTCGGGTCAGAAGCCTCATGGCAAAGCCGGAGGCTTGTGATTGGAGCCGCTCAAAGCGGCTTGTTGTCTGATTTTCTGCTGCACGAAAAGTCAAACTTCGAGATCCTCCCCGCCGGCCGCGATGTCGTAGAGGTCGCGGAGGGCATTCCGCAGGTTGCCGCGATGGCGTTGCCAAAGGGACAGGCAGTCGTTTGCGGATCCGTGGAGTTCGTTGACGAGTTCCTGAAGAAGGCCGGGCGAGGTGCGGCAGATGTGCACGGGGGCGAACCGTCCCGGACGGTGGGTCGTGACGACCACGCAGCGGGCGGATCGGGTGAGCGCGACAAATTCCTTCCATCCGCCCCAGCCCAGCTGCTCCGCGCTGTCGGCGAAAACGGCTTCGGCATGGACGAGTTCGCTTTTCTGGGCATCGTGTAACCGCCGCTGCCCGCGGCTCAGGCGCACCCAGGCGGCACTCCGGCCAGCCGCCACCGAACGGCCGCGCCACTCGAAAAGCAGGGTCGTCTTGCCATGTCCCTCCGGGCCGACGATCGCTCCCCGCCCCCCGGCAGCGGCCAGGCGGGCCTCCAGATTTTCCCAGGAAAACCCTGGCTTGCGGTAGGCAAGGCGCTCCAGGCGCTCGCTGCGGAAGGGGTTGTCCCGAGCCTTCATTGGGCCATTCGTCTCTTGGTCGGGGAGGGGTCTTCCATCTCCAGCCATTCGGGGTGCTCGAGTGAGATTTCTTTCCTGCCCGGCGCAATGACAATGTCGCGGGAGACAGATCCTTCCGGTTGAAGGACCAATTCAATCCCCCAAACAAGCGAGATCAACCGCCCCGAGAAGCCCGGGGGCGCATGCGGGGCAACAAACGAAAACGGCCGCTGATCGGCTTGTCCGGGGAGATCGAGGGTTTGCACAGCCACAACCCCGACGTCGCAGGAACCCTTGCCGCGCGTTTGCCAGAAGAGCCTCACCTCCGCCGTGCGCACCTCCTGCGTGGTTTGCCATGAAGCCGTGCCGCTGATGGTTTCGCCGGGCTCGAAGTCCATTTTGGGAAGTGTTATTGTGGCGTTCATCGTCCTTGAGCCGCTGCAACCTGAACCTCGAACTCCTCGCCAAGGTCCGGCCAGAAAGCAATTTTGCCATGAACCCTCAGCGACCAGACCAGCTTGTTGTTATCGGCGGCGAAGCCTGGGGGAATGTCGGGCGGCAGGCTCCTGCGCGCCGAGCCCTGCGCGATTTCCAGCGGGTTCTCCACCGTCGCAATCACAAACCTTGCAAAGACGTGACGGTCGGTGGACGTGTCTGTGCCGCGGCGGTAGGTGGCTTCCTCTCGCCCTTCAAGAAACACAACCAGATTTTGCAGGCGGCCCGCCGAGCCCCTCAAGCTCCACGCCACCTCAAAAGCACAAGCGGGTGTCAGAACGCCGGGCGTCAAAATCACCACGGGTTTCGGGTTTGCCAGAGAAAGGAGCGAGTAAACAGCCCCGAACAGAAAAGCCGCACCCACAAGGACAAAAGGAACAAGGAACAGGGTCAAAAACCATGGCTGATGCCCCCGCTGCCATTCGTCCGCCATGTGGAAGAGGAAAACCGAGACGATCCCGTTCCAAAAGGCCGCGATAAAAACCATCCCGATGAACCGGGTCAGCGGCGTCACGCGGGGCTTCAGCAACCGCGAGCCGGCGTCCATGAGGTCCTCCGGGGCGGCCGCCAAGAGGGTTGCGGCGCTGCCCTTTTTTGAGCGACCCGAGAGGAAGACGCCCATGCCGACCGCGATAAAGGCCAGTGGCAGCAGGCCGATCGCGGCCTCCCAGCCCAGCCCCCGCACGAGGACGGCATTCTGCGGAGCTGATGGGTCCACAAAGCAGACAGCCTGCGATCCCGGGCGGTATCGGCTCACCACGGCCTGCTTTGCCGCCCGCCCGCTGGAGGAGCCTTGGAAGCTGCTGTAGCGGTTGGAGCGGTGTTGGGTTTCCTGAAATTCGTAGCGGTAGAGGATGTCCACCCGGTAGGTCGTTCCATCGTCGGAATCCACTTCAACCACCCTGCTGGACTCAACTGTGCAGGGTTTCTCCACCCACGAAAAGGAAGCAAGTCCCTGCAAAGTATTTGGCAGATACCAGAACACGAGCACAGCGAGGCCAACCGCCACAAACAGCAATCCGAACCACCGAGCGCTCCCGCCGCCTTTGTTGCCATCGGATACCGGTGCCGCCTTTCCCCCCTTGCCGGGGGCCCAGCACGCATAGACCCCGCCCGCACCAATCAGAACAAAGACCAGCGGAATCAGGGCAAACAGGCCGATCCAAAGCTCCCCATGCCGCAGGACGGCTTCGGGCGTGTGCGGGTTGACAAAGCATTCGGTTTCGCGACCTGCGGGGATGGCCGCAACGGCCGCCGCAGCCCGGCTGTAGTCACTGAAGCGCTGACGTGACCGCTGGAACCGGTCGGAGACCTGTTTGGTTCCGTTCCATGTGTAGCAGTATTGCACGCCCACCGAATACGGGCTTTCCTCATCGGGCTCCTCAACCACCCTGCTGGACAGAATCACAGCCGGCACCTTCGGCCAGGAATACGTCTCCACCGTCCGAAGTACCTCGCGACCGATCAGAAAAAGGAAAAGCAGCCCCGCAAGAAAAAAGATGCCGAAGAACAGCGTCCCAACGAAGCGGCCCGCGAGCCCCGAACGTGCCCCAGTGATAGTGCCGCGCTGAATGGTCGGTCCCATGCCCGCGCAATCCAAGAGCATGTCGGCGCCGCTTGAAAGAAAGATTGTTCCCCAAACGCTCCTAATTTTTTCGCACGACACGGAATCCGATTTCCGGGGAGGCGATGCCGGAGTTGATCCAGTCCCAACTGCCGTTGCTGGGCACTGTGGTGAGGGCCTTGGGGGTTTTGAGGTCCGAGCGAAACGAGCCGCCGTGGACGCGGACCGAGAACAGGTGGCCGGTTTTTGGGTTCGGTTCTTTGATGGGTTCGACCGCCCACTCGAAGACGTTGCCGCCGAGCCCGTGGAAGCCTTTGGCATTTGCCGGAGTCGATGACGCGGGCACGGTCGAGGCGGCGGCCGGCGCGGCCTCGTCCGCGAATGCGAGCGACCATTCCGAGGGCGTCGGAAGCCGGAATCCAACGGCGTCCCATTTCACATGGACGGCCGGCGGAACGAGCGAGGCCTCGACCGACTCGATATTTTTGACGATGTGGAGCGGCTTGGTGAGAGCGGCATCCGAGTAGTAGCAGGGCGTGCGCCCTTCGTAGGCGGAAAGCGCATTGCACCAGAGGACGGCATCATACCAGGTTATGCCGGTGGCCGGCTCGTCGGGCGCGTGCGGTTTGTCGTCCGCTAGCATGCTGCCCATGTTGCCATCGCGGTCGAAGTCGTAGGGGGCATGCATGGCGTATTGGTTGCGGGATGCCCAGCGGGCGATCCGGCGCCATTGTTCGTAGGTCACCTCGCTTTTTGCCAGGTAGAGTCCGTCCTTCCCGGACGGGCCATCGAGCTTGGCCATCGGGACGTTGACGCCGGCTTCCCACGGACGGTTCACGACCGCGTCCATCCCGAACCCATACCATTTGAGCCAAAGGGTTGCGTTCTCAATTGTGTTTTTGAGAATCATCCACCCGGCGGCGGTGACGTCCTTGAATTCATGCGGCGCGAACGTCGCGGACTTCGGATCGAACTCGAAATCCCACGGACCCTTCGGGTCGAACTTCGCCCACTTGACCTTCGTCGGAGAGACCTCGAAAAGCGTCTGGGCGGAGGGCTCGAAATTTGTTTCGGCCACGAAGAACTGGTCGCCATCGCGCACGACGAGGTGGACGCTCTCCCAGCCGCGCCAGAGTTCGCGCGGCACGACCTCGAGGCGCTGGTTCGCGTAGGTGTCGGTGAACGGGCCGGTGTTCTTCGAGGCCTTGCCCTCCGCGACAAGCCGCTTCGCGTGCGCGTCGTTGACCGGATACGTGCGGGAGAGAAAGACACCGACCCGGCTGGAGTCGTCGAACGTGACAGGGAATTTGTCGCCGCCATTGAGGAAGTCCTCCTTTTTCCAGATCCAGAGCCCGGTCGCCTTGAGCCGGTTGCCCGGCTTTTCCGGCGTGTTGAGCGACTCGAGCGCGTAGCCCATGAAGTTGAAGTCGTCGAACCCCTCGTGCTCGGTGTTCGATCCGCCCTCCGCCCACGCGTATTTGTTCGTCGGGTTGTCCCAGCAATGGACCTTCATGCCACCGTAGAATCGCGTGTTGTTGCCGCGCACGTTGTAGTCGCCGGTCACCGGGCTCAGCGGCATGTCGAGGCTGAACGGATGCCCGTTGATGAATTCGCCCTCGGCCCGCTTCTCGCGGGTCACGCCCGCCGTGCCCGCCCGGTATTGCGGGATCGCGGTGCTATACCAAAAAAGGTTGTCGCCGAAATCGACGACCGGGAGGCTTTCCTGGGCGCGGAGCGGGAGGATGAGGACGAGGAGCGGAAGGAGGCGTTTCATAGGAATGCGTGCTGTTGACAAAATCGGGAGTTAAAACGAATGTTGCAATATGCCAATGGAAACCAAAGTTCGCAAAATCGGAAACTCGCTCGGAATCCTTCTGCCCAAGGAGGCGGTGCAGGCGCTGCGTGTCGAGGAGGGCGCGACGCTGTATCTCACCGAGGCACCGAACAACTCGCTGGGCATCACCCCGGAGCGGCCGGGGTTTAAGGAGAAGATGGAAATCGCCGAGAGCCTCATGCGCAGATATCGGAACGCATTCCGGGAGCTTGCCAAATGAAAGAGCCAAACTGGGTTGAACGCGCCGAATGCCTTGCGTTTCACGACCAACTGCTCGCCATGTTCGGAGGCTTGAGCGGGATACGTGACGAGGGATTGCTTGATTCGGCATTGAACCGCCCGCTGCAACTTTTCCATTATGGCGACCCCAGCCTCTTCGACCTCGCGGCCTCCTATGCCGAAGGAATCGTGAAAAACCATCCGTTTCTTGACGGTAACAAACGCTCGGGCCTCATGGCCGCCGCACTTTTTCTTGAATCCAACGGCCATATTTTTGAAGCGCCCGAGGAAGAAGCGGTGCTCCAGACCCTCGCGCTCGCAGCAGGCGCGATCGGGGCGGAGGAATTCTCCGCGTGGCTTGCGAAGTCGTGCTCGCCGCGCTGAGCGCCCGGAAGAAGCACCGCATAAATGCGGAACTACGAACGGGGATGCGGGCTCTGGTGTTCCTAGTTCCGCGTTGACTCGTTCGCTTCCGCTCATCTCGCCCTCCGGGCTGCACTTCGTGCAGTCTCCCCCGAGCACTCCCGTGCTCCGGTGGTCAGGCGGCTGACGGATGCGCGGACGCCACGGAAAAAAAGGCACCGCATAAATGCGGAACTACGAACGGGGATGCTGGCTCTGGTGTTTGTAGTTCCGCCTTCAGGCGGCTGCTGGGTGGGCGGACGCCACGGAAAAAAGGCACCGCATAAATGCGGAACTACGAACGGGGAGAAGCGGTTCATTTGACGACCGGGAGGATGATCGCCGAGGGAGTCTCCGGCGAAATGTGGATCGTCTGCTGCGCCGTCTTCATGTCAGCGGCCGAGTCGGCGGGCTCGTAGGTATTCGGGTGGACCTCGTAGGTCGGCTTGCTGCTGCTGGTGATGAAGACGCCGATCCGGTGGCCCTTGTTGAAGACGGCGGCGATGCTGTTGCAATCGAACGCGAGGCGGGTGGTCTTGCCGGGCTCGAGCGGCGCGGGCTTGTCGAAGCCGTCCCGGTAGCGGGCCATCGCGGCGGCCTCGCGCAGGAGGATCTCCTGCCCATCGGGGTAGATGTCCACCAGCTTCACGACGAAAAGCGTGTCGGGGGCGTCGCTGGAGATAAAAAGATCGGCGCGGATTTTTCCCGCGATCTCCAGCGGGGCGTCGAGGGGCTCGGAAATAAACCGGGCGATGTCCTTGCGATCTGCGAGCGGCCGCTGGTCCACCGCGCCGTTCGGATCGTTGCCAAACGACCATGCGCCGCCGAGCGAGGGGACGGGGTTCGCAGGATCGTAAGGGAAAGAAATCTTGCCGGCCGCGGCAGCCGGCTTCGGCGAAAGTCCGCCGGAAGGAGTCAGATAAAACGGGGTGGACACATGGGCCGGCGGCCAGACCGGCGAGGCCATTTTGACGTTGCCCGGCGCGGTGGGATCGGTCACGTCGCCGAGGACAGCGTAGATGATCTGGGATTTCTCCGGCGGGCGTCCGGTCGCGGTGCCCGCGAGCTTCAATGAACAGTTCACCGACTACGAGACGTTCAACCACATGGGCGTCGTCTGGTACCGTCGCACCGCAGCGCAAGGCAGCAGATTCCTATTGCCCGCAGAGAGATTCCCTAGCAATGATTTTTTGTGAGCAAAAAACTTCGCAACCGGCTACTCGCCCTCGTCTGTCTTTTCGTTTTTCTGGCTGGGGGGGTGCTTTTTTACGTGACGTGGGTGATCCAGCGGCCCTTTGCCATGGTCGTCTTCCTTTCGGACAACCTGACCCCTTCGGTGATCACGGCGGCGCGGATCTATGCGGGCGGCGCGGATAACCGCCTGGCGGTTGAGAAGTTCCCGCACCTCGCGCTGCTGAGCACGCAGGCGAATGACTTTGCGGTCTCCGACGGGGCGGCGGCGGCGGCGGCAATCGCCACCGGCCACAAGGCCAACAACCGCTCGCTCCGGTTCGAGGGAGGCAAGACCGCCCTCCCGACGCTCATCGAGCTGGCTCGGAAAAGCGGGCGGGCGACCGGGATCGTGTCCAACACGACGCTCACCGAGGCGACGGCGGCTGCGTTCTACGCGGGCACCAGCGACCCCCTGGATTTCGAGACGATCGGCCGCGAGCTGGCCGAGAAGTCGGATATCAACGTCCTCCTCGGCGGCGGGGCGGCCGACCTGCTGCCGGACGGAAAGGATGGCCGGCGGCGTGACGGGCGGGACCTGATCCTGGAGATGCGCAACCGCGGCTACGACATCGTCCGCAACCGGCAGGAGATGGAGAGCACCCCGCAGTGGCGGGCACCCAAGGTGCTCGGGCTCTTCAGCGACGGGCCGATGGCGTTTGCGGACGAGGTGCAGGCCGCAGCGGCCCAGCCGTCGCTCTCGGACATGGTGCTCCAGGCAATCCTGATGCTCCAATACAACCCGAAGGGCTACCTTCTCATTGTGGATGCCGGGCTGGCCGGAAAGGCGGCCCAGCAGAACCAGGGCGAGCGGATGCTCCAGGAGATCGTCGAGCTCAACCGGGCGGTCGCCACCGCTGTGGCGTACGCGGGCGAGAAGGCGCTCATCGTGGTCGCAGGCCGCACAAATCCGGGCGGCGTCCGGCTCAATGGCTACTCGTTCCGCAACGACAAGGGCGCCGCCGTTCTGGGCATCAATGCGCAGGGCCTCCCCTCGCTCACCTGGTCTACCGGGCCCGGATCCGGACCAAACCCGTCCCCGCAGGGGCTCTCCCAAACCGAACCTTCCGCGTTCAAAACCGCCGCTGCCGTGGGCACGGCGGAGGACGTGATCGCCGTCAGCTCCGGCCCGGGCACCGAGGCGCTGCAGGGGTTCCAGGACAACACCGAGATCTTCCGCGTCCTCCGGCAGGGCCTCTGATCAGCGCCCGATCTTCCGCAGCCTGAGCCCGGACATCAGGTTCCGCTCGATCTGCTCGAGCGAGATCCCCTTCGTCTCGGGCACGAAGATGAGGAAGAACACGATGAAGAGGACGTTGAGCGCACCGTAGAGGATGAACGTATTTCCCGGGCCGAACCCGTTGATGAGGGAGAGGAACGTCATGCCCACGATCGCGTTGGCGATCCAGTTTGTTCCGGTGCTGAATGTCACGCCGAGGTCGCGCCCGGCCAGCGGGTAGATCTCCGAGCAGATCACCCAGATGATCGGCCCCGCGCTCATCGCGAACCCCACGATGAAAATCAGCAGGGAAAAGATCGCCGGATAGGCGTAGTCGAGGCTCTTGAGGACGATGGACGCCTCCATGATCCCTTTTTCGTTCGGCGTCATGTGCGTTTCGCCGCCGATGAGGAAAAGCGATCCCACGCTCAGGAGCGCGAGCCCCATCGTGACAAACCCGGCGTACATGATCGGCTTGCGCCCGAGCTTGTCCACGAACGCGATCGCGATGAACGTCGCCAGCACGTTGGTCACCCCGACGATAACGGTCCCCCACATCTGCTCGTTGGTATCCTCAAATCCCGCCATGCCAAAGATGCGCGGGGCGTAGTACATGATCACGTTGATGCCGGTCAGTTGCTGGATGATCTGGAGCCCGACTCCCAGGCCGATGGCCCGGCGGAAATTCGAGTTTTGCATGAGGAGCTGGAACCCGTTCTGCTTCACCTTCATGCTGTCCTCGATCTCGCGGACCTCGGCCGCGATTTCGGCATCGTCGAGGTGCATCCGCTTGAAGACGCCGACCGCATGCTCGCGGAACCCCTTGAGAAAGAGCCAGCGCGGGCTCTCCGGCAGCATGAAGACACCGACAAACATCACCGCCGCCGGGATCGCGATGATGCCAAGCATCAGGCGCCAGTGGCCGCCGGTGACCCCATCGAACGTCGCATACGTCGCCAGCCAGGTGTTGCTCAAAAATGCCATGACGATGCCGATCGTGATCATCAGCTGGTACATCGAGATCATCGATCCGCGGATGGACTGCGGCGAAATCTCCGAGAGGTAGAGGGGGGCGGTGAACGAAGCCACGCCGACGGCGATGCCCAGGATGAACCGCGCAATGATGAGGACGTGTTCGTTCGGGGCAAACGCGCAGAGGATCGCGCCGATGATGAAGTTGACCGCGCTGATCAGGATCGTCTTCCTCCGCCCGAGATGGCTGGAGAGGATCCCGCTGAAGAGCGCCCCGAAGGCCGCCCCCCACAGCAGCGAGCTCACCACGAGCTGGATCGTGTCATCGGAAATTTTGAAATCCTTCTGGATGAACTTCTCCGCCCCGGAAATGACCCCGACATCCAGACCGAAGAGGAGCCCCGCCAGCGCGGCGGTGAATCCGATGAAATAAACGATGAAGCTGACTTTTTTGGGGGGAGTGGGAGTGCTCATATTTCCCACAAATTATGCCTTGGCTCCGGGGAATCTACAATACAATACTCGCGCCAGAAACGCGGGCGAGCTGCGCATGCCGCCCACCTATGGCCCGCGCAGCGGGCAGCTCAAACGACCAAGGGCAGAAATGCCCTTGCCCCTTATGGCGCCCGAACCACGCTGCGCGCCTATGGAGCAGGGTCATTCCTGGCCCTGGCAGAAAACGGCTGGCGGCGCATGCCGCCCACCTATGGCCCGCGCAGCGCGCAGCTCAAACGACCAAGGGCAGAAATGCCCTTGCCCCTTATGGCGCCCGAACCACGCCGCGCGCCTATGGAGCAGGGTCATTCCTGGCCCTGGCAGAAAACCGCTGGCGGCGCATGCCGCTCATCTATGGCCCGCGCAGCGGGCAGCTCAAACGATCAAGGGCAGAAATGCCCTTGCCCCTTATAGCGCCCGAACCACGCTGCGCGCCTATGGAGCAGGGTCATTCCTGGCCCTGGCAGAAAACGGCTGGCGGCGCATGCCGCCCACCTATGGCCCGCGCAGCGGGCAAGCTCAAACGACCAAGGGCAGAAATGCCCTTGCCCCTTATAGCGCCCGAACCACGCCGCGCGCCTATGGAGCAGGGCCATTCCTGGCCCTGGCAGAAAACCGCTGGCGGCGCATGCCGCCCACCTATGGCCCGCGCAGCGGGCAGCTCAAACGATCAAGGGCAGAAATGCCCTTGCCTCGAGATTGGTTCAAGCTGCGGCGGCGAAGAGGGTGCTGCACAGGTTGGGTTCGCATTTAATGGGCTTCGTGCGGTGGCGGGCCGCGTTCATGAAGTCGCTTAAATGATCTGAGCGGACAGCTTTTGCCCATAACTCCCTGCGCAGTTCGTTGAGTAGGTCCTGGGTGGAGGGGCGTATTTTCTTGTTGGGACGCCTCCATTTTGCGGGAGGGATAGCGGTGGGTTTGCCGCCTTTGCCGTAGGCTTTGATGGCGGCGACAAGGAGCATGGCATAGGCGGCCACGGCGGTGGCAGGTGTGTAGCGACAACTAAAACTGACTCCTGACGACGATTAAAACTGACCACCCCTGCGGCAGGTAAAATGGGTGGTGGTGGTTTCGGCGTGGCATTCACGCCGGTGGGCAGCCTGAAGTGGCGGCCTT
>Ga0247840_10004525_pt1 | contig 21900 bp, 22 predicted proteins | sample LaCruzMarch2015__FD_192404 | JGI IMG/M metagenome (GOLD analysis project Ga0247840, IMG submission 192404) | Freshwater microbial communities from meromictic Lake La Cruz, Castile-La Mancha, Spain - LaCruzMarch2015_17m | ecosystem: Environmental > Aquatic > Freshwater > Lake | place: Spain... | reverse complement strand
ACTGTTCTTCAGTACTAAATTCTTTTTCAAATTCCGTTAAGTTCATTGGATACTCTTTCATGTAATTATTCTAACATTTAATTAAACCTTAGTCAAGTGCATACCCATGTTATTTTATATGGTGAATCTATTGCCGCAACAATTATTGCAGGGGCTAACCCTAAAAATGGGCCAAAATATGGGATAATATCAAAAATACCAGTTATGGCACCTAAAATAAATGCATATTTAACACCAATAATTGAAAGACCTATATATGTTAAAATCCAAAGCACCAATCCAACGCAAAGCTGTCCTCGTATAAATTGCTTACATACATCATTTATATCAGTTAGTGCTGAAAATATAAATTTCCTCCAATCTTTTGGAACAAGCCCAATAAGGGCAGTTGCAATCTTTTCTCGGTCTTTTATAATATAAAAGCTTAAAATAATTCCAAAAAATAAATCAAACATAAAGCTCATAGTACCAATAAGAATATTGGCAATTTTGTTAACATATTCTGATGAGATTATATGAAATGCGTTAATAGAATTTTTAATAAATGATGGCAGGTTTGAGTTAAAATCTGTATACATAACTAAATAATTATTAATGGCAGATTCAAGCGACATAACGCCACTTACAATATGTGGCACTCCAATCCAAAATATAGCTATAATTGCGCTGATGAAAATTAAATAAATACAGCAAAGGGAAACAAAACGATTTACTCCTTTTTTTTCAAGAAATTCGGACGCAGGGAGGAGTAGATAAGCAATTAAAATACCCAAAAAAAGTGGCAAAAGGCTTTCGTGAACTATAAAAAGTGTGGCAATACAAATAACAGCTAATAAAACCAATAATGCAACTCTAATTTTTACCACACCCCACTAATCCTATGTACACAGCCACCCAATTCCAGTCTAAAAACTGGAATTGGTATTAGGCTGTGCAAAGCTATTTGTTAGAATCTAAAAAATTATCTGCAAAAGAACCAAGTGTAGTAAACAGACGGTTAGTGCTTTGTGCCATACGTTTTTTATCACGATTGTCAATAGGGTTAATAACCATTGCCGCACCAATACCCATAACGGTACCTGCTATCATACCTTTCATAAATCCATTTCTCATAATATTTAATCTCCATTCAATACGATTTTTTTGTCTTTAAAATTAATATCTTTCTCTATTGCTACACTTTTCCTGCCACTTAAAACGTCTTCAACAAACCCATCAGACACTTCAAGCTCTGCAATTTCCCCAATTTCAGCATTAAATATAATATCACTAATTATGCCCATTCTGTGGGATTTATGAACAATAATCGTGCCGTCAACGTCCTTTTGAAAGCTTGCAATGTTCTTTATGCCACGCATAGCTTTTGCTGGAGCTACCACATTTTTATTATTCACCCAAACAGTTGATGCATCGATTTTACTTATATCATCAATTTTAATGAGTTTTGCAAGAGGAATAATGCTGTTAGTGGATATAATAAAAGCACATACTTTTAGCGTTCTTGTATCGAAAAGCACATCGCTTATCTTTCCCAAACGCATGCTTTCTTTTTCAGTTAAAATTGGTAAATCTATTAGCTTGCTAAACTTTTTCATAACATCATCCTCAATAGTATTATATCTCGTTTGAGAAACTTTAAACGTGCGGATAATTTGATATTTTGTATTTATTTGCAAAAAAATATTTATATAATATATAATATTTTTGCATTTTCAAAATATTTTTCTATGTTATTTTTGAAGAATTCCTTCATCTGCGCAAGATGTTCCTTTTCATAAACGAATTTGCCATAGCCAAATTGACCAAATTTGAATTTTCTACCCTCTTCGTTCATATCAAGCGTTGTTTGTGGGAAAATATTCAAAATGTTATTTTTGGCTGTGGTTGTAAAACGGTGAGATATTATTTCAAAAGTATACTCACCATTTGGGATAGATTTTGCAGTATTTTTTAACATATTTTCATAATCTTTTTGCCAGCCATCATATAAAATAACTGGTGCAATTATAAAACCAACGCTGTAGCCTGCATTTTTCAGCTTGGAAACTGCTGATAATCGCTCATCTAATGTTGGAGTTGAATGTTCAAATGTTTTTATTATATGTTCGGTGTTAATGCTATATCTTATTTCGGTATGGTTTTTATGGTCTATATTCAAAATAGAGTCAATATCTGTGAATTTTGTAGCGATACGAAGTCGCATATTATCATTTTGTGCGAAAAATTCTACTGCTTTTGAAAGTACGCCTGTTAATGGCTCGAGTGGAACAGGGTCTGACGAGGCGGACATTTCAAAAACTGTATTTTCAGTTGAAATATCCTTTGCCTTTTGCAAAATTTCATCAACATTTGCATACACTTTTACAACAGGTCGAATTCCACTTCTTGTTGATAAATAGCAATATTCACACATTCCAACACAGCCACTTACAAGCGTAAGCTGATAGTCGGCAGACGGTTTGCAGGTTTGAAATTTGCCGATTTTTTTAACAGTTATCCATAATGTTCGCTTTGCCTGTGCATACGCTTTAAAGCCCTCGGTTTCTTCAGAGGTAGCTCTGTTAGTTATTTCGCACTCAATATTATTTTCCTTGCAATACGAATGAATTTTCTGAGCAACAGGGTAATCAGTTGCATTTTTATATATATAAACATTTTTAAATTTGAACATAAAAAAACCTCCTTCCCACAAAATGGGACGAGGTTAGTTTACGCAAAAAATGAATTTTTAATTCCTTATTTGCCCATTACCATAAATAATATATTTAATTGTTGTGAGCTCGGGCAATCCCATTGGGCCACGAGCGTGAATTTTTTGTGTGCTAATGCCAATTTCTGCGCCAAAACCAAATTCAAAGCCATCTGTAAACCGAGTAGAGGCATTAATATATACCGCAGCTGCATCAACCTCTGCAAGGAATTTTTGTGAATTGTTATAATTTGTTGTAACTATTGCCTCGCTATGCTTTGTGCCATATTTTGTTATATGGTCAATCGCCTCATCAATTCCAGAAACAACTTTAACAGCAAGAATATAATCGTTAAATTCTGTTGCAAAGTCAAGCTCGGTCGCAGGTGTTATATTGCTGTATATTTCCATTGTTTTTTCACAGCCACGAATTTCAACATTTTTTTCTTGTAGTGATTTTAAAATATATGGTAAAAATTCTTTTGCAATAGTTTCATCAACAAGTAAGGTTTCCTCTGCATTACATACAGATGGTCTGCTTGTTTTTGCGTTAATAACTATATCATGTGCCATTTGCATATCACATTCACCATCAACATAAACGTGGCAGTTACCTGTGCCAGTTTCAATAACAGGAACTGTTGCATTTTGTACAACGGTTTTAATTAACCCTGCGCCACCACGAGGAATAAGCACATCTATATATTCATTTAACTTCATCAAACCAACAGCGGTTTCTCTTGAAGTATCCTCTATAAGTTCAATTGCGCCATCTGGAAGCCCAGCTTTTATTCCTGCATCCTGCATAATTTTTGCAATAATTTTATTTGAATTTATAGCCTCACTACCACCACGAAGAATTGTAGCATTGCCAGATTTAATACAAAGTGAAGCAGCATCGGCAGTAACATTAGGTCGTGATTCGTAAATTATGCCAATAACACCAAGTGGAACACGAGTTTTGCCAATTATAAGCCCATTTGGGCGCTTAACCATGCCTAAAACCTCGCCAATTGGGTCTGGAAGTGACGCAACCTGACGAATACCGTCTGCCATATCAGAAATCCTTTTTTCGTTAAGTGAAAGACGGTCAAGCATAGCGTTTGCTGTTCCTTTTTGCCTTGCATTTTCAACATCTATATTATTCATTTCAATTATTTCTTTTGTGTATGTAACGAGTGCATCTGCAATTGCAAGAAGTGCATTAGTTTTAACATTTGTAGGTAAAATTGCCAAAAGCCTTGCAGCTTTTTTCGCTTTTTCGCCTTTTATAATAAGCTCACTCATTATTTTTTACCTCCATCAAAAAATGTTCCTCGTGGCTTGCCATCTATAATATCATATAAAACTTGTGGATCTTCACCATTTGTAATAATGGTGCTAATGCCAACATTTGTTGTAATTTGTGCGGCATCAATTTTGGTTAACATTCCACCAGTGCCAAGATTAGAGCCAGCACCACCTGCTAAAGCACGAACTTCGTCTGTAATTTCGCCTACATATTCTATCAGTTTAGCATTAGGGTTAGTGCGAGGGTCACTATCATATAACCCCTCAATATCCGAAAGAATAACGAGCAAATCTGCCTCAATAAGCTCAGCAACATAGGCTGATAGTGTGTCGTTATCACCAAATTCTATTTCGTAAACAGATATAGTGTCATTTTCATTTACAATAGGCACAACGCCAAGCTCTAAAAGTGTATCAAAGGTATTGCGTGCGTTTGTTTGACGCTCATCACGATTTAGCACGTCCTTTGTAAGTAACACTTGTGCAACAGAAGCGCCATAATCACCAAACATTTTACTGTAAATGTTCATAAGCTCTACCTGCCCAACAGCCGCCACAGCCTGTTTATCCCTTGTTTCTGTCGGCTTTTTGCACAGCCCAAGCTTGCCAACACCCACGCCAATAGCACCACTTGAAACAAGCACAACGTCGATTCCTCTGTTTTTAAGGTCACAAAGTGTGCGTGATAAAAGCTCTATCCGCCTAAGGTTAATAAGCCCAGTATTATGAGTTAATGTTGAAGTACCAACTTTTACTACTATTCTTTTAATATTCAAATAAAACACCTCAAAGCTATTTTATACCAATAGCATTTATAGTGTCAAGTTTTATCGTGAAATATCCTTAATTTTTTCGCCAATTTCTTTAAAAACTGGTGCTGCAGATGTACCACCTTGCTTGCCATTTTCTGCAAGCACAACGCAAACATATTTTGGCTTTTGGGCAGGAAAAAACCCTGCAAACCAGCCATGAGTCATAGTTTCACCGTCTTTTTCCCAGCCTGTTTCTGCACTACCAGTTTTTCCACCTGCACCCCAGTCACTAATTTTAGCATTTTTCCCAGTGCCAAAATCGACAGCACCAATTAGCATATCTTTAAGAATTCTTGCTGTGTCGGTAGAAATTACCCTGCCAATTATTACAGGCTTAGTGTCTTTTGAAATACCACTATCATCAACAATGCTTTTTACAAGTGTCAATTGCTTGCGAATTCCATCATTTGCAATTGTACAGAGCATATCTGCAACCTGCAATGGTGTCACTTGAACTGTGCCTTGACCAATAGAAATATTTGCAATATCCTGTGGCGTGGCATCTGGGTTAGATGGAATATTTCCACTCATCTCACCCAAACCGTCTATATTTAAAACCTTTTCACCAAAGCCAAAGCTTTTTGCATAATCTGAAATTCTTTTAATTCCTAATTTTAAACCAACCTGATAAAAGACAATATTACAGGAAAATGCAAGCCCCTGTGCAAGTGAAACGTTTCCATGCCCTGTTAACTTATTGCACACAAATTCTCTACCGAATACATCATATTTGCCATTGCAGGTAAAGGGCGAATTATCAGTAAATATACCCTCTTCAAGTGCAGCGGCAGACATTAAAACCTTAAAAACAGAGCCAACGTCATAGGGTGATATTGCCCTGTTTATAAGCTCACCCTCGGTGCTGTTTAGGTAATTTGCAAGCTCGTCCTGTTTGAAATTTGGTCTACTTGCCATTGCGACAATATCCCCACTTTGCGTATCAACCACAACCGCCGCACCACGCAAGGAGGCATTATCCATAGCCTCCTCGGTAATTTTCTGAATGTGATAATCAACAGAAAGCTTAACACCTTTATAGGTTTTACTGTCCGTCTTTTTGTACCCAAGCCCAGAAATAGCCCTGCTTTGTGCATTGTTAATAGTGGAAATTGTATCCGTTTCAGAGGCTACAAGCTGTTTTTCAAATGCACGCTCAATTCCAAAGCCACCATTATCAGATGTATAGCCGATAATATGGCTTAAAAGTCCCATATTGTTATAGCGCTCACTAACCGAAAACATCATAACTCCAGGCATATTAAGTAGCTTAGCTTGTTTCTCATTTGCGGAATTCAAGTTAAAAATTTGTATGCCCTTTTGGTTAATTGGCTCTCCTAAAATCTGGCTAACAAGCCCGATATTATCACATTCCTGTGGCATTACTGCAACACGCAAGCGGTTTTGTCCCTCTGTAATTGCAAGCATATTCCTATCATAAATTATCCCACGAACGGATTTAATAGGCACCTTTTGTGTGCGCTGTACTGTTGCCTCTTTTGATAGACTTTCACCCTCGCAAATTGCAATGTATCCAATCCTAACTGCAAGCAAAAACACAAAGCAAAGAAAGGTATAGCCAAGACTTTTTATCCTCAAATTCATCACCTTATAATATTTTTGTTCAATTTTTGAAAATTTATGCTATAATAATGAGAGAGGTGATTAATTTGAAAGCAGTTACAATAAATAAAAATGATGCAGGACAGCGAATTGATAAATTTTTGCATAAATATTTTAAGTCTGCAATGCCTACATCGTTAATTTATAAAAACATTCGCAAAAAGAGGATAAAAGTAAATGGTAAGCGAGCAGAGGTTGATTATATGCTTGCAGAGGGTGACCTTTTAGAGATGTATATAAATGATGACTTTTTCGAGCAAAAGCCAAAGGCAGTATTAGAGCATATAACGCCAGATTTTGACGTGGTATATGAAGACGACAACGTAATTTTTATAGATAAAAAAGCTGGTACGGTTGTTCACGATGATGATAACGGAAGTGTAAACACCTTAATTGCACAATTGCACGTTTATTTAATGCAGAAAAATGAATACAACCCAGATGATGAAAATAGCTTTGCCCCTGCGCTGTGTAACAGAATTGACCGTAATACAAGTGGCATAGTTATTGCGGCAAAAAATGCACAATCACTTCGTGAAATGAACGATATCATAAAGCATAGAATGGTAACAAAAAAATATTTAGCGTTAGTAGTAGGGAAGATGGAAAAAAAGCAGGACGTTTTAGAGGGATATTTATTTAAGGATAGCAAGCAAAATAAAGTTTATGTAAGCAACAAACCTCAAAAAGGTGCACAAAAAGCAATAACTGCGTATAAGGTTATAAAGCAAAATGTAGATACTGCGCTTATCGAGGTAGAGCTTATAACAGGCAGGACACACCAAATAAGGGCACATTTTGCATCGATAAACCACCCACTTGTTGGCGATGGAAAGTATGGAAAATTAGATAAAAAAGCGTGCAGCCGAAAATATCAGGCACTGCACGCTTATAAGCTTGAATTTTTAACTGGTTTTGAAATTACTAATTTATCATACCTTAGCACACGGGTTTTCACCTCTGATAAAGCTGATTTTATTTAATATATTCAGATAAAACATCTTTTATATCATCAACTGATTCTGGCTCTGAAACATTAGGAATTAGCTCCCAAGTTTCGGTATGTGTAACTGTTTCGCTTGGCTTAACTTTTTTAAGCTCGCCAAGTGTTTCAATTTCAATCATAGTATGGTTTGTATATGTTTCAAATGAAACTCCACCGTCTGGGTAACATCCACCTTGTACTGGTGAATAGCGTTTTATAAACAAATTACCATGGTTGAAATATGCTGCATAGCCGTGCTCGTTATTTATTCCAAATTTAAAAGCATTAGTTGCCTGTGCAGAAGGACGAAGTGTAATAAAATCTGTTTCCCAGTTTACACGAGAATCACCCATTTCTGTATAAGGCCAAAGTGCTAAAATACGGTTTCCAAGAAGTCCTGTATCTTTTTTTGGCTGTGGAATAACTTCAAGCCCACCAATTTTCATAACCGTAAGTGCCCACGGAGCAAATTCAGCCTCCCAAGAACCAATATTGGTTATTTTGTGTTCAACATTTACAAGTCCACTATCTGTAATTGTAACATCTAATTCCATTTGAAGCTCGTTCCACGCCTGTGGTGGAGGGGTAAGGCGAACACCATTTGGTATCACAGTATAATTTACTGGCTCATTGTCTGGGTAGTATGACCTCGGAAGCGCTTCTGGACTTGTCCAAAGCCTGTGGCCACCGTAAATATGCCAATAGCCCTCATCACCGAAAATATCAAATTCATTTCCTTTTAAATTTAATTCATCATTTAAGTCTTCGAAAAATTCATTTGGACCACCAACAACACCAAAACGAATAATTCTTGGTCCAAAATCAATAGTAGCAACAAGGTCGATTTTACCGTTTGTAATCTCAATACATCTGCCCCATTTTCCGTATGTTATTTCTTTAATAGTTATGCTAACCATTGGAAACACCTCCATATAATGTCTAAAAGCTTATGCTTTATGTTGTACATATTCGACAGTGTTGCACAAAAATCCTTTTTTATAAAAAAATATTTTGCATTTTTATCAAAAATAATATATAATATCAAAAGAATATTAAGGAGGTATAAACAAATGCTTAAAGGAAACGCAATAGTAGGACAATCAGGTGGACCAACTACGGTTATTAATGCATCACTTGCAGGTGTAATAAAAGGTGCATTAGCGGCAACAGATGCTATCGAAACAATTTATGGTGCAGAACACGGTATCGAGGGTGTTATAGCAGAAAATTTGGTAAATCTTTCAGAAAGATTTGCAGACCCACATCAACTTGCTCTTTTAATTAACACACCAGCGGCTTATTTAGGTTCATGTCGCAAAAAGCTTCCAAAGGAATTCGACGAAACATTTGATAAAATTTTCGAAGTATTTAAAAAGAATAATATCGCATATTTCTTTTATATTGGCGGTAATGATTCAATGGATACTGTTCATAAATTGTCAACATACGCAAAGCAAATTGGCTACCCAATTAACATTATAGGTGTGCCAAAGACAATAGATAATGACCTTGCAGTTACTGACCATACACCAGGCTTTGGTTCAGCAGCAAAATATATTGCAACAAGCCTTCGTGAGGTTGCAAGAGATGCACAGGTTTATGACAGCAACACAGTTACAATAGTTGAAATAATGGGAAGAAATGCTGGCTGGCTTACAGCTGCTGCTGCTCTTGCAAGAGGCGGTAAAGAATCTTCACCACATCTTATATACCTACCAGAGCTTCCATTTTCAGTTGAAAAGTTTTTAGCAGATGTTGAAAAGGTTAGCAAAACTCATAAAAACGTAATTGCTGTTGTTTCAGAGGGTATAAAAACCGAAGAAGGCAAATATGTTTGTGAGGGAGCAACAGCAGACATAGTTGACAGCTTTGGACACAAACAATTATCTGGTACTGCTCGGGTGCTTTCAGATTTAATCCATTCTAAATTTGGTTGGAAGGTTAGAAGCATAGAATTTAGCCTACTACAAAGATGTGGCGCACATACTGCTGCTCAAACTGACCTTACAGAGGCTGAACAAATCGGTACAGCAGGCGTTAAGGCTGCAGTTAGCGGCGAAACAGGAATGATGATGTACTTTAAACGTGTTTCTGAAGATCCATACAAGGTTGAAATACATTCAGCTGATATTTCCAAAATTGCTAATGTTGAAAGAATTGTTCCTCGTGAGTGGATAAACGAAGAGGGTAACGATATATTGCAACCAGCAATTGATTATATGCTACCACTTATTCAAGGTGAAAATGAAGTAATTTACGAAAAAGGACTTCCAGTTTACCTAAAAAGATAGTTTGATTTTTTAAAGGGCTTGCATTTTTTTGCAGGCTCTTTTTTGTTTAATCCCAATTTAGTATTGACAGCGTAAAATTAATATGGAATAATTGAAATACTACTTCACGTTAAAATACTATGAAAGTTTGTGGATAATTTTTTGATAGGCAAGGCGTAGGTTCTCGGCAATGGTGTATCCATTGGCGACGGTTCTGCAACAATGCATAGCGGAAAATTATCCACAAAATAAATAGTGATTTTAACGAGAATAGTATTAGTGAGGTGAAATTATGAAATTAGTTGTTGCAACAAAAAATGAGGGTAAAATGCGTGAAATTAGGGCTATCCTTGCGGATACAAATTGGGAAGTTGTATCAATGAAGGATATGAAAATAGATATTGATGTAGTAGAGGATAAGGACACCTTTGAGGGTAATGCGCTAAAAAAGGCAGAGGAAATAATGCAAATTTGCAACGAGGTAACCCTTGCTGATGATAGTGGGCTTATGGTTGATGCGTTAAAGGGTGCACCTGGTGTTTATTCTGCACGCTATGCAGGAAACGATGCAACTGATGATGATAATAATTATAAACTGCTTTCTGCTATGGAAAACGAAAAAAATAGAAGTGCAAGGTTTGTATGTGCTTTAGCCCTTGCGTTCCCAGATGGCAGACGTGAGTGGGTTCGTGGTGAATTCGAAGGTGAAATTGGTTACGAAATGAAAGGAAATGGTGGCTTTGGCTATGATGTTTTGTTTTATTTGCCAGAGTATAATAAAACTTCTGCCGAAATTCCAGCAGAAATTAAAAATAAAATAAGCCACAGAGGAAAAGCACTCCAAAAGTTAAAGGAATTAGAGGTAATAAAAATTGTTTAAATCTATTCAATGGAAAATAGTTAGTATGTTTGTTTTGCTTGTTGTCGCTGTAATGATCGTGTTTGGCACATTTTTGCAGGACAGAATTGCAGCATTTTATCATGATAATTTCAAGCAGGAGATGACTCGTGCTTTTTCAAACGAGCTTACAGAACAATTGCAGGTTGCATCTAATTCAGAAGGCCCAGAGAAACGACTTAAAGAGTTGCTTGACTTATACTCAGGTAGAATGGGTATAAATACAAACAGAAACTATTATATTTTGGATAAAAAAAATGCTAACTTCATTGCAGGTTCAGATGAGGGAGCAGTTATACAAAAGACTGGAAATATAATATCTGCAATGGCAGATAAAATTGGTAATTCTGTTCCAACAGACATACCATTCCTCGATTTTGCCCTGCCTATTGAGGGCACAAATGGTGGATACATAATATATGTTAAGGATAATAAAGAACAGCTTTTGGAAATGATAAGAACCATTTTAACAATTGTCGCACAGGCGCTTTTTATTGGTATATTTATTTCAGTTATTCTTGGGTTTTTTATGTCCAAAACAATTACAAGGCCAATAACAAACCTTACGAGCAAAGCGGCTCGCCTTGCAGAGGGTGAGTTTGATTCACGCATTGATATAAAGGCAAAGGACGAAATTGGAAAGCTTGCACGAACATTTAATCACATGGCATCAATGGTAAAAAATTCGCTTGACGAAATAGCGCAGGAAAAAAATAAATTAGAAACTGTGCTTCGCTATATGACAGACGGAGTTATGGCGTTTAATGTCGACCAAAATATAATGCATATAAACCCTGCGGCAAAGAGTATGCTCTGTATTGAGGACGAAAAAGCGATAATTTTCGACGAATATTTTGATAAATTAAATGCTGATATTTGTATGGCTGAAATGATATATTTAGAGCATTTTGCAACGATAGAGCGTGATTTGGATATTGGAGGTAAGAATTTCAGAGCATATTTTGCAACCTTTAAGGTTGATAATGAGAAGCTAAGTGGTGTGGTTGTTGTTATCCAAGACGTAACAGAGGCACAGCGCCTTGAAATGTCACGCAGAGAGTTTGTAGCAAATGTTTCGCACGAGCTTAGAACACCACTTACAACAATAAAAAGCTATGCTGAAACATTGTTAGAAAGCACCGAAAATGAGCAAGAGGGCAAATTCCTAAGCGTAATTAACCGAGAGGTTGACAGAATGACACGCATAGTAAAAGACCTGTTAACACTAAGTAGCTTAGACCATAACAAATTAGCCACGCATAGAACTCATTTTTCATTAGATGATTTAATTAGAGATATAGTTACAAAAATGTCTATGGACGCAAAAAATCATAAGCATACCATAACATATAGCCCTGCAACTCAGCTTCCAATAATTTTTGCAGACCTTGACCGTATAGAACAGGTTATAACAAATATAATTTCAAACGCAATAAAATATACACAAGATGCAGGAAAGATAGATGTATACGCAGGGTATTTATACAACGAAGTGTATATTAAAATAAAGGATAATGGAATTGGAATACCTGAAAAAGACCTACCGAGAATATTTGAAAGGTTTTACAGGGTTGACAAAGCACGAACACGAGAGAGTGGAGGAACAGGGCTTGGGCTGGCAATTGCCCAGGAAATAATACGCCTGCACGGCGGAACAATAAAAATTGATAGCGAGTATGAAAAAGGAACAGAGGTTATAATAAAGCTTCCAGTTGCAAAGGATTTAAAGAGCGTGTAATAATTCTGTTGCAAAAATAATACTATTATAGTACAATATGAAAGTAATATATTTGCATTAAACTTAAATTTAAGGAGGAATTATTTTGACAATTAATCGCTCTGAACTGAAGCAATCTGCGAAAGACTCTTTGCGTGGTAGGTGGGGAACTGCAATTGGGATATTTTTCATTTACATAATTGTAACAGGTATTGCACAGTCTTTTTTACTCGGTATCTTCGTTGCTCCTTGTTTGTTAATTGGATTAACTAAGGTGTTTTTGCAAATTTCAAGAAATCAAGAAACCAATAATGCTACTTTGTTTGAAGGTTTTCCTATTTTTTGGAAGGCTTTTGGTTTGACCTTTATGGTAGGTCTGTTTACAATGTTGTGGTCGTTGTTATTTGTAATTCCTGGAATTATTGCTTCTTTAAGCTATTCAATGGCACTTTACATAATGGCAGATAATAAAAGTATAGGAATTATGGATGCGATTAAAGAAAGCAAAAGGATTACCGAGGGCTATAAATGGGATATTTTTGTTTTAGGTTTAAGCTTTATAGGATGGAGCATATTGTGTATTTTATCAATCGGTATTGGTTTTCTTTGGCTTGTTCCGTATATTAAAATTACATATGCAAATTTATATAATAAATTAAGTGGCACTCCAGAAATTGTTGATGATGGTGATTTTGTTCCAACTGTATAAAAAAATATGCACTCCATAAAATATGGAGTGCATTTCTTTAATTAAAACACCGTTTTAATATCGTACGTCACTTTGCTATCATTTACTGTAACGGTGACGTATTTTGTTTTTGACATATCCACTAAAAAACCTTTAACTGTTGTGTCGACAATTCCACCAGTTGTAATATATCGTACACCGTTAATTCTTTGAGAATTTGTTATAGCTCCATTTGCGAACACAAAGCAATTTTTGCCTTTTTGGATTAGGTTTTGATTTAGCACCTCGAAAAAAGCGTCCGCCTCTAAGCTATCTGTAAAGCCATTACCAAAAACGTCTTTTGGTAAGAATATAAACACATTGTTTTTATCCGTTTTTGAAACCTTTTCTATTAGCCATTTCCACTGCTGTGGCGCTGTTGCACGAAGCCCACCCTCACGATTATTTAGCCAAATATAATGAGAATTATCGTCTTTTTTATCACCATAACCAACGGTAACAACCGAGCTACCCTTTGCCTTTTCTGTTAGCTTTTTGTCAATATCTCCTACGAAAAAGTGATTTTGATATTTGCTTAGTGTTGTCATTGATTTGTTCATAATTAAATTTTGAAACAAATTTGTTGGCTGTGGTACATCTCCAAAAACCGTGAAAGTATCGTTTACATCGTCTGTGGAACTTTTTAAATAATCAGCAATGAAAACATTATTTGGAACCTTAATTTTTTTGCTTGCTAAATCTGTCGAAACAAGGGCGCTGGATTTCACTTCGCCAAGCGAAACGGTTAGAATAGCACTACCATCTGCGTTTTTAACAATCTTATCACCAGATATTCCTGCAATCTTTTTGTCAAGGGTAATTTTTAAATCTTTTATGTTAATCTGCGCCGAATATCCGTCTTTGTCCTTACCTATAACGGAAATAGCTGTGCTCTTGTTAAGGTCAACCTCGCTTGGTGAAATTTTTAGAGAGTTTGGCTCGCCAAGCACCTTTATTTTGTAGCTTGCGCTAACCTCACCATAATTTGCAGTAATTTTTGCAAGACCACTTGAAGTTGGCTTAAAAATATTGCCTTGAAAACTGCCACTAACGCCACTTACGGAATAATTTACAGCATTTTGGTCAATTTCTATTGGGTTATAATATTCATCATAGGCAAGGGTTGTAAGCTTGCACGAGGTATTATTAAAAATAGTTTCTTGTGATGATTTTGTTGTAATCCCAAGTAGTTTGCCCTTTGGTGCATTGGAAAAAATGCTAATTGCATTTGAAATAGGTCTGTACTCTGACGGAACATTTGCAACCGTGGTAGTTGCCTGCCCAAGTGGGCGAGTAGCCATCATTGTAGAGCCACCACCGTCTAAATTTATACCATCATAAACGCCGAGTGTAATCATAAATTCAGTAAGTGCTTCAAGCGAAATGCCTCGTGAAACGCCCCTACCATCAACGGTAATAAGATAAAGAATTTTGCCTGTTTTATCAATCCCTGCGGCGGTGCGTGGGTGAATGCCATCAACCTTATGGGTTATTTTAGCAGGTTGCCCCTGTGTAACAAGCTGAGTTCCACCCCCAACTGCATTTTTAACATCTTTTAAATTAGGAGTAAGGCTAATATCTAAAATAACCTTGTCGCCTACCTTGAAATTATCCAGCATAAATGTAGAAAAATCAGTTAAAAAGGTAATAACATACGTATTATTAGGTATGTCAAAAGGCACCATATCCTTACGTATTTCCTTTAAAATACCATTTTCAACAACAGCCTCACATATACCATCTTTCGAGCCAAGAGATTTTTTGTTAAACGTATTATCATATATTACTATATTATCGAGTGGATCATATTTATTTAAATATTTTACAACCTCGCTTTTGCCATTAGGCGCTGTAATAGTTGTGTAAGAAGTTGGATATGATATTGATAATAGTTTATCGTTGCCTTGAAAAAGTGCCGCCATTTCATCATTATTTGCAGGCGATGAAAGGAGTTTTCCATCACGAACTAAAATACCAATCGGGCTTGCACTACTTTCGTCTTTTCCCCAATTGAAAAAGTCTGAATTAACTGCTGCAATAGAATTATTTTGCTTTGCAAGAGTGTTTACAGTAACTCTGTTAGAAATGCCATTGTCAGAAAAAATGGGGCGCATATCAATATATTTTTTTGATAAATCTGCCTTAATGACGTTTGCGTTAATCCAACCAACTGTTGCAAGCATTTTATAATCCGTCTGAGTAACACCATCGGATAAAACCTGCTCGGTAACCTTTTGATAAATTACATCTAACCTTGCTGCAGAAACATTTGGAATTGATAAAATAAGTACAATCGCAATAAGTAAATTAATTTGCCTAAATCTTTTGATAATTATCACCTCATGAATAAGTATTAACCTATTATACACTTTTTAGACAATAGTGTAAATGTTAAAAAGCATATTTTTTGTAAATTGTAGACATAAATTTATTATTGCAAAAAAGGTAAAAATATTGTATAATAGAAAAATATATATTTTAGGAGGTGTGCAAATAATGGCAATGACAATGACACAAAAGATTTTAGCAAAGAACGCAGGGCTTGAAAGTGTAAAGGCTGGGGAGCTTATTAGTGCGCGTCTTGATATGGTGCTTGGTAACGATATCACGTCACCACTTGCGATACAGGAGTTTGAAAAAATTGGTCTTTCAAAGGTATTTCACAAAGAGAAAATAGCACTAGTTCCTGACCATTTCTGCCCAAACAAGGATATTAAATCCGCTGAACAGGCAAAGATTGTTCGTGAATTTGCAAAGAAATATGAAATTAAAAACTACTTTGAAGTTGGACAAATGGGTATCGAGCATGCTTTATTGCCTGAAAAAGGTTTAGTTACAGCAGGCGAAGTAATAATTGGGGCAGATTCACACACTTGCACTTATGGTGCACTTGGTGCTTTCTCAACTGGTGTAGGTAGCACAGATATGGCAGCAGGTATGGCAACTGGCGAAATGTGGTTTAAAGTTCCAGAGGCTATAAAGGTTGTTTTAAAAGGTAAAACTACAAAATATGTAAGTGGTAAAGATTTAATTCTTCACCTTATTGGCTTAATTGGTGTTGATGGCGCTACATATATGTCGCTTGAATTTACAGGCGAGGGTGTTTCTTCATTAAGTATGGATAACCGTTTTACAATTGCTAATATGGCAATTGAAGCGGGCGCAAAAAACGGAATATTCCCAGTTGACGATAAAACAATTGAATATATTAATGCACATTCAATAAAACCTTATACAATAGTAGAGGCAGACGAAGATGCACACTATGCTCAAACAGTAGAGATTGATTTATCTACACTTGACTATACAGTATCTTGCCCACATTTACCATCAAACACAAAAACCGTTGCAAACCTTGGCGAAATTAAAGTTGACCAAGTGGTTATTGGCTCTTGCACAAATGGTAGAATTGAAGATTTGCGCATAGCTGCTGAAATCTTAAAAGGCAAGAAAATTGCAGATGGAGTACGTTGTATAATATTCCCTGCAACACAAAAGATATATCTTGATGCAATAAATGAGGGATTAATTCAAATTCTTGTTGAAGCTGGTGCAGCTGTTTCAACACCAACCTGCGGACCATGCCTTGGTGGACATATGGGCATACTTGCAAAGGGTGAAAAATGCGTAGCTACAACAAATAGAAACTTTATAGGTAGAATGGGACACGTAGAAAGCGAAGTATACCTTGCAAGCCCAGCAGTAGCGGCGGCAAGTGCTATTACAGGCATAATTTCTCAACCATAAAACTTAATTTTTATAACCATCTTAACGCCTTATCTGGCTCACGATAAGTGCGGATGGAAATTTCCACAAATTTTTGTGAGTCAGAAAGGCAAGGGCTTTTATTATGAAATTAGTAGGTAAAGTACATATATTTGGTGATAATATAGACACAGACGTAATAATTCCTGCAAGATACCTAAATACAATCGACCCAGTAGAGCTTGCAAAGCATTGTATGGAGGATATTGATACAACTTTTGTTGATAAAGTTCAAGTAGGAGATATAATGGTAGCAGGTCGTAACTTTGGTTGTGGCTCATCAAGAGAGCACGCACCAATAGCGATTAAAGGTTCTGGCATTTCATGCGTTATAGCGCAATCATTTGCTCGTATTTACTATCGTAATTCTATTAATATTGGTCTTCCAATTTTGGAATGTTCTGAAATTCTTGAACAAATGAACGAGGGCGACGAATTAGAGATAGATTTAGCAACAGGCACAATTGTTAACAACACATCAGGAAAAACATATTCGTCAGAGCCATTCCCTGAATTTATGCAAGAAATTATAAAAGCAGGTGGCGAAATAGAATATATCAAATCAAAAGTGAGTGAGAAATAATGATAAAGAATATTGCAGTAATCGAAGGCGACGGAATTGGCGTTGAAATAATTGGTGAGGGTATAAAAGTTCTTAAAAAAATAGAAGAAAAATTCGGACACAAATTTAACCTTAACTATGTAAAAATGGGTGGTTGTGCAATTGATGAATTTGGCACACCACTTCCAGATGCAACTTTAGATGCCTGCAAAGCGGCTGATGCTGTTCTTTTAGGCGCAGTAGGTGGACCAAAATGGGACGATCCAACTGCAAAGGTTCGCCCAGAGCAAGGCTTGTTAGGACTTCGTGCAGGTCTTGAATGTTTCGCAAATATTCGCCCAGCTAAGGTATACAAGCCTCTTGCAGCAGCGTCACCACTTAAAGACAGCATAATTGAAGAGGGTTTTGATATTGTTGTAGTTCGTGAGCTTACTGGTGGTATTTATTTCGGTGAGCGTGGAAGAGATGGCGACAGCGCATACGACACAGAGCGTTATTCAATAGGCGAAATTGAAAGAATAGCAAGAACTGCTTTTGAAATAGCAATGGGCAGAAACAAAGTTGTTCATTCGGTAGACAAAGCAAATGTTTTAGAAAGCTCACGCCTATGGCGTGAAACTGTTGCAAGAGTTGCAAAGGAATACCCAGAAGTTCAAGTTATAAATATACTTGTTGATAATGCTGCAATGCAGCTTGTGCGTAACCCTGCACAGTTTAATGTTATGCTTACAAGTAATTTATTTGGAGATATTTTATCTGATGAGGCAAGTATGATAACAGGCTCAATCGGTATGCTTGCATCTGCATCAACTGGTGTTACTTCAAGGGGCTTGTATGAGCCAATCCACGGTAGCGCACCAGATATCGCAGGTAAAAACTTAGCAAATCCTATAGCAACAATATTATCTGTTGCTATGTTGCTTGATTATTCATTTGGCTTAACCGAAGAAGCGAAATGTATTGATGATGCAGTAAATGCAGTATTAGCCGAAAATTACAGAACAGCAGATATATTTAGCGACGGTTGCACAAAGGTTGGCACAGTAGAAATGGGCAAGCTTATCTGCGATAAAATATAATTATGCTTTATATTGTAGGCACACCGATAGGTAATTTAGATGATATGACATTTCGTGCTATAGAAACACTTAAAAGTGTGGATTTAATTGCTTCTGAGGATACACGTCATACCTTGAAATTACTTAATCATTTTGATATAAAAACGCCTCAAACAAGCTATCATGAGCATAACAAAAAAGAAAAAGGCTTGCAGTTAATATCAAAGCTTAAAAGTGGTATAAATATTGCATTGGTGTCTGATGCAGGAATGCCTGCAATATCTGACCCAGGTGAAGATTTGGTTACGCTTTGCGTACAAAATAATATAGAGTTTACCGTTATTCCAAGTGCAACAGCATTTGCTACTGCACTTGTTTTATCGGGACTTTCTACTAAAAACTTTTCCTTTGAGGGTTTTTTGAGCGCAAAGAAAAGCGAAAGAATTGCACAGCTTGAGAGGCTTAAAAAGGACACACGCACGTTAATTTTTTACGAGGCACCTCATAAGCTGCAAAAAACTCTTGCGGATATGCTTGAAGTTTTTGGCAACAGGAAAATAGCTGTTTGCAGAGAGTTAACAAAAAAATTCGAGGAAATTTTGAGAAATGATATATCAGCTTTGATAGAACATTTCAATAATAAAGAGCCTCGTGGTGAATTTGTTATTGTAGTGAGTGGCGCATTAGAGGAAGAGGAAGTATTCAACCTTCCAATAAAAATTCACGTTCAGCAGTTTATAGATGCAGGAATGGATAAAAAAGATGCAACCATTCACGTTGCAAAATTGCGTGGAATACCAAAGCGAGAAGTGTATAACGAGCTTATAAAGAATTAGCATTTTAAACCTCTGCCGATTATGGTCAGAGGTTTTTTCATACTATTGACAAAGATATGCATATATCATATAATACACCTATGAATAATATTTAATTATAGAATGCCTTAAATGGAGGATATATGAAAATTTCTACAAAGGTTGAATATGGAATTGTTGCACTTATCGATATTGCGGTTAATATGGGTGCAAATGGCGTTGTAACTGTTATTAGCATTGCTGAAAGGAATAATATATCAAAAAATTATTTGGAACAGGTTTTAACGCCACTTCGCCAAGCAGGCATAATAAGTGGAACAAAAGGCTCGCAAGGTGGGTATATTCTTTTAGAAAAGCCAGAAATGCTTAAAGTATCTACAATATTAAACGCTTTGGACAGCACCTTGCTTGCTGTATCAGCAGAAACGGGAACAAAATGTGATGAAAACATTAAGCGTGCAATAAATGTAATTTTGTGGGACAAGCTTGATTCTGCTTTTACCAGTATTGCAAGTAATATTACGCTTGCAGATTTAGTTGAGGAATACAAAAATGGCTCTAATTTGGCAGCTATGTTTTATATATAGGAGGGAAAATGTCACAATTATCAAATAAATTATTAAAACTAAAAGAGGTTTTGTCTGGGTATGATAGCCTTTTAATTGCATATTCAGGTGGTGTAGATAGCACATTTCTTGCAAAGGTTGCCTATGATGTACTTGGGGATAAGGCTGCTGCGGTAACAGCAACATCATATTCGTATCCACAAAGGGAGCTTAGTGATGCAAAGGAATTTGCAAATCAAATAAAAATCAAACATATTATTGTTACATCAGAGGAATTAGATGTAGATGGTTTTTCGAGCAACCCTGCAAATAGGTGTTATATGTGCAAAAAGGAGCTCTATACAAGGCTTAAAAATGTTGCAGCTGAATATGGAATAGAAGCTATTGCAGAAGCATCTAATGTTGATGACGAGGGTGATTATCGCCCTGGAATGCAGGCAACAAAGGAGCTTGGCATAATTAGCCCACTTCGTTTAGCCAACCTCACTAAAAATGATATAAGGGAATTATCAAAGGATTTGGGGCTTCCAACATGGTCTAAGCCGTCGTTCGCTTGCCTTTCTTCAAGGTTTCCTTATGGTGATGAAATAACAAAAGAAAAGCTAAAGATGGTAGAGGAAGCAGAACAATTTTTATTTGATTTAGGCTTTGTTCAGCTTCGAGTACGACATCATAATGATTTAGCAAGAATTGAGGTTGAGGAAGCAGAATTTGATAAATTACTAAATAAAGAAACCAGAGAGAAGATTTGCTCAAAGCTTAAAGCTATTGGTTTTACTTATGTTTCAATAGATATAAAGGGCTATAGAATGGGAAGCATGAATGAAACTTTGAAATAAAAAATGTGTATTACGGGTTGATTAAACAAATAAATTGGTTGTTTTATATAAAGTTATTAATATAATTAACTTTTTTGTCAAATATTGTTGACATTGTAAAAAATTCATAGTATGATTTATTAAGTAGTTTGTACGTTTTAGTTAGAAAAATTTTGCGTTTTGTCAATGCATTCTGTTTTATTTTTAGTTCTTTATAAGTAAGTAGTTAATGTAATTATTAACAAAAAGTGTTGTGAATTGATTTTTTTTAGTTAATACAAAAACCTAAAAGGACGTGCTTATTATGTGGCAACAAAATTTACTTGAACTTTTTGTAACAGATATACCTCAAAGCCTTGCCATTGTATTTTTATTTTTTACCTTGTTAGATATTAAATATGAAATAAAATCATTTTATTTTATTAGTTTTGCTTATGCCATTTTGCCTTATCTTGTAAAGCCAGTTGTTAGTGGCGGTGTTCAACCTTTTATATCGTTAATTGCTTTAGTGTTAATCTCCATTATTTTGATAAAAACAAATATGATAAAATCAATTTTATTTGCTATAAGTTCATTTTGCATAGCTATTTTTGCTGAATTGTTGTCAATGGGTATTTTACTAATGAATAACTTTGATATAAATTTATTAGAAACTGATTCTTTCATAAAAGCAATTGCAGGTATCATTCCAATAGCTATATTATTTGCTGTGGGTGCAATCATTTGGTATGTAAAACAAAAAATTAAAAGGAATAATAAAAATGCTGCTATTTGAAAAAATTTCTAACGATATAGCTTCAAATATATCAAAAAAAATAGATATGGATAAAAGTAGGCAAGAGGTTATTGCTTATGGTGCTTATATTCTATTAGATACTTTTTTGGCAATTGGTATGGTAATGCTTTTTGGAGCAATTTTCGGTGTTTTTTACCAAGCTTTGGTTGTGTCTTTCGCTTCTGCCTTGCTTAGGAAAACATCTGGAGGGGCTCATGCTACTACGCCAATGAGGTGTGCAATTATTGGAACATTATTTTCGGTTGGTTTTGCGTTAATAATTGGGAGCTTAAATTCTTTTATTACTATGCCAATAGCTTTTGCTTATCTTATAATGACATTTGCATTATCATATTATATTCTTTGGAAGCTTGCACCAGTAGACTCCCCAAACAAGCGTATTGTAAAGGAAGTTAAAATCAAAGAATATGGGTATGCACTTGACTAAGGTTGCGTCTGTTTTGCGATAATATTGTCATAGGTAATCGGTTCTACTTGAACTGCATTTTGCAAAAGCCTATAGAACAACATGC